>Ga0307422_1001628_pt1 | contig 11587 bp, 13 predicted proteins | sample SalMarWE160290MG_FD_202153 | JGI IMG/M metagenome (GOLD analysis project Ga0307422, IMG submission 202153) | Salt marsh sediment microbial communities from the Plum Island Ecosystem LTER, Massachusetts, United States - WE1602-90 | ecosystem: Environmental > Aquatic > Marine > Intertidal zone >...
CCGCCGACTTGACGCGCCGCCTGCGGCGCCTCGGGGCGGAGTAGCTCAGCCGGCTAGAGCAGAGGAATCATAATCCTTGTGTCGGGGGTTCGAGTCCCTCCTCCGCTACCAATAAAATCAATAAGTTAACGATGGTCTGGAATATGCCGTGGCACCGATTTGGCACTGCGGCCCCGCGCGAATCAGTGTTGCACTATAAAAAGGAATGAGCCGCCTCGTGGGCGGCTCTTTGGTTTGTGGACGGCACGTTTAGCGCCGGTGTTGGCCTTGGGCCTGGCGGCCATTGCTGGGCCGTTGCCGTTGCGCCGGCGGCGGCGCGTCGTGGTCGTCGTCGGCGATCTCGCGGCAGACGATCTTGCCGTCGAGCGGGAACGCTTGCAGGATGATGTTGAAGCCTGCGCCGTCCTTATGTGGAAAGACCAAGCCGACGTTGAGCCAGAAATCGTCCTGGCCCTCGCGGCGAATGTTCGAGCCAATTCAAGGCGGCAGCAAGTGCGCCGACAAATTCGAGAGCTCGCGCCTGCTCTCGTTTCCGAAGACCTTCCATAGGGCGGTACGATTCAAGCTGGCGGATGACCCGCGGCTTCTTTCGCTCTTCGCTCTTGCGCTTCTGGCCGTCGCTGTTGGCGCGCTTTTGATCCTCTTCGGACACGATCTTAGGTCCGGCTTCTGAGGCGAACGCCTGGGCCCCGGCCGTTTTGCTCAATGAATTCGACCCCCGCCTCCTCGATCGCGCGCTTTATCGCCATAAGGTTATTTATCGCTGGCGTCCGACGCCCTTTTTCAAAGTCTCGGATGGTGCTCTCGCCGAGATTCGATCGGGCGGCAAGCATGCTCTGGCTCCAATCCAAAAGACCTCGAGCGCCGCGGCTTTGTGCGGGCGTGATCATATCCGCAATATGCCAGGGCAAACGTTTTTCGTCAACAGATAACGAAAAACGTTGACTTCGCGAAAACAACGATTACCGTTTATCAGCAACGAAAACCGTTGGCAAAAAAAACCTGAAGTTTGTCTCTTGCGGGCGCGGTTACAGCAATACGGGTTGAAAGCCCTTGTTTTGCAGTGACCGATCAGCGGCCTGAATAAGCGTAAATGCGAGGAAATAATCACTGATTTCCAAGGCATCCGGAATCGGAAAACCCTATGAAATTTAGCGCGACGAAACAGTCGAAAGATGGCCGCATCGATTCACCAACGCATCGAGCACTTCACTGGGCTGCGGCGTGTTTTCATGTTGTCATAGACGCCTCGTCGCGGCACGCCGCCGAAGACCCGGAACGCCTGGTTGTGGGCGTCAAACAGCATCTCGTGGGTTTGAAGAAGATAGGCGCGGACGACAAAGGCCCGGCTGTGCGACAGCTTGAAGTGCGCCACCTGCAGCTTGATCCGCTCGCCGGCGATGATCGCCCAATCCTCGCTCCAGTCGAATTGGAACGCCTCGCCAGGCTGAAAAACCAGAGGAACGAACGTGCCGCGCCCAATGATTTGTTGTGCGCGCTGTCGGTCTTCTCTCCACGCCTTGGCGAAGGCGGCGACACGGCCATAAGAGCCATTGAAACCAAGCGCGACGAGATCGGCGTGCAATTGCTTCAGCGTGCGCTTCTGCTTGCGCGGCCGGCTGGCCTCCGTCTTCAGCCAAGCCGACAATTTGTCGGCAAAGGCGTCCAGTTTGCTCGGTCGGTGCGGAACCTTGAACTTCGGCTCGACAACATCTGAGCGCAGATATTTGCGGATGGTGTTGCGCGACAAGCCAGTCCGTCGCGATATCTCCCGGATCGAAAGCTGGTCTCGAAAGGCCCAGCGCCGAATAACGCTTAACAATGCCATGTCTATCAATCCGTCGACCCTCGCTGAATGCAGCCAGGGCGGGTTCAAAACATGGGTCAGTTCTCAGCAGAAATTTCCTGCCCTTCCGGGTCAGTTCTCAGTGCAAATCAACAGGCTTGCCGGCCGGATTTCCGCCGCCGCCGCCCGAAAGGGGTTGCTGATCGGCGAGTCCCACGCTCTATCCGTCAAGCCGCCGCATATTCAATGGGAGCTTTGGCGTCCGTCCAATCTTCGCGCCAAAGCCCCTCAACCCCTCTGGAATTACTCCTTCGCGTTCGTGATCGTACGCAATTATCTCGTATTGCGCCGAATTGAACCAACTGGACCTTCGTTTCTATCGTGGAATTGGCAACCACTGGTCAGGCGCTGACCCGTCCAAGCGTTTCCTTGCAGATGCGCTGACAACAGCCGCGAGAAAAAAAATAGGAGGAACCACCATGATACGAAGATTGCTCTTGGGCCACCTCGTCTACCTTTACACCCCGATTGGCGTGCTCGCCTGCGCGCTCGGAATTTTAGCCGGCGGCAATTGGACCTGGGTCGGCATTGGCATATTCGCCCTCAACATCGCGCTCGACACGTTGTCGGCGGGCGTGCACATCAAAGGCGCTGCGACCGATCGCAAAGGACAGCCGGCGGGCTCGTCCACCGTGCTGAACGCGATGATGTATACGCAGCTTGGCGTGTTCGTTTTCCTACAGCTCGCGCTAGCGTGGCGTATCTATCAGTACGTCGCAGGCGTGCCGATAGCTCCGGCGACGTGGCATGGATTCGCTTATACCGACGGCATCACGACGGGCCAGCTGATCGTCGCGGTCATTGGCGCCGGCATGCATCAAGGACTCGGCATCATCTTCGGACATGAACTGTCGCACACGAAGGGCATCGGCTTCTTGATCTCGCGCTGGATGATGGCCTTGTCGGGCACTGCGCATTTTTGCTTCGCGCATGTCTACAATCACCACATCGAGCTCGGTCGCGCCTGGCTCGGTCCAGAACGCAATAAAATGGGCGACGACTGCGATCCGGCTACTGCGCCGCGTGGACGCAGCATCTATGCGCACTTTTTGATCTCGCATGTCGGTCAATCCTATTTCGGCATAAAGACCGAGAGCAAGCGGCTGAAGCGCGTCGGAAAGCGTTTCCTATCTCTGTCGAATCGCTGGATTCGCGGCTATCTGATGAGCATTCCGACTGTTGCGCTCTTCCTTGGCGCCGGTTACGCGGGCGCCGGGATGCATGGCCTTTGGATTGGCTTGGCCTCGATGCTGGTCGTTTGGGTGATCTCGAACTTCGAGCTCGAAGCGCTGAACTATATGGAGCACTACGGTCTCATTCGCGTGAAAGGCGAGCCGATCGAATATCGGCACTCCTGGGACAATGACACCCTTCTTACGAGCTGGGCCTTTATCGAGATCGGCCGGCAGGCGGATCACCACGACCGGGGAGAGACGCACTTCTGGGAGCTCACCAATGTGGGCGGCCCGCCCAGCGGAGCTCCAAACGCCGGTATCGGATATTACCAGGAGTTCTCGATCGCCCTCATGCCGCCGCTTTGGCACGCGCGCATGAAAAAGAAGCTCGCCGTCTGGGATCGCGATTTCGCCAGCCCCGAAGAGCGCAAAATCGCGGCAGAGATAAACCGGAAGGTTGGCTACGAGTGTTCACCCACCGAAGTCGCCAACGAAACCCTCGTTGTCCGATATGCGTAGCTAAGACCAACGCCGGCTCCGGATCATTGTGTCTGGAGCCGGATCCAAAAACCAAAAATAGCTGAAAATTAAATGGAGGAAATCTCATGAACGCTCACGAAGCAACAACCAGCAACGCATCCGCCTCGGCTGAGGCGACCTTGTATGAACGCCTTGGCGGGCGTGACAGGATCGCGACCATCGTCGCCAACATTTGGGAAAACCACATTTCCAATCCGCTCATCAAGCAGCGATACGTCAACAGCGATCCGGTGAAGGTGAAACAGCTCGTGACCGAACTGTGCTGCGCGGGGTTCGGCGGTCCGGAAACCTATACTGGCCGAGACATGCTGACGAGCCATACTGGTATGAATATAAATGAAGCCGAGTTCATCGCCGTGTGCGACGACGTGCTCGCAGCTTTGGACAAGAATAAGGTAGGACAGCGTGAAAGGGACGAAATCCTTTGCATTCTTTACTCTATGAAGGGCGACATCGTCCATCGATGATCTGACATGTCCCCTTACGCAGCCGCCGATAAATTCGGATCGTGCTACGAGGAGTATCGATGTTCCACCTGTTTGCTAAGAAAAAAACTGCCTTCACGGCCCGAATCAACGGCAATGAAGAGGTTATCAGTGTCCCGTCTGGTGATAATCTTCTCAAGGCCGCGTTGGAGCACGGCTATCGCTGGCCTTACAACTGCCGGGTCGGAAGTTGCGGCACATGTCGCTGCAAGCTTGTCAAGGGTAAGATAAAACCCCTGAACGATTTCAGCTATGTATTGAATCGGGAAGAGCTTGAGGCCGGAATCATTTTGGCCTGCCAAACGAGTCTGCGCAGCGATGTGGAGATCGAACTCAAACTGGAGGAGATGCCGGCGGACCTGTCGGAAGCCAGGGCAGTGTCGGGCGTTATTGCGGGCTGCCGTCATCTCACCCATGACATTATCGCGGTCGGCGTCAAATTGGACGAGGCAATGCCGAATTATCTGGCAGGCCAATATGCCGATCTCTCAGTGCCGGGCGTGATCGATAAGCCGCGCTCTTACTCCTTCGCAAAGGCGCCTGGGCAAGGAGAGCCCGATTACGTCGAATTCTATATTCGGCGCGTTCCGGGTGGCGCGCTCACGGATTGGCTCCACGCCAAAAACCGCGAGGGAGTCAAGGCAGCGGTCAACGGTCCCCACGGAACGTTCTGGCTGCGCGAGTCCGAGGAGCCGATGATTTGCGTCGCGGGCGGATCCGGTCTGGCGCCGATCAAGGCCTTGCTGGAGCAATTAGCGAGTCAAGGATTCAGCCGCGAGGTGGTCTTCCTCTTCGGCGCGCGCACGCAAAACGATCTCTACTGTCTTTCCGAAATAGCGGATCTCGAAGCGAAGAGCGAAGGACGTCTCCATTTCGCGCCCGTCCTCTCCATGGAGCCGCCGAACAGCGATTGGAAGGGCCTCCGCGGGAACGTGACCGATTTTATTTCGGAGCAACGGATCGAATTGCCGAAGGCTCACGCCTACCTCTGCGGACCGCCGCCCATGGTCGACGCCGCTATTGGGAAGCTAACTTTAGCGGGCGTGGACAACAGTCGGATCTATTACGACAAATTCTTCGACGCCTCAACAATGCCAGGCGGTCGATAGAGACAACCAAATAGGGAGGTAAAAATGCGCGTTATATGGGACAAGGAGAAATGCAGCCACAGCGGTAATTGCGTGAGAGGCCTGCCTGAAGTCTTTAAGATCAAGGATGGCGCCTTCGTCATTGAGCCGAAGAACTCTACTTCAGAAAGGATCGAGCGACAGGTTGCAGCTTGTCCGAGCGGCGCGCTGAAACTCGAGAAGGAAAAAGGCTCTTCGTAATGAGCGCCGCCTCATGAACAAGAAGCCAGTTAGAGGAGGAAATCGAAATGCTCAAGTCGGCAGAAGAGAGAGATAAACGTGCTCGTCCATTCGAGCAGGACATGAGAAAATTCGGCGAGCACATCCGAAATAACAAAGAATTTCTGGCTGAGCTTGATCGGGCGCCAGACAAGGACGCCTTCGTGCAACTATATTGTCAACGTGCTGCAGAAATGGGCTTTGAGTTCACATGGAAAGAACTCTTGATTGCAGTACAAGAACAAAAAACGGGCAGCAACTGGATCATTCCCAGTGTCGTACTGAAAATGGTCGCAGAACGATTCTGAAAAGGGTTGACGAAAATGTGCGATGAAATTAAAAGTGAGTCAGGACAATTACTTGGTCGCTGGGACGGCCGGCGCGCCGAGGATTTGATGCGCGAGCTTCAGCGTATCATGAAGAGTCTCAAGGATTCTGGATCATCCGAGAAGCTAAATCCCAAAGATATGCCACATCGCGATCAGCTGCCTGAAGACTTGATCGGGTTCAAAGCCTATCGCTTATGGGGATGCGATGCAAATAAGATGTGTGTCGTCGGCGCCAAAGCTGATAGAATTGAATCGGTGGAGAAAGTGAAATCCTTTTCTCTGATCGATCACCATTGAGGGGCCGCTATTTTCAATAACCGCCCTCGCAGGAGGGGAAGTACAGGTGGCGAAGTCAGACAGCCCGAACGTGATTGGAGCGGACCGGGTGTTCGGGACGGCGGCCGCTGAACGAAGAGATCGCACAAGGCGCACGCTCTCGGTCGATCGTCAGGATTGTGCGGCCATTCTTCGGAAAGTGCGCGACATTGCAAAGGGCGTGGTCGCGGCAAGCGCTGAAAGGACGGACCAGCTGGCGGCTTGGCCGGAAGAAAATATGCGTCTCCTGCAAAAAGAAGGGCTCGGGGGACTGGTTGTTCCCCGCGCCTATGGGGGACGGGGACATGGACTCTATACGTTGGCCAGAGCTTGCCAAATATTGGGCGAGGAATGCAGCTCAACCGCAATTTGCTTTGGCATGCATTGCGTTGGAAGCTCCGTTATTGCCGCTCATGCAACGGCCGATCAGCAATTTCGGTTTCTCGCGCCAATTTGTGAGGGGCGCCACATTACAACGCTTTCGATTAGCGAGAGAGGAACGGGCGCCCATTTTTATTTGCCGGAGACCCGGCTATTTTCTCTTTCCCCTGAGGAATATCTGCTTAGCGGCACAAAGGATTTCGTAACCAATGGCAGCCATGCCGATTCTTACGTCGTGTCGGCTGTCGCCGCGGAACCGGATGCGCCGCTCGGACAATTTTCATGCGTCGTTGTCCCAGGGGACGCGGAAGGGATCACCTGGGGGCCTCCGTGGGACGGGCTTGGGCTTCGCGGAAATTCCTCCCGCGCGATGAAACTCAGTGGCGTGCGCGTCGAGCGAGCGAACCTCCTCGGCAAGGAGGGGGATCAGAACTGGTATATATTCAATGTCATAACTCCTTTCTTCTTAATTGCGATCGCGGCGACCTATTTGGGGGTCGCCGAATCTGCATTTGAAGAGGCTCGCAGGCATCTTTCGCGCCGCCATCACACCCACACCGGAGCCAGTTTAGGTCAGAATTCCGTGCTGCAGCATCGGCTAGGAACGCTATGGAGCATGCTCGAACGGACCCGCAGGCTCATATATTCTGCGGCGGAGAGTTTCGACGCCGGCGATCCGGACGCTCTGACCTCCGTTATGGCGTCCAAAGTTGAGGTGGCGGATTGTGTAGTGGGAATGATCAATGAAGTGATGACGCTGATGGGCGGCATCGGTTATAGTGAGAAGTCGAAGCTTCACCGTTTAATGCGCGACGCTCGGGCTGTGCACCTCATGTCACCGACATCCGAAATACTCCGGTTATGGATGGGAAGGGCTGTGCTTGGAGTCCCTCTTCTGGTGGACTGAGATGGAAACGCTTCTGCTTCATAGCGCGCCGGACTGCCGGAGCATCATAGAGTTGTTCGGCGTCGATGTCGCGACCAGGGAGCTGATCGGCAACAATCTCCCGCCGGGCACCGCGCTCAGATTACATAATATTGAAGGCGACCAGCTTCCGCAGGCGACGGTGAGCAGCGAGACGGATGTCATTTTGCTCGGCTTGAATCTCGAATATCCTGTCCGCCTGGCGCAACGGATCCATGCCGTCGATCGGCATCTTCCCATTCTCATCCTGGCGCACGCCGCGCGCAATGATCAGCTGCGCCGGACGCTGATGTTCAGCCCCTTCCTCGGCTGCGAAGTAAAGGTCTGGTCCGTCGACGATATCGAGGAATTGCCGGCCGCGATTGCCGAAGCGGCAATTCGGCGTCGGCAGCGCCGGCGCTATCACGAGACCGTCGCCAATGCCGACATCCGGCTTGAATTTCTGCCGATGTTGCAGCCGGACGCAACACATTATCTCGACCAACTGCTGGAGCACTTGCCGATCGGCGTCGTCACCATCGATCTTGCCGGCACAATTTTGACTCTCAATAATCAGGCTCGCCTGGTTCTCGGCGTTGACGAGCGTTCAGCGCTCGGCGCCGCATTCGTCGAATTCTTTCCGGAGAGCGAGAAGGCGCGGCTATGCGCCCTTATTCGAGGATGCAAAGAACCAGGCAAGTTGCCCCGACCTGAAATATTCGGAATCGATACGCTAAGCCGAGGTCGCCGTAAAAGTTATGTTCTGGAAATCACAGCAGCGGCGCTAGCCTATCGCACCGGCCAGCGCGGCGTCATGCTGATGCTGCAGGACGTGACGGCGCAGATCGAAGTTGAAAGGGACCGAAAGCGCGCCGAGGAGGAGCTGCGCATTCATGCGACCGTGTTGCGGGCGTTCCATGAGATCAGCTCCACATCCGGTCAGGATCTGAAACATAAGGTTCGTCGCCTTCTTCAGTTGGGGCGGGAACAGTTTGGAATGCCGACGGGCATGGTGACGAGGGTCGACGGAGAAAGTCTGGTCGTGGTGGACTCCGTCACGGATGATCCCCGCTTTTCCGCTGGCGCTCGCCTTCCCCTTATTCAGACTTTTTGCTCCGCTGCGATCGAATCGGTTGAGCCAATCGCAGTCGAGCATGCGAAGATCTCGAATTGGCAAAAACATCCAAGCTACTCCGCCGGAGAAGCGTTACGGGTTGAGGCTTATCTCGGGACTCGCGTCCAGGTGAATGGAGTGGTTTTCGGGACGCTTTGCTTCTCGAGCCGAAAGCCGTGCGAAAAACCTTTCGGAACGGCGGCCTGCGACATCCTCAAGCTTATGTCGCAATGGTTGGGAAGCGAATTGCAGCGCGAATATGCTGAAGCGGGCATGCGGAAGCTATCGGGAGCTGTGGAGCAAACCGCGGATTCTGTGATTATTATGAACAGAGATCTTATTACAGAATATGTGAATGCATCGTTTGAACGAATGACCGGCTATGCCAAAAGTGAAGTCGTCGGCAGCAAGTTTCACCAGCCCGGTAGGAATGATGTAAAATTCAATCGCTCCCTTCGGCGCAAGCTGAAAACTGACGGCGTGTTTCAAGGCACGCTGACGGGCCGCAAGAAGGACGGGACGATTTTTCACGAGCAAAAAACGATTAGCCCGCTCAAGGACCGCGAAGGAAAAACAACCCATTATATCGCCACCGGCCGGGATATTACCGAGCTGATCAAAGTGCAAGAAAACGATCGGCTACGGCAAGCTGAATTGGCGCATGTCGCGCGGCTGAGCACTCTTGGCGAAATGACCTCGAGCCTCGCGCATGAACTCAATCAGCCATTGTGTGCGATCACCACCTACGCGCAGACGTGTCTTCGCATTATCCAGTCCGGAGATGGCCATTCCGAGGAGCTGCGCTACGGGCTCGATAAAATAGTCGCGCAAGCGGAACTGGGAGGAAAGATTTTCAAGCGGTTGCGCGACTTCGCTCGGAAAGGCAATTCCGATTGCCAGCTGGTCAACATCACTGACATTATCAACGAAGTCGTCGGCTTCATAGCTTGGGAAACCCAACACAAGCTCATCCGAGTGAAACTCGACCTCGCGCGCGCTTTACCGCAAGTTCGCGTAGACCCTATCCAAATCGAGCAGGTGCTTTTGAATCTGTTTAGAAACAGCATCGATGCGGTCGCTGATCTTGAGGATGCGCGACGGCATATCACGGTCCGCTCGTTTGGTGAGAAGGGGAATATTGCTGTTGTAATCAATGATGGCGGACGCGGTTGCATGCGATCACAAGTGGATCGATTATTCGAGCCTTTCTTCACGACGAAGACGGAGGGCTTGGGGATCGGCCTCACCGTTAGCCAGAGTCTCATCGAGGCTCATGGCGGGCGACTTTGGCTGAAGGCGAATTCGCGGCGGGGCGCAACGTTTTGCTTCACCTTGCCGACTAGCGAGGCAATGGCGTGAAAACCGGTGGCGAGCAAAAACCGAAGGTGTTCATCGTCGACGACAATCCGGCGGTGCGCGATGCGATTCGTTGGTTGATGAAACAGGTCAATGTAGAGGCGGAGACTTTTTCTATCGCGCGTGAATTCCTTGCTGCGTACAAACCCGGCATGCGCGGCTGCCTAATCCTCGATATTCGCATGCCGGAAATGAGCGGTATGGAATTGCTTGGCCGCCTTACGCAGGAAAGCGCCTCCCTGCCAATCATTGTCATCACCGGGCACGGGGATGTTGATCTTGCTGTTCGCGCAATGAAGGCAGGCGTATTTGAATTTCTGCAAAAGCCATTCAAGGATCAGGTTTTGCTGGATGCGGTCCAAGCGGCTCTCGGGAAATATATTCCGATCTGGGAAGAGCAGGATAGACGGAGCGAGGTTGATCAGAATCTTAGCACTTTGAGCCGTCGCGAGAAGGAGGTTTTCGAATTGCTGGTCGGCGGCAAACCTAACAAGGTGATTGCCCACGCCCTCAGCCTGTCCATCCGAACGGTCGAGGCCCATCGCGCCGCGATCATGGAAAAAATGAACGTGCGGTCGTTCAGCGAGCTTATTGAAATGACGCGGCACTTTCGTTCCGACGATCAGAGAAGTCGATGAACGCCTTACCAATTTTTTCAGGGACGCCGCGCTCTGAGCCAAGGCTCGGCGAGGAAGCGAGACCCTTCTTGTGATATTTTCCCGCATCCGCCGAGCGTTCTGCGATTCCAAACCATCGCAGAACGCTAGGGATTTCAGGCGCTGTCCTTCATATGCGGCTCGGCGCGCGCCTTGCACAGCGAGCACAGCATCGCGACCGCGAAGTGGAGGGCGCGCTGCGTGTCGGGCTGCTTCAACATATTGAACAGTCCCATCAGCCCGCCAATCCCGCCCTTGGCCGGCGCCGATGCGGCCACGTCTTTGGCGGCGAAGTCGATCGCGTTCAGGAGATCGGGCGCGAGCCCCGATCGCTCGACATGGGAGGCGAGTTTCAGCAACTGGTCGCCGAGGCCGGTGCGGGTCATCGTCTCGATCATCGACAATCCGTTGCTGGCCACGCCCGCCAGCCGCACGATCATGTCGTCGGTCATCGAATCCTGCGCGGAGCCGATGAGACGAACCAGATCGACGACCCGGTCAAGATCGCCATTGTCGATCAATCTGCCGATCGCTGGGATCGCGCGGGCGACGCCGGCGCGCGTGGCGCGGTCGACAAGGTCCATGCCGTCGCCGGCTATGCCGGCCAGACGAGCGACCATCTCGTCGTTCATCGAATCCTGGGCGCCGCCGATGAGCCGGGCCAGCGCGACGATGCGATCGAGATCGCCGTTTTCGACGAGAGCCGCAATCGCCGGCAAAGCCTTGGCGACGCCGCTGCGATTGACGCGATCGACGAGATCGATCCCGTCGGCGGCGACGCCGGCGAGACGGCCGACAATGTCGTCGGTCGTCGCGTCCTGCGCGCTGCCGATGAGGCGGGCGAGCTGGACGATCCGGTCGAGATCGCCATTGTCGACCAGCGTCGCCAGCGCCGCATCGACTTGCGTGCGATCCACCTGAGCGCGCCGGGCTTCGTCGAGGGCGGGGGGACCTGCTTGTTTTGCAGCCATGTCCGCCTCCCTTAGAGGATGCCGCGGGCGGAGGCCCAATACAGGCGATTATAGGCCATCTTGAACTGATGGATCAGCGTGTTGGGCGCGCGCGGCTGCGGCGGGTTGAGGTAGTTGAACATCGCATAGGTGGCGCGGTTGTTGCCGGCCTCGATGAAACAGAACACCT
>Ga0307422_1001632_pt1 | contig 11574 bp, 13 predicted proteins | sample SalMarWE160290MG_FD_202153 | JGI IMG/M metagenome (GOLD analysis project Ga0307422, IMG submission 202153) | Salt marsh sediment microbial communities from the Plum Island Ecosystem LTER, Massachusetts, United States - WE1602-90 | ecosystem: Environmental > Aquatic > Marine > Intertidal zone >...
TAAAAACTAAATGAACCTGAAATTTAACATGAACAGAACTTCCAAAAGGGAAATAACATATTAAATTTGCTTTCAATTAATGTTTATGAATTATTCAGGTTAGATGTCTTGCTTGTTCTGAATACTCCATTTCTTTAATAGCTAAACCGGGGCTTGCTATCATAACTATAAATTTCACATTAGGCGTTTTTGACGCTACTATGGGTGCGATCATACCACCCTCGCTGTGACCAATTAAACCGATTTGTTTATAATCGATTTCCTTACGATTCTTGAGATAACTTACACCAGCTATCGCATCTGCTGTAAAGTCCATTGCTGTAGCTTTGTCAAAGTATCCGGTGGAACCGCCTACACCTCTGTCATCAACACGCAAAACTGCAATTCCCTTTCTTGTTAAATAGTCTGCCAACACCCAAAAAGGACGGTGACCGAAAACCGCTTCATCTCTATCCTGTGGACCGGAGCCGGAAAGGAGCAGTACAGCAGGAAATGTGCCCTCTGAATGGGGAAAAGTAAAAGTCCCGGCAAGTGTAATGTTAGCGTCGGTATTCTTAACTACAACCTCTTCAACCATATACGGAAATGGTGGTTTTGGTTCTTGGGGACGCTTGATTACAAATTTTATATCAGGACGTTTAAGCACTAAGGGTAGTGACATGCCACCCTGTGACCACTGTCCGTCTATTGTTTCACCGTCCTTTGTAAGCTTACCATTATAAAAGCCTTCGATAGCTGTCATATTAAGATGCACGTTGTTGCCATCAAAGATGACTTTATCGACAGGTATACCAGTCGCATTCTGTTCAGGGACGTCAAGCATTGCAATGAGCGTACTATCTGGATTTTGGGAAATTGTAAAAATCATATGCAATTCGAAGTCGAAGGTTTTAATTACACCCTGCCAGATTCCACAGATTACCTTGTTTAGTTTAGTATGCTCTTGAGCATAACTAAAACGAATCATTCCAGTTATAAATAAAAATATCACAATTATAATGAAAGGTGATGTGTTTATTCTATTGGGATTTTTTTCTCTTTTAATTTTTGTTTCCTCCTTTTTATAAATTTAAAAATTTCATCATAAATATTAGAATGTTTAACTTCTGTTATAGGGTGCTTGTAATTAAAATAATGTCTATTCTGACTACAATATGGATGACAAGACAAAAAGTTACAATATGTTAATAAATTGATCCCAAATATTTAGTTGACTTTAACTGATTTCCAGTAATAACCAGTACTCATTTGTGCTTCGCACTCTGAGCAATATAGGACATGTATATATCTGTAAAATTCAATAGAAATTCATTTTTAACTATAAGTAATATGCATAAGTGCAAAAAAAGTTACATTTTAAAAAAATGTTAGCAGGTTGTTCTATCCTTTGCGATATTTGGTATACACTTATATGTTTGGTAACGGTTGGTACATGTGTTGTCGGGGCGGATTTCGGAGAGCGTTCCTGTCCGCGAGGACATGAACGGCGATGCGAGAATCCGCCGTTGATTGCCGCACCGACCCCGCTCTGAAATATGCACTTTGTTGAACTAAACCCGCCTTCGCGGGTAGCTATTTCAAAAGTACCCGATAGCTATCGGGATTGAGCAGGCTGTTATGCTTGTTCCTGAGTTTGAAAAAGTTGTCCACAAGTTGGAACAACAAGTTACTTTGCGTGGACAGAGCAAAAGTACATTAAATAATTACATCCGGCGCATCGCGCTGTTTGTGGTCCATTTTGGCAAGTTGCCCGAACAGATTGACCCGGATGAAATTAACGAATACCTGGCTGCACTGGCCCGCGACCCCAAATCCCCTTCACGCAGCAGTTTCAAATACACCTGGGGACAGAACCTTTCACTACACCCGCACATCCATTGCATTGTCCCGGCTGCCGGTTATACCCTCGACGAGCGGTGGAAAAATATCGGCCACTCCGGAAAATACCTTTATCCGGTCCACCAACTCAGCAGTGCCTTTAAAGGAAAGTTCCTGGACAGCTTGAAACGGGTTTTACGCAAGCAAAACGAACTGTCGTTGTTTTCCGACAAGGTTCAACAGGCTTACAAAACCAAATGGGTGGTACACTGCGAGCCTTCGCTGGCAGGCGCATAACATGTGATAAAATACCTGGGGGAGTACACCCACCGCGTGGCTATTACCAACCAGCGTATTATGAATATTGCCGAAGGCAAAGTAACTTTTATTGCAAAAGATTACCGCGACAATGCCGTTAAAAAGCCGGTTACCCTTGATGGCGTGGAGTTTCTGCGACGATTTACCCTACACATTTTACCCCGAAGGTTTGTTAAAATCCGAAGGTTCGGGATTTACAACCACACCACAAAACGAAATCTCGCCCTGCAATTTGTGGAGGAAAAAAAGCCGGATATTGATGCAATTATCAAACAACAAAATCCGCCTGAAACCAATACTGAGCGCTTTGCAAGGCTGACAGGAATAAACCCGTGCCTTTGTCCGGTATGCAAAACCGGACGAATGGTTACCATAAGGGAATTGCCCCGAATACGCTCCCCGGCAGGGTTTATTTTGAAAAAACCGTTGCCAAAAGCATAAACATACATCCTGTTTTGCGCAATCAGCGCAAACGGGAAAGGTATGCCTGCCAAGGAACAAAAAGTGCCTAAATCAGTAGTTCTGATGACTATTCTTTATTTTTACACCCAAAGGAAAAGCACAAAAACCTGCAATACGTCAAAGAACGCCTCAATTATTTTTCTTCAAAAAATCTTAAAATCGTCATTAATTACATAGCCCTGAATCCGGTGGGTGTAGTTCAACATGGACTCATCGCTGGGTCTTGCAGACCGCTCAGAGTCCTATTTATTAGCAGTAGGCTTTAGTTTTCAAAATGATTGTCAAATTCCTTTGCATTATAAAAAAGTTCCATTTCACACATTGCACGGTTGGGGTTTTCAACATTAAACGAGCCAAGAAAAACAGCATTTTTTATAGCTGTACTTAAATGAGGTCTAAGTTTTAAATATATATCATTGTCCTGCTTGGTGTAATATTTTTTGCTTTTCTCATAATCTTTGAGATGTTTTTTTAGCTGCTTTTCTGCTGATTTACAATTGTCAAAATATTTTGAGGTTTTCTCAAAATGTAGCAATATCCAAAATTCGAGACAAGGGTTGTTTACAATAATAATAACGTTTTTATTTTTGTTTTTAAGTTCATTGCGATATCTTAAAAATGCCTGAATCGCTGTTTCTTCACCCTTTTTAGCTTCTCTTGTTTTCTTGATAATAGTATCAAAATCTAATATCCAAAACACAGTAGTATAATCTTCTGATAGAAATCGAACTAAGTCAAATTGTTCTATAAGACTTTTCTTTTGGGGAATTTTAGGTTCGATATTTACATTTATTTTTCGTTCATTCCTTTTCAGCATTTGAAAATACCAAACCTCAGTGTCACCATCAACAACTATAGCAAAATTTGGATTTGCCTTTATTTTGGTTTCTCTAGATTTTCTCATTTTTTAAGTCGATAAAATAATCTCCTAAATTCGGGGTTCCTTTTAACTTCCCACTTTTGTAGGCATTCAAAATATTGCTAGTATCTCTGACTACAGAGGTGTCAAAATCAATTAATGAATATAGTTCGGTTGAACAATTTTCAGATTTATCGGTAAACCAAATTGAATCATTTCTGAAAATATCTTTATTATTAAGAATCTCTCTGTTGTGAGTCGTTGCAATAATTTGAGATTTCTCTGAATTAAGCAAAAATGAAAGAATGAAATGAATATATAAATCAGGATGCAAAGAAGCTTCTAGCTCATCAATAGGTATAGCAATCGAATTGTTAATTAGCAAAGCTAACAAACCAGCAAACCCGTAGTATCTTCTAGTTCCTTCAGATTCATGCTCTAATGGTAGTTTATACTTTTTATCATTTATCTTATGCTCGAACACAATTTCCCTAGGAGGATTGTTTTTCATCTTTTCAATTTCTTCATCTGGTAAATCTAATGCCTTAAAGACTTTTTCAATTTCAGCTGGCATTTTAACTTCTTTGTCTATAGAAAGGTCGGAGATGTTGAAGTCTGCTTTTTTTAAGATATTAATTACATCAGACTTAGAAATTTCTCCCTTTTCAATTTTTGAAGTAACAAAACCTTCTAATGATGTTCTTGAAAAGACTAATGGATTCAAATAATTTTCAAACCAGTCAGTGACTTCTTTAAGTTCCTTGATGTCTATATTCGTTTTCAGGAATCCTCCTAAAACGGTATTATTCCAAAGAGTATTTGCCACAAGTGTTTTTTCCGATGTTTTGTCCTTTTTTATTTTGTTTCCAAAATTGATTTCTGTTAACTGATTTTTTAAATCTGTTTTTCTTTTGAAAATATTAGCTTTATTAGGATAGAAGAAATCTAATTTTTCATTTACAATTGCTTTTTTGAAAAACTCAACTTCATAGATATATTTAGTCTTATTTTGGATGAACTCAATAGAGATAATTGAATTTTGATTAGGAGTATTTTCATCAAACAAAAATGGATTAAAGTCAAGTTCATCTGTCTTTTTTTCTTCTGGTTCGAGCACAATGTCCCTCAGAAATTCTAATGCCATTAAAACTGTAGTCTTTCCGGACGCATTAGCTCCGTATATTAAGGCAAGTTTTAACAATCTGATTCCCCCATTTGTGTTAATTATATAGGAATCTTCAAGATGATTGGATTTGTCAGCTTCGAAAGATAAAATTTGTTTTTCTTTAATTGAGCCGAAATTTTGAACGCCAAAATTGATTATCATTTTTTTGATTTTTGAAAAAGTTATACAAATATACAAACAAAAACATTCAAAATATGTATTTTGTTTTTGATATTTGCAATTCTCTTACATAATCGAGAGTATTTTGTTCTGCTTTTCAAGCTTACTGCTAACGGTTAGTGCAAGTTTTCGTGCTGGTTGCGTTTTTAAATTTTTTCAGTTTTTTACAATGTTTAAGCGTTATTGGATACATAAATTTACTACCATAGCCAGGATGAAATTTGCACTTTGTTAACGCCTGGCTTTATTTTTTTTCAATTATTTTTTCAATTGATAAAATGAGTTCTTTTACTGGTTCAAAATAAGTTATGACTTTGTATTTATCAAAATCGAAGAAGTCGTCATAATCTCCTTTTTGCCTCCATGTAAATAATTGGGAATACATTTTTCCATATTTTGTATCAATTTTCCCAGTTTTAATAAAATACTCAGAAAAATTTGATTTAGTCCCGTTATGTGTTGTTGGTTTTAGATCTGAATCAAGTAGCAAAGCCATTATTGCATAATATGCCGAATAGTATAACCTATTAATTGTAGAATTCCATTTTTCTTTTTCTGCAAGAATTAAAGCATCATCATATGTATCTTTTGCTCTTGCGATTCGATAATTAATTAAATCATTTTTTGTCCCGGTCATTTTAGTTTAACTCCTTCTTTTTGTATGTTCTCGAACAATGGAGTAATTGAGTGGTTTGACTGCCAATCGCTTTTTGAATATATTAAAGGGGAGAATATTTCTCCTGTTTCAAGTTCCAGTTCATAGAATTCATCCAAGAACTTGGTTTCAAAGTCAAATGAAATATTCTTAGTGTTGAGTAATATTAGTAAGTCCCAGTCAGAGAATTTTTTTGTATCTCCCCTGGCTTGAGAACCATACAGATAAACTTCTGAATCAGGTGCATTTTTGTTAATTACCTTGATTATCATTTGTAATATCTTTTCTTTTTTACTCATAAAACAAATATAATGATTTTTAAGAATGACTCATAGTACTGAAATTTAAGCTTGTCGTTAACGGTTTGGCTATGTGGAGTGCGGGACTTTGAAACACTTCTCTGTCAGGCTGCCACCAAGCCAATTCGTTTATTCATATTTTAGTTTTTAAGCCAAATCGTCAAAGACGAATTGGCGTAGTTGCTACGAAGAACTGTAGTTGAATTACCCACCGAACCCCGCATTACATATAGCTTTTGTTTGTGGCGTCGTTATTTTCTTTTTTCAATTGACTCAATATAATGTGCCTTTTTATATTCTCTATCAAGTTCAACCATTATTAAGTCAATTAATTCTTTTAAAATTTCAATATCGTACTCTTCAAATAATTTGTTGTAATGAGCTTGGTCATTACCTAACCAAGTTGCTCTTTCCAAAATTTCTTTTAGGTCTCCAGTATAGTAATCTTTAATCACCCCACCCAACCAAGATTTTTCAATTATTTCTTTTTTGTCAGGGTGTTTTTGAATTGCCCAATCTTTTACTAAATATTCTATCGATTTTCGATATCCCATACCAGCTAATTCATCCAGTCCATAGTTTTGGGCTTCTAAACTCTGGAGATATGTCTTAATGAACTTTGAAGATATTTTTTCTCCCTCTGGATTTTGATTTCCTGATTTTAGTTCTAAAATTGGTTTGGGCCAATCAGGGCCTTTAGGTAATCCATTTAAAAACCTATTAAATACGAACGAATTACTATCTCTACGTCTGTAGTCGGCAGCAAAGAGTCTATAACACTTTTTGTTTGAACATTGCCAAATAGTGATTAATTCATCTTCTTTTTTATCATTTTTACAATTTAAAGCCGTTTTTAGATGTGGCTCATTTATTACATGACAATGAGGACAAATATTTGGCTCATCATACCTATTTCCTTGTTGATTAATCGTTATGTGTTGCATATTCTTATTTTAATCTTATAATGGATTTTCGTTAACCCAATTAGTGAAGTAATTAAGGCAAATTGAATCTATGTTTGTTCTATCAGCACCATGCCAGTAGTGCTGAATTTCATCATATTTCAAATCATACTTAGCAAAGTATAAGGAATAGAAATCATAAAGATTCTTTTCATAGTCAAGCTCTATGCACAAATCTTTAGGTACACATAAAGTAGAAAAAGTGTCCTTTTCCCTATTCAAAACTTTCTCAATCAAAAAAGTTGCATAGCTCTTAAGCACTTTTTCTTTATCTGAAAAATCAAGTCCAAGCTCTGCAAATAAATTGTCAGTTAATTCTTTTAATTCAAATTGGTTAAAAGGTTTGGAAATCCCTGCAAGTTCGACTAAGTGTTCAGTTTCAAAACCTTGCATCATCATCTCTACTGCCCAGTCAGACCATTTTTCATCAACACTTCTGTTTAGATGTTTCCAAGCTAAGATTTCATATGTTGATTTGATTGGTTTCATTCATGTGCTTATTTCATAATGCGCCACAACGGTTGATGGTATGGTGTCGTGCGGGATTACGAAGCGATTTCCTATCAGTTTACACCGACTTTTTTTACGAGCCACAAACCTTAGTAAACCTCCGAAACCCGCATGCTCTATACCATTTGTGTGTGCCCAGCATGAGCATGTGCACACTTCTGTAAAAGCTCTGAAAAAATGTTTAAAATACAAATTTTTCGGGTGAATTAACAGAAGTGTAGCATGAAATATTTCCAGAGGGTGAAAGTCCCTTACGGGCGGGGGTAACCCCGTACGCTAAAGCTACGGGGCAGGCTGCCTCGAACCGTTAGTAAGTCGCAAGCTGGTTTATCGTGAGGTATGCAGTGAAGGAAGCGAGACTACAAACTCTGGTACTGACGGACAGGAATTGGATATGAGGCTTGATAAACCGGATGAGCAAGCACACCATTGTGACGTCCCAAAGCCTGAAAAGGAGAGTGTTTATTAAGTAGATTCAGCAGTGATTGGAGGAAGGAAGATGCTCTTACCTGGGGAGGTCCCGATTGGCACGAAGTGACAAACGGGAAGTCAGCAGATGCCATAGTACCTATCGGTAATGAGCTGCAATAAATGCAGAGGTCTCACAAGTTAGGGAAGGGCTGAACGTTAGGCTGTCCGAAATTCGATATGGAAGCTTGAGTTAATCTCATCTAGCCATATCTTAAAATAGGACATAGCTGTCATGGTGAAAAGAGCATGATATTGATGCTTAGCGAACCGCCGTATACGAGACCCGTACGTACGGTGGTGTGAGAGGTGCAGTGGCAGTCAATGGGCTGTCACCCACCTACTCGATTACCTGCAGTTTTTTAGTTTTTCGATTCATATATAAATCTCAATCCGTGATATAAACTCTGAAAGGGAACATGTCCCTCGTCCTCATATATTTTTAATTTACAAACTATATTAACCTTTGTTATAATCCGTTGACTAAAATCTTCAAGTTGTTTTTTCATTACTCCATTTGGGTCTAACAAGTCAGTCATGCCATATGTTAGAAAAATATTTGTCGGTTTGATTTGCTCAACTTTTAGAAAATCATTTGTCAAGTTGATGAAATATTCTTCACATTCAGGAAATCCTCCACTACATGCAATATAGGAATCAAATGAATTCGGACTTGTTAAGAAGTAATATATTGTAAATATTGAACTTAACGATTGTCCACACAGAAATTTCTCATTTGTTGTCCGATAAGTATTATTGATATGTGGAATCAACTCATTTTCTATAAATTTTTTAAAATTGTCAGCACCCGGCTCTGATGTCAAAAAGCTTGTTTTAGTTGGCATCATATCACGGTTCCTATTTGTGTTTTCAATCATCACAACAATCATTTCAGGTATTGATTCATCCACTTGGACTAATCGATTGATTGTTCCTACAGTTTCTGTGAACATATCTAAATCTCCGTCAAGTCGATAAAGAACAGGATAAGATTTGTCAGAATTGTTATAATCTCTTGGAAGCTTTACGAAAAACTTTCGGGTTTCATTTAGCCCATTTGATTGAAGCGAATCTTTAAATCCAATTTTAATGTCTTGTCCAAGTAGTATTGTGGTCGATAAAAACATTAGGATTAAAAAGGATGTAGTTTTCATTTCTATTTTCACTGTTTAGTTATGGTTATATCTTGTCGTTCTCCAAAATTGCAGGTAACGTAACAGTATTTTATCCATTGTTCATGCAAATTACAACAAAGTGCTGAGAATTAAAATTATATAGAAATAAAAGTTATATCAAATAAAATGATGGATAAAATATAGTTGGACGATGCCGCCGGGATCGGGGTAACGGGGTTTTGTATTCATTTCTATGTGCCTTTTATCTTTTGTTTTTTTACTCTTGAGGCTGTAAACAGAAGTATTTTTTCTGCCTATTAAAGGACTCAGGAATAAAACACACCGATTCTTACTCCATTTTTGAGCATAATTTTCCTGTTTCATTTTTATCATGACAAGAGGGACTGGTTTTTTAAATTAAAGAACGTTGCTGTTTTTTAGCTATCCGGAGGCAGGCTTTATGCGGTACCTCACCATCATGCCCTGTTTACATTTTGGGCAGCATGCAGGATCGCTTCCCCGGATTATCCGATACACTTCGTAAGCGGTTAATCCTTCCAGCACAGGCAACCACACAGTTTTTCCAATTAATGCAATGGCCTGCTGGCGTTTTGTTTTCATGTTTGCTGTTGCCAGAATACCGTAATACCTGATTTTATAAAAGCCTTTGGGTAGAATATGCATTAAAAACCGGCGGGCAAACTCTGTGCAACGGATGGTCATTTCCTGCTGTCTGCCACGATTTTGGTAGTTTTTATACCGGAACGTTACTTCGTCGTTTTCAATCGTTTTAATGCGGCTGTTGGAGATGGCCACCCTGTGGGTGTATCTTCCCAGGTACTCCAAGACACTGTTTACCCCGCCCAATGATTTTTTTGAATACACATTCCAGTTTTTTTCATAGAGTTTCTTTTTCAGTGCTGCAAACACCGGGAATCCCTCGGGCCATCTGAATGCATTCTTGTCCCATTGTTTTTTTATCATTCTTATCAGTATTCCCCGGAACATAGCAGAAAGGGCTTTCACAGGCACAAAGAACTTTTTAGGTACCCGAATCCATTCCAACCCGTCTTCTGACAAACCACCAGCCGGCACCAGCATATGGATGTGCGGATGGTAAGAAAGCGTTTGTCCCCACGTATGCAAAACCGCTACAGTTCCCGTTTGTGCACCCAGAAACTGCGGATTTCTGCCTGCATTCTGAAGGGCTTGTGAGGCGGCATCGAACAGCAATTTGTAACACAGACTTTGGTTGATGTAAAACAGCGGGTTTAGCAGGTGGGGTACAGAAAATACAATGTGAAAGTATCTGCCGGGAATAAGCCTTCCTTTGAGTTTGTCCACCCATTGTTCCTGTTTCAGAAACTGGCATTTAGGGCAGTGTCTGTTGTGGCATGAGTTGTATGCCTGTTGTCTATACCCACAGTGATTGCATATGTTGATATGTCCACCCATTTGGGAAGTCCGGCAGCAGATAATATCATTAAAAGCTTTTTGCTGCTGGTGACAGAGATGACTGCTGTTCAGAAATTCTTCCGGACAGGCATGAAAAACGTCAGCAACTTCTGTCGTTTCTCTTTGATTGAAAACCTTATCCATAGCACACTATTCTGGGGGTGAAAGCAAATCGGGTAAATCTTTCGGGTTGGGATTCGCCAGGTGAAGGTAAATGGAAGTGGTTTTCATGGCACTGTGTCCGAGAATGATTTGCAGGTGTTTTAAATTTATCCCTTTTTCGAGCATGTGTGTGGCAAAAGAGTGGCGTAAAATATGCGGCGAAACATTCTTCTTTATGCCCGCTTTATTGGCTGCATCTTTTACAATTTTTTGAAAACTTTCTGCAGAGTAAGGCTTCCCGGGCGTTCTGCCTTCAAAAAGATATGTTTTGGGTCGGTAATCTTTATAATACTCCCGCAAATGGCAGATTAAAATTTTGGGCACGGCAACTTCCCTCGATTTGTTGCCTTTGCCTCGTATAATGCGAATTACACCTCTTGATGAATCGATATCTTTAAGCCTCAGGTGTAACAATTCTGCCCGGCGAATCCCGGTGACATAGGCCAGGGTTAAAATCATTCGGTGTTTCTTGTTTCTCAAAACACCGATTAAAGCCAGGGCCTCTTTCTGAGATAGTACCTGGGGGATTCTTTTCTCCCGCCGGGGTCGTTTTAACCGGAATTCTTCCCATGGGTTGCCCAAAACATCCACCTGGAAAATCTTCCAGGCACTGATTAACTGATTGATTCTTGAACCCGATGCATCTTGTGAATGAATCAAATGATAAGCATACCCTTTTACCTGATCCCGGGTGATTTTGTCAGGAGAAGTTTTGTAGTAGATGGAAAGTTGGGAAATGGAAGTAAGGTAACTCCGAACGGTCCGTTCACTGTAATTGCGGATGCGCAACTCTTCGGTCATCCGCTCACGTAATGTTTTTTTTCATTGTATGTATATTTTAGTGTAAACAGAGAAACGAAAAAACAGAGCCCAGGGTTACCGCCATAGGCGGTTTCGTTCAACGTTCACTTGTATGTGGCGTGGCAGAGTGCGTGCTGATTACCTGTCGAACCGTTACCGAATTTGGAGCGGGATAGGAAGTTGATATTTGCTCTAAAACTGCCATGACATATACAATTTGTTGAACTTAACCTCACTGGCGTTCGGTGGTTTTTCAGGCCACCGAAAACCAGTATCTTTGAGGCATTTAATCTAAAATTTACTATTATGACAAATTTAAAAAAAGATTTGAACAAGAGGCTGTTC
>Ga0307422_1001634_pt1 | contig 11571 bp, 7 predicted proteins | sample SalMarWE160290MG_FD_202153 | JGI IMG/M metagenome (GOLD analysis project Ga0307422, IMG submission 202153) | Salt marsh sediment microbial communities from the Plum Island Ecosystem LTER, Massachusetts, United States - WE1602-90 | ecosystem: Environmental > Aquatic > Marine > Intertidal zone >...
GCTACGTCATTTTGTTTTTGGCGGTCGCGGCTGAATTGAGGACTCCGGCTCAACTGAAAAGGCTTCAGTATGCTTTCATCCTGGCAAGCATTCCGGTATCCGCATACCCCATAATGCAATTTTTCGGGTGGGATCCCATCCCCTGGACGGAGGTGCATTATGAACGCTCATCCGGAAGCATGGGGAATCCGATTTTCATGGGGGCCTACCTGATAATGGCGGCTCCGCTGACCTTCAGCCGGCTCTTCGACGGCCTTCGGACGCTGCGCGCGGGCGGCGACAAGCGGGCCGGGCGCGCGCTTGCTTCTCTTTGCAGCATCGCCTTGGCGATGCAGTTATTTGCGCTTTTATGCACTCAAAGCCGCGGACCTTTAATGGGCCTCTTGATAGCCGGATACCTATGTATTTTCGTTTTTTTGGTTTGGAAACGAAAGTCCGGAAAAGATGGCTGGTATTTTCCGGCGGCGGCCGCCGGATTGGGCTTTATCGCGCCGGCGCTGCTGGTCCTGACGGCCCGCACGGCAGCGAAATTTCCGGCGGGCGTTTGGCTTGCGTTCCTGGGGGCAGCCGCATTGTTTATCGCTGCTGTTTACGTTGTTCTCTGGCGCACCTCATGGGGCGGAAAATGGCTTTGGCTGGCTTGGTTCGTCCAGACCTTGGTTGTTCTAATCGGAATTGCTGCGGGCCCCTCGCGCTTCATCGGCGCAGCAGGCGATTTCCCTGTGGGCGGCCGGTTGACGCAGCTTTCGGGGGGTAGCATCGACGCCCGGCGGTTTCTCTGGCAGACCGGTTATAACGCCATGCACTCCGGCGCGCCCGCCGCCCTTCCGACGGGCTCGCGGGATGCTTTTTATTTCCTGCGGCCCGCTGTGGGGTACGGCCCGGAATGCATCTGGTTTCCCGTAAATCTCCATGCGCTCCCCGGGCTGGTTGGCATTCATTCCGGCAACGCGGACCGGATGCACAACGAAGTATTCGACAACCTGATTTCCGCGGGATTCGCCGGCGCCGCTTTATACCTTTTTGTTATCGGTGCCGCCGTTTTCCATTCACTCCGATATCTCGGCCTTTTAAGCGGACTGCGCCGGAAGCGCCTTTTTTGGGCCCTTCTCGTTTCCGGAGCCGGAGCCGGCATACTCCTGCCTTGGCTGGCCGGATTGCCTTATATATCCGGCATCGGCGTTCAAGGGGGCCTGCTTTTGGGGGTGTTTGCTTATGTCGCCTGGAGCGGATATGCCCGTTCCCAATCGGATCCTGCCGGCGATAATTCCAAGCAAGTTCTGGCGATTTGCATATTCGGAGCGCTGACGGCCCATTTCGCGGAGACCGCCGTCGGCATTGCCGTCGCCCCTAGCCGCACATACTTCTTCCTGCTGCTCGGCGTTTTATCCGCCTTGGCCTCACATGACATCAAGGAAGAGGAAAAAAAACCGGTAAGATCCCGCGCAGCCAAACCTTTGCCTTGGTCTCGAAGCGCGCTTTTCCCTTTTGCAGCGATAGCGTCCCTTGCTGCGCTCGTGGAGGCCTGGTGCTTTATCGTCAATACCACTGCCGAGCGCAGCGCGACGGCATTGTTTTTTACAAACTGGTTCGTTAAATCCGGCGGAGAAAGGTCCGGATTTCCATTGCCCGGCAATCTGATGCTTTTGCTGCTGACGATCGCCGCCGGCCTCGCTTTGATCTATGCGGAAAAACCGCCTTTGCGGCCGCCTAAAAACTTTTTCGCCAAGGCCGCAAAGATTTCCGTAGCCATACCGGCTCTCGTGTGGCTCGCTATGGGTTTTCTAGCTGCAGTCTTTTGGGCTGCCAAAGATTCTTCCATAACGTCGCCGATTGACATGTCCATCCATGCGGAAGCGCGGATGACGCTTTTCCTGCTGGGATTGCTGCTGTTTTTGGCTGCGGCCGCTTGGACCCTGGCGATAGCCGATTCCCAAAAACCTTTCGCGGCCTCATCGGACCGAAAAGCTCGCTCGTGGCCCGCGTTATTAATTGCGGCCGGCGCTTTTTGCGCTGTTTTCTATTTCACGCTGCGGCCTGCATGGGCTGATATCGCCTGCCACATTGCGCGCGCTTACGAGAGGGGGAAAAATTTCCCGGCCGCCGCGCAGGTTTATGGCCGCGCGGCGCAGCTGGCGCCCCGCGCGGTCCCGTATTTCATTTCCATGGGCCTCGCCCAATACCGCTCGGCCGATGCGGCCGCAGTCCGTCTGCAAGAGGCGCTGCGCTCGCTCGAGCGCGCCGTAGATCTGAGCCCGCTTGATTTCTCAGCCCACAACACGCTCGGATCCTTTTACATGCAAACAGGCGAACGGGAGCAAAATCCTGCAGTTAAAAACGCTCAGATTCAAAAAGCCATGGTATCTTTCCAACAGGCTGCCCGGCTGGCGCCCAATAATCCGCAAGCCCATAACAATTTGGGCCGATGCCATTTTCTTCTCGGCGATTATGAAAAAGCCGGGGAACTGTATGAAAAATCGCTGAAAATGTATCCAAATTACGGGCCCACTTACGTCTATATGGGTGAGATGCAATACCGGTTGAACGATTTGAAAGGCGCTCTTAAAAGCTATTCGCAGGCGGCGGGCCTCGACCGGAGCAACATTGAAGCCAGAAAAACTGTGGGATTGCTGCTGTCTCTTCTCGGCCGCCCGGAAGAGGCGATAAAGGAAAATTTGAAAACGCTCCAAAGGGCGCCCGAAGATTTCTTGCTGCTCAGCAGGCTTTCGTCCCTTTATTTCAGCATAGGGGATTACAGCGCCGGCTTGGCGTATGCCCGCCGCGCCCATGATGCGGCGCCCGCGGATAAGCCCGATTTCGATGCTTTCCTGCGCTCCTTGCGGGATCGCCCCCGATAGACCGGGAATAATTCTTGCTAAACTATTGGTTTTTAAAGAGCTGGGCTACTTGCAGTGCGCCATTGCAATGTCAACGACGCCGTCCATATTGAAGTCGCCCACAACGAAATAAAGGGACGGATCGAGGATCATGTTGCCGAGATTGGCGACAGCGCCGTCCTTGCCATTCAACATGACGACTGAAATATTGTCATCGATGTATTGAATATTTACCAGATCCTCCGCCCCGTCTCCGTTGAGGTCGACCCTTGACTGCAGATAAGGGAGTGATTCCAGGGCAAAGACATCGGAAGGAGCGAAAAGGCCTTTCCCCTGATTTGCGTATACCTGGAAGGTAAATTTTTGATAATCCGACAGCAGAAGATCCTGGAGGCCGTCTCCGTTGAAATCGCAAGGCAACATGGAAGAGAAATCCGCATAAACGCGGGAAGTTGGAAGGAATATAAATTTTTTCAATCCCTTGCCGTCTACCACAATGGTGTTATCGACCCGGTTGGCTACGGCTATGTCCGATGAACCGTCGCCGCTGAAATCCGCGATCGCCGCAGCCGCCGGTCCCAAGCCGCTGAAGATTTCTCCGGATATCCTGTATTGCCCCTGCCCCTCTCCAAGATAAACGATTGCTTTGTTTTCCTTCTTCCCGGTCACCACCATATCGGGCAGGTCGTCGTTATTCAGCCTGCCAAAAGCGGCCGATTCCTGATTGTCGAGACTTCGCAGAATCACATCCATGTTCAGGGCCTGCTTGCCGATCCCCGCCAAATCGATAGAGACCGTGCCGCTCATCGCTTGACCGAGCGCATCGGACGAGGCTATTCCTACTGCGGTTGCAAGGGGCCGGCTGTCGAAGCGGCCGATGAACAGAAGCTTGCCGTATGCGGGCGCACCCCCGGAACCCGCTTCGTTTTTGGGGCCCGCTTGCTCTTTCACGGGATCGGATTCCGCGTTTTCGCTGCTTTCTTCAGACTCGGCCTCGCTTGAAAGCTCCCCGCCCTCTCTTAAAACCTCTTTTAGTGCTTTATCGAAAGGATTTTCGTCGGAGGCATTCGATTCGGAAGGAACTTGGCCGTTTTGCCCCTGCAGGTCGCTCAAAAGATCCGCCACCCCGATAGCCACCAGGTTGCTTATAACAACGCGCTCGTCGATATTCCATTGCCGCAATCTTGGACGCAGATCATGGGGCAGAAACCTTCCGCCTGAAGCCCAGGCATACTTGTTCTGCGCCGTGCCGGATTCGTTTTGCAGATCGGGGCTATCCATAACCCACCATTGAGATTCCGACCAGCCGCTCCAGGAAAAATCGGACTGGGATGCTGTGTTTACATAAGGCGGGGCTTTCTTAGCCGGAGAGAAAGCGGCATTGAGGGAATGGATGGATCGTGCAATCGGGAGATAAATGGGGTTGGCTGGAACAAGACTTCGGCTCATGTCCCCCGCAGTTGCTCTTTCTTCTTCCGCAAACATCCCCTGGCTTCGAGAAGAGAACATACCCAGAGGGATCAAAAGAAATAAAGCAAAGCCGATCCAGAGAGAGGAGTGGTTAATCCCGGCTTTGGATATTTGCCTTCGCTTTTTATCCATCTTTCTCGCGAGCTTGCGCTTAAAATTCTCCGATTGATTCAATAAAGCATCCCTCGCCGGAGCCGATTTGGAAATCCAAATACATCAAATTATTCGCAACTCGTTGAAAATGTAAAGAAAATTCTTTTCAAGACTCCAGAATTACGATACATTAACCGCGCTTCTATTTTTATCGGCATATGAGCGAATTCCTTTCGCTGCAATCGGGAGCCGGATGCCGGCCCGAATCGCAGGGTGGCAATAGGAAGCAAGGCCCTTCGATTTTTTGTGACCTTGCTGCGGCAAATGGATCATTACATTTACGCGCAGGAGTTTGGACTCGCTGCCGCAAAGAATAGAGGAAATTTTCGGGAGTTATCCCGAAACGAGAATCTCGACAGTCAAAAAAGGATCCGCTGTCCAGATTTTTATTCGAGGAATGTGAAGCTTTTCTTTAAGTTTTTCGTTCCAAGAATCCGATTAAACTAATTTTCACGAGTGCAGAACACAACAATTTGTATCCTATAGGAGAATTACATCGATGAAATTAGCGAAAATACTGATTCTGGCGCTCGGGCTGATGACGCTAGCCGCGGCTTCCAGTTTCGCCAACGTCAACTTTATCAGCAGCGCGGGCCACAGAATTATAGCTGTCAATTCGCAGACAGGAGAAACATCAACAATCACGCTCTCGGCGACAGGCCCTCTGCCGAATGGGGAAATTCCCGCCCAGGAAAGCATTTTCCTGACTTACGACCTTCCAATATCCGCCCTTGATGATATTGTGGTCACTGTAAAAGGTGATGCCAGTGCCGCGGGTACGATAACCGGTTATGGAGCGCCGGTTAATATCGGAGGGGTGGCAAATTTTCAAGTCGGTTTAACTCCATTTGATAAAAACACAATACAAATCCGTTTCCTTAGCGCTGTTACCTTCGTTCCCGGTGACACTATTTCGATCGCGGGAGTGAGAGTCGACGCTTCCTCTCTCGGGATGGTCGCGAGAGCAGTGGTAGAAGTGGATTTTTCAAACGCGACTGGTGAAGCCGTGGTGACCAACGGCCAGGATCTGGAAGTTGCGGAGCTGGCCGAACCTTTGGCTATTTCATCCCCTGCCTCGCCTTCGATTCAGTTCCTGGCTAATGGCGATCCTCTGAACGACGTGGCTACGGTGACAATCAGCGAACTTTTCACCAACGCCTTTGAGACTAAGGCTTATCCTTTAAGAACCAGGATTCTCCTTACGGTTACCAGCATTCCTGCTGGATGTGCATTTGTCGGCATAGATGCAGTGTACAGTCCCACCGTGCTAACGGCTATGGGAGGCCCCGGCCCTGTTCCTAACAGCGCATATGTCGAAATCGATCTTCAGAATGAAAGTCTACTGGAATTCGTCGACGTCGGCCTGAAGTTTGCTCTGGTAAGCACGCCGGATTACACCCCGTCCAACGCCACCGTAACCGCCACGCTGGCTCCGCCGTTGTTATCGTATCCAAGCGACTTCCCGCTGAGATACGGCGTGCGCAACCTTACTTCGGTTGTGCCTTTTGGAATTACGGGAGTAACCGCGGGTAAGCTTCTTGCGGTATTTAACGCTGTCGTTTCAGATCCGGTAACCGAAGTAATGACAATGGATACCGGTATTGCGATTATCAACGGCAGCGGAACCGCAGGATTGCCCATGTCCATTGGCCAATTTGGCGCCATATCCGTTCATATGTACCCGATGGACGGCTCGGGACCCTATAGCTTTACAACCAACTTTGAGAAAAAACCTGGTTTGGGTCTGAATGCCGACGGCATGTTGCCTCCAAAGGGAACGTGGGCGGTGCTGGTATCGCAATTGCTTCCTTTTGCAGAAAACGCCTTTGATGAACATATCGACGGAGACTTCGAGGGATACATCGTTTTCAACACTAATTTCCCGAATGCCGAAGGCGTGAACTACCTCACTGACGCCGGTTTCGAGCTTCAGGCGCAGGGATATCCCATGATCAATCTGATTGAACGGGATAATGAGGATCTGGAGCAGTATCAAGTCGACGCGCTTTACGACTATTTAATGCTGCTTCCCTAAGAGGGAATTCAATATTTTAGCCAATCAGGGCGGCGCTTTAAAAGCGCCGCCCTTTTTTATACCCCCGCCGACATTTCCGCATTCCGCCCCCCCCGGCGGTCCCCATGATAAAAAAATTGTGACTTTTGCGTTTCCGGAACATCGAAACACCTGTGGGATTGGGAGAAGCGGCCCATTGAATTCAGGTCGGAGTTGTCAATGCCGAACGTTGCGTGCACAATAGACCTTGACGGTTGCTCACTCGAGTATTCACGGAATGCAAAAAGCGCAGAAACGGCCAATTTCAATCCCGCACCCGCAATCCGGGGCGGATCCATCGAATTCCCTGGAAAACCAGTTAGGCAAGGCAAAATCGGGGGATCCGGAAGCTTTTGCGGACGTCTATGACTATTACGGAGCCCGGATATACGGCTTTGCTTCCCGCATGGTCGGATCCCGGGAAGACGCCGAAGACATCACGCAGGATACTTTTCTGCTGGCTTTCCGGAATTTAAGCCGGCTGCGGGAACAGGATCATTTCGAGCAGTGGCTGTACAAGATAGCAAGGAACGAGATTTATAAGAGGCAACGGAAAGCAAAATTCAAGCCAAGCTCCCTGGACGATTTGCACAAGGGAATCCTTCAAATCCTGAGGAGCGCGGATCCCGCGGGCGATCCTGAAACCAGGTTGCTTTCCGCTGAGTTGGGGGCCAAGGTAAAAGCAGTTTTCGACAGGCTGCCGATAAGATACAAGGAGGCGCTGGTTTTGGCGACACTGCAGGGACTGAGCTACCAGGAGATCTCCCGGATATCGGGCCGGAGCCTGTCGGCAGTCAAGACGGACGTTTATCGGGGGCGGCTCCTCCTGTCGGAAAAGATGAGGAAGTATTCAAACCTGTAATCGAGGGTTCGGAATGAGCGTAGGAAGTTGCATTAAGGAGATTCTGCTCTCGCAATATCTCGACGGCGAATTGTCCGAAGATGCATCCCGGAAAGTCCGGGATCATATTGCAGTCTGCCCGAAATGCAACGCCGTTTACGAGCGCATGAAAGCCGACCGGGAAATGCTCCGGAGGCATTTTCCCGATTCGCCCCCGCCGGATCATCTGAAATCGGAGCTTTTGCGGAGGATCGGCGCCGGCCGGGAAATCGGGCGGCATTCCCGCATTCCAGCCTGGGCGGGTATCAGCCGGCTTCACGTTTTTGCATCCAAGCCCTGGATTTCCGCCGCCGCGGCAGCCTTCTTTCTGGCCGTCGCAATATCGGCTTTTCACTTGCAGCGCCGTTTCGAGGAGGCAAAAATATTGGAAGAGATCGACCGTTCGGGCGCCCAAATAGCTTCGCGCGATTTTTCCTCGAATCCTTTCAATATTTATATCCAGGAGGGGGCACTGCAAGCCAAGCCGGAGAATCCGTTTAAGCGATACCTGAACGGCCGCTGAACAGCCGGAAAAAAGGCCGCGAGGAACTCACATGTTCGGTCAAAAGAAAATTAGTTCAAAAAGAAATTTTAGGGCGTTCCTTCTCCCGCTGATCATGGCCGCTGTCGTCGGGTTCTTCCAAACCAACGGTCTACTTGCCCTTCAATCTTCAACCGCTGAAGAAGCGCCATCCGGTTCCGAAACTCTCAAAAAGCTCAAGGTTGCATCCATGCAGCACGACCTGATCCTCCTTCTCATCGAGGGCGATAATTTCGAAAGAATTGAATCGGAATGGAGGAAAGTGCTTGATCTTGGCTTGAACGGAAGATACGAAAGCGCAATCGCTCAAAGCCTTTTGACAATAAGCTACAAGCTTTCGGAAGCGAAACAAATCTCCCTGGCGCAAAAAATTCTGGATGAAAGCGTGTCGGCTGTGGCATTCAGCAACACAAGCTTAGCCGATATTTTTAGGTTCAAGGCCTACCTCTATAAAGAAGCGGGAGACTTGGATTCCGCCATAGACACGCTGCGGCGGGCCAGCGAATTGGCCGAAAAGCCCTGAAATCTGCCGCATTCGGCAAAAAACCATAATATTTTTACGCACCCATCCATCGGGAAATTATTTCCCTTACAATGCGCCATTGTGCCGTGTACCGCCTCTGGCCCTCCAATGCCCCCCGCCTTGACGAGTCTTGCCTTCGGACGTTGCAAGCCGGCTTCATTATTGCGCCGATTCGGACCGTGCGCCGAGGAACCCGCATCCGCCGCCGCAGTAGAAGCTTCATGAACAGGCCGGATTATTCATGAGGATCCGTCCGCGCCGCGGGCGCTGTATATAGTATAATCTTGAATCTTTAACTGGGGCATCCCTCTGCTGTCTGTAGGAATTGGGATGCGCCTTTTTCGGGCGGTTGAGCCATGGCGGAGAAAACAGGCGGCGAAAAAGTCGTCGCCACAAACAAAAAAGCGTATCATGACTACTTCATCCTGGAAAAGCTGGAAGCCGGCATTTCTCTGCTGGGCACGGAGGTGAAGGCCATCCGCGAAGGCCGCCTGAACCTGAAGGACAGTTACGCTCTAATACAAAGAGGAGAAGCGTTTCTTTTCAATTGCCACATCAGCCCCTATTCCCACGGCAACCGGGAAAACCACGAGCCGACGCGCACCCGCAAGCTCCTGCTGCACCGGAAGGAAATACGAAAGCTTATCGGGAAGACTCAGGAAAAAGGGCTGACGTTGATCCCTTTGCGCGTATATTTCAAGCGCGGGATGATAAAAATCGAGCTGGGTGTGGCGCGCGGCAAAAAACTGATCGACAAGAGGGAAACGGAGCGCCGCAAGGAAGCGGACCGGGAAGCCAGGGTTGCCATGAAACACCGGCGATAAGCGGGGCGCGCTCTTCTTTCGGCGGGCTATAATCCGCAGCCATTCCTGCGTCGACCGCAATGGCCGGAGGAAACTTATGCGTATAGAATTTCAATCTGGGGATTACGGGGAGACTGCCTGCGATTTGCTGGCGTATCCCGTTTTTGATGAAGATCTATCGGATTCCGGTTCCCTGGAATCCCTGGACAGAATGACGCGAGGAGCAGTCCGCACCGTCTTTTCATCGGGCGAGTTCAAAGCCGGGCTCCACCAGACGTGCAGAATTTACAAGCCCGGTGGATTGAAATCGCGCTACCTGCTTCTGGTCGGAGCGGGGAAAAAATCCCGGTTTGAGCCCGCAAAAGCCAGGGATATAGCGGGCACCGCCTTGCGTATTGCAATCGCCGCCGCCGCGCGCACTATGGCTTTCGTTTGCCGCGGGCATTATTCCGCACTCCTGGAGGCGCGTCTCGCGGCCGAAGGCGCGCTCTATGCCAATTACGATTCCGGCATCTACAAGACCCGCGAAAAAGAATACGGCGAAGTGCATACCCTCTGGCTGCTTTTCGAAAGGGGGACGCCGCCAAGAAACGCCCGCGAGGGCCTTCGGCGCGGTATCCTCGTCGGCGAGGCCACCAATTTTGCCCGAACTCTGGTCAACGAGCCTTCCAATATTCTGACTCCATCCCGGTTTGTCGAACGCGCGGCGGCTGCCGCTGCAAGCTCCGGCTTAAGCATGCGCGTCCTGGAACGCGACGACATGGAAAAGCTCGGCATGAATGCCCTGCTGGCGGTCAGCCGCGGGAGCGAGGAAGCGCCCAAGCTGATCATACTGGAAACGCCGAAGGACTCGAAAAAGGGAATAAGGCGGGCCACGGCCCTGGTGGGGAAAGGGGTGACCTTCGACAGCGGGGGCATCTCCATCAAGCCATCGGACAAAATGGAGGAAATGAAAGCCGACATGGCCGGCGGCGCCGCTGTGCTCGGAGCCATGACGGCGTTGGCCCAGATGCGCGTTCCACGCCCCGTCATCGGTCTGATTCCCCTCGTGGAGAACCTGCCCAGCGGACGGGCGGCAAAACCCGGCGATGTCGTTAAGTCTTACCTGGGCAAAACGGTGGAGATTATAAATACGGACGCCGAAGGCAGGCTGATTCTCGCCGACGCCCTGTCATACGCCCGGACTCTTGGGGCGGCCAGGATCCTGGACATTGCCACATTGACCGGATCCTGTATTGTTGCATTGGGCCATATAAACGCAGGCATGATGGGGACCGATCAAACAACCATCAATCGACTGCGAAGCAGCTGCAGGATCACGGGGGAAGGCCTCTGGCAGCTCCCCTTGGATGAAGAGTATGGCAAAGCCATACTCAGCGAGATCGCCGATGTCAAAAACGTGGGAGACCGCTGGGCGGGCGCAATAACCGCAGCCAAATTCCTGCAGGAATTTGTCGAGGAAACGCCCTGGGTTCACCTGGATATCGCCGGGATGGATTTGGACACCGACGGGCGGCCGTTCGCCTGCAAAGGGGCGACCGGCTTCGGAGTGCGGACGCTGGTCCAGCTTCTGGAGTAACGCCCGGCGGCGTTCGGACCGATTGATTCTTCACGGCAAGCCGCCGTATCGCTTCCTTCCCTCGATCAGACGCAGGGCCCATCGAATAGCGGCATTCATGCTGTCGTGGCGGGCGATTCCTTTTCCTGCAATATCGTAAGCGGTGCCGTGGTCCACGGAAGTGCGGACAAAGGGCAGGCCCAACGTTACGTTAACCGATTCGCCGAATCCCACGAGCTTGATCGGGGCCAATCCCTGATCGTGGTACATGGCAAGCACTACGTCGAACTCGCCGCTGTACGCGCGGTAGAACAGAGTATCGGCCGGCAGCGGCCCGGAGATCGCGGACTCGGGGAAATCCCGGCGGGCCCGGGCAATTGCAGGCTCCAGAATTTCTGATTCCTCGGTCCCCATGAGGCCGGCTTCTCCGGCATGAGGATTGAGGCCGGCGACGGCCACGCGGGAGCACGGCAATCCCAGCCGCGGAAATTCCGTCAGGATGATGCGCAGCTTCCGATAAATCAGGTCCTGCGTCAGCGATTCGACAACGGCTCTCAAAGAGATATGTATCGTGGCCAGCACTATTTTCAGCCTATCGGTAAGAAAGGCCATTGCCACTTCTGAAGCGCCGGAAAGATGAGCCAGAAACTCCGTGTGCCCCGGATAGGCATAACCGGCTTCTTGCAGAAACTTTTTGTTCAGCGGCGCGGTAACCATTGCATCCAGGCGCCCGCGTATGCAGGCGTCTGCACA
>Ga0307422_1001635_pt1 | contig 11569 bp, 9 predicted proteins | sample SalMarWE160290MG_FD_202153 | JGI IMG/M metagenome (GOLD analysis project Ga0307422, IMG submission 202153) | Salt marsh sediment microbial communities from the Plum Island Ecosystem LTER, Massachusetts, United States - WE1602-90 | ecosystem: Environmental > Aquatic > Marine > Intertidal zone >...
AATGCATAAAGTCATTACGGTATTCAGGAGGAAATAACGTGAGTTTTTCTTTTTCCACAGCTACTCTGCTGCCCATTTTTTTAATATAATCCGCCGCCTCTGCGGCAGACAGCTCTTCGCCCAATAATTTATTAGCTTCTTGTATATCTAACATAATAGGCTTTTGAAAATAAAACGGTGTTATAACTTCACTTCCCAATGGGGTTTCATAAGGATAGCAGACTTTTACAGGCTTTATTTTAAATCCTGCGTCGGCGAAATCACATGCTGCAATAGAAGCAGCAAGAAAAAGAGTATATATATCGGTACCGGTAAGCTCTACAAAAACCTTGGTGTCGCCTACTTCTACGGCTCCAATTTTTTCACTATTTATTATTGGAGGGAAGCTTAACACATCGCCTTTATTATCTTTTAAGAAGGGATACTTGGCAAATTCTTTAACTATATTTGCATACTCCACTCCCTTGGGGTGGAGGGCAAGGATTTCTTTTAGATTACATTCTTTGTCCAAGCCCAGCGGAATAAATCGCGTGTTGAGAGGATCTGCAGCGATATAATGGACCGGATACTCTAATTTTTCCGATCGATAAATACCCATAGCTATTGTTTTGCGTTTACTGCCGTAATTCCCACATAGTTTTTCCTGCGATTGAATCAAATCGATAAGTAGTGCTTCGTTAATTGCAGGACCCTCGGCAACAAAAGCAGCAATAAAGGGTCTGATATGTTGCAGCTCCATATCCACGAAAATCACCCGATCGTCAACCTCTTTCTGTACTTCCGGAGTGGAAAAAAAGTCAAATTGGGATGTTTTACCACTTAGATATGCTTTTAATTGGCGAGCCAACCCTAAGGTTGACCATAAATCCGGCCTGTTTGTATCATTCAATTCAATCTTTATAATTCCCTCTTCTTTATTAACCTCATCCAGTTCAGCTTTTGCTGCTTCCAAAACATCAACGAGCTCAGTATGATTCAGTTTTTTCCCAAGAAACTTGTAAAAAAGCTTTTCATGTACTTCAATTTTTGGCATAACTCAACTCCTTCTTCGTAAACGCACCTGCTCTATATCAGCTTGAAATAAATCTCGAATATCTTTTAAGCCCAACGACATAAGAGCCATACGATCAATGCCTAATCCCCAGGCTAAAACCGGCACATTAATACCCAGGGGAAGAGTAACCTCCGGCCTAAAAATTCCTGCTCCTCCCAACTCAAACCAACCGAGTTCCGGGTGTTTAATATGTACTTCCACAGAAGGCTCCGTAAAAGGAAAATAGCCGGGGACATACTTCACGTCTTTGGCACCTGCTACCTGTTCCGCAAACATTTTTAAAAGGCCCAACAGGGTTTTTAAGTTCACATCTTCCCCCAGGACAATACCTTCGGTTTGATAGAAGTCGGCCAAATGTGTGGCATCAACCTTGTCATAACGAAAACACCTTACCACGCCGAAGTACTTACCCGGTATTTTAGCATTAACTAATGCTTTTGCCGAAAGCACCGTGCCCTGACTCCTTAAAATGAGCTTTTTTGTAAATTGCTTATCGAATTTATATCCCCACCCCCTGCTGCCTGTCTGCCAGCCGTTTTCGTGTGCTGAGGCTACTTGAGTCAAATATGGTTCTGTGATCGCTTTAGCATACTGCGGCTGCTTTATATAATACACATCATGAATATCCCGTGCCGAGTGAAACTGAGGCATAAACAAAGCATCGCAGTTCCAAAATTCGGTTTCCACCAGAGAGCCGTCATATTCCTCAAAACCTAATGAAATAAGCTTATCTTTTAATTTATCTAAAAATTCAACATAAGGATTTTTTCTGCCGAGCAGTACTCTCACGGGCGGTGTATTGATATTATAACTGCGAAAACCCTTTTTTCTCCACTCTCCGCTTTTCAATATTTCAGTGGTGAGCACACCGATTTCTTGGCCCGTAACGCCTTTTGCCTGTAAGGCTTTTTTAACTGCTTCTCCTTGTGTTGTAAAAATATATACTACTTCATCCCGCTCTACCTGTTTACAAATACTTGATCCTGATCCACGTTTTTTACTTAATGAAGCTGCTAATTGCTGTAATTCGGGTTCAAGGTCTGTATCCTGTACGGATTTCTTTTCATGTAAAAGATCAAGTAAAGTTCTTAATTGTTTAAGCCTTTGATTTTTAGTACTATCTGCAATAAAAATTGCTTTTGTCTCATTCATGGCAAGCATACCTTCCTTGGAAAGCAGACCGAAGGCCGATCCCACATCCTTGTTCTCCAGGTGCAAGCGCCCCGCCACTTCGGGGAGGGTAAGCTCTTTTTTTTCTTTCAACAGGTCGACAATTCTCTCCTCCGGAGTGCCCTGCTTATAATATTCCTCACCCAATTCGGTAATTTCATAGGAGATAATTGTAAAACGCTCTAATTCTGCCAACAGTTCCTTCATACTCAACCAGCTAAAAACTTGATTGCATTGACCCAAATTAAAGGAAAGCTCCTGAATAAGGTTGGCTGTATTAAGCTTTTTGCCAATTCCCACATGAAGCAACACCTTAATTTCCAACGGATGAAGCGTTTTTATAATTGTATCTACTGCTTCCATTTGCTAAAACTCCACTCTCGTAATAATAAACTCTTAAATAGGTAACCTTTAAAAAAAATATTGTAAAGGGGGTTGCTGTGCTTTTTATCCATCTTTTAATGATAAAAAAGAAAAATAATTGTCTTTTAACTATCTTCTTCTAGAATTTCAATTTCATGATGCGCAGACTTTTGTACTTCTTCGTATTTTTTTCCTTCAGCAAGCAGATTTTGTATTTTTTTTAGGGTAGAGGAGCTCATGGTAAATCCCATTTTCAGTGCTTGCTCTGTTAAAACAGGGCGAGACATATCCTGGTTATCAAAAAAAGCGCACGGACCATCAAAACGTACTTCTTTTCCCGTAAAAGCACATATGCCTTCTATTGGTTGATCGATGATCATTAAGTATATCATTTATAAACCTTTCTTATTATGCCTTATATACAATAATGGGCATAAATTTATAAGTTCATATTAATTTTATGCCTATGATAATGTGCAATTCACTATAATATGGTAACATATGAAGTCTAAATTTTCAAGTTGCACTTTCTCTTAGAAAATATATAATTTATTTCTTTACTACGTTTACTCTGATTTCGATAAATAGTATGTTAGACAAACATCCCGCCAGCAAAGCTGGTGGGATGTGAGGTGGGAGAAAAAGCCACCACCTATTTACTATCTATTTAACCATCACAATCAGTGGTGGCTTTTTCTGAAGCAAAGAGTTAGTAGTATTATGAAAAAAATTATATATGTAATTCTATATATTTTCCTTATTATCTTAAGCCTCGAAGCTCAAACATCTTCTCTGCTTGAATGTACATTTCTGGGTGACATTATGTCCCATAATGTAAATTACCGAATGAAGAATTACAATCTCATTTATGAAGATGTAAAAGACATCCTCCTTTCAGATGATCTTTCTTTTGCTAATTTGGAATTTCCTATTGTAACTGATCGTCCTTACTCAACATATCCACAATTTAATGTGCAGCCCCCCTATGTAGCAGCAGCCATGAGAGCCGGAATTGAGGTATTTTCTTTAGCAAACAACCATTCAACCGATCAATCTGAACAAGGAGTATTAAAAACCCTGGCGGCTATTCTCCTGCTGAAAGAAGAAGCCGGAGGAAACCTCTTCTACTCAGGACTTCGTGGAAATATTACCCAAAGCATGAGACCGGAAACAATTTATAAAAACGGAATAAAAATTGGTTTTTTAGCCTTAACCCAATTTCTCAATATCCCCCAAGAACACCCGTTTGTTTATGTAGTTGATTACAATAATGAAAAGCAGGTAAAAGAATTGATAACTCTACTATCCCGAATTACATCTCAATATGACCTGTTTATTCTTTCTTACCACGGAGGTGTAGAATATGCTGAACTGCCCGATCCCGGCAAAGTATCTTTTTTTAAAATCTTAATTCGAAGCGGCGTTGATATCGTATACGGACATCATCCTCACGTGCTCCAGCCCTTTGAAGTAATAAATTACAATAATGCACCTAAACTGATAATTTATTCCATGGGTAATTTTATTTCCGGTCAAACCTGGAGGGTAAATCCGAAAGATCCCTACAGTATGTGGGCTAATACCGGAGATTCCGTTCTACTCAAGGTCTCTATTGAAGTCCGGGGTGCGGAAGCACATATCAAAAAAGTAAATCCCATTCCCATTTCCCACTATATTAAACCTAATAAAGATATTGTCGTACAAAAACTGGAGACACTGGCGGGGCAATCTCTCTATAGCTCATGGTCGAATTATTACAAAATACGCCTTGCCCGAATGCGGAAATTTTTAAAAAGCTTAAATTAATTTAACCTGTAAAAGAAATAACCAATTGTAGAGTTGCTTGCAAAAATAACATTTTTGCATGAAGCTCCTTAAATGGAAATTGCTAAATTATTATGGAATAAAGAATAAGTATTTTACTAACTTAATGTATTTTGATTTTTGCAATTTCCTCAGTATAACTGATAGTAAAAGTTATACGCCGCGACATTCCGCGATTCCCGCCCGGCAACGATGGCAAGGTTCCCGCGGCACTTCGTCAGTTGCCTCTTGAGGACACAGATTTCCCCCCATCCGCCTTAAACGGCAGAGAACATGAGGCGTCTTAAATATCATGATCATAGTTTACGGAGGCCCTCTGCCCTTGGTTTTCAGACAGGCGATGATATCACGAATAGCTGTCGGCTCTCGAATAATAGCAATAACGGACATCTCCCCACCGCATTGCGGGCATTGCAATACGTCAATTTCATACACCTTGGCCAAGAGCCTCGCCCACGCCTTGCGGCGTGTTCTCGCCGTCACCATTACCTCTTCACCCGCCTCAGCTTTCACGGGAGGGGCGCACTCTTCCCGCCCATACCACCCCTCAGCTGCTCGCAAAGCCAAAGCAGGCCGCCGCTTCCAGGTGCCACGGTTTCCGGATGAGTATATTCCGTAGCGCCTGACAAGGTGTTTGCCTTTTGGCGGTATGTGCATCGTAATCCTGGCTATGAAATCCAAGCAGGGGAAATACTTATCTTGACCGCGAAAGTGACCTTTGTTTGGCGCATGCCAGAGTACTGTATCCGTATCAGAATCCCAATACAGCTTCTCAAGCGATACCGGCGCTCGCACTATGTACCGGCTCAAGCTTTCCCGAGCTTTGTTGTCGTAGATTCTAGTGTTGCTTTGGTGGGTATATAGACAAACCAATCGTATCGGTCAAAACCACCATCCAACACAATCAAATGCCAATGAGGATTCCAACCGGCATACTCACCGAATGTTTGCAGGCTGGAGACCATACCGGCCGTGATCTTCCGGCCCGCCGCTTCGCTGAAATACTCCGTAAGCAGACGGAAGATATGCCGGCTCAACTCCGCATGCAGCGCACGGTCGTGCTTGAGATACACGCTCAGGCATTTCGGGATGGTGAAGACGAATTGCCGGTGGGGAAGTTGCAGCAGCAGATCTTCGCTCAGGTACTCGCCCAGAAGCAGAGTGCGCTTCTGGCCGCAGGAGGGGCACAGGAAAAAACTTATATCATAAATCCATCGTTAAACCTCATTTGAGAATAGGTGTTCTTGGAATGCAACAGCAACTTGCTCGGCATGTTACCAAGCAGCTTCGTTAATCCCGCTGTTTCAGATTCAAATTTTTCATGGTTAATTAAATAAGCAATTTTTGCGCGCTTTTGCGAATTTCAGCAGCAAAATATAGAGAGCCTGTAGCAAAAATGGGGAGTTTGTTCTCTGAAAACTCAAATGCTTTTTGAAGAGCTGAATGAGGATCCTTTTCTAAATATACCTGCCGGTTGTATTTACAAAAAATATCATATGTTGCTTTTGTTTCACTTCTACGAAAAGATCCTGGTGTCGAGATGATTATAGCGGTAAAGTTCGGCGTTAAAATTTTGGCCATCTCTGCTATCTTTTTACCCTTTACCGCGGCAAATAAAAGCACACCGGTCTTGTTCGTCAATTTTTTAAAACATAAAAGAGCACGTTTAACAGAACCCGGGGTATGAGCACCGTCAGCAATCAACAAGGGTTTTGTATGCAAAACTTCCATCCTGCCGGGTAAAAAGGCCCCCGCGAAACCCTGTTTGAAAGCTGAACCCGGGAGAGCGGGATAAAGAGTGTGTAATGTTAAAAACGCCAATGCGGCATTTTCGGCCTGAAACGCACCAAGCAATTTTAAACTAAACTGTTTTCGAGCAAGGCCTTTTAGTTTGACAGTTATTTCCGTTTTAACAATTGCTTCTTGAACATTCAGCAGCTCCAACTCTTCATCCAAAAAAAGCACCCCTGCATTTTTCCGCGCAGCTTCAGTTTTTATTACCTTCTTTGCCGGCGCACTCTGAATACCGCAGAAAACCGCAGTATTTTCTTTTATTATTCCACATTTTTCAAAAGCTATTTCTTCTATCGTAGAGCCTAAAATAGCTTCATGTTCAAGTTCTATTGGCGTCAGTACTATCGCCACCGGATTAACCAGATTAGTAGCATCAAGCCTTCCGCCCAACCCTGTTTCCAACACAACATATTCGCATTGCGTATGCTTAAAAGCAAGCCAGCCCAGAAGTGTCATTAACTCAAAGAAAGTAGGTTTTCTTCTGCCGGGAAAATGGGGAAGCGCTGTGTGTTCAATAAAATCTTTTATAGAATCTACAAGAGCAATAAATAATTCTTCAGATATCTGATTCTCGTTTATAACAATCCGCTCGCGAATAGAGCTTACATGTGGTGAAGTATATAGGCCTGTCCGCTTTCCGGCAGCAGAAAGTACCGAGGCAATAAAAACAGCAGTGGAACCCTTTGCTTTAGATCCTGCCAAATGAATTACTTTAAAATGAGCTTGAGGATTAGCGAAGCTATCGAGCAAAAACGACATTCTGTCTAGTTTATATAATTTACTGCTGAAATAAGAAGTGTCTTTTTCTAAATTTATAAATGAATATAAATAAGCTTTAGCCTCTGCGAATTGCAGTTCTCTCCTTTTTTTCATTCTTTTAACCTTACAATTAAGATACAGCGAAGGAGTTATTTTTAATTTGAAATATTAAAAAATGCTGTGGAAAGGACTTGAACCTTCACAGGGTAACCCCCACTAGCCCCTCAAGCTAGCGTGTCTACCAATTCCACCACCACAGCATCTTAAAAGTGCATCTTAATATAATAAAGAATAACCTCATTTGTCAAGATAGCTTAAATTAGCAGGTAAAATACACTACTGCTACTTGAAGTAAATCCTCTTTATAGGCAGTATAGAGTAAATATGAAATCAAAAATATACTATATTTGTACACACTGCGGTCATAATGAACCTAAATGGCTGGGCAGATGTCCTGAATGCGGTAATTGGAATACTCTCAAAGAAAGAGAAGCACAAGCACATACAATCTCTAGAAAAGTAATAACGGAACTGTATACTGTTCCGTTATCATCACTGAAAAAAAAGCAAGATCTGCGTTTTGATGCCGGTATTGATGAAATGAATCGGGTGCTCGGTGGGGGAATTATGAAAGGGTCTTCCATACTGATCGGCGGAGAACCCGGGATCGGGAAATCAACACTGATGCTGCAATTGGCCTGTAATATTAAAGCAAAAGGCAGGATATTATATATATCCGGAGAAGAATCTCCCGCTCAGTTAAAAATGCATGCTGACAGAATCGGTATAAGCACTCCCACTATTGAAGTATTTTCAGAGACGGAAATGTCTGCTATTAATACTATTTTAGATCAAGTTAATCCTATTTTAATCATCATTGATTCCATTCAGACAATCATTAATCATGAATTAGGCATGGTAGCGGGAAGCGTAAACCAGATAAAGTACTGTTCGGGGGAGCTTATTGAATGGGTAAAAAGCAAGGCAGCTGCCATTTTTTTAATCGGGCATGTTACAAAAGAGGGTACGATCGCCGGTCCCAAAGTAATTGAGCATATGGTCGATACCGTACTGTCCTTTGAATCGGCAGATAACGACATACGCTTTTTACGCACAAACAAAAATCGCTTTGGTGCTATCGATGAAATCGGTATCTTCCGAATGACTGAAACCGGTCTTACCCAGATTAACAACGCTGCCACTCTTTTTTTGGAACAGCGCGCAGGAGAGATTCCTGCCGGTATCGTCATTGCCCCTATTTATGAAGGCTCACGCATTCTTCTGGTTGAGATACAGTGTCTCGTGGTTCCTGCCAAAGGTGGTATTTCACGTGTGTTCTCTGATCGAATTGATGCACGCACGGTGTCAAAAGCAGCCGCCGTATTAGAAAAGCACCTAAACATCCAGCTTACCAATTATGATATTTATGTAAATGTTGCAGGCGGCCTGCAAGTAAAAGAGGTCGGCGTAGAGCTCCCTTTATGCCTGGCTCTCTATTCCGCTCGCCTTAACACCTCTCTTCCCGTACATACGGCTATTTGCGGTGAGGTAAGTCTGGCGGGCGAGATTCGCACTATTAAACAACTTGATAAACGGATAAAAACAGCTCATGAATTAGGTTTTACTTCTCTCTTAGGTCCCTTGGTAAAAGAATCTCTCCCTGTGGAAAATTTTAATTACCAGGGTTGTTCAACATTACAGCAGGCTGTTAAATCAATATTTTCCAAAGAGTAATATTTACTTTGCTCCCAGCAGTGATGTAATCAGAGAAATTCCTACCCATGTTCCCACCATACTGCCTAATCCGGAGAGAAAAAACACCCAAAAGATCTTTAACATACGATTCTTATAAAAACCTTTGAAAGTATTTAGATCGTTATACAGAGATTCGAAATCTTTCACCTTGGGCCTCATTACATAATACTGTACCAGTCCTCCTACCATACCTGCTCCCACTACCGGAGTTAAAGATGTAAAAGGCGCTGCAACAAATACAACAACTAATGTCAAAGGATGAGCTAACGCTAAGCCGGCTCCCAGCGCTGAAGGAATTCCGTTAGCTAAAAACCAGGCCCAGGCCATATTGACGCCTTTTTCAGCACCGCCTAATACAACTCCTAATGCAATAAGACCTAAAACCAAAACCGTAACCACCCATGGGATAAGCTTGGTTATAAATTTTTTTGGCGGAATAATATCAATATCGGAGATATCATTGGCCTGATCCCCTTTGTCCAATCGGGTGAGATTTTTAATAATCCCATCCATATGGCCGGCACCCACAATTGCCACAACTTTTTTACTCTGAGTATTAAAAATTTTTGTTGCCAGATACCTGTCTCTTTCATCGATCAGCACTTCTTTTACCGAAGGGAGATAGTTGGCAAGCTCTTCCATCATATTATGCATAAGGCTTTTTTCTTTTAATTTTTCCATCTCCTGCTCAGTAAGCTTTTCTTTGGTAAAAACCGCTGCAAGCAGAGCTGCAAGCATTTTATTTTTTCCCCAAAAGCTTGATTTGGACCAGGCTCTTCTCAGGGTAACCTGTACTTCCCTATCACAGAATTCACAGGGGATTTTCAAATCCTTGGCAATCTCGACGGCTTTAAGCATCTCTTCGCCGGGTTTCACCCCCACATTAAGACCCAACCTTCTTTGAAAAGAGGCTAAAACAATATTTGCTAATAATAAGAATCCTTTTCGCTCCTTTAATACTTTGGTAATATCAAGATTCTTCCACACATTGCTTTGCGTTAATGTCTTATAACGTGTTGCATCAAGTTCTACACAGACACAATCCGGTTTTTCTTTTCTAATAACTTCTTCTACTTCGACAACACTTGCTTGGGAAACATGAGCAGTACCGACAAGAGTAATTTTTTTCCCTTTCAGTTTAATTGTTTGAACTGTATCATTCATGATTAATCCTTTTATTATTAAACTCTTTAGATATGCTTATTTTGCTTTAAACTTATATAGCTCATACTGGGCTAAGCGCCTTTCAACATATCCCCAGGCTTCAATATCAACTGCTTCCTGTAAAAAACTTACCGCAGTATGTTTTTTATCCTGTAATAAATACTGAGCCGCGATATAAAAAAGCATCTGAGAACGTATACGGAGGTTTTTTTCTTCACTTACCAGCGCAATGATATGACTTTCATTTTCCGGACTTATATAATACCGGGCAATATGATACTGCCACGAATTGTTAAGAAAATCTTTAAGTTTTGATTTCAGATATTCCTGTGCTCGGTTTTCTTTTTTTAATTTTTTTAAGGTAAGTGCCGCCAGCAGAATATGAGAATAATTCTCTTTTTCATATTCCGCAGCCCTAACAAACATGCTATGAGCATCTTTCAAGCGCTCTTTTAAATAATACAGCATCCCCAGCGACGAATAAGCGAAGTAATATTCCTCTTTTAACTCAATTATCTTTTCGTAGTCCCTGATTGTTTTATCTACCAATCCTTTTTCTTCAAAAATACCGGCCCTAAAAATATAAGCAGTAAAATTTTCCGGATCAATACTTATTGCTTTGTTGAAATCCTGTAATGCGCGGTCTCTCTCTCTCATATTCAACAGTAATCGTCCGCGATCAAAATAACTGTAATAGTATTCAGGATCTAATTGAATTGCCTTATTTAAATCCGCGAGCGCACCATCAACATTATTTAATAATTTTTTAGTTTTTGCCCTATCAATATACGAATACGGATATTCGGGTTCCAATTCTATGGCTGTATCGATTAACTTAAGCGCCTCATTATATTTTTTCTTGTGGAATTTAACATTCCCCAAACCTAATAAAGCCACCATGTTTTCATTATCACAGGATATGGCCCTTCCAAAATAATCTTCCGCTTTTTTATAATCTTTATCATATAAATACAGGGCGCCCAGGGCAGAGATGGCCTCGGCATGTGAATTATCTAAAGCAATTACTTGTTCCAATAAATACTTCTGAGCTTCCTCATCACCCTCTATTCCTTTTAGCAGGGATTTACTATAAAGAGCTTCCACATTCTGCGGTTCATTTTTCAGTACTTCATCGATTGTATTCTCCGCTTCCCTTAATTTACCACCGAATAGCAATAAACGAGCATAGAGTATTTTTGTCTCGGAATCTTCCGGTTTATCTTTAAATGCCTCTTCATAGGCTGCAAGTGCTTTATCTGGTTTTCCCATCATTAAAAAAGTGGAGATACTTTCAAAGGGGCTTTCCTCTAATAACGGATCTTTTGTATGAGCGGCAGTTTCTGTCTTACAATTAAAATTTAAGAACAGCAATGCAATGATAAAAATAAGATATGCAGCATATACTATTCTGTTATTCATTAATATAACCCTCAATATATTTTCACAACATCGTTAAGGATATTTAATATAATGATCTTCTGCTCTTTTTACAAGCGTTAATCTTAAAATTCACATATTAAAAGGAGCGGATGATCGCTTGACTATCGCTCTTCATTATAATATAGAAAGATATGAACAACTCAAAGTCATTCCAACCACCACAGCATATTATCGAGGATATAAAAAAGGCCTTTGCCAACCTCTATGGCATTATATACATGCTCAGAGGTCCGGAAGGGTGTCCGT
>Ga0307422_1001636_pt1 | contig 11560 bp, 9 predicted proteins | sample SalMarWE160290MG_FD_202153 | JGI IMG/M metagenome (GOLD analysis project Ga0307422, IMG submission 202153) | Salt marsh sediment microbial communities from the Plum Island Ecosystem LTER, Massachusetts, United States - WE1602-90 | ecosystem: Environmental > Aquatic > Marine > Intertidal zone >...
CATGACAGGATCAGGGTAAATGGAAGTATCACAGCATAAACAACAGTACTTATGTATTTCTTTCTAATCATAATAAATATTTTTAAGTTATTATTATATTACAAAGAGAAGATAATACTGTGCCAAAAAACCGACTTGAACCATACGATAATCCCGGTATGAAAGACAAACAAAGAAAAAAAAATAATTATACATGCGGATTTGACTGTCCGAAAATCAGCTTTGTGTAGAAGGATCAACAAAAAAGTGTGTAAATTTTTTCACATTTCCATGAGCAAACGAAGAAAAACACTGTTTGTCCAGCCAAATCCATCCTGATTGGGGTACTCACCTCCCCTGGCATTGGTTCCCGGCTCAACAACATTGTATTTTTCAACAAGATTGTCATTTTGTCTGAAATAACTTATAACATGATCTGTCCAGCGCCAGGTGATCATACCTGCCTGTTCATCCTTCCCGTAGTTTTGTAATCCCTTGATACTTATCCAGTGTAAGGGAGCCCATCCGTTAGGAGCATCCCACTGATGATCGGTAAAAACTGTTGAACAAGCCAGTCCCCCGGGAAAAAGGAATTTTTCCTCCAAAACAGCAGCTGCAAGATTCGCCTGAAGAGTGTCGGCGATATTAAAATACAGCGGATAAGTGCCGGCAAGGGAATAGATGCCGGTGATATTTTCTGCGGCAAAATCATAATCCATAAAAAAGGCATTATTATCGCTCCAGCAATATTTGATAATTGCCTTTTTCCTTTTGTCTGCCAGTCGGGCAAAATTAATCGCCTTTGTTTCATCGCCGGCCTTATGAAAACCTTCAGCCAGCAATTGCTCAAGATGGTATATCAGACAATTCAAATCGACCGGGATTATTTCGGTGGTATGTATTGTTGCCAGTGTATGCCCGTCCCTGCACCAGCGTGAACTAAAATCCCAGCCTGATTCACAGGCCGCACGCAAATTTAGATATATATCAGCGGCCTTCCTTTCCGTCAAATGAGCCAGGGAATAATCTTCCTTATAGGCTTCAGGCCTGGGTGCGGGCTCATCATCATAGTAGCGATTGAGTATCTCACCTCCCGGGAGAAGAACCACCCTGCGGAAAGCCCGGTTGTTGTCCGACAGATCTTCCTTCCCGTTCATCCAGAAACGATATTCTTTTTCCAGATGGGGAAGGTACCTGATAAGGGCAGAGTCCCCGTCAATACCGGATAAAAGCCTCACCATCAAAGAAAAAAACGGAGGTTGTGACCGGCTTAAATAGTAAGTACGGTTGCCATTGGGAATATAACCGAATCGGTCTGTAAGACTGGCAAAATTAGCCACCATACTCCTGATAAGATCATATTTACCTGCCGTCTCCAGACCCAGCATGGTAAAATAACTATCCCAGTAATATACCTCCCTGAATCGTCCACCGGGGACAATATAGGGTTCAGGCAACGGGATCAGCGAACCGCCTGAAGAAGTGTCCGGCCGGCGCACCAGTACTTCCCACAATTTATCAATGTGCTCAAAAACACTATCTGTGGTATCAGTGGTATATACATCCAGACGCTCCGCCGGTAAACGAAAATGCTGATAAACAAAATCTTTCAGGTCAAAATCAGGATCAGACAACTGTTTCTCATAATGCTTCACGATTGTATCCGCGGGAAAAAGGGGGACAGCATCGCAAAAAGTTTTTGAATCCTTAAATACTGGTTTCAACTGAACATCAGCAAACAGTTTTCCCAAATCCTTTGCAGGATGGTACCGGGCAGAAACCAATGCTGCAAAAAGGCAGAAAAAAAGCAGCAGATATTTTCGCGGGTTCTTCATCATAACACAATGAAGATAATAATTCATGAACTTATTTCCAATACATTCGCGGCATACCGTACTCATATTTTATTTCAGATCAATGATATCAGGTTGGAAAAAAAATTATCAGTTAACACGGTTTATTAAACAACAACGGGAGCGGACAGCAATTTCAAAGAGGGCACTATTCATTCTCCGGTTCGTGATATACCAGTACAGGAATATGAGTATGTCCGATCATTTCACCGGTAGTGCTTTTTCCAAATATCCTGTGCAAAAAGCCCTCGTTTTCTTTCAACATAACAATCAGATTTGCCCCTGAAACAAATGCATAATCATCAATTGATTTACTCACATCCTTTGCCTGGTTGTCTGCCAGCAACCTTACCTCAATATTCCGGTAACCGGTTTTCTCAACCAGCATTTTTTGAAAACCCGCACTTTTAATCTTTTCATTAAAATCAAGATCATCTGTAATATGCAGGACTGTCAGGTTTGCAGAATACACCCCGGCAATATACTTTAACCTTTTGATAGTTTTAATATCTTCATGCTGATAATCCGTTGCATATAAAATATTTCGCATGGGTTCATAATCCTTGTTTTTGGGTATCACCCACACCGGACGATCCGTTCTTCTAATGATCTCCATATCTGTCTCGCCCAGGTAAAAAGCATCTTCGTTCCCGCTTCCCTCCGTTATGATCATACGAGCTTCATGCTTTTCTGATTCATGACTGATAACATCAGCAGGAAAACCCTGCTCAATATAATAATCCATGGGAGGATGATCCGGTATTTCCGTTTCCATTAACTGAAAAAGATCCTCAAACCCGCGTTTCACATTATCAGTGACCAGCCCGACATTACGCCGGTTAAGCAACACACGGTCACCCGTTGTCCCGGGTATACCCAAAGGATAATCGGTCGGATCAAATACATACAAAAACTTCGCGTTGAGATCCAGATCCCTTGCGAGGTTCAGGGCATACCTTATATACTTTTCAGGAACTTCATCACTATTGATATATACTAACAATGTATTTCTCATAATTATAATTTTATTATAATATAAAAATCACTATAACAAATTAAAAACTAACATTTAATACCAACCATCATTTGGTAATAAACTTAAAATATTGTAATTTTTACCGGAAATCTAACACGAACAAATAATGAGACACGAAAGAAGAAGAGGATCAGGTCGAAATCTTACAATAATCAGCATTATCGGTATGGCTGTAATACTTATCATCATTATCATTCTGTTATTTATGATGTAATAATAAGGACATAATTTTGCTTCTATGCTAGCGTGGGCCGATATTTTTCTTCACATCTGCCTGATCATCATAATCGCCTCCGGCTTCACTAAATTCCCGTATAAAAACGGTTTTTATATTCACGAACTCCCGTATGCCGTTAACAGCCAGTTCTCTGCCATAGCCCGATCTTTTCACACCGCCAAATGGTAAACGGGGATCCGATTTTACCAGGTCATTTATAAATACCGAACCTTCATTGAATTCAGGTATCATTCTCTTTGCTTTCTGCATATCATTGGTGAACAGTGAAACACCAAGCCCGTATTTCGACTGATTAGACAGGGCAATTGCTTCTTCATCGGAACCTGCAGTAATAATTGAAAATACCGGCCCAAACACTTCATCATCAAAAACCGGCATGCCCGGCTTCACATTTACTAAAATGGCGGGTTCTATAAATGCACCGTTTTGTTTCCCTCCTGCAAGGACTTCAGCCCCCATCTCAACTGATCTTTCTATCTGTAACCGGACTTTGTCAGCCTGATCAACTGTTGCCAGGGGGCCAATATCAGTTGAAGGGTTTAAGGGATCTCCCGCTTTAAGATGAGCAATCTCTTCACTTATAAGCTGAATAAACTCATTGGCAATTCCCCTTTTAAGGATAAACCGCTTTGCCGCTATGCAACTCTGGCCGCTATTTTGCAAACGGGCTTTAACTCCTGTTTTGGCAGCTTTAATAAGGTTAGCATCATCCAGCACAATAAAGGCATTGCTTCCCCCAAGCTCAAGCACTGTCTTCCTGATCATTCGTCCGGCTGCTTCAGCTACTTTTGACCCGGCTGTATCACTTCCTGTAAGAGAGATCCCTTTGATATTATCATTTTCTATTACCTGGCCGATATTTTTTGAGCTGAGTGTAAGGTTCTGGAAAACACCTTCAGGCAAGCCTGCCTTAATAAATATACTTTCAATATGCAATGCACATCGCTGAACATTCGAAGCATGCTTAAGTAAAACCGTGTTTCCTGCCATCAGGGCAGGAACTGCAAACCGAAAAGCCTGCCAGAAAGGGAAATTCCAGGGCATAATACCAAGGATGGTTCCCAATGGCTCGTAGACCACAAGACTCAGATCGGCATCCGTTGCAACAGCCTCCCGCTGTAATAATACCTCCGCATCACGTGCATAGTGTTCACAAACCCATGCACATTTCTCCACTTCACTGATTGATTCTTTTATCGGCTTACCCATCTCCAGCGTAATTGAACGTGAAAAGATATCCTTTTCATCTTTTAAAATATCAGCTGCTTTGTTCAATAATACCGAGCGTCCGGCAATTCCGGACTTCCTCCATAATTCAAATGCATTTCCGGCATAGCCTATAAGAGTATTGATCTTTGAAGAAGAAAATTCATCGAACTCTTCAAGAACTTCATTATTATATGGGTTTATGCTTTTTAATTTCATTCATCGGGAATTTTTACCAATAGACAAGTCAAATTATTCATATGTGTAACATGCCAAATTTTATACCACACAGTACAAATAAACCAACTCAGCAGTATGTGATACCAGTTATCAAACAATAACTGCTGTTTGATAGCGGTTTATTATTTCAAATAATATTATTCAGCCTGATGAAAATTATTTAAAAATCCGCCAATCGTAGAATGATTTCCACGAATGAATACTATTCTCTACATCGCGTTTGGGAGAAATACTGTAATAAGAGATGTGATCCGAAAAAGACGGATCGGAGAGAAAAATAATACAGGCACGGATTACAAATCCGCGCCAGCAAATCCAGTAAGGCATGCGCGGTCAGAAAACACGGAGTTTACTTGCAGTAAATGGGCAATTTTCGGACAAGCATAACGCGGCAAATGGGATTTTATGGACAGACACTATAGCCGGTCACAGGAGATTAATCCCTACACTTAATGATACAATTGATGTGCGCATATCTGTACTGAATTCCCCGGATCCTATGTTGATACTATCACCAAACTTACTGAGGCTGACTTCATACCGCAGGTCAATATATACTTTGGATATATCGATCCCGACCCCCATCTGGTAACCTATCGTTGACGAATTGTAATTTTGTTTTACTTCGGAAACAAGTTCGGTGTTGCGTGCATCGTCTGACAGCATCAGGCTGAATACCGGACCAATTTCCGCCCTTACAAAACCTAAAAATTTCTTTCCTGCAAGAACAGGCATATCGAGCTTATTGTAATTCAGCTCCCTGATCTCTTGAACTGCATTGGGAGATCTTACTTCAACCGTACCTCCTGCAGAAGTAAATAACACTTCGGGCTGAACAAAAAAACCTGCAACACACACACGGGCAAATAACCCCGCGTGAAAGCCTGTTTTGGCATCAACAGTATTATACCTGTAAATCCCGTCATTTGTATTAAAACTATCGTCAATCCTTAACTTTGAATGGCTTAACCCGGCTTTGGGACCGAAACTCATTTGTGCACCAAGGGCTGTACTGATAACTGCCGCTCCTATAATTAACATAATTCGTTTCATACTAACTTTTTTAGAATTATACCCTGTATTATTCATTTTTACGGATAATTCAGAATAGAAAACATATGACAAGATTACATTTAAATATAAAACAGGAACGTGATGAAGGCATAATAATTGTTTGTAAAATGTTAAATTTACGAACAGAACTGAATTTTCATTTACCGGTATTTGCTCCGGCAGAATTAAAATTTTCTTTAACCCGGCTTCAATGAAAAAGGATAAAAGCTTCTTAACCAGGTATACCTTCTTTATTATCAGTCTCGTTTTATCTGTCTACGGTCTCATACAGGCCAGGGAATTTCTGTATCCCATTGCATTTGGCATCCTGCTGGCTTATTTATTATATCCCATTGTCAATTATTTTGAAAAAAAGGGGATTCCGAGGATAATTGCAAATCTCATCGCTATACTTTTTACTATTATTGTACTTGGCGGTACCTTTACATTCTTTTATTTTCAACTTACAAACCTGCTGGATGAATTTGCTGCTGTAAAGAAGCAGGCAATTGAAAACATTGAAAAGCTTCAATCTGCAATTGATTCGGTTATCGGCATACAGGACAATACCCTGGAAAGCTTCCTGAAGGATACCGTTAGTTCCCTGTTCAGCGTCAGAAATAATATATTGGGTGATGTTTTCTCAGCTACAACAGGAACAATAGTAAAAATATTGTTATTACCTGTTTACATTTTCCTATTTCTTTATTACCGGACAAAATTCGCCTATTTTATTTTGAAAATTGTAAATAAGAAATATAAACTCAAAACGATTAATATTCTTCGTGATATTTCTACCATTGCAGCAAGATATATGGGAGGTGTGACCATTGTGGTTTTTATTCTGTGTTTCCTTAATTCGCTGGGATTGTCAATTATTGGTGTCAGATTTGCTATTCTCTTCGGGATTGTCTCTGCTTTTTTCAATTTCATACCGTATTTTGGAACTCTGATGGGGGGAGCCGTGCCCCTGCTGTTCGTTCTCGTGTCTACTGATGAACCCATGTATTATGCACTTCGTGTAATTATTCTGTTCATTATTATTCAATTCACTGAAAACAATATTCTCACACCCAACATCGTAGGCGGTAATGTAAAGCTCAATCCTTTTTTCATTATTGTTGGACTGATCCTTGGTGCAATTCTGTGGGGGATCCCCGGGATGCTTGTTGTCGTGCCCTTCCTGGCAATAGCACGTATTATCTGTTACAATATCGAATCTCTTCATCCTTATGCTTTCCTGCTCGGACCGAGAGGTACCCAACGCCATTCCATCACTATGCGTAAAATCAGAAGTTTTTTCTATTTTAAAAAAAAGAAGGAATAGTGTGCGTCCATAAGCTTTGCAGAATGTTTTTCTTATCAGGTGTCTGTTCAGCATGTTCGGGATCAAGGTAACTCTTATATAGAATAGCATTTTTATTATGAACACTACTGTTATTATATATGCCTTCAAAGGGCCAATTGTTTCGAACCGCTCCCCATGCGGTTCGACTTACTTTGTTACTCCCCTAACGGGTCGTGAGATCGCCTTCGGCTAAGTTGCAACAGCGAAAAAAAGTAAGCAAAAAACGCCGCCGCTGACAGGATTATCCTAAAAAATCAAGGTGCTCACCTAAAAATCGAGAACTCCTAACGTCGGACAGCTCGATTTTTTTAACGGTGATCACCTTGATTTTTTTTAACGTAAAATCCTGAAGGCGGGGTCCGTCTCATAAAAATCGCGTAAGATTTCAAGGAAGGTTTTCGTCGCGGGGGTACTGGAGGAACCCTGTCCGAGCGACGACGAAGGAGGAGTGAGTTTGGGTTCCGCGGGGAGAAAATCTTCCGTAGCAAATCAAGCGATTTTAATGGAACGGTGACCTTTTTGCCTACTATTTGGGTAGCAGCCAAAAAGTAGGTCGAACTGCCTTGCGGGCAGTTCGAAACACCGGCTCTCGGGAAGAAATTAAAACAATATTATTCTATATAATAACCTCATCATTTTAAACCGCAAAATACTAATCAGCAACGTAGATAACGGACATTATGGCCAGACATAAATAATTTGCTTGTTATCTGCTATTATGCATATCGTCCTCTCCCTCTTTCTCCCCCGTTTTCCCAAGCCGTTCCTTAACTATTTGTGCAAACCCGGGTTTATCATATCCAAACTTACTGCCCAGTAATATTCCGTATGGGCGTAAATTATCAATGTGATCCAAAACTACCTTTAATATGGCCATTAAAGGAATAGCCAGGATCATTCCCGGAACACCCCATATCGTACCCCCTATGATCAGAGCCAGTAAGGCAAATAATGGATTCAGACTTACCCTGGAACCAACGATCTTCGGGGTGATAAAGTTACCCTCCAGCGCCTGTACACCCGTATATAAAAGAACCACGAGCACCGGTATCCAGAAATTGTCATAATTCACCAGGGCATATAAAAAAGGTAACAATCCTCCGATAAAGGTCCCGATATAGGGAATGATAGCTAAAAATGCAGCAATAAAGCCAAACAGGAAAGGATAATCAAGGCCGATCAGCCATAGCCCAAAACCATTTAGAACACCCAGGATCATTATCACAATCAGCAAACCGTAAAAATAATTCTGGGCCACCTTTTGCATACTTATAATGATCTCTTCAGCATAATCCAGATTTTGCTGATTTGTAAAATGAAAAAGAATAAATTTCTTGAAAGAAGTCCTGTAAAGCAAAAACAAAAACGAATACACAAAAACAAGGATTGTAAAGACAAAAAAGTATGTTGAAGAAGAGATGGTTTTACCTATAATCCCGGAGGAAGAAAAAAAATTATCTGAACCGGGCCCTATTAATTCACGGATATTCAAATGTTCATCGAATATATTTTCATTTAAATATATAGTAACCTTCTCAATAACACGTTGAAACCGCACCCCGAAATCCCGGATATTATCAAAAACATCGATAACAAGTATACTGAGAACATAAAAGATCACCATGATGAGTGACAACACAATGATAAAAGTCAAAAGAATAGCCAGTACGCGCGGAATTTTTACCTTTTTTTCAAGAAACTCACACACCGGAACCAGCATCAATGCAAAAACCATTGCAAAAGCCAGCGGTATTAAAATGGTTTGAGCGAGATATAATAATGCAATGACAAATGAAAAAATTATTACAATATATGTAATCCGCCCCAGGTTAAGACTTGATTTCATCATTATCCGTTTTTAATTCCCGATAAAGAACAAACCAAAATAATACATTTCAAACTTATAAAAAAATCCTTTCCCTTTTGTGTAATTATTTCCACATAATCCGGTCCGGTTGAGGGATAAAATTCACATCTCCAAAGGATAAACTACTTTAAGATAAAATCATTCAAATTATTTATTTGAATAATTAATTGAACATGAGACCTGTTATTTATGTTATAACAATCACATAAAGCAGCTAAAAAATTTTGGCAGGAAATTTTCATGAATGATATATGAGTAATTTATAAGTTTAAATACTTAACACCTTGATATAAAATATATAGTACTAACAATTAAAAAAGGAATAATTATGGCAAAGTCATCAAATGTATTTATAGGTTTTCTGGCAGGTGCTGTTGCAGGAGTAGCTGCAGGTGTGTTGCTGGCACCCGACAAAGGAGTTGAAACACGTAAGAAAATTAAAAAACAGGCAAAAAAAGTGAGTGATGATGTACATAAAAATGTCGCGCAAAAGCTTGAAGATCTGAAATCAACTGTGTCTGATTTTACTGAAGGTGTAAAGGACCGGTTTTCAAACCTTGAAAAAGAAGTCGAAGAGCAGGTCCAGGATAAAAAAGAACGTGCCAAGAAGGCAACAGAAGCAGCAAAGAAGGAAGCAAAAGCCTGATAAGAATTAATCATCCCGGTCCCGGCATAGCCGCAGGATCGGGATTTCTTGTTTAATTAGTGTCCGTCAATAAAGTCTCATTTGCCGTGTTACGCTTGTCCGAAAATTACTCATTTACGACTGTTAAGCTCCGCGTTTTCGGACCGCGCGAGCCATGCAAATGGAGCTTTCTGAACAGACATATGGCCAGTTAAATATTATGCCCACTTTATAGACAGGCTCTAATTAAAAATCAACCAGGAACATAATTTAATTTATAAAAAACCATATTCTTGTGAAAAACTCAACACCTTTGGCAGAAAACATTTCCGAGCTTACGGGAATTATGAAAAAATATATTGCCGCGAGAATGGATTTGATCAAAGTCACCCTGCTTGAAAAAGTAACACGATCAGGCACCTATTTTTTCAGTTTCACGGTTATCATTTTTATAGTATTTGCCGTACTGCTTCTTCTCACATTTGCTTTCAGCTTCTGGTACGGGGAAAATGTAGGTGAAATATACGGCGGATTTCTGATTGCCGCGGGATTCTATTTGATTCTTGGAATTATTTTGTATCTGTTGCGCGGACCGATCTTTTCGAACAATATAATTAAAAATCTGGCAAGCATCATTTTTGCCGAAAACGAAGAAGAAGAAAAGACCACATAATACTACACCTGTTATGAAGAAAACCGCACAACCACAGATAAGAAATGTCCATGATCTGCGACTGGCAAAACAGACAATAAAATATGATATCAGGCTGAAAGAAGAGATCCTGAAGTCGGGTTTTATACGATTCAGGCAATCATTCACCGATTCCCTGAAAAGATCGGCCCGTATTATGGGACAGGAACTGGCGATCACTGTTCTGTTAAGGATCATCAGATCGCAAATGAAAAAGTAAATATTCGGATTTATAACTTATTTTTACCTGTATTATTTATACGTCAGATCCGGGACGATTCTCCTTCATTTTTATGAAGCTTAAGTCCGGCGAAGATAATAATGCAGGCTAAGGAAGTAAACTGCCGGGAACTGTTAATAACGGAGGATCGGTAGTTTTTTTTTATTGTATGCAGGGTAAAATAAAAACATATTTGAAAAAATTCACCGGGTGGATAATAAGGATCATTTTATCCCTTGCACTGCTGATGATTGCATTGACCCTTCTATTGCAGTTATCATCTGTCCAGACCTTTATTGCCGGTGAGGTACTTGGAAAAATCAAAGAAACAACAGGAGCCGGAATGTCATTGGAAAAAGTCTCGGTTGTTTTACCCGACCGCCTGAGCCTGAAAAATGTATATGTTGAAGATAACAATGCCGATACTCTCCTCCGGGCAAAAAGGATAAATGTTAATATAGGCCTCTTTAAATTATTGCGGAAAAGTATAGAGATCGACAGGCTGGTTATCCGTGAAGCACGCGTTCAGCTTAAAAGGTATTCACCCGACAGCACATTCAATTTTTCATATATTATTGATTCCCTTTCGGATGACAGTAAAAAACCGGAAAAGAATGACAAGCCCTTTGATTTTAATATTCAAAAAATACGGCTTGATGATATCCATTTTACATTTCATGACAGTATTGAAAAAAACAAGTTCTTTGTAAGGTTTGAAAAATTCATTACGGCAGTCAGCAATTTTGATCCTGAACAAAAACAAATAGTACTAACCTCACTCAGTCTTGAAAACAGCAAAACAATAATTTCCATCAGCGAAAAAAAACTCAAGGAACCCCAGCCTTTTCTTTTCGATATCAACCTCAAAAATGAGATCAATCTTAAGAACACGGACTTTACCCTCATCGATCATTTTTCAAAACTCACCCTGCATATAAAGAACAAAAAAACATCTGTTTCTCCGCATGATCTCGACCTGCCTTCAAAGATCATCAGTGTTGAAGATATTGAACTTGATAAAGCAGATATCATGATCCGGCAGGAAGAAATGAGCAGGGCCGATTCAATAAAAATAACAGAATTCAAACGGCAAAAACCGGAAAATCCTTATGATTGGCAGATAAGCAGCGACAAATTACTGATAAGCAATTCTTCATTTGCCATGGATAATGAAAACTTTACGGTCGATTCCGCGGGATTCGAT
>Ga0307422_1001637_pt1 | contig 11560 bp, 3 predicted proteins | sample SalMarWE160290MG_FD_202153 | JGI IMG/M metagenome (GOLD analysis project Ga0307422, IMG submission 202153) | Salt marsh sediment microbial communities from the Plum Island Ecosystem LTER, Massachusetts, United States - WE1602-90 | ecosystem: Environmental > Aquatic > Marine > Intertidal zone >...
TGACAATAATTTATGGATTGGAACCTCTAATGGATTAAATGTATACATCAGAGAGAAAGATAATTTTATTGGTGTCGGATGTCTTAATGAGGAATTAAATGAATTAAACAGAAAATATATCAGTGAACTTTATATTGATAAAAACTCTTTGTTATGGATAGGTACGATCGGATATGGAGTATATGTGTATGATCCCGAAAAGCAGAGATTAAAACATTATCCATATATTGAAAATAGCCCCAATACCATTAGTTCAAATCGTATTACCTGCCTAACCGCTGACAATGAAAATAACATATGGTTAGGAACGCAGAATGGATTAAACCTATTTTCCAGTAAAGGTGATGAATTTAGGCACTTTTTATCTGATGAGACTAATCCTGAAAGTTTAAGCAATAATAATATAACTGCCCTGGCAATTGACCTGGATGGAAATTTATGGATAGGCACCAGGGGTGGTGGGCTAAACAAACTTTCAAAACAAAATGGAGGTTTTATCTTCAAACGATATTTTAGTGATTCTCGTCCCGGTAGCTTGTCTAACAATAATATTCTTTCTATAAATGCCGACTACAAAGGTTATATTTGGATTGGGACCGAAAATGGAGGCTTGAATAAGTTACCTAAAAATGAAAAACATTTTGAAGTATTCCAGGTTGTAGAAGGTAGCAATAGCAGTTTAAATAGTAATTCCATTTGGGCACTTTATAATGATTACCAGGGAAGGTTATGGATAGGAACAGCTAATAAAGGAATAAATGTTATTGATGAAAAATTCAATAAATTTAGTTCATACCAGAGAAATATATATAGCAAGATAAGTCTTACTGATAGCGATGTAAAAGGATTTGCTGAGGATAGCCAGGGAGATGTTTGGATAGCTACGGATGGGGGTGGACTCTGTAAATTTGACCCTGAATCAGATCAGATTATCCGTACTATATTGAATTCTGATCAAAATATCTACCTGGCTAATAATGCGATACAAGCTATACTCTGTGATTCAGATGATAAACTTTGGGTTGGTACCTGGGCCGGTGGCATTGACCTATTGAATAAGCAAGGAGTAAGGATCAGGAATTACAACCTGGAGAATGAAGAGGGAGGCGGAGATAATAACGTTTTAGGTCTGTTTACAGATTCAAAAGAGAATATATGGGCTGGCACTGCCGGTTGCGGATTATTCCGATATAATGAGGTAAAAGACAAATTTGATCAGATACTTTGTGAAAATCAATCAAACATACTTGACGCTTCTTCCTTTGTTACTTCATTGTTGGAAGACGATGACGGGAAATTTTGGATAGGAACCCTCAACGGGCTGGTACTCTTAAATACTACGAAGGGCGGAGATCTTGAGTGTATCGATATGCCTTACAGTAATGAAAAAGGTAGTATCAGCAGCAATAAGATTTATGTTATTTTCGAAGACAGTCACAGCAGACTATGGTTTGGCACTTCGGATAATGGTTTGAATTTATTTAACCGACAGGATGGTACGTTTACCATTTTCCAAAAAAAGCATGGTCTGCCGAGCAATTCAATTCAGGGAATATTGGAAGATGATGAAGGAGATTTATGGATTACCACCAATAAAGGAGTTTCCAAATTTAATCCTGATTCTGTAATCTTTACAAATTATACTAGGGAGGATGGGCTTAATTCCAATGAGTTTTATTTACACTCCTGTTTACGTACAAAAAAGGGAGAGTTTTATATGGGTGGTGAAAATGGTTTTAATGTATTCTATCCGGAAAATATTAAGAATAATAATGTCATTCCTCCTGTATACTTGACAAATCTTAAAATAAACAATATTCGTGCAGAAATTGGAGCTGAAAACTCACCTCTTAAAAAACATATAGGGGAGACAACTGAAATTACACTGAGCTATAAACAAACTTCTTTTACCATCGAATTTGTTGCGTTGAATTATACACGTTCCTCCAGAAATCAGTTTTCTTATAAACTGGAAGGATTTGACATTGATTGGAATTACATAGGTAACAACAGAAGTGCCAGTTATACAAATATTAAACCGGGCAAGTATGTATTTATGGTCAAAGGTTCAAATAATGATGGTATCTGGAATAATATACCTACAAGTTTACTGATTACCGTTAAACCTCCTTATTGGAAAACCTGGTGGGCTATACTCTCATACATCGTGCTCATTTCAGTTTTAATTACTGTTTCTCTGAAAATCTGGAATGAAAGGATCAAAATAAAACATCAGTTGAGATTGGAACAATTAGGTAGGGAAAAAGAACATGAACTTAATGAAGCAAATATTCAATTCTTTACGAACATCTCACATGAGTTTCGTACTCCCCTGAGTTTGATAATTGCTCCCCTCGAGAGTATTATCCTTTCTACGCACTCTAAAATTAAAGAACAATTGGTAGTAATATACAGGAATGCACAACGATTGCTTCATCTGACGAATAATCTTATGGATTATAGAAAACTGGAAGAGGGAATAACAAGTCTTAAGGTAAAGTATGACAATATAGTAAGCTTTGTTACTGAAGTGTCGTCGTATTTCAATGTGAATTCAAAACGACGCCATATTAATTTCACCATCGAAACCAAAGAAACAGCGATTCAAGCCTATTTTGATCCTGACAAATTGGAAACCATACTGCTAAATCTCCTGTCGAATGCCTTTAAATATACTCCGGATAAAGGAGAAATACGAATTGTGCTGAATATTCTCACTTACAAGGATATTGAGGAAAGATATAATTATAAGATAGATAGTATTCAACCGGGTATCCGATATATTCAAATTGCAGTTATTGATAACGGTTCGGGTATAGAATCTGAAGAACTTCCATTCATTTTCGAGAAATTTTATCAAACCAGATCACAAAAAAATAGAAAAAGTACCGGAACCGGAATTGGACTGGCATTAACGAAAGGTTTGGTTGAATTGCATCATGGATTTATAAAAGCAGCAAGTATCCCAAATTACGAGACATGTTTTAATTTGGTACTGCCTGTTGATCGTGTAGCTTATAGCGAAAATGAACTCGTATCCGAACCAACAAGTATTCTGAACCGGACCATTTTAGATGCCCCTGATGAGAACATTGTTAACAAGAATGAAAAGGATTTTGCCGCTTCTGATAACGACGAAGCAAGACCTGATATATTGATTGTTGAAGATAATTACGAACTCAGAACTTTCTTGGCAAAAGAACTTGGCGAAAAATTTAATATCTCTCAAGCTGAAGACGGGAAGATTGGCATTGAACTTGCCCTAAAGGAAATCCCTGATCTGATTGTCAGTGACATTTTAATGCCCCATTTAAGTGGAATTGAATTATGCAAAACTATTAAAGCAGACATAAGGACATGTCATATTCCTGTCATGTTACTTACAGCAAAGTCTACAATTAATGATCAGATTGAAGGAGTTGAAATCGGGGCAGATGCCTATATAACCAAACCCTTTAACATGCAGTTCCTCTTTGTACAGATTAATCAACTCATTCAGTCACGAAGAAAATTGTATGCACATTTTAGTCAGGATGTTTATATGATGCCGAATAAACTTACTGATAATGAAATGGATCAGAAGTTTATACAGAAAGCAATAGACTATATTATCATGAATATTGCAGATAATACACTCAATGTTGAAGGATTAGCTATTGCTATGAACCTGAGCCGCAGCAATGTATACAGAAAAATAAAGGCGCTTACGGGTCAAACGATCATCGAATTTATTAGGATCGTTCGTCTTAAGCAGGCTATAAGACTCATGGAAACTAAAAAGCATTCCCTTGCTGAGATTGCTTATCTGACAGGGTTCACTTCACCCTCTTACTTCACGAAAAGTTTTAAAGACCAGTATGGTAAGCCCCCCTCTGAATACCTCGTTTAATATATTTCGAGATAACATGCATTATAACTTCTGAAATAGGTTTTAGGCTTTATAATTAAGTACTTCGCAACAATTTCGTAAGAGAAATTTTAAAATCTTATACGATGTAAAAGTATAACGTTATTATTTTAATAGTTGGGTATTTAAGTTTTTCATGTATAACTTTTACAGATGTTTTCGGTTTATTTCTTCTGATGAGCAGCAGACAATTTAACCAACATAATAAAATTCTTAAAAATCAAGGACTTTTGTATAAGAGTAAATTAGTAACTCATAATATAAATAAGGCACTATGAAGAAATCAGTAAAAAGTTTGGCATTTATTGGAGTCGTTGCATTATTGCTATCCGGATGTCACCAGAAAGAGGGTCAAAATGTAAACTCAAAACAGCATCAAAAATCCTTTCAAATTCCTCATCTTAAAAAACAAGGTAAAACCACGCAATTAATCGTTGACGAAAAGCCATTTCTGGTCCTTGGCGGTGAACTCGGCAATTCGTCGTTTACCAGTGTGGAATATATGGAGCCCATATGGCCAAAATTGAGGGCCATGAATCTGAATACGGTTTTAACACCTGTTTATTGGGAGTTAATCGAGCCCATTGAAGGAACATTCGATTTTGAATTACTCGATCAATTGATCAATAAAGCCCGCAACCATGATCTGAAACTGGTTCTTCTTTGGTTTGGCTCCTGGAAAAACAGTATGTCGAGCCATGCTCCCTCCTGGGTTAAAAAGAACCAGGAAAGATTTCCAAGAATAAAAGATGACAAAGGCAAGAGCCATGAAATATTAACACCTTTCAGTGAAGCTAATTTACAGGCAGATTTAAAAGCATTCCAGTCATTAATGAAACATATCAAGGAGTTTGATGGAGTTGAAAATACTGTAATAATGGTTCAGGTTGAAAATGAGATTGGAATGTTACCTACGGCAAGGGATTACCATCCGTTGGCGAATGAGAAATTTCAGGGAAATGTTCCGGCAGAGTTGATTCAGTACTTAAAAAACAATAAGGATGATTTGGTCCCTGAATTTTATGAAGTATGGGCTACAAATGGATTTAAGGATTCAGGAACCTGGGAGGAGATTTTCGGAAAAGGTTTACATACCGATGAAATATTTATGGCCTGGTACTACTCAAAATTTACCAATGCAGTTACAGAAGCAGGTAAAGCCATTTACTCCTTGCCCATGTATGTAAACGCAGCCTTAATTCGCCCCGGACGAAAACCCGGGTCAGGTTATCCAAGCGCAGGGCCTTTACCACATTTAATGGATATATGGAAAGCTGGAGGGCCGGCCATTGATTTTTTATCGCCCGATTTTTATTTCCCAAATTTAAAGCACTGGTGCGATCTTTATACACGTCAGGGGAATCCGTTATTCATTCCTGAACATCGTTTTGATAATACGGTCGCTGCCAAGGCAGTATATACTATCGGGCATTATGAAGGTATAGGGTTCTGCCCGTTTTCTGTTGAATATGCAAACGATCCAGAAAATGAACCTTTGGGGAAAATGTATAGTATACTGAATCAACTGACACCTGTAATTACCGATCATCAGGGTCAGGATAAAATTGAAGGTGTTTTATTTGACAAAGAAAATCAGGAAAGCGTTTTTCAACTGGGCAACTATGAATTCACATTACGACACAGTAATACCTTGGGATACGAGGAAGATTCTAAAAATGATGCCTGGAATATGGCAGGGGCTATTATTATTCAAACTAATGATGATGAGTTTTATATTGCTGGAACGGGAATTGTAGCGACATTTAAAAATTTAAGTAATCCCATGATAAATGTCGGAATATTAAAAACAGATGAAGGAAGGTTTGAAAATAAGCAATGGAAGGTTATCAGACATCTTAATGGAGACCAAACACATCAGGGAAGGCATGTACGTATTTTATTGTCTGATTATTCAATCCTCAGATTTGAATTGTATAATTACGAATAGCATTTTTAAATAGCTAATACAGGTGATAATAGGTTGAGTGCAAAAACGGGGCTAATTAAAGAGGCAGTACTCGCTGAGAGTGTCTGCCTCTTTTCACCAGTTGCTTAATAGTCATAAATATATTATACTCAATTATATTTTTAATCTTGCAGGCTTAATCAAACGATTTGTCAAATTCTCACCTTCAATCCACTCTTTCCGGTATCTGTGTTAATAATTATTTATGATCATCCAGTCAAATTCATTTATCAAAGAAGTTATTTTCGGATGATTGTTCTCAACTATTAGTTCTAGTGTCTCCTTTGACTATACATCTATAAAACATAGAGAATTCTCAATTATTAGCCCTCTTGATAGCCCGACTGGCTGCAAAAAGTATAGATACGCATCAATTTCCAAAGAGATTGGCTGATATTTTATAGTCTTCTATTCTACATAGAAATAAATTTCATCCTCTAATTTTTAATTAACCCAATTAAGGAAACCTAAAATCTGCTATGTAGAATTTAAAACTATTAAAATGATGAAATTAATCCTAACTGTATTTTTCCCTACATGGGGAAAGCAACTGAAACGACTTATTATGCTCATGAAACTATGTATCATAATAGGTGTGATGACTTTCCACAATGCTTTTGCCGGAGGACAGCAGGCAACGGTAACAGGTCATGTTACCGATTCCTATGAGAACCCTTTACCCGGTGTGAATATTGTTGAAAAAGGAACAACAAACGGTGCTATAACTGATCTGGATGGTAACTATTCAATCAGTGTTGCATCCTCTTCGTCAGTATTGGTATTTTCCTTTATCGGTTACAATACCGAGGAACTACAGGTAGGCAATCAATCGGTATTAAATATAATACTTATTGAAAGCCTGGAAGAATTAGGTGAAGTAGTTGTACTTGGGTATGGATCGATGGATCGTATTAATGTTACCGGAGCGATATCATCAATACAGACCGAAGAGCTTTCCAAAGCACCTGTTCCTAACCTAATAGAGGCTATGAGAGCCCAGGTACCGGGTGTTAGAATGACAAGAACAGACGGGAAACCCGGAGAAGGCGTCAACTTTCTGGTTCGGGGAGAAAATTCGCTGAATAACAGTAATGAACCCTTAATAGTTATTGACGGTATTCCTTCAACCGGGGGTAATCTTGCCGAGTTGAATCCGAATGATATTGAATCAATAAACATTTTGAAGGATGCAGGAGCTGCTTCTATTTACGGGACGAAAGGTGCCAATGGTGTAATATTGATTACTACAAAGACAGGAAAAATTGGTAAGCCTGTATTGAATGTTACAATTTCGCAAGGGTTCACCGACCTGGTTCATAAACCCGATTTAATGAATGCAGAACAATTTGTACAATTAAAGATGGATGCTGCTGAGGGTGCAGGACAACCCAATACCATCGATGATGTGCTTATCGATGCCGTTGAACGGGAAAGCTGGGAAAATGGAAACGAAATCGACTGGCATGATGTATTGCTCAGAACAGGTAAAGTAACCAATGCCGGAATATCATTATCGGGAGGTTCGGAAAAAATTTCGTTCTATATGAATGGTGACATATACATGGAAGATGGTATTGTACAGCATACTACCTACGATCGGTTTTCTTTCCGCTTAAACTCGGAATACAATCCATATAAATTCATTAAAATCGGAGCAAAGATACAGCTGTCGAAAACTGTGGCCGATGAAACCGGAAATGCTGCAGTCTGGTATCAGAATAGATCCGATTTTACCGATTTTCTCGGAAATACACCTTTAGGCAGAATGTACGATGAAAATAATGAACTGGTACCCACAATAAAGGGCGATCAATTTGATTACAATCCCTTATGGAAGTACAGGGAATCCCAAACTGACAGATCTACCCATCGCTTTTTATTGAATCCCTATATAGAATTTACAATTTTAAATGGTCTTACTTACAGGATCAATGCATCTGCCGAATATCGTAGCGAGTTCTATGGACGGTTTACCTCTTCTCGCTATAATTGGTCAACTCTTGCAGATGAGCCCGGTCGCAATTATTCAAATATTAGCAATAATGAGCCCATGAGCTATCTTTTAGATAATATTGTAACATACACAAAGAATGTGGCTGATAAGCATTCTTTCAATGCCACCTTGGTATACGGTATTCAGACTTATACATATGATTCATTGGGAGTATCCGGAGAGGGATCCATTACCGATTTAATGTCATACAATGCCATAAATTCTTCAGAACAAGATTATCTGACTATTGACTTTCAGAATGACGAATGGTCCAATATGTATTTTGCCGGCCGTCTGGGCTATAGCTTCGACAGGCGTTACAATTTTACCTTTACGGGAAGATATGATGGTTCCAGTGTTTTCGGGCCTGACATGCGATGGGGGTTTTTCCCTTCCGCTGCGTTTGCCTGGAATATCAGTGAAGAATCGTTTCTTGAGAATATAAATTTTATCAATAGTCTCAAATATAGAATAAGTTGGGGAAGGATGGGTAATGACCGAATAGGTACATATGGTTATATAGCCCTTACCCAAAATGTAAGTTATCCTTTTAGTGGAACAGAATATACAGGATATACTGCCGATAAACTTGCGAATGCAGTACTACAATGGGAAACAAGTCAACAGTTCAATACAGGATTGGATTTTGGACTATTCAAAAACAGGTTGTACGGTTCCATTGATGTTTATAAAACCAATACTATTGATTTGATTCTTGATCAGCAGATACCTTCTGTTACCGGGTTTACTGAAGTAGTAAGTAATATTGGTGAGACGGAAAACCAGGGAATTGAAGTAATACTGAATTACCGCATTTTCAATGGTGATTTTAAATGGGAAGTAAGTGCCAACTGGGCTCGCGACAGAAACAATATTGTCCATCTAAGCGGCGAATTAGATGAAGATGGCAATGAGATTGACGATGTGGCTAACGGATGGTTCATAGGTCAGGATGTTAATGAAATCTACGATTTTGATTATATTGGAGTTTGGCAGTTGGGCGAAGAAGATGCTGCTGCTGCAATGCATCCCGATAAAGTTGGCTATGGAGCCGGCGATCCTAAAATAAGGGATGTTGATGGTGACGGTGTTATAACTTTTGAAGACAGAACATTCCTGGGTAATCCAACTCCTGATTGGTATGGCGGATTGAGAAATACCTTCAGTTATAAAGGGTTGGAATTAACAGTTCTTTTCGAAGCCGTACAGGGAGTTACAAGGATCAATTATTTTTATGGAGGCCTTCAATCCCGTGGGAATGAAATAAATGTGGATTATTGGACTCCACAAAATCATACAAATGAATTTCCGCAACCCAACATTCTACGCCCCTATTATTATCAGGATGCAGTAAGGGTTCGTGACGCCTCATTTGTTGCCCTACGTAATGTTTCTCTTGCCTATACGCTACCGCAACGGTTAACACAAAAGGCAAAAATTTCGAGCCTACAAATCTATGTGAGAGGTAATAACCTGAAGTATTTTACAAAATATGTCGATGCTTATTCCCCTGAAACAGATCTTGGAAGATTCCCGATAACAAAGAACTGGACAATAGGTACAAATATTACATTTTAGGTTAGATAATTAAAAAATGAGAAAAATGAAAAAGTTTAAAATATATGTAATTCAAGCATTCATCCTGTTGATTTTACTTCCTGGATGTGATGATTTTGTTGATCTGGAACCAAGGGATCAGCTAAGCATGGATCTTGCGCTCACTTCGCTTGAAAACCTCGAAGGTGCTATTCTCAGTGTATATGAAAGAGGCAGTTTTACTTATCAAGATTTTGAAGTTTGCCTGTTTAAGACTTTATATACTGATATTATCAGGGCCGGAGCATGTCTTGGAGAGCAGCCGGTATGGAACGCAATAGCCACTTTTGATGGATTTGATGCTATGAATACTGGCATCAAAACGGTCTGGGACGGATATTATGCCGGACTGAATCGCGCTAATACCATCATCGAAAAAATTGATGTTGTGGAGTATAACAGGGAAAATCCTGAGGCTGTAGCAAGAAGGAACACGGTTCTGGGTGAAGCCTATTTTTTAAGGGCTTATTTTCACCTGACCCTTATACAGTACTGGGATAATATTGTCTTAGCAGATCAGGTATTTGACGATCCTTCACAAGCCTACGAATTAGCATCTAAAGCCGATGTTTATGCTCTGATTGTTTCTGACCTTGAGGAAGCCATTGATCTTCTTCCGGAAGCAAGCAATTTTATAAGCAGAGGAAAAGTCTCCAAAGGAGTTGCCCGCCATCTCTTATCTCTTACACATCTCGACCTGGAGAACTGGGAGAAAGCTGCTGCTTTAGCTGAAGAAGTAATTGCTGACGTAGCCTATGGTTTTGCACCATTAGACCAGATATTTTCGGAACTCTATGAGGATAATAGTGAAATTATTTTCTCGTGGCAGTTTATACCTGGAGGAACTGCTCAGTGGACTGCCGTAAATCTGGCTCCTATGTATGACAGGTGCAATGGGGTAGACCGTACACTTGAACAAGGGGGAAGGCCCTGGTCACGTATGTCGCCAAGTGAATATTACTGGACCCTTTTCGAAGAAGATGACTTACGGTTGGAAGCATGGCACAAACGGTACTGGGTTTACGATACAGATATTGAAGAAGATCCGTTACCTGAGGGTGTGGAAATCGACGACACTGTAACTGCTGAAAATATTGATGAAACTGCCGGGTATGGTATACGTGCTATTGAACCAACAACTACAAAATATTGGGAAGGTGATGGTTTGGGCAGAGTGAAAGACGATGCCGGGAGTTGGAAGAATGTAATCCAATTCAGGTATTCCGAAGCCTTTTTGGTAGCTGCCGAAGGTTATTTGCGTTCGGGGACAAATCTCGCCCGAGGCCAGGAGCTTTTGGATCAGCTGAGAGCAAGGGCCGGCCAAGGTTCAATCGAGTTGAACAACTCTAATTTACTGGACGAACAGGCTCGTGAATTGGGTATGGAAGGACGCAGGTTTCCTATGTTAAAACGATTGGGGATTTTGCAAGAACGTATTCAAATGGGCAGCCCTGACATTGGGGCTAACATGCTTCCTCATCACGTACGTTGGCCTTTACCACAGAATTTTGTCGATTTAACAGGCGTGCCTCAGAATGAAGGATATGAATAATCGATTATGGCTTTCCAAAATGGTTAGCTTGTTTCTAGTATAGTAGGTATCTTTGAAAGCCCGGTATAAATCACCGGGTTTTTTGTTATTATCAGGCTTTCATAATAATTCTCTGATGAGTCGTGTGATCATTATTTTCAAATGTAGCCTGAGAATGAGAAACATGGCAGGTTAATTTTGATCTTACTTAGCCTTATGTTACTCTTTAAGAATGGAGTACGCATCAATATTCAAAGACTTTGATTGAAATTTTATAGCCCGAAGTTCTTCATAATTCTATATTCGATATCTACATATTCATTTTGCATGAAACAGGAAATTAATATATCTACCAATTCCTCTAACAGCATACTAACAATTCATTTGTCAAAAGTTCCGGCCCAAAATTGTTGTGTTGATATATATAATGTATCCGGGAACCCCATAAAACAGGTTAAAATATATGAACAGAATACATCCATTGAAATTGAATCGTTTACGCCTGGTTTATATATATTGATTTTAATTACCGGAAAGAAGGTTAAAGCAGTCCGGTTTTTAAAGGAA
>Ga0307422_1001642_pt1 | contig 11541 bp, 10 predicted proteins | sample SalMarWE160290MG_FD_202153 | JGI IMG/M metagenome (GOLD analysis project Ga0307422, IMG submission 202153) | Salt marsh sediment microbial communities from the Plum Island Ecosystem LTER, Massachusetts, United States - WE1602-90 | ecosystem: Environmental > Aquatic > Marine > Intertidal zone >...
ACCAGTTTCTTGAAGCTCTTTTGCCCCTGGCCGATAGTCTGTAATACCCGGGTGTCATCGTTGGCCATTCTGCCAACAGAGAAAGCCCTATGTCCGAAGAAGTGCAAGATATTCATTGGTACCCAACCTTCATAGACTGCTTCTTCATCAGCCATAGTACGTCCCGCTATCTTTCCCTGGCTGATCGCGCTTGGCAGTATGGGACTCAGGCCGGGAGTGCCGGTAAAGAAATCAGGAGCCTCAGCTACATCGCCGGCAGCATATATGTAATTGATATTAGTCCTCATAGCCCGGTCAACCAGCACGCCATCATGTAATGCAATGCCGCTGTCCGCTAGAAACGCCACTGAGGGTTTCACACCGAGACAAATAACGATAGCTTCTGTATCGAGGACTGTACTATGAGAGAGCGCTAATTCAACCTTGTTTTTGTTTCCTTTCAGTTCCTCTATTGTGTACCCTTCATAGAGTTGGGCACTTTTACCAGAAAGAATATCTCGCATTATGTCAGAAGCCTCTGGGTCAAAATACTGTCTGAGGATCCGGCTTCTCACTATTAGAGTGACTCGGTAACCGGCTTCCAATAATGCTATGGCGAGCTCTATGGCGACCAAACCTCCGCCATAGATAGTAATATCCCTCTTGCCAGTCAACCGCTGTTGTAGACGTCTAAAATCACCAAGCGTGTGAAAGGGCAAAAAATCACATTTATCGACACCCTTTATATCCGGCTTGACCGGGTGTGAACCCGAGGCGATGAGGAGGGTATCATAACGTTCTCTCTCCCCGGTATCATACATGATCTGCTTCTTATCGGGATTGATCTCGGTGACTTCCTCGCCTCTCGCTAAAGAGAATCGCAGCTCACGCAAATGGTCGTTTTCTACCAGCCAGAGGCCAGACTCCTGGATCCTGCCTGATATGAGGTATGGCAGAGCCGCGACACAGTAAGGGGGAAAGTCCTCCTTAGTTATCAGTTTGATTTCATCCTCTGGGGATACACTCCGGATCTTCCTTGCTGCCGCCAAAGCGGCAGTACCAGCGCCGATTATAAGGTGCTTTCGGGGGGCCATACGCTTTCTTCTCCTCGCCTATTCCAAGGATAGCCAGGTAGTTTCTTTCACCGGTCTACCCTCAGCCGCATCTTGGATAATATCAATCGCCCTTTCCATATGCTCGATAGTAATATCAGCGCCGCCGGCGCCAACGAGAAAATCTACCATGGGTATCCGTGTGTCCAGATCATTCTGGAGGGCCTTCACTTCAAAAAAGACATGACCGCAATTCCAGCCAAAGATGGGATGCCGGTCAATTACCCCGAAGGCTTTTTTACCATTCAACGCTTTTACTAGTTTTTCTCTGGGAAATGGCCGGAACATCCTGATTTTGATTAGTCCTACCCGCAAGCCACTATCTCGTTTACTATCAATTACCTCTCGGGCGGTGCCCGTTGCACTGCCCATGGTCACGAGCACTGTATCAGCATCCTCTGTCCTATACTCTTCGATCTGCCCGCCGTAGCTACGACCAAAGGCTTCCGCAAAGCACTCATCTATCAGATCCCACTTGGCCTTAGCCCTCTCCATGGCCGCACAATGTTTGTATCGATATTCCATGAATAAGGGGTCGCCGGGGCTTATTTCAGCAGGAAAGGTAAGAGGCTCTTCCAGACATACCTTGGTCCGTTTCATCTTCTTTAGCGGTGCCAAGAAAGTATCTACGGCATTTTGGTCCGGAATATCTACCCTCTGTGACAGGTAGGAGAGATAAAAGCCGAGATAACATACATTAATGGGGAGCAATATGTCCTCGTCCTCGGCAAGTCGATAAGCCATGATGATGGTATCCAGGATTTCCTGACAGGTCTCCACATGGATTTGTATCCAGCCGCCGTCCTTCACGTAGAAACCGTCCGATTCTCCAGCCGCCAGAACCAAAGGGGCAGGTTGTTCCCTTAGGGCTATGGGCATTACTATGGGCAGCCGGGAGCCGGCTGCCCATAGATAGGCATCATACATGAACGCCAACCCCATGGAAGACGTGGCGGTAAAGGCACGTGCACCGGCAGAGGCGGCACCTATCAGCGTACTCATGGCAGAGTTTTCGCCCTCGACCTCTACCATCTCCGCATTCAAAAATCCTTCGGCACTGAAGTCATAAAGCTTTTCCAGAACAGACGTCGCCGGAGTGATTGGAAATGCGGCAATGACATCCGGCCTGCAGAGAGTTGCTGCGTAAGCTACTGCTGCATTTCCTTCTAAGACCCTTGTTTCTGCTTTAATTTCAGGCATTTACTACACCTCTTCTTTCACCATTTTAATTGCATCAACGGGGCATACTCGGGCGCAAATACTGCAGCCTTTGCAATAGTCGAGATTAGCAGCAAAATAGGTTCCTCTATTTTCAATGCAGCCCGTGGGGCAAAAGATGTAGCACCAGCCGCACTGACAGCATTTTTCAGTAGTAGTTACCGGTCTTTGGTACCTCCATTCCCCGGTATTGAGTATACACAGAGACCGCGGGTCTGCCCATGGTCCTTCATATTTACTTTTGAATTCAACCATCTATGTATCCTCAAAATTGATGACTTGAGTTGCGTTAAATCCCCTGCGTACCGCCCTCGCGTTCTTCTGGAGTAGGGGGCCGCTAAAGTGCGCTTCCAGGCTTGGCAGGATAAAATCCAGGCTTGTCCACCCGGTTGTCTTGGCAAAGACACCGAGCATGCAGGTATTAACTATTGGTCTCCCAATTTCCTCAAGGGCGATAGCCGTCGCATCGGTAAAGCCTATCACACCTACGTTGGGATGAATTCTTTCAGTTATTGGCTTGGATGTGCTTAAGACGAGGATACCCCTCGGTCTTAACCCATTGAAGGTGGCGGGCTTTAACTGAGCCGGGTCTAGGACTACGAGGCAGTCCGGCTTGTATATTTGGGTAGCTAGTCTTACTGGTTTATCATCAAAACGAAGAAAAGCGGTAATCGGAGCCCCTCGTCTCTCAGCGCCAAACATGGGGAACGCTGATGCATACTTTCCCTCACGGACAAGAGCCGATGCCAATATTTCAGCTGCCATGCGCACCCCCTGCCCGGCTCTACCATGAAGCCGTATCTCTTTCATTTTCTATCCTTGCTATAAACTTGAAAAAACTCCTTTTTTGTCTAAAAATATCTTGCAGTGCCCTCGTATAACCTTCCCATCTCAGGGTGCAAAGGGCAAAAATAATTTTTTTACTGCCTTGTGAGCAATCTCTTCAATTCAGCACCTACCGTGGGACTTTTCCTAAGAATGTCTTCCCAGGCTGGATTGTATGCCGCTTCAAGAAATTTTTCCTTTTCCAACGCTGGCAAATCGATGACCCTAACGCCTTTTTCTAGAAGTATAGGACGATCCTTTTCTGCCAGGTCTTCGAAGTATACTATCGCCTTTTTTTCACCCTCCACAGCTGCCTCTGTCATAAGATCCCGCAACTTTTTGGGCAGTTTATTCCAGGTATTCAAGTTCATGAGCAAAGGATTCGGTACGCGGTAAAATCCAGGATCTACAACGTATTTGGTAACCTTTTCCCAGCCCCAGTCTCGAATTCCCATAGACGGCCAGCAGTAGCCGTCCACAATGCCTCTCTGAAGAGCTGTATATACCTCGGTAGGGGGGATAACGACTGGATTACCTCCCAGGGCCTTGATTACCTGCAAGTACATAGGGGATACGCGAATGTTCAGCCCCTTTAGGTCTGCTCCTTGTATCGGTTTGATGAGGTATAGGTGAAACTTAATATCCAAACCAAGTCTTGCAAGGTAGTGAATCCCTAGCCTCTCCTCATGGAGTTTGTTGAGATATGTCCAGGCACCTCTTTCCCTCTCCTGCCATGCCGGGAAATCGGATAATTTGATGGCATCGACCTCAGGGAGAAGGGATGTGTAATAAGCGGTTGTTGTGAAGCACAGATCAATGAGGCCGGTTTTCAGGCCTTGGACCTGTTCCATCGTTTTTACGACCTCAGGCCCTCCCAGATAGTTTATTTTCAATTCCCCAGGGTATTTTTCCGCAACCTTCTGTTCCAGTATCTCAGTAAAGATAAAAAAGGCTTTATTGTCCATTACCGGCTTTGGCCATGCCGTTACCGCCTTAAGGACATACGGTTCAGCCACGGCAACACCGGTTTGAGCCATCGAAATAAGGCACATAGAGATCAGCGCAAAGAGCAAAGTGGATATCTGAAATGATAAACTTGATCTTTTTTTCATCTTATTTACCTCCGTTTGTTAGAAGTTAATTAGTAAAGCTGAATAGATCTGCGCAATTCCTCATTTTACTTTTATTCGCACCTCCTTTCCTTCTTTTTTCTCGTCTCCTTATATCCTATTTCATTCCCATTAGATTGGGCAGATACAGGGATAAACCAGGAAAAATCAGAAGCATTGCTATTGCCAGTATATCCGCTAATACAAAAGGAACAGCAGCCTTCCATATGTCGGACATGGTTATATCCGGTGGGCTTACCCCTTTCATTACGAAACAAAGCATCCCAAAGGGCGGGGTCGACATCCCCACTTCTAAGCTTACCAACATGATTATCCCAAACCAGATGGGGTCATATTCTAAGACGCCTATAATAGGCATAAATATCGGTATGGTTATCATCATAATTGAGACGGTTTCCATAAAAGATCCCATGATAACAATGGCGACCATCATGCTGATTATTATCAGGAGAGGGTGGATGCTTTGTCCTATTATGAAATGCACGAGACCGGGGGCCGCGCCTGTAAATGCTAGGATTTCGCTGTATGTGTTGGAAACGATTATGATCATAAAGATCATCACCGCAACCCGAATAGTTCCATAGACCGCATTTCTCATTACTTGCCAGCTTAGCTTTCGGTAAGCGCACGCTAATACAAACGTCCCCAACGTCCCTGTGGCAGCAGCTTCCGTAGGGGTTGCCACCCCTAAGAAAATGACCCCTATTACCATGAAGACGATAAAACCCAGAGGTAAAAAGTAGATTATGGTAGATGCTGCCTTCTCCCAAAAGGGGGTGTCAGCTACATCATATGCAGGGGCAAGTCCAGGATTAATGAGGCATGCCAGCATGACGTACACAATATACAGAAACCCAAGAAGAATTCCTGGTATGATGCCAGCTATAAGAAGCCTGCCTACGTCCATCTTCGCCAAACTGGCAAGTACCACAGCCAATGCACTGGGTGGGATCATCATGGCGACACCTCCCACGCCCATGATTGGGCCTAAGCTCATGATCTTGCTGTACCCCTTTTTTTGCATTTCAGGAAGAAGTACTGTGCCGAGAAGTGCAGCATTGGCAATGGTGGAGCCGCTCAAGGCACCAAATATGACGCCGGTTATCACCGCCATGAGGCTTAGCCTTCCAGGAATACGCCCCAGCCATTTATCTATAACGTTTATCGCCTGGAGCCCTAGGCCAGAGTGGAATATGAGTTCGCCCATGAAAATAAAGAATGGGACAGGAAGCAAGGTAAAGGTAGTAACGGAGCTAAAGATCCCCGTAACCGTTGCAAAGAGCCCCGGTACTCCCCCCAGAAAGAAATAGGCGGCCACCATATTCACTATCAGAAAAGAAAAGGCAACGGGTAATCCTGTGAGCAAAAGAATCACCATGCCGGAGAAGAGTATCAGGATGACCGCCCACCACGCCAACTCGGTTCGCCTCCCTTAAAACTTTTTTTAGATAACTCGCTCCACACCATCCTGAAAAACTGGATGGAGAGAAAAAGACTTCCCAGAGGAATGATGACGAAGATCGCATATTTTGGGACCGTCACGGCCCTCACATCAGTTATCCCCCGGACTACGGACTCCAACGTATAAAGGCAACCGAAGAGAACGACGACCGAGCAGGCAATCCCTGCTAGTGAGAACGTGACAACGTTGAGGAAAATCCTGCTCTTACCTTTTAAGCGGGAGCATATAATATCTACTGCTACATGACCTTGCTCCCTGAGCAGCCATGTGGTGCCCAGGAACACAATCCACAGTAGACCATATTCGCATGTCTGTGCTACCCATATGGACGGGCTCAAGAAGAAGTATCTCATTACTACTTCATAGCAAATGGCGACGGTGATAAATGCCATTGTCATCCCAGCCAGAAAGGCCATTGCATCTATCAGCCTATCAAAGAATAGCCAGAATCTCCTCATGAGGCCTATCCTTTTATCCGATAGTAAGGCATCTGAAACTCATCGATCTCTTCCAGCGAAAAAGCCTTGCTGCAGCCCTTTTTCGAATCTCATTGCTGTTGCACCTCAGGAATGATGGTGCCTCCTGACGGAAAAACCGCCACATCGGCCTTGGGCATTCTTTCAGAGACCCTATCGATAGCCTCTTGAAGATTGGTGGAATGTAAAAAGTTCATCGTCTTAACCTGATCGGGTGTGAGACCTTCAGTGACATGGAAAATGGTAAATTTCTCCGCCTTCTCTTTGTAATAGACCACCTGCATAATGTAGGAAATCCCAAAGGCTTTCAGATGATCGGGAATTGTTCCGTTGATCAGCCGACGGTGAAAATCAGTAGCGCTTTCCAGACTTCCCATTTCCCGTATCAACGGCATGATAGGACCTGCCTCTTTTTGCGGGGCAACCCATATAATTGTTCCTCCAGGTCGTGTGCAGAAAGCTGCCATATCCAAGGCCTTTGATGCCTGAACCCCTACTTCAAGTGGAAATGCGGAAGTGATCGTCACATCGGCCGTTTTGGGAAGGGGGATTAAATAAAGCGACTCCGCATACCGTCCAGCCTCCCTCTGTTCTTCAACAGGATCTCCCGCAAAAGCCCGGATTATTTCCTGTCTCTCATTGATAATGAGATCAAGTTTGAAAGACATGCTGGATAATCTCCCAGCATCTACAAGTTCTTCCCAGAAAAAGTTTCCATCAAGCACCTTGACCTTGCTGTTTCGATTCCGCATCCAGGTAAAGTGGTGGTCTGCGACGCTTCGATACGAGCAAACACCGGGCATAAGGATCTTGTATCCCCCACCGTACCCGGCAACGGGATGGGGTATGCATTCTCCTGCCCCTATAACAAGATCAGCCGATGCAACATGACCGTTTACCTCAACGAGCGTTCCCCTGTGGGTCCTCCCTATAATAACGTTAGAGGAGGCATGAGGGTCGTGACAGGAGAGGCGGCCATCCAAGCGGGAGAAAGCCTGTTCTCCCACCTTGGATTTCAGTTGTTCCAGTGAAAGGGTAGGGTGAGTTCCGATGGCACAAACGGCTTTGATGCGGCTATCGGGGATCCCTGCCTTGTTGAGCCTATTCATGATCTCAGGCAGGACGAGGGCTGCAGGGGTGGGTCGCTGAAGGTCGTCAAAGAGAAGAACTACCTCCATACCGGGGCGAGCCAGTTGTTCTATCTTGGGTGAGCCTATAGGATTGTCCAATGCACGCCGCACCTCCACCACGGGGTCCGGAGCGCTGGGGACCGGGGGTTTATCCTGGCCGGAAATCAGGTTCCAACCAGGGGGGATGGAAAACGGTATCCTTTTACCTTCGTAATTGACGTAGATTTCCATATGTATTGCCTTCCATTATAGAAACAATAGTTACTCTTGAAGGAGGAATTCTTAAAACACTTTTTTATACCACAGTTCTCTATCATTACCCTTGTTCATCTTTTCTCAGGCTTGGGTAGCTGGATATTGTATTTCACCTATTCTATACACACACGGTGCGCACATTTCAAAGCAAATACGATATATTGATAGACATTATTATTTGCTGACACTCCTACCTCCATGCGTCTATGGATATCGAGAACCCCTCAGATCCAAAATTTAGCCTTAAAGGGTAGCGCCGGTGTCATATGCTACCATATTATGTCAGCCATTGTTCGCGTTGCTTTACAAGAACAAGAGGGCATGGTATGAGGATCAGCATTATCGTTGTGGCGATAGAGGGATTTGGAAGAGGCATTGGGAGGTGTTGAGGTGAATTTTTCATTATGTGATCGGATCATAGAGAACATATCACGGGTTATCGTGGGGAAACAACACGCACTCGAGCTCCTGCTGGTATCCCTTCTTGCGGATGGGCATGCGCTCATCGAGGATGTTCCTGGGCTTGGTAAGACCTTAATGGCCAAGTCCCTGGCCAAGACCATCGGAGGCACATTTAAAAGGGTTCAATTTACCCCGGATCTGCTGCCCGCTGATATCACCGGGTTTAACGTCTATGATCAGCAATCCAGCTGTTTCACCTACCAATCAGGGCCGGTGATCACCAATATTCTGCTCGCAGATGAGATTAACCGTACCATCCCCCGCACCCAGTCCAGCCTGCTCGAGAGCATGGAGGAACGACAGGTAACCGTGGATGGCCAGACCCACCTCCTGCCCCATCCCTTTTTTGTCATGGCTACCCAGAATCCAATTGAGCTGGAGGGGACCTTTCCCTTACCCGAGGCACAGCTTGACAGGTTTCTGCTGAAACTACGGCTGGGCTATCCTGAGAAGGAGGAGGAGATCTCAACACTGGAACGCTTTCGGGAGGAAGATCCTCTCGGGAGCCTCGAGGCCGTAGCGAGTCCCGAACAGATCACCGAGTTACAAAGCAGACGAAAGAAGATCAGAATCTCCCTTCCGGTACGGGAATACATCGCGGATATCGTGAGGGCCACCCGCGCAAACAAGTCCCTGCGTTTTGGGGCAAGCCCACGGGGTTCCCTGGGGTTGATGCGCACAGGCCAGGCCCTGGCGGCACTACAGGGGAGAGATTTTGTGTTGCCGGATGATATCAAGCAGCTGGCAGTGCCCGTCATCGCGCACCGATTAATCCTGGCCGATGAGGAACGGTTGCGGGGAGGAACAGCGGAGCATCTTCTTGATGAGATAATAGAGCAGATGCCCGTACCTGCACCCACCGAATAGAAGAATCGCCATGGAAGCTCCCGAAACCAGACTTCCCTCCATCTTCATTGTCCCGTTGATGCAGTTTCTGATGGGGCTCTGTCTCTTTATCGCGCTGCTAAATGGACAACGGGATCTGACCGTGTTGGCCCTGCTCCTTTTAGGGATCATGACCGGGGCAAGGCTGTGGAGCAGGCTAGGCCTTTCCGGGGTTCGGTGCTCCTCGATGGTGGACAACGATAAGCTCTTCCCTGACGAATCCCTTGCCCTTCAGGTGAACGTTGAGAACGCCAAGTTTCTGCCCGTGTGGCTCCAGATGAGGGTGCCGTCAGAAGGCGCGCTTGAACCATCCTCTGGGCAGAGCGGCCTTACCGGAGAGTGCGGGCTGCTCTGGTATCAGAAGGCACGTTTCAACTGGGGGCTCGTTGCCCTGCGCAGAGGGGTATATCGCGTTGGTCCAGCCCACATGAAGGTGGGCGATATGTTCGGTTTCTTCACCAAGGAGAAGAGCACAGGGGCTGAGATGCAGGTCATCGTGTACCCCAGGCTGGTGCCGCTCAAGCCCTTTTCACTCCCGAGGCGGGATTTCTTTGGCGTACCGGGGGCCAAGAGCCCGGTACAGGACCCCATCTACATACTCGGCACCAGGGATTACCAGCACTGGCGGCCTGCCCGGCACATTCACTGGAAGGCAACCGCGCGCCACAATCGGCTTCAGGAAAAGGTCTTTGAACCCTCGGAGCAGGAAAAGGTATTGCTGGCCGTTGAGGTGAGCCAATTCGAGAGAGATCATGCATCAGAGAGCTTCGAGCGCACCCTCGAGGCGGTAGGTTCCTTGGCCGTTCAATGCCATCAGCGGGGCTATGCATTGGGGCTTGTTACCAACGGTGTGGTGGAGGGCGGCCCGTCTATCCTTCCAATGGGAAGAAGCCCGCAGCAGGTGCCCTTTATCCTGGAGATTCTCGCGAGGCTTAAGATGAGGGCTGAAGGGAGCCTTGCGGACAGACTGTACCGCGTCCTGGAATTGCCCTGGGGTGTGAGCTGTGTTCATTTCTCCTACGAGCAGGACGGGGGAACAAGGGCGAGTGCACAGTACTTTCGGAACAAAAGGATACCCACGATATTCATGGTGTGCTCCTCTCACGGCCCAGGGGAGGGAGATAGGCATACCCTTAGGGGTACGGTGTATTCGCTGGATGAGATTCGCATCGAGGGGGCCCAGAAACCATGAGGAAGGATCGAGGAATACTCCTGTTTCTGGCACACGGCGGGATGGAGCTCTCATGGCTCTATGCCTGGGCGAGCTTTCTGATGACCTCCATCGTGCATCGACCGTTCCCCCTGCCCGAGGCGATCGGCACGTCTCTCCTGGCGGCAGTGCTTACCCTGGTAGTCCGGGGAATGGGTCTGCGGGTGATCTCGGTTTTGGGGCTCCAGGTCCTAGGGTTTTTGCTCACAGCCTCGAGGATAGTCTACACCATGAACTATCAAGCATATCCCTATCTTGGCAAAGGGTGGTTCGTTGAATTTTTAGGCAGAACGAGAGATCCACTGGAGTGGTTGATACTCGTGATCATCCTGATCTTTGGGGCGCTTTTTTGGCTGGGAGGAGTGACCTTGGCCAGAAGGTCACCAGCGTACCTTGCCATATGTAGCCGTTTCGATCTTGGGGTGGCGGCCTTTTTTTGCCTTTTGATGGTAAAACTCCTGTTGCTCGTAAAAGGAGGGATCGAGGTGAGGGATCCCGCGCCGGAGCTCCTGCTGTTTCCATTTTTTATCCTCAGCCTTTTGGCCATCGGCCTGGCCAGAAACATCAGCAGCGAGCGGAGGGATTTCCTTGCGGGCTATAGGGGAGTTGGGGTGCTCGCCAGCTTCACCGTGGTGGTCCTTGCCTTTGGGGCAGGTCTGGTGTTGCTTTTCATGCCCTACCTGAGTGCTGCTGCCGAGGTAGGCTATGGGGTATTGAGGTCAGCAGCCGGGCCGTTGAGCCCTATCCTGGTGAAAGTGTTGCGGTTTCTGTTTTTTAGAGCTCGCATGCGGCAAGAGGCGTCCTCTTCCTCGCCCGGAGGCCATGAGGCAGAGTTCGTCTCTTCTTCCGGTGAAAGCAGCTGGTGGAGTGAGCTGGTTGCAACGGTCTTGGAATGGGGCTTTCTAGGTCTGGGGATGGTGTTGGGGCTCATTCTCTGCACCCTTGGTGCCTGGTACCTGCTGCGGTGGCTGTTCTCGAGGACGCCTGGAGGAGAGAGAAGACACATACAGTGGCAACTGGCGTTATTGTGGGCTCAAAGGCAATGGGTGGCCCTTATTCTAGGCGTGCAATGGGTGGTGCAAAGCTTCAAGGGCTACTGCGATGCATTGCAGCTCTACCGCGCCCTTCTGAAGTGGGGGCGCCGTAGCGGCCTGCCGCACTTTTTGAGTGAGACCCCTGCCGAGTATGGTTCACGCCTGAGGAAGCAGTTCCCATGTCTCACTGGGGAGATAAGGGGGATAGTCGAGGCCTTCAACCTGGTGGTGTACGCGGAGGTGGCGCTCGATGATGAGCAGATGACCCTGGCCAAGCTCTCCTGGAGAAGACTGCGCAGCCCCCGATATTGGCCTTCCAGACTGAAGTCCTGGTTTCTCCAGCCGGGGAGGGAATAGGCTCGG
>Ga0307422_1001643_pt1 | contig 11539 bp, 6 predicted proteins | sample SalMarWE160290MG_FD_202153 | JGI IMG/M metagenome (GOLD analysis project Ga0307422, IMG submission 202153) | Salt marsh sediment microbial communities from the Plum Island Ecosystem LTER, Massachusetts, United States - WE1602-90 | ecosystem: Environmental > Aquatic > Marine > Intertidal zone >...
ACACCCGCCTGCCGGCGAACCCCCTTCTCCACCTCCCGCGTCCGCTCCAGGATCCGATCACTGACACCCGCCTGCCGGCGAACCCCCTTCTCCACCTCCCGCGTCCGCTCCAGGATCCGATCACTGAAACCCGCCTGCCGGCGAACCCCCTTCTCCACCTCCCGCGTCCGCTCCAGGATCCGATCACTGACACCCGTCTGCTGCGCTTGCGCATCGGCGATCGTTTCGACCCGGCCCGCCATGTCCCGCAGCACGGCGATCGTCTCCGCTCGCGCAACGAGCGCCTCGAACAACAGCTTGAGGAGGAGCCCGATGAGACCGGAGACGGCCGCGGCGGCAAGCGCCCACGGCGGACCGGCCGCGATCCACAGAGAGACCGTCACGACAACGGCCAGGACTGCCCAGCCCGCGAGCACGACCCTCCGCTGCCATCGACCGCTGAGCCGCGATACCAGGTTCACGAGTCGCCGCCCGATCCGGCGGCACTCGCGCAGGGCATCGCTCCGTGCACGCGATGCGCGTCGGTCACACGACAGGACCACCCACGACCAAGCATCGAGTCAGCTTAGAGCACCCGAATCTCCGCTTCTTCCACAACGGATCCCACGGATGCGGCCGATGGTTGGTCACCCATCGATCCCTCAGGTCTTCCAGGCCTGATCGGTGAGGAACCGGTCGGCGTTGCCCGCGGCTCTAGGATGAGCGCCGGCGTCGAGGCCGGCGCCTCGGCACACCGGCAGTAAGGTGCTGGCCGTTCAGACGGGCACAGGAACGGAATGTCGTATCTCCGCAATCGACTGAGCGAGGTCTTCGGGTACTTCACGTGGTGGCGAACCGCCCTGGTCACCGCTGCCGTCGTTTGTGCAGTGCTCGCCGTGGTCTCCGATTCCGGGCGTGGCTGGTTCGCCATCGGCGCTGCCGTTCCCGCGCTCGCTTTGTTGGGGCTGCTCGGCGCCCGTGTGTCTACCGATCACGCACAGGTGAAACGGTTGAGTGCGCAGGTCGAGAAGGTCCTCGCCGCTGCTACGCCCCCGGCCGCTGCTACGCCCCCGGCCTCGAAGAGCACCGATTCGGTCGCCGCGCACGAGTCTCGCGTCTTCCCGACGGTGCGGTCTCCTCATCCGGAGATCACCGTCGTGGTCACGGCGTTCAACGAGTTGCGATTCATCCACGACTGCCTCGAGAGCATCCGCAGGCAAACCTGGACCGATTTCGAGTGCCTCGTCATCGACGACCAGTCGACGGACGGAACCCTAGAAGCCGCCTTCGATGCGTTCGCATCCGACCCTCGCTTCCAGTTCGTCACCCTTCGTGAGAACCGGGGCCTCGGCGCGGCACGCAACGTCGGCACCGATCTGGCGAAGGGCAAGTGGATCACGTTCGTCGACGGTGACGACTTCCTCTATGAGAACGCACTTGCATCCCGTCTGGAGACTCTCGCCTCCCAGCCCGACAGCAGGTGGATCGCGGGAGCGTACTGTCTGTGGACCTCGGTCCCGGAAGCCGCCGAACGAGCCGACACGGCGAAGAACGTGTCGGGCCAAGCGCGGGGACGGGTGTCGTGGCTCGACGCACTCCACGATGCGCCCTTCATCGCGTCGGCGCCGCTGATCCGCACCTCGGTCTTGCGCAAGTTCGGTGGTTTCCGCATCGTCGAGGCGGCCGAAGACGCCGACATGTGGACCCGGGTGCTTCGCCACGGCTACGTGTTCCTCTTCACCCGCTCCACGGGCATTGCCTACCGTCAGAAGCTGGCGAGCATGTTCAGACGCGAGACCATCCAACACGCTTCGACGACCATCGGGCTCTACGTCTCGAACTACGCCCCCCTCGATGAGGCGAAGCAAGTACCGAACACCCCGTTCGTGTTCTCCGAGCCGGCGTCCACCTACATCGTCGCGGCCGCGTCGTTCCGCAGGAACCTGGTCGCCCTCACCACCGCGATCGCCCACAACGATCGCGCCGCGGTAGACACGTTCATCGATCTCTTGGACGTCGAAGCAGCCCCGTACCTCCCCTGGGCCGTCGACGTCGACCGCATCGTTCTCCACGCTGCACGACGAGCCGAGTCATACGATTCGGCAGGAGCGGAGTCTCGAGCCGCCATTCTCGCCGCCAAGACCCACGAGATCCTCCAGCAACGACTCGGCTTCGGTTCCACGCATGCCGCCGAACCGCCCCCGGACGAGGACCTCAACGAGGCACGCGAGGAAGACAGCGGCACGACCGGCAACGCACACTGGTCGCGAGTCGAGGAAACCAGGCGGGTCCGTCTCGACCCGGACACGGCCACAGAGATGCTCTCGGATCACGTGGTGCTGATGCCCAGCGCCGCGTATCACGTCGCAGAGCTCGGCCCACTGGCGGAAGCCTTGGCAGGCCATGGCCTGAGAGCGGCATTCATGGTCAACGACGGGCGATGGCCCTCGACCCACCCGGGCTTGCGTTCCTGGCACTTCCCGGTTTTCGCCTTCCCGGAGGGAACCGACTGGACGGCGAGCGTCGCCGGGCTGGTGACACTCAACGACTGGGGGGAGGAGCCACACCGCGTGGTCGTCGCCGCCAATGAGCACGGGGTCCCCACCTTCGCCAAGGTCGAGGGAGTCCAGGACTGGGACGACCTCCACTACTTCCGGCAGCGCCATGCCTACCAGACGGCGAGCCACACGCTGTGTCAGGGCGAGAACGATCGCCGGGCACTGCCGGATCACGTCGTGACGAGCATCGTCGGCAGCAGCCGGCTCGAAGCGATATGGAGGCAGCCGCCCCGCCGCGTCAACGACGAGCTGGCCGTCGTGAACCTCAACTTCACCTACGGTGTCCTCGAGGAAGCCCGGGAGCACTGGGTCGAAACGGTCATCCGCGGCTGTGAGAAGGCGGGCATGACCCCGGTGTTCTCGCTCCACCCCGCCGAGACCTACCGGCCCCAAGGGGCAAGGGTGTCGACACTCCCCCTCACCCATCTCCTCATCGAGGCGAGCGTGCTCATCAGCCGGTTCAGCACCGTGCCCTTCGAGGCCATGGCACGAGGGGTTCCCTTCGTGTATCACAATCCGCACGGCGAGAGGATGCGAGCGTTCTTAGACCCCGACGATGCCTTCGAGAGTAGTGCAACCATCGACGAGCTGGCACGAGCAATCGACGCGAGTCGCCAGTGGGTCAACTCGTATCGGGAGCGGTGTGAGCACTTCTTCCGGCGCCAGGTGGACATCGAAGACTCCGCGACCCCGGCGAGTCGTGCTGCATCAGTGATCGCCGCCGCCATCCGGTCCCGCTGACGCGGCAGCGAGCCGCAACGACGGGGCGATGACACACCGGGGAATCGTGGTCCCAAGGGCCGGGAGCACCCCGGTGTATTGCTAGCCGAAGAGACGGTCGTACGAGACGCGCTCGAACAACTCGAGCTTCCCACCGGCGGTGGCGTTCACGATGCGCCGCCCATCGGCTTCGAAAGTGAGCTTGGCGAGCTGGTAGTTGGCCAAGACCCGATCGACCTTGGGGTCCTTCCAGACCTTGCCCTTGCCGAAGTAATCGGGGTGGAAGTGATTCGGGTCGTCGCTCATCGACGTGATGATGACGCCGTCGACCTTGGCGTCGGCCGGCACGGTGTACGAGAAGTCCATCCCGATGAGGATCACCTCCGAGAAGCCGAGGAAGTAAGCGAGTTGAAGATTGATGATCGTCACCGATTGCCCCGAGTAGATGCGCTGGGCGATATCGGCCGAGAATCGTGGGACGCAGTAGGACGGTGAGGTGGGCTCGTAGTAGCCCCGGTTCATCATGAAGTAGCTGACACCCGGTCTGTCACCGATCTGGTCGCGGTAGATCGACGGGAAGAACTTGTGCCCCGCCGGGTACGCCTTGATCGCCTCGACGTTGTCGCTCATGAACGCCGTGTCCTCGACCACGTAGTACGACGGGTCGAATCCCATGCGGTCGGCGGCGTAGAAGATCCCGTTGACGGCGATCGTGTACTCGCCCTCGAGCTTGGCGAGGTCCAGGACATTGAGAGACGGCCCGTTCCCGACGACCACGCAGCGCTCACCGGCGTGGAGATCGTGGAATCGTTCGAGGTCCGTGCTGTCGAAGACCGTGTGGGGGTACTCCTCCACCGCGTAGGCCGTATCACCGTCCTGTCCGGAATGCGTTGCCCACAGCATCGGCCCGGGCCGGGTTCTCGCGACGACTTCGACGAAAGCACCCGCCCGATCATCCGTCGTCAAGATCTCGACGGCGTGATCCGGGGTGACGTGGCTCAGGGGATAGGTCGCCGCGGGATACTCGTCGACCCGCACCACGTCATCGCCTTCGAGCGCCAGCTCGACGACCTCACCTCCGGACGAGGCAGTTCGGGCCGCCATCTCCTCGATCGTCGCCGAATGGGGAGAGGCAACAACGAGGGTTGCGAGGCACATGCCGCCCAGTACCCACTCGTTGACGGAGAACTGCTCGACGCCCGCCTCCGCCACGACTGCGGTGGTCCCCTGGTTTCCCTCGATCCGGTCGACGAGCACGAAGCAGGTGGAGAGACGGTCGCGAACTCGTGCCTCCAGATCGACCATCGCCTTCGCCTGGTGGGGGGTCTGCGGCATGAAGACGACGTCGAAGTGCGGGCCCGCCGCGGCCATCGGCTCGCCGCCGCCGGCGGCTCCGCATGCTTCCTCGATGAGGGAGGCGAATTCGTGGCGGAGTGGCTCGATGTCGGCAGCGATCTCGTCGTACTCGTCCAGGTTGAGGCCGAGCACACGGCAGAAGCCCTTGCGTGTCAGATCCGCCACGTCGACGTGGCGCGCCAGGAGCGGGTACGGCACCTCTCCCAGAGACTGCAGCGCCGAACGGGCAGCATCGCGACCGCCCCGCAGCAGGGTCATCGCCCCGAACAGCACTGTTCTGCGGGCCAGCACGAGGCGGCGCTGGTAGGTATGGAGCGGCTCGGGGAACGGCACGTCGGCACGGGGACCGGCCAACGCCGCCTGGTCCTCTTCGTAGCAGGAGGCCACCAAGCGCTCCGCCTGGGTGAGATGCTCGACGGCGAGGGCTTTCGCCATCGAGGACCGCTTCTGGCGGTAGATGGCGGTCGTCCATCGGGCCGGCACGAACACGTGGCCACGTCGCATGAGCCGCAACCAGAGATCCCAATCCTCTGCGCCGTGGCGCATGGATTCGTCGAACCCGCCGACGCCACGCACCACGGATGTCAGTACCAGCGGGGCATGGACGCTGAAGGGGCATTCGGCCCGACTCGACACGAAGTCGACGATCCCACCGGACTTCCAGTCCTCGTGGGGAGCGAGGCCGTCGAGTTCGATCTCCTCCGGGACGCTGCGAATGCCGCAGTACGAGCCTACGACGCTGGAATCGCCGGCCCCGAGAGCCTCGACGCGGTCGAGGAGACTGTCGCTCAACAAGAGGTCGTCGGCATCGAGGAACGCCGTCAATCGTCCTCGCGCCGCCCGGAGACCGGTGTTGCGAGCGGCGCTCAAACCCCCGTTGACCTTGTGCCTGATGAGGCGGAATCGCTTGTCCAGCTTGACGTAGCGCCACGCCTCCTTGACCGACCTGTCGGTGGAGGCGTCGTCGACGATGATGCACTCCCAGTCGTCGAAGCTCTGCCGGCGGATAGACTCCAGAGCCGCACCCAGGAACCTCTCCTCGTTGTGGCAGGGCACGACGACGGTGACGGCGGGGAGCCCGGTATCGATCTCGGGTTTCGGCTCTGCCGGAGCGAGTCGGTCGGCGACCGACGACGCCTTGGCCGTCACGGCGGCGCTGCGGACTTCGAGCAGCGCTCGCCTGGCGTGTTCCACCCGCTCCGCTCGTATGGTGGCGTCGCTCGGGCCGACACGCTCCTCGCTCGCGATGGGGGTCTTGGCCGATCTCGCCAGTTTCCTCAGCTTCTCGCGGGCAGCGAGCACCTTGGCGTGGTCTTCACTCTGCCGAAGGCTGAGAAGGAGCACGAGGCCGCTGAGTGCTGCGGCGGCGACCACGTAGCACACGACGGCCAGCCACCGAGAGACGAAGAAGGCAACGAGCCCGCCGGCCACCGCCACGACGAGAAGAGCCCCCCTCGGGCCAGCCAGGTGCCGAACCATCGATTTGACGCGGGCGAAGAGATACTGCATGAGCCCAAACCCGGGAAGTCGCGGTCGTGACGGTCAGGCTAGCCCGGATCCCGCTCGAAGTCCCTATCGAAGCGAGACCGGGTCGATTGCCGATCCCGGACACGGGAGGGCGCACAGCCGTCTCGCACCCGAGGATCGGTCATGCCCTCCGGCATGGTCGCGGCCGGGGGGACGAGCCTGCTGCGACGCCGACGTGCAGACCGAGGCGGCGCCGGAGCACCGAACCGGCCTCCGCACGTTCCAATTCGAGAGCGGAGACCGCCGGGTCCGGAGCGAGGTCGATCGTCAGAGACGCCGGCTGCTGCCGGAGCGAGAGAAACCACCGGAATCGCTTCCCCTCGTCGGTTGCGGGCTCGTTCAGGAGCGACGCCAGGTACCCCGGCGAGCGTTCCCGCCGTTGCCAAGCGATGCTCGTTTCGAGCCGCCTGAGAAAGCCGTGGTCGTGGAACTCACCATGGAAGGCGTCGAGCGTCGCGGCGAGGGGCTCGGGTCGTCCGCCCTCGGTGCGGCGGCCGATGCCGCCCATCGAGGCCGACATCCGCAGGACTGCCAGGCCGGGAGCGTCGACTTCCAGATGACGGAGATCGAAGTGTCCAGACTCCTCTTCCCACGAGTAGACGAGGGCGGCGTGCAGGAGAATCTCTTTGGGAAGGCCGCTCAGCGGCGAGCCGTCCCAGAGCCGGAGCCTCAGCCCGTCCGCCCGAAAGTCGCCACAGGCCGGAACATTGAAGCTACTGCGGCCCGCGCCGTCGGGCGTGTCGGTCACCGGTGCGAAGAGTCCGTCGAGGAAGCCGGAGAAGAAGCAGAGGGCCGACACGAGCGCCGTACCCGTGCGGTCGCCAGGGATCTCCGTCCTGGCCAGCGACAGGTCGAGTGCATGAGCTGCACCGAGCGCGGCGGCTTCGATGAGGATCCGCTGCACTTCGGCTGCGTCGGCGTGCTTCCGGGCGATCAAAGCACGGGCCCGGGCCTGCGTGAAGACGAGCATGGACACGTCGCGGTCGCGCTTGCGAGCGTCGAGGTCGTGCAGAACGAGTTCCGAAGGCAGCAGGTAGTTCTCGAACCCGGCGCGAAGGGCACGAATCGCAAAATCGGCGTCCTCGTAGCCGAACGGGGAGAACGCCCCGTCCATGGTGCCGATCTCGCGGATCAGGTCGGCCGGATAGGCACATGCGCCTCCGGGCGCCGAGTCGATGGAAACGGCCTCGGATCGACGCTCCGTGGCCGCACGGCGGATCGCGGGATCAAGCCTCAACTCGGCCGGGGTTAGTGGCTCTTGCGGGGTCCCGGCCGCGCTGTGGAGGAACGACTGGAGCCGCCGTGCCCGCGGGCTGAAGGTCCGGAGGTAGTTGGCCTCCCAGTCACGAATGCCGGCGTGATAGAAAGCACCGGCGGAGAGCTGAGGTCCTTGCTTGCGCAGAGCCCGGCGAATCCGCTCGAGCGGAATGGGTCTCCTGAGAGTCCCGGCTTCGGCTGCGCGCACACCTCGGCGGGTCATCGCCAGTGGCGCGACTTCGTGGAAATCGAGCACTGCAGGCGTCACGACCCCGATCGGCTCGCCGGCGGCTCTCCGTTCGGCGATCCAGTCGCAGATTCGCTCCACGTAGCCAGCGGCGACGAGCAGGTCGTCATCGAGCGAGACCAGAATGTCGGCACCCCACGCCAGGGCGGCCGCGATGAGCTCGTTACGGCCGCGGGCGACACCGAGGTTGCGTCCCGGCGTGAGGAGCCGGGTGTGGGCACGAGCCGTGAGACGTGCCTCGAGTTCGGGGTCGCGGGCATCGTTGAGCAGCAGGAACTGGATCACATCCGGTCCGAGTTGCGGCTCGAGCGTACGGAGACAAGACCATGCCGTCGGGAACTCGGCGCTCCTCACCATCGTGATCACGGCGGCCTTCATCGCCGATCCCCGGGCCCTTGGTCGTCGCCTCGCAGGCAGGGTTCAGGAACCACTCTTGTCACGGGACTCCCGTCGGACTCGCTCCACGTCGGCACGGTACTGGTTGACGACATCCAGGGCCGGTCCCAAGCTCACGATCCGCCCGTTCTCCATCCAGGCCGCCCGCTGGCAGAACTCGGTGACGCTCACCAGCGAGTGGGAGACGAACACGATCGTGCCTGCCTTCTCCAGCAGGGCCTTCATGGTTTCCATGCTCTTGGTCCGAAACGCCTCGTCACCGACGGCCAGCACCTCGTCGAGCAGCAGGATGTTGGGTTTGATGGCCATGCCCACCGAGAAGGCCAGGCGGGCAAACATGCCGGTTGAGTACGTGCGGACCGGCCGATCGATGGCGTCCCAGAGGCCGGCATACGTCACGATGTCGTCGAATTGCTCTTCGATCTCACGCTTGCGCAACCCGGCCGCCAGGCCTCCGAGGTATACGTTGCGGCGTCCGGAGAGCTGATTGTTGAAGCCGACCCCGAGCTGGAGGAGCGTAGAGGTCTTGCCGTAGACGTTGATGGTGCCCTCGTCGGGGCGGAGGGTCTTGGCCATCACCCGCAGGAACGTGCTCTTGCCGGCGCCGTTGCGCCCGACGATGCCGAACGCCTCCCCCTTCCTGATCTCGAGGTCGACGTCGTCGATTGCCACGATCTCGTCGGTCTCACGGTGCTGGAGCCGGCCGAGTGATCTCCGCAACGTGGGCTTGCGGTCCAGCAGCGGACGGAACCGCACGGTGACACCATTCGCCACGATCGCCGGCTCTCTCACAGATACCTCGCCATCTTGCCCTCGTAGCTGATGAACCAGATGGTGCCGAGCACGAAGACAGCGACGGCCCATGTGCCGGCGGCAATGATGGCGTTGCTCATGTCGGCGGGGATGCCCGCCAGCGCATAGCGATACATCCGGAGGATGGGCGCCATCGGATTGGCAGCCGCGATCGCCCGAGCCCAGCCCGGAGCCCGATTGATCGTGGCCTGGCCGTACAGGATCGGTGACAGATAGAGCCACATCCTGGTCAGGTAGGGGACGAGGTTGTTCAGGTCCCGGAACGGTACGGCGAGGCGCGCCACCGTCATCGACAGGCCGAGGTTGAACACAAGGTGGATCGTCACCGCCGGAATCAACCACACGATCGAGAACCCGGGCCACCTTCCGTATCCCGGGCCGACGATGAGGAAGAACGCCACGATCGAGGTGAGGAATCCGACGAAGCCTTCGACGAGGGCCGCGATGGGGAGCACCGCCCGCGGGAAGTGCAGGTTGGCCAGCAGCGAGGTGTTGCCGACGATGCTGTTGACGCCGCCGGTCATCGAGGACTGCGTGAAGTAGAACGGGAACATGCCCGAGAGCAGGTAGATCAGGAACGGGCCACCGTAGTCGCTGGGATCGCGATCGAACAGCAACCCGAACACGAACCAGTAGACGGCGCCGAGCAGCACCGGGTTCAACACCCACCACAGCAGCCCGAGCGCCGTCGAGGCGTTGCGTGCTTTGAGGTTGCCCATGGCGAGATACCAGACAAACTCGCGACGGCCCCACAGATCCTGGAGGTAGTCGCGTGACACGGAGAAGCGGCGTTTCACGGCGAGAGTGAGTGAGGCCATAGCTGCCGGAGTATAGGAGTACCCTCCCGATCGTAGAATGCCGGACGAGCCATCCGCACACCCCCGAAGGGCGCACACATGAAGCTCGCTGTCGTCGGCACCGGCTACGTTGGACTCGTGACCGGCTCCTGCCTGGCGGAGCTGGGCCACAACGTCACCTGCGTCGACATCGACGCGACGAAGATCGGCGAGCTCAACAACGGCGTGGTGTCGATCTTCGAGCCGGGCCTCACCGACCTCGTTGAGCGGGGCCGCCGCGCCGGACGGCTTCGGTTCACGACCGACCTGGGTGAGGCCATGCCCGGGAGCAGCGCCGTGTTCATCGCCGTGGGCACGCCCTCGGACTCCTCCGGCCGGGCCGATCTGAGCCAGGTCACCGAGGCGGCGGACGGGATCGCCGAGCTCATGGACCCTGGGACGCTCGTCGTCGTGAAGTCGACCGTCCCGGTGGGAACGACGAGGCATGTGGCGGACCAGATCCACCAGACCCGGCCGGGCGTCGACTTCGAGATCGGCGCCAACCCCGAGTTCCTCCGTCAGGGCGTGGCGGTCACCGATTTCATGCACCCCGACCGGCTCGTCATCGGCACCGCGACCGAGGCCGCCGAGGAGCTGCTGCGCCACATCTACCAGCCCCTCATCGGCGCCGGGGTGACGACGCTCTTCGTGGGCATCGAGACGGCTGAGCTGATCAAGTACGCCTCCAACTCCTTCCTCGCTATCAAGCTGTCCTTCGTCAACGAGGTCGCCGACCTCTGCGAAGCGGCCGGGGCGAACATCGACGAGGTCGCAAACGGCATGGGCCTCGATACCCGCATCACGCATCGATTCCTCTCCGCCGGTCCCGGTTTCGGCGGTTCCTGCCTCCCGAAGGACACCCAGGCTCTCCTCCACACCTCACAGGTCCTGGGCGCCCCGAGCCGTGTCGTCGCTGCCGCCGTCGACGCCAATCGCGACCGCAAGCGCCACATGGCGAACAAGATCGCCGCCGCCGCAGGCGGATCGGTCCAGGGCAAGACCATCGCCGTCCTCGGGCTGGCGTTCAAGGCCAACACCGACGATCTCCGTGAGAGCCCCGCCATCGCCATCGTGCGCTCGCTGATCGGGCTCGGGGCGACCATCCGCGCCTACGACCCGGAGGCCGTCGACAACGCTCGCGCCGTACTGCCCACCATCGAGTATGCGGCGGACGCCTACGAGGCCATCGACGGAGCCGATCTCCTGGTCATCGTCACCGAGTGGCCCGAGTTCGCCACCCTCGATCTGTCTCGGGTCTACACATCGATGGCCTCGCCCGTGATCGTCGATCTGCGCAATCTCTACAACCCCTCCGACATGGCAGAGCTGGGATTCGCCTATCACTCGATCGGCCGTCCCCCGGTGGGTCTTCCCGATGACTCGCCCTGAGACGACGGCGACTGTGATCCGGTCGCCGGCACTGCGATCCGGCGGCTCGCCAAACCGTGTCCGATGCGGGAGAATCGGCGTCCTGTATGGCTGATCGCTATCTCTTCATCATCTTCGGCGCACTCGGCGACCTCGCCCGGCACAAGCTGCTCCCCTCTCTTCATCGCGTCATCAGCGAGAGCGATACGGGTGGGGAGCCGATCCTGCTCGGTGTCGCCAGCCGGGAACTCGACGACGACGGGTACCGGCGTTGGGCCCAAGGGGCGTTGGAGGACGCCGGCGTGGCCGAGTGTGCGAAGTGGTGCGACGAGCACGTCTACTACCAGCAGGTCGGTCGCCAGCCCACCACCCTGGGATCGCTGTCGGACAAGATCGCGGCCATCGAGGCCGACCACCACCTCCCGGGGAACCGGGTCCTCTACCTCGCCCTGCCTCCTCCGGTGGCTCCCGGCATCGTGACG
>Ga0307422_1001644_pt1 | contig 11533 bp, 13 predicted proteins | sample SalMarWE160290MG_FD_202153 | JGI IMG/M metagenome (GOLD analysis project Ga0307422, IMG submission 202153) | Salt marsh sediment microbial communities from the Plum Island Ecosystem LTER, Massachusetts, United States - WE1602-90 | ecosystem: Environmental > Aquatic > Marine > Intertidal zone >...
CCAGGTTTTCATCTATCTTGACGGAATAAAAAAGCCGTACCTGTTTTGGTGGCATGTTCATTGATTTCAGAAACGAATCATCCTCATAAACCTCTGCCACTGCACTCCAGATTTCTTTAGCTTTTTCAATTTTTATGATCGTTACGTCATAACAGTTAATGTTCTCTTTCAGAAACTCAACCACTGTTTTTTTTACATCAATAATATTACTCATTATTTTTCCTTAATATTTATTTTTTTCCCGGCAACGGTTTAGTTTCACCAGCTTTCTTCATGATATGCCCGCAACCGGGGCAAAATTTATAATCGAACATAAACCTCCAGGTTTCGCCGCATTCAGGGCAGCTAATATTGAGTGGCTGTCCACAATCAATACAAAACTTCTCTTTTCCACCTGTTGTTTTTCCGCATTTCGGACATTTAAATGCACTCATTTTCCCTCCTTTTTTTATTTCGCTATCTATTTAGTAGTCAATAGACATGGTTTTAAAATCTTTTTCATCGCCCTTCACCAGCATTTTACTTTCTTCACCTGGTTCAGGAAGGTGCAAATGTTCTACTTGTTCAATCGTAAACGCCTGTATTTCCTTCAACCTATCTTGAATGATCTCAAGCCTTAGTAAAATCCTGATCTCTTCATTCTTCAACCGGCTTCTTTCTTTTTCGAAGAGATACAATTTTATAAAATCTGATTCCTCCTTGTTGGGAATACCTGATTTAACAACATTTTGCATTGATTTAATGCTCTGAAGTCCTTTTATTGCGCTTGAAATTGGCATAATATTTTAAATTTATTAATGGTTCGATCGTGCTTTTTTATTATGATATCATGCAATATTGTCCTATTAATTCATTAACGATTATTTTTACCTTTTCCTGATTGGTTTTTGAGCCAATCCGGCTCGTTTCTGAAGTGAGGATATCCTGGCAAATTTTTCGGAATATTTCTTTTGATTTTGATGGAGTTGTTTTTAAGGTTGCCAGTGTTTTTGCAATCATAATGGAACCACGAATAGTCGGGTCAAATTCGGTTTTTCCCGATTCGCGTAAACCACGTACAATTTTGACTATTATTTCAGTATCCTTTAGCGAAAGATTTGATTTTGCCCTGGTAATCTGCAACTCGGTTTCATAATCGAAATGGTCGAGGTCCATGGTAACCATCCTGTCGCGCAGGGCATCCTGGGTCCGGTTAACACCGGCATATTCTTCAGGATTTGAAGTAAAGATTGCACGGAATTCGGGATGCACTTTCATGTAATAATCCTCTTCTTTTACTGCCGATGTACTCAGCATTCTCTCCTGCAATATGGGAAGAAGGATATTATTTGCTTCAGGGCGCGATCGTGTAAATTCGTCATAAATAAGTGTAAATCCGTTTTTTACAGCAATTGTCAAACGGTTATTCACCCATTGCTTTGACATATTCTCCTCATATTTATGGACCGTATGAATAAACTTATCGTCCAGCCTTTTATATTTATACCCCTGTTCGCTGCCGATTAAATCGGAAGTTTTATACTCGGCGTCGCCATGAATAATGACCACCGGCCTACCTATTTTACTTGCCAGGTGCATGGCCACCGTGGTTTTCCCGGTTCCTGACGGACCTCTGAAATGTACCGGAAATCCTGCTTTAATGTAGGTAAGGCCACGGGCAGTAATGTCTTTAATGTACTCTGTTTCAACAAAATTTGACATTGGCCTAAGTTCAAGTACGGTATTCATTTCATTATTGTTGCTCATGGTATATTTGGTTGATAAAATTAGTAATTAAATTCCTGATCGGGTAAATGATCAACTGTGTTTTTCCAGATGTCCCTCGCCTCTTCAATATCCTTTGTTATCTGTTCCTTTGCAAGCAAAAAGGCTTCCTTCCTGGTTTTAAACCTATTTAATGCTTCTTGTCTTTTCAGCAAACTTTTCCTGATATTGTTTCCGGCATTGTTCATTGGGGAAAATCTATTATCAATTAAATCCTTTGCCTCCACAACGCGTACAAGGCAGCCTGTCGCTTGATTTACCCGTCCCTTTGCATTGTGTACATTTTGTGTTGCTTTCGCAGTGATTATTTCCCTTTCCTCCACATACGATACACGGAACCCTGGCGCCAAGCGGGTTTTTGCCTGTACCCGAACAAAAAACACATTTTTTCAGGGGCTCCTCAATTTCAACCCGGCCCGTACCGTTACAAACCAGGCAATGTGAGATCGCAGAAAGCAGGTCGAAAGGGTCTTTTCCCGTTCCGCTACAAAATGCACATCTGATTATTTTTGTCATGCCTTATATAGTATTATGAATTAAAAATGCGGAGTCGAAACAACCATACAAGCCGAAGTAACAAGTCACTTCGACTCCCTGCCTGCCGGTTGACAAGCACTCATTATACCCGGATGTTATTTTTTTAACGGGAAATAAATAGTATCAATTTTTTGAACTTTCCCTGAATCCAGTAAATTTTTGGCGATAAACCCTAATTTCATCCTGGTTACGCCAAGAGGTTCTTCCATTTCCGAAATTCTCACACCCTTGGGATGTTTGTTGATATAATCCAGTATCTTTTCTTCCAATGTCATCGGGGCTACTGGTTCAGGTGCTTTAACCGGAGTTTCCTTCACTTTTTCAGTAGGTTTGGCTTTAACCGGAGTTTCCTTCACTTTTTCAGCGGGCTCGGCTATCGGAGCTTCCATAACTTTTTCAGCAGGTTTAGCTTCAACCGGAGTTTCCTTCACTTTTTCAGCGGGCTCGGCTATCGGAGCTTCCATAACTTTTTCAGCGGGGATTTCCTTTTTTGCCTCTTCCTTTTCAACTTTCTTTTCAACCCCTTTAGGCGGCGTAACAACGCTTTTCCCCTTTAACTGAGCAATTATTTCCTGCATCTTGCCCCATGCAACTGCTGCCCCTTCTCTGTCTTGTGCAAAATCACCAAGCATTCGGTCAATGGCTTTTTGGATGTCCTTTATTTCTTTACGGATTTCTTTCATGGCCGCATGGATCCCTTTCATGATTTCCTTATATTCGTTAAGCCTTTCTGTTTCTCCATTGGCAAGGTCTTTTCTCAGCTTTTGAGCCATCTTCTGATTTTCTTTGCTTATTTCCGATAATCTTTTCTGAAACCCATTAAGCAGAGATCTGGTATATTCAACCCTGTCAGCCAGGTTTTTGCTTAATTCTGCTTTAAGCTCAGCCGACATTTCCTGATGCTCCTTCTCAAACTTTGAGAGCATATCGTTGGTGTTTTTAAATATACTCAAAACCTCTTCGTTGATACTTTTGATTTCATCGTTGATGTTTTTCATGAGAGTATCAAATTCCTTCATCCTATTTTTTTCGTTTTGTTTCCTGTCGGCTCTGCCATGTGCAAAGAATTTATTCAACTCGACAGCCATCTGTGCCCTGTCGGTAGTGAATTCATTTATCAGGTTAAAAGTGGAAGTTTGAATTGCTACCACTTCTTTTTGAATGGAGCCGATTGTTTGATGTATTCCACTCATTAATTCATTGTAAGTACTCAGCCGTTCTTTTTCCCCTCGCGCCAGGTCTTTTCTCAGAGCCGCAGCATTGGCGTTTAAAACAGCGGCCATTTCCATGTGATCCTTACGAAACCCGTCAAGAGTTTTTTGCACTTCGTTTACTAGTTCTTCATTTTTTTTTGCACGTTCTTCAGTTTCTTGAATCCGTTGTTTGAATGAAGCAAGTATCTCTTCACTCAAATTTTTCATTTCTGATGTTAGTCCCATTTTTTTATCTCCTATTTGATTAATGAATATTTGATTACCTGTGTTAGTGTATCCTGTTGGACACTTGTCCTGCCGGGTTGATTTCTTTAAATTTGATCTTTAATCTTTTTATATCCTGTATCAGAATGTGATCGCCTTTTCAAGGAAGTTTTCAAGGCATGTAACAATTTTTTTAGAAATATTTTGAATGAAGAAAGTACTTCTTTACTCAAATTTTTCATTTCCGATGTTAGTCCCATTTTTTTATCTCCTATTTTTATTCGATTTAATTGATTTCTTTGTTTATTTGATCGATAACTTTTTTTATATCCTGTATCAGAATGTGATCGCCTTTTTCAAGCAAGTTTTCAAGGCATTCCATCATTCTGTTATGCATTTGCTGAAAATCCATAAATGTCTTCATTACCGTTTCCTTTCTCTTTTCCTGCAGTTTTGAAATTTGAGAAAGTTGTTCTTTGATGACAGTAATTTTTTCATTGGTGTTTTGTGAGGTAATATCTTTGATGCCCAACAGGCTATTTTTAAGCGATTGGGCAGTTTCTTTCTGGGCTTCAATAAAGTTCAAAAACTGTCTTTCGGCTTCTCTTTCCTTTTCGTCGAGCGCCCTGAGAATGCCTGACATCATCGTATTGTAATCTTTTTTACGCAGGGAACCATTTTTCGCAAGGTTTACGCAAAGCCTGGAATTTAAAATGTCTCTTTCCTTTTTAAGGTCGTTTAAAGAATTTTGGACATTATCAAAAAGCGAGTGGGATGATTCCGTAATATTTTCTGATGACTGGAAAGCAGTTTGGATTTTTTGAATCCGGGTTTCGTAGGAGCTTATAATGTTGTCAAAAAAACCATCAATATTCAATTCAGGTTGAATCCTCATATCAATAATGAATTTGTTTTGATTTTATTTTAGGAAAAAAGAGAAATTCCTGGTAAATCATGCTTTCGGGTATTAGTCCTGGAAGGATGTTTTAGCAAGAATAACTGCTTAACTGCAATATGCCTTATGCGGCTTTAGCAGTTAAGCCGATTGCTTCTGCATACTTCAGGTATGTTTCAACAGATGCAACAACTACCCTTGCTTCAATTGCAAGCAGTTCGATACCTACTAAGGATACCCTTACCCATGCATCAACAACTACTCCTTTGTCAAGGATACGGTCGATAACTTCAACGAGGCTTGATGAGCCGATTGTTTTTTCTACTGACATTTTTTAAATTATTTATAAAAACCGTACTTTAAATGAGGGACGGTTTTACCTCTTGTGCTATAAGGTAAACAAATGGTGAACCAGAAAATGCCAGGAGATAAAGAATAGTCTGGATAGTCTTTCTAAAAGCCTTTATAAGAGGCACAAAATAATTATTTATTTTTAGAGAATATTATATTACGTGAATGATTATGTAAAAAGAAGGGGATACAATTAAAAAAAATGCACATAAGTGCGGAAATGGGCAATTACTTTAAGCTTCTATTAACGGTAATATCGTACTTTTTCATTTTTCGGATGAGGGCATCGCGGGTTATTCCCAGCATATCGGCCGCAGCCTTCTGATTATATTTGCAGCTTTGTAACGCTTTTCGTACCATTTTAATTTCGTGGGTTTTAAGATTGACAAAATCGGTATGATCCTCAAAAGAAGGTTCTTTTTGCGATTTTATGGGGAAGTCTTTTATCCCGAGGACGTTGCCTTTGCTAAGTATAATGGCTCTTTCAACCATGTTTTGCAATTCCCTGACATTTCCAGGGAAATCATAATTAGCCAATGTCTTAAAAACTTCCTTTGTAATCCGAAGATTAGGTTTATTGAATTTTGTTGAATAAAAATCAACAAAGTGGATCAGCAGGGGTTTGATATCTTCGGGCCTTTCCCTGAGTGCGGGAATATGTATATGCAGGGTATTGAGCCGGTGAAACAGGTCGAGCCTGAATTTTTTTTTCTCCACACTTTTCTCAATATCATGGTTTGTGGCAGAAATGATCCGAAAGTCGGTGTGAATCTGGTTTGTATCTCCCACCCTGGTAATCACCTTTTCTTCGGTAGCGCGCAGAATCATCGCCTGCAGATTAAAAGGCATGTCGGCAATTTCATCCAGAAACAAGGTTCCCTGGTTACATACTTCAAAGAAGCCCATTTTATCGGTGATGGCACCGGTAAAGGATCCTTTTTTATGGCCAAAAAATTCGCTTTCCATAAGTGATTCTGTAATGGCGCTGCTGTTAACGGTACAAAAAATATGGTCTTTCCTTACGCTCGAATAGTGTATGATTCTGGCAATGTTCTCTTTTCCGGTTCCACTTTCGCCGGTAATCAGCACATTGGCATCGGGGTAATTTGCTGTGGTGATGGCATGTTCGAATACCTCCAGAATCTGAGGGCTGACGCCGATAAATTGCCGGTCTATTTTTTCTTCTATGGCTTTTGAGATTAATGAGTTCTTTTCCTCCATTTGAATAATTTTTCGCTGGAGTTGAAGAAATTTTTGGGTACGCTCGATCGCAATCTGAATGTCGATATGCCTGAAAGGTTTACGCAAATAATCGAACGCCCCGAGCCGCATGGCTTTGATCACTGTATCCATATCGCCGTGAGCCGAAACGACAATGACCTCCATGGCAGGAAATTGAATTTTTACATCTTTTAAAATATCAAGGCCATTTACACCAGGCAATCGCACATCAAGGATGAGAAGGTTAATTTTATGACTGGTTAATATTTTCCGCGCTTCCCTCTCCGTATTTGCCTCAAATGTCTCAAAACCTGAATTCTGAAAAAATTCATGCAACTCTTCAGTAAATTGTTTTTCATCATCGAGGATCAGGATTTCAATTTTTTGTTGTTTTGTCATGCTTACTCTTTATTTTGAATCTTTAAAATAATTTTAAATGTTACTCCATAAAATGTATTGTTCATTATTTCAATTGAACCATTCATTTCTTTTATAATCTGATACGAAATGGGCAATCCAAGTCCGGTACCTTTTCCGGTATCCTTGGTTGTATAAAAAGGGAGCGTGATATACTCAATATCTTCCTCGCTGATGCCCGTACCATTATCGGTTATTTCAATAATTAAGCATTGGTTTTCCTGAAAAGTCCTGACCCCGACAAGCATATCAAAATGCGATGATAGTTTGTTTTGCCTTTCAAGTACCGTATCTTTGGCGTTTAACAAGAGATTAAGGATAACCTGCTCAAATTTAAAGGTATTGCCAATAATTAAGGGTAGATTTTCTTCTAATTGCAGATTCAGGTCGATTGCCAGATGTTTGAATTGTTCCGATATCATTGACACGGCTTTATTGATGCTTGAATTGATATCAAAGCCTGTCAATATATAATCGTCGTGGCTTCTCGAAAACGCCCTGATATGATCGATGATGTTCCTGATCCGTGTAATATTTTCAAAAATTTTTTCTGACTTTTTTTTAAGGTAATCATTTCCGATATTATCGTCTTTGGTAGCTTCAAATAAAACATTATCAACTACAAGAGATATTGTATTTAATGGTTGGTTAATTTCGTGGGCAATTCCTGACGCCATTTCTCCCAGACTGGCCATTCGGTCGGCATGTATCTGATTTTTCTCCAGTTTTTTGCGTTGCGATATGTCGCGGATGGTAATCATAAATGAAAAGAGTGCACCACCGGGGCTTTGTATTAAAGTAAAGTTGATTTCACTTAAAAATAAAGATTGATTTTTTTTTCTGATTTTGATCTCAATATTTTGGGCAATCCCTTCGTGCATTGTCTTTTCAATTGCCTCATGGATAGTATTTTTTTCTTCAGGCGGGATAAATTTTAAAAAGTGTTTTCCAATCAGTTCACTCCGGTTATCGGCACCCAATAATTCAAGCCCGATTTCAGAAACCTCGGTAATGAATCCTTTCAGGTCGATTAATAAAATACCATCGGGAGAAGCATTTAACATTGTTTTGTATTTTTCCTCGCTTACTTTAAGTGCCTGCTCTGCCATCTTGCATTCGGTGATGTCTCGCAGAAACACGTAGAATCGTCCACCCTGGCTTGGCTTGAAATTAACACTGGCCTCAACATTAACGGTACTGCCATCTTTACACCGATGTTGGGTCTCAAAGCGGTCATAACCAATCTCTATCACCTTCTGAATGTGTTGTTCGGTTTCTTTCAACTTTTCCACATTTTCCACATCTTTGATGCCCATATTCAGCAACTCTTCCCGGCTGAAACCGATCAGATGGCAATAGGCATTGTTCACATCCAGAAAGCGTCCATGAGTGTCCAACATCAAGAAACCTTCCATCGCCGTTTTGATAATCGTCTGATGCTCTTCCTCCACCAGCTTGCTATCAGTGATGTCTTTTGTAAAACCAATAAAACGTTTTTCAGTAAGCTTAATGGCATTTAAGGCCAACAAACGGTTCGTGCCGTTTTTATGTTTGAACATTAAATCGGCTTCTGATGTACCGGTTTTAGTCACCTTTCTGAACTCAATCATTCCTTCCTCAAGAGATTCTTCCGAAAGTAAATCCGAAATCGACATTTTTAAAAGCTCATTCTTGGAATATCCTGTTATCCTGCATGTTGCTTCGTTCACTTCGATGTATCTTCCGGTTTCATCTACAACAAAAACGCCATCCGGAGCATTATCAATGTAACTCCTGTATTTTTTTTCACTTTTTTTAAGGGTAGCATTAACTCTGGTCAAATCAGCAGCAGATTTTTTCAGAAGCGCTACATCCCTGATAATTGTTTGTTTCTGATTAAAAAGGTCAAGAAAAATATTGATTTTGCATAATAGAATATGAGGATTAACCGGTTTAAAGATATAATCGACTGCCCCCGAACTATACCCTTTGAACACTTTTATTTCACTAAAATGGCTTGCTGTAATAAAAATAATAGGTACCTTCTCACCCGTTCTTTCTTCATTCATCTTCAATGCGAATTCATAGCCATTCATTTTTGGCATCCGAACGTCGATAATTGCAAGCGCCAATTCCAGCCCTTTGGATTTTTCCATTGCATCAAAACCCGATTCGGCTTTAATCAGATTAACGTTGAGCTTTTTCAGGACAATTTCAAGGTACTTTAGTTCCATTGGATTGTCGTCAGTAATTAGCAGATTTGGTAAGGTTTTCATAACATTTGGTTTTGCCCTGTTAATCAAACAACTTTGCAGAATGTTATACAATTTTATAAATTATGCCATATATTTACATTATTAAGGAATATAAGAAAGTAATTTTTAATTTTCAACATAAATTTTAAAATACTACTTTTTTTTTGTTAACAGACCTATCGGAATCTTAAAAAAATGATACTTCAGTACCGTATAAAAAATTGATTTCCGTCGCTTGAGTCCTTTACAAATTCATGATTGTGTTCAATTTGAATTATGGTTTTCCCTTTGTCCTTTGGTTCTATAAGCAATTCATTATTTTTTTTACTGTTGTCATTAACGATACCTGCAACCGGTTCTTCTAAAGTAACAATTGAACTGCGTTGGCAATACAGCAACCAATCGTTAGTAATTTATGTTGACCGTAAGATATTTCATCTGCCAAGTTATCGGCAACGATTATTAAATGAATTTTTTCAATGATTTGGGTAAGTCATTTTAAGAATTCCTTGTATTCTTCTTAAAGAAACGTAAAGGAAGCGTTGAATTAAGAAATTTTTCGTCTGGAATGTCTTTGAATATAAGATTCATCCCATTTAATACATACTTTCACCAAATTCTACGATTCTATTTCCTAACTTTCAAATTTCCATCCCTATCAATTCTACAAAAACCACAAATTATCTTTTCCAAAGGTAGGAATTTCGTTACCCTCGAAGTGGGGGAAAATCTCTGCCACCATTTCGGGGTATTTGATGGTTACAGGCAGGTTTTGCTGCCTGACCGATTTCCAGTACATCCGGCTGAATTGATACACCTGGTCGATTAAATCCTTTATTGTAGTGTAATCTTTTGCCAATTCTTCATGGGTGCATTTAATATTTAGCTTAATCGGGAAGAGGTAACCATCGCTGGTATTGAATGAGCCGTTGTTGCTGTACCGGGTGTTGTTGAACAACAAGAATCGGTTGTACCCTATATTTATAAATGTACCGCTCAACGGCATTAATCCGTTCCAATCATTGTCGAAAGCCACAATGTCATGCGATTCGGTTTTGTTAATGGAAAGGATAAATACCGGAATGTCCAGTCCTAAATCATTAAGCCCTTCCTCAATTGGGTCAAGCTCTTTCTGGCTCATGTTCTTAAAGAAATGGATAATCAGCCGGGATATGTTGCTGTTTGCCGATACGTACTTTTTTATCTGGTGCATGATTGAACCTGCCAGTTCATCGGTTTGGTTTTTCTGGAAACATTCAAAGCGTTTGAACCTGCCATCGTTGATAAAACTAAAAGCACTACCAATATACTGTACTTCGGTGTCGAGGTTTCTAAAAGCTCCTACACCCACGATTAATTCATTTTTCAGTTTGGTGTTTAACTGCCAGGGAATGCCATCTAATTTGGCAAGAATGGCAATGGCGATGTTGTTGAGACTGTAATCGTACCTCGACTTTTTTTGAACTGCTACCCGTACTTTATCGGCTTCGATGGCTTGTGAAGTAATGCCTTTTTTTAGAAGCAATTCTTTCACCTTGTAATAAACTGATTTACAATCCCTGTCCCGGACGTATTTACTGTGCGGACTGATATAAATGGCAATATAATGAACGTCGGACTGGAAATCCCTTTCAAGGATTTTCTCCTCGATTTCGGGCAATGGATTAGCTTTGTCGTTAAAAACAATACTGAACCGTGGCTGGGTAAAATAAGGTACACGGGCAAAATTGTATAACCCATCAAAAGAATAAAGCCCTTTTTCAAAAAAGTTATTCAGACTTTTAGCTACATCGGTATCCTCTTTGTGAAGGATATAAAAGAACTGTATTTTACTGTATTCGCTGGTTTTGAATGGTCCGTTTTTCATCCCTTTAAAAGGGACAACATCCAGTTTTTTGTTCCCGAATAACAACTGGTTGCTGTTATCTTTTACCTTGTTTATTTTAACCGGAGGAACATCAATGAACGATTCGCAGTCTAAGTAGGTATAATTTCCTTAAACTCCCTGATGATCTCTTCGAACAGTTCCATACAATCAACCTTTAGTATTTCACCAATCCCGTTTACAATTTCCCAGAATATCTCCAATAAATACCGGGTGATATTCTCTTCTTCAGCTTGGGAGCTCAATAGATCAAAAATACTTCCAAGACTGTGTCCGTAGTGCATCTTTTTGTATAGTAGAAGCATCATATACTGCATCATTGCCAGGGTAGTGGTACCGATCTGGGAGTCGAAGTTGTTACACTGGCATTTGTCAAGCTGCAGGTGTTGTTTTCCGTCCTTGAAAAACTTATGCAAAGCTTCACATAAATTTTTTAAACTGCTTAAGCAAAACCTGAATGTGAAAACTTTTGTTGGCACTTCTCCAAATGCTGTTAAATCTCAGGTATTTGTCGCACTTATCACTTATTTGTTATTTGAATTGCTCAGGAGGGTCACAGCTAAGGGTGAAACAGCCTTCTCTAACTTTGTAGAGAAAATAAGAATCTGTTTGCCTTTTTACTTGTCCTTGGATTACGTGATAAACCAGATTAAGCCAGTAGCACAAAGAGCTGGGCCAATACAAAAAACATTTGAACTTAATAAACAAGGCACGTTGTTTTAACTGTTTATCCGACATTTTTTCCGATTGTAACCAGGTTACACCCCATAAATAAAGGAACAGAGAGGATAATAGCTTATTTTTGAAAAAG
>Ga0307422_1001645_pt1 | contig 11527 bp, 10 predicted proteins | sample SalMarWE160290MG_FD_202153 | JGI IMG/M metagenome (GOLD analysis project Ga0307422, IMG submission 202153) | Salt marsh sediment microbial communities from the Plum Island Ecosystem LTER, Massachusetts, United States - WE1602-90 | ecosystem: Environmental > Aquatic > Marine > Intertidal zone >...
ACGTCAAATATATTAACGTGGACCTTTATGGCGTTGTAAACGCTACAACCGAAGTTATCTTAGATCAAATTTCTCATCTAAAAAATTCTTCCCTGTCTTCTCACGAGGTCCAATACAACATAAAAATCCCAGATAACATCTCCCCAGGATTAACCTATGGAGAAGTAAGCTGTGAATGGGAAGCGCTGGGTGCGTCATTCGAGATTCTGTCCTCCGGATTTGTTTTGGCATACGTTAAAAACGTAGCGTTAGAGCAGCTTCAAGCAGAATATGATGAATTGAATGCCACTCACCAATCTATCCTCCAAGAAAACACCGAATTGAAATCAGGCATCAACGAAGACGCGGATTCTACCCGAAATCTGATGTACGTCTTTATTGCAACAACCGTTGTTGCCAGTATCACAGTTTTTGTTCTGTTAATGAGAAAACCCAAAAAAGTTTGGGTCTAGAACCCCAATATTCTTTTTGCTTTCTCAATCTCTTCGGGTCGCAGTTGCCTTGGATAGTTATAGAGAGGACCACCCGGTCTCTCATTATAATATGGTCGGTTGCATCCTGGACACCCCGAAGTTAGAAAAGGCTCGCCAGTGTCTATGACTTCCAGCAGCAGTTCCTTAGAGATTCCGAAGTTAGTGATACAATTGTTGCTGTCGAATGCCATGTTTTCAAATCGGGTTTTTCTGTGGGTTAAGAGGCAATGGGCGACTTGAGCCCTCCGATAACTGCTTAGGGAAGGCTGGGGATTGTTTTCCAGAGCGGTTCCGGGAATTGGTGTAAAGGCAAACAATCCTGGATAGACTCCTGAATCAACACACCATTGAATCGTTTGACAAATCTCCTTCTCTGTTTCTCCGAGACCCACAATAAGATGTGTGCTCACGGAGCCTTCTCCGAAGACTTTAACTGCTTCATTCAAAGCCTCACGCTGTCTCTCCCAACGGTAAGGTCCGCCAATGTTCTGCCCCTTAACCCTGTCAAAAATTTTCTCTGTAGCAGCGTCCAAGGCGATGCTTATCCGATTAACCCCAGCGTCTGCTAACCCCCTCATTTTCTCCGGGTTTAAGGGCTGACAAGAAACGGATATCGGAACAGTTACTCGCGACTTGATTTCCCTAACGAGAAGCAAAACCTCGTCAAAAACCTCTGGATAATTCAGTGATTGGATGCAAACCCGCTTTATCGCGCCGCCTCCTACGGTTCTCTCTATTCCATCAACTACTTTTCTTGTCATGAATGTAGGCCAAGTGACTCTGGAGAGCATGTCTGCTCTGCCTTTGCTGTCTCTGGCTTGGGGGCAGAAACCACAGTTGGCAGAGCATTTTTCGTTTCTACAGGTTAGCAGATAGATGGTTGTGGGTTTGGCGTCCAGTTTACCCCTTAACAACCCGAGCACCATAGCTGAGCCGATAGAGACCCGGATGTTTTCAGGGATACATGCGCCAGTCATTAAAGAGCACCGAACATTTTTGAAATCTATAGTTTAGTAATTTGGTGCCTATATTTATCTCTCCCAAAAAAGGAGGCTAAACTAATCGGTTTCTAGGACTTTGCCGTAAAGACGGCAGACTAAAAAACAGAAACTTCTTATGGGCTTTCTTCTTCTCCTTTTTTGATTATTTTTGGGGAATTGAGAATGGCTGATGGTCCTCGAATAAGACGCGAGAAAAAAACTGTTGACGCCATGATACGCCTTTATTGCAGTAAACATCACGGAACTGCTGATGAACTTTGCCCAGAATGTACCGAACTTCATGAATATGCAATGTTGCGCCTGTCAAAGTGTCCTTTTCAGGAGAACAAATCAACTTGTGCCAAATGTTTAGTTCATTGCTACAAACCGGACATGAAAACAAAGATAACAAAGGTTATGAAGTATTCTGGACCCCGCATGTTATTTCATCATCCCATCTTAGCGTTGCATCACGTTTTTGATGGAAGAAAAAAACCAGAGCTGCTAAAGAAATAGGTTCTCTGGCGTCGTCATCAACTAACTCTCAAAAGTTTTTTAGAAACCCATTACGATGGTAGGCATGTATGTCAAACCTAGACGCTGAGACCATATGGCGGATGCCGAAAAAAGAATTAGTTTCGTTAATTGAGCGGGGATATTTTCCCAATAGGACAGGGAAAATTCGGTTCTATGCTCCAAGTTTTGTCTATTACAAAAGCAAATATTTTCATTCGTCTCCAAATGCTTTTCCATCCATCTCAATCACAGGCTCCTCCTGCGCCCTGAAATGTAAACACTGCAACGGAAAAGTATTAGACACCATGGTTCCAGCCCTAACCCCAGAAGAACTCTTTGATGTCTGTGCAAAACTGAAAAACAATGGAGCGGTTGGATGCCTCATAAGCGGAGGATGCCTTCCAGACGGTTCTGTTCCCATCGACGAGTTCGTAGACGCTATCGCCAAGATAAAGAAGAAGCTGGGTCTAACTGTTGTGACACATACAGGAGTCATCGACTATTCCACTGCAAAAAAATTAAAGGAGGCTGGAGTTGACGCTGCGTTAATCGACATAATTGGCTCCGACGAAACAATCCGTGAAGTATACCGCCTCAATGTCAGCGTTGAAGATTATGACAGGTCATTAAGGGCTTTCCACAAATCTGGAATCCCCTTTGTCCCCCATGTGCTTGTGGGGCTACACTACGGTGAACTGAAGGGCGAACTTGAGGCGCTAAAAATGATCTCCAGATATTCGCCTTCAGCAGTCATAAGTATCGCTTTTATGCCGATTCGTGGGACGCCTATGGAAAAAGTGATTCCGCCTGAACCGGAAGACATCTCCCGGATTTTGGTTTCTGCTAAGCTATTGATGCCCAAGATTCCGATTGTTTTGGGGTGTATGAGACCTAAGGGTGAACATCGGATAAACACTGATATGCTTGCTGTTAGAGCTGGGGTAAACGGCATAGCCTTTCCTGTTGAGGAAGCCATCCGGTTGGCAGAATCCATGAATCTAGAAACATCCTTTTCGTCTCTCTGCTGTTCCCAGATTTTTGAGGACGCGCCTGAGCTTTGAATTTCTGCTATACTTAGGTTGCATTCTAGATTGTTAGTTGGTCAGCTTATGTAAAATAACTTTAGGGGTGTGCTTTTCTTGCTAATCATGTCATTTTCGCTCCCACATTGCTTCCATCCTATGCCTTACTGGTTGGTTTTCTCAATTCGAATCGTTATGTTTTTAAGACAAACCACTATCACAATACCGTATCTGATAGAGGTGGAAAATATGGTCAAAGTAGAAGACTATGAAGTGCCTGAAAACTTGTATTACCACAAAGAATACCTCTGGGCTAAAGTAGAAGACGGAAAAGTAAAAATTGGGATGACTGATTTCGCCCAAAAACAACTCCACGATATCGTGTACGTCGAACTTCCCGGCGCAGGTGACGTCATAACTCAAAATGAACCCTTCGGAACATTAGAGTCAGTGAAAGCAGTCTCAGATCTTATTGCCCCTATAAGCGGCACAGTTGAAACGGTAAATGAAGAACTGGAGTCCAAACCTGAGTTACTCAATGAAGATTCCTATGGCGAGGGATGGCTTTTAATCGTAGCCCCAACAAATTTAGATGCAGACTTGAAAGAAATCCTGAACTTCGATGCAGCTGTGGAGTGGCACAAAGAACTCGCAAAAGAGGGTTAAACGGGCTATAGATAAGCGCCTTAAGGTTTTCCTAGGAAAACAGGTAAGGTTCTTAGCAGGGGTTAGCCCAAACACTTTTTTCACTAAAAGATTTTTTATCTAGGAATAGACAATTAATATGTAAAAAAATAGGCTGGGTCCATAATGGCTAAGATTCATAAACAAATACTTTCGTTATTAGAAACCTCGGAAAAGCCCCCGAGTCTCGTTGAGATCGCGGAACAAATCGGAAAACCAGAGAAAACAGTTTTCAAGGCTTTACGGAAACTCTTCAGTGACGGCAAAATCAACTGCGATGGCAAAAGCCATCTATACTCCCTTGCAAAAGAGCAAAGCTAGAGCGCCTTCGTTCTACTTTTAACAATAGATCTATCCTTCTATGAATAAGATTAATATGGAATCAGTTTATAATTTGACAACCAGAAGTTGAGGATTGAAATGACGCGAAAAATAGTCATTATTGGAGCCCACGCTGCAGGCCTTGATGCAGCTTCTGCAGCTAGGAAAACGGATAGAACCTCTGAAATAACTCTGATAACAAAAGAGAAGAAAACAGCATACTCTCGATGCGGTCTCCCCTTTGTTCTGGGCGGACACATAGCCACCTTCGATGACTTAGAGGTCTTTCCAGAAAGATTCTACAAAATGATGAAACTAAACCTTCTAACGGAGACCACAGTAACAAAAATTGATGCAAAAGCAAAAACTGTCGCGATACAGGACAAGAATGGAAACAAAGAGACTCTTTCGTATGATAATTTGGTGATAACCACCGGCGCTGATCCTTTTGTGCCTCCGATAAAGGGACGAGACAAAAAGGGAATATTCATCGTTCGAACCATAGAAGATGGAAAAAAAATCAACAAAGCCATTGAAACTGCAGAATCAGCAGTCATTATAGGCGCCGGGCTCATCGGTCTCGAAGTTGCCGTAGCCTGCCTTGAACGAGGACTAAAAACCACGGTCGTTGAATTCCTTCCCTACGTTCTACCTGTCCTACTTGACAAAGCTATGGCTGACCGTGTTCAGAAGATGCTTGAAGAGAAAGGCATGAAAATCATTGTCGGAAAGGGAGCAGAGGAAATCCTTGGAACCGATAAAGTTACTGGAGTTCTTGTTGCAGGAGAAGAGATTCCAGCAGATGTGGTTGTTGTAGCCACTGGCGTAAGAGCTAATGTTGAGTTGGCTAAAAACGCTGGAGTAGCGCTTGGACAAAAGGGCATAAAAACCAACTTAAGAATGGAAACTAACATCAAAGGTGTTTATGCAGCTGGAGACTGCGTTGAATCCATAAATCTTGTTACTCGCAGACCCACGATGAGCCAGCTTGGAACCACCGCTGTGAAACAAGCAAAAGTAGCAGGGATCAACGTTGCTGGAGGATACAGCACGTTTTCAGGAGCTTTAGGTTCTTGGATTACACGATTGTTCGACACTGAAATCGGCGGCACTGGACTCACGGAGTTCATGGCTGGTCGAGCCGGAATAGAAACAGTGTCAGGAACTATAACGTCAAAAACAAGGGCTGACTACTTCCCCGGAGCCTTACCCATCAGAATCAAGCTTATCGCAGAAAAAGAAACCACAAAGATCATCGGCGCTCAAATCATTGGCGGAGAAGAGGTAACACAGCGCATAAACGCTTTATCCTTTGCTATCCAAAACGAAATGACCGTTAAAGAACTAGCGAAAGCTGAGACCTGCTATGCGCCTCCAGTGTGCGAAACTTGGGAGCCGATGGTTTTAGCTGCAGAAATGGTGATAAGAAAACTTCGATAACCCCCCATTTTTGTAACAAACTTTCTAAAATACAAGCCTAGCCTTTCACTGGGCTAGGCAACTTTCTGCCAACTTTCCTTTGCTCATACATCAAAGTTTTTGTTTAAAAAGAAAACTTTATTTGACCGCTTTATCTTTATCGAACTTCCTGTAAACGGTGATTCCTATGAAAAAGGAAAAACTAAAGATTGCTTTTTATTGGGCGGCTAGTTGTGGAGGCTGCGAAATAGCTGTTCTGGATCTCAACGAGAAAATCTTGGATGTTGTTGCAGCTGCTGACATCGTCTTCTGGCCAGTGGCCATAGACACAAAATATAAAGATGTCGAAGCTATGCCGAACAAGAGTATAGACGCCTGCTTCTTCAACGGCGCAATAAGAACTTCAGAAAATGAGAAGATGGCTAAACTTCTAAGAAAGAAATCAAAGATACTCGTGGCCTTCGGCTCATGCGCCTGCGATGGATGTGTAACAGGTCTCGCGAATCTTTGGGACAGGGAAACTGTCTTTGAGAGGGCGTATCTTGAGACTCCGTCAACAGTAAACCCAGAATCGGTAACACCTAAAACAAGTGTCAAAGTGAAAGAAGGAGAGCTGAAGCTTCCTGAATTCTATGACACGGTGAAAACCTTGCCCCAAACCGTGGATGTAGACTACACAATTTCCGGTTGTCCCCCACCTATTCCCTGCATAATCAGCATGTTTACTGCATTCATAAGCGGTAATCTGCCTCCAAAGGGCTCAAGTTTCTTGCCAAACAAGTCCGTTTGTGATGAATGCCCACGGGAAAAGAAGAACCGTGAAATCTCTGAAATAAAAAGAATCTACAAAATTGATGACGATGGTAAAACATGTTTCTGGGACCAAGGCGTGATCTGTATGGGTCCAGCCACTCGAGCAGGCTGCGACGCCCAATGCCCAAAAGTTAACATGCCTTGCACTGGTTGCGGTGGTCCAGGTCCCCGGGTGATAGATCAAGGTGCTGCGGCTATAAGCGCTCTTGCTTCCATCGCTACCAATCCGGAGGTCGTTAAGCAGGTTGTGGATCCCATAGGAACCTTCTACAAGTATTCGTTAGCGAACTCTATTCTCAGAAGGAAGGTGAAGAAATGAAAGAAATAGTAATCGATCCAATCACAAGACTGGAAGGACACGGAAAAATAACCATATTCCTGAACGATGAAGGAAACGTGGAAAACGCCTACTTACAAATTCCGGAACTACGCGGCTTTGAACGTTTCTGTGAAGGAAGACGCGCTGAAGACTTACCCATAATAACAACCAGAATCTGTGGAGTCTGCCCGGTTGCTCACCATATGGCAGGGGCAAAAGCTGTAGACGCCGCATTCAATGTGGAACCGACGGAAACAGCGAAAAAACTACGAGAACTAGAGTATTGTGGTTACATCATCTATGATCACATACTTCACTTTTACTTCTTGGGAGGTCCAGACTTTGTGGTAGGACCTGACGCTCCCGCCGCTAAACGTAACATTCTTGGAGTAATCGAGAAGGCCGGTTTGGAAGTCGCCAGCGAAGTCATAAAACACCGAGCTTATGGACAAAAGATAACCGGGATTATCGGAGGAAGACCAACCCATCCTGTTAGTGCCGCTATGCCAGGCGGTATAACTAAGGCTCTCAATGAAGAAGAACGACAAGAAATCGAAGATATGCTTCTAAGTTGCCGCGAGTTCGCCAAGTTCTCCTTGAAACTGTTTGATGATATTGTTCTAAAGAACGCTGACTACGTGAAGCTGATCACAAGTGACCCCTACAACTTGGAGACCTACTACATGGGTATGGTCGACAAGAACAACAAGGTGAACTTCTATGACGGCGATGTCCGCGTGGTCGATACACAAGGAAAAGAGTTCGTAAAGTTCGGTCCTTCAGAATACTTGGATATCATCGAAGAGCATGTTGAACCGTGGACTTACGTTAAACTTCCCTATCTGAAGAAAATTGGTTGGAAAGGTTTAGTTGCTGGACCTGAAACCAGTATATATCGAGTCGGTCCATTAGGAAGACTCAATGCCTCTGACGGCATGGCAACACCCCTCGCCCAAGCAGAATACGAGAGGATGTACAAAACTCTTGGCGGAAAACCTGTTCACGCAACCTTAGCCTTCCACTGGGCGAGACTGATTGAACTCATGTACGCAACCGAAAGAGGTCTAGAACTAGTTACTGACAAAGACATAACCAGCAAGGACATCAGAAACAAGCCCGGAAAGCCAGGAGAAGGCGTTGGAATAGTTGAAGCTGCAAGAGGCACTCTTATCCACCATTACCAGTTGGATGAGAACGCCTTAGCGAAAAAAGTCAACTTGGTAGTAGCTACAACCCATAACGCTCCCGGCATCTGCATGTCCATAAAGAATGCCGCGCAAGGTCTCATAAAGAACGGCGAGGTTAACGATGGCATACTAAACAAGGTGGAGATGGCCTTCAGAGCCTACGATCCATGCTTCGCCTGCGCTACACACTTCGCTATTGGCGAGATGCCATTAGAGGTTAACGTCTTCGACAGCAGCAAGAAACTGGTTAAAACCATCAGAAGATGAGCGAATGAAAAATGGAGCAACCTAAAATCGGAGTATTCTTATCTGACTGCGGAAAACAGCTCTCTGAAATCCTAGACTTCGATGCTCTAACAAGCTTCGTGAAAACTGTCCCGAACGTAGCTCTTATTGCAAGAGGCAGCGAGTTCTGGCGAGGTAAAGGATTACAGTCTATCCTAGATTCCGTAAAAAGCGGAAAAATTAATCGTGTCGTTGTAGCTGAGAGCCTTACAAAAATAAGTGACATAAACATAGTTCAGGCAGTTGAAGATGCAGGTTTAAATCCCTATTTGGTTGAAGTAATCGACATCAAAGACCACTGCGCGTGGCCTCACAGGGCAACACCTGCTGAAGCTACTGAAAAAGCTAAAGCCATGCTTCTAGCCGCTATTGAACGGGCAAAGCTTCTTGAGCCCATCGAGAAACTTGAGTTTCCCGCTCTCAAATCTGCCCTAATTATTGGCGGAGGCATCGCTGGTATGCAAACCGCTGTAGACTTGGCTGATTTAGGCTTCGAGGTGAATCTGATTGAGAAGACACCGTTTCTCGGAGGTTTGGCTGCTCGCGCTGGTCGATTCTTTCCAACAGACGACTGTGCCATCTGTATTCAGTCTCCCTCCTCTGACGTGAAAACCATCACCCACACTTCTAGAAAGTGTGTATATCGTTCTGGATTCAGCGAAATTCCTAACCTCAACATTTTGACAAACGCGAGGGTTGTGGCTGTTGAGGGAGTTCCCGGAAACTATAAGGTTACAATCGAAAAGAAGCCGCGGTATGTTGACGCGGATAAATGTGTAGCCTGTGACAAATGCGTTGCCGTTTGTCCTGTGGAAACTCCTGACGAATACAATGCAAACCTGAATAACCGCAAAGCAATCTACATTAATGTTCCCACTGTTCACCCGCAAGTCTACGTTATTGACGAGTACGCCTGCAAGTTTCATGACTGCGCCAAATGTGTTGAAGTTTGTCCAACAAACGCGATCGACTTAGATCAGAAACCTGAGCAGGTAACCTTGAATGTGGGCAGCATAGTTGTTGCCACGGGCTTCAGGGAATTCGATTCCAGCGCCATAAAGGAGTATCATTATGACGATTACCCTGACGTTATAACCAATCTTGAATTGGCTAGGATGATTGACGGTTTTGGTCCAACAGGCGGCGCTATTGTTCGACCTTCAGACGGCAAGCCAGCCAAAAAAATCGTTTTTATACAATGCGTTGGTTCGCGAGACAGACGATACAATCCTTATTGTTCAGGCATCTGCTGTATGATCTCCCTGAAGCACGCCTCGTTGATCAAATCTGCAGTTCCCAACGCGGATGTTTCCATCTGCTATATCGACATACGAACTACAGGAAGAGAACACGAGTACTACTATGAAAGAGCCAGAGAGATGGGAATCAAGTTCGTGAAGGGAAGACCCACCGAAATTTTGAAGGACACAGAAACAGGCAAATTGATCGTCGACGTTGAGGATGCCCTTCTCAAAAGATTCCTAGACTTGGAAGCTGACTTGGTTGTTTTGGCTCCCGCCATGATACCGGCTGAAGGCACCAAGGAACTCGCCGAGATTTTAGGCATCGATTTGGACACAGACGGTTTCTTCAAGGAATACAACGCTAAACTTAGACCAACCGAAACTAAGCAAAGGGGAATATACCTCTGCGGAGGAACAACGTTTCCGAAGGACGCACCCACCGCTTCTCTGCACGCTCACTCAGCAGCTATGAAAGCTACGAAGTTCTTGATCAGCGGCAAAATAGTCAAGGACCAAAGAACAGCCGTCGTCAACGAAGATTATTGTGGCGACTGCGAATTCTGTCCAGTAACCTGTCCCTATGGCGCCATCAGTTTGGAGCCCACAACTGAAAATCACTTTGTCGCCCGCGTTAACGACCTTCTTTGTGAGGGATGTGGAGTTTGTGTGGGAACCTGCCCACTGAACGCTATCGAACTTAGGCACTCGAGACCAAACCAGATGAGGGCTCAGGTGAATGCTCTCATGTCAGTGAATGGGGCATCGAAGCCTCTGGTTCTAGCTATCTGCTGCCAAGAGTGTGGGCACACTGCTGTTGATTCTTCGGGTATGGCTAAGCTGCAGTATCCCGCCAACGTGAGGGTTATGAAGGTTCCGTGCGCTGGAATAGTGCGGGTTGAACAGATTCTGGAAGCCTTCAAAGCTGGTGCCCAAGGCGTTATGGTTGTGGGATGCAAGAGCGACGGCTGCCACTACGAGGTTGGCAGTCAGAATGCTGAGAAGAAGATGGATCTTGCTAAGGTGCTGCTGAAGGAATATGGGATAGAGCCAAAAAGGTTAGAGATGTTCAAAATGGTATTCATCGAAGGCAACCAGTTCGCAGAAGCTGCTCAGATGATGACCGCGCGAGTAACTAAATTGGGTCCCCTAAAGCTAATGGAAAATTCATGAGAGAGGCGAATGATGATGACACAAAAAACGGAAAAAACTACAGTGTCATTCTCTGATGAAGTTACGAGCCGTCATGGCGGCGAAACCTTGACCTCATGCTACCAATGTGGAACATGCGCCAGTAGCTGTCCAGTAGCCAAACTCGATTCCAGCTTTAATCCCAGAGAAATCATCAAACTGTCTCTCTTAGGCGAAAAGGAAGAGGTGCTCTCCGGAGACGCCATATGGCTGTGCTGCTCATGCTTCAACTGCCAAGAAAGGTGTCCTCAAAACGTTGAGATCGCTGACTTGATCTACGCGCTGAGGAACATCGCATTGGAAGCAGGGCACTCTCCAAATATATATTCCGACTTCGCGTCGGCTCTCATTGCTGAAGGACGAATTGTTCAGATTTCCAAGTTCGTGGAAAAGAAACGAGCAGACTATGGTTTACCGCCCCTTAAACCGGTGGGCGTAGACGCGCTGAATAAGATTCTCTCTGCAACAGGCTTCAGTAAACCAGAAAAGACGGAGGCGCCAAAATGAAAAGCTACGCCATATTTCTCGGATGCACTATACCTGCACGTCAACCAAACTATGAACTGTCAGCGAGAAAAACTCTTGCTAAGTTAGGCGTCGAACTTGTAGACTTAGATGACCTGACTTGCTGTTGTCCTCCGCCCATCCAGTCGATAAATCTGGAAAGCAGCCAAGCCATAGCTGCATACAACATCTGCTTAGCTGAAGAAGCTGGTCTGGACATTGTTGCGTTGTGTAACGGCTGTTTCGAGTCTCTTGCAATGGCTAACGCGGCTCTAAAGAAAGACAAGAAACTAAAGGCACATATTAACGAAATCCTAGCAGAAGTCGGTAAAGAGTTCAAAGGCACTATCGAAGTGAAGCATTTCCTTCAGGTTTTGATGGATGATATTGGACTTGAAAAAATCAAAGAAAAAGTCGTTAAGCCATTAAGCAACCTGAAAGTAGCGCCATTCTATGGTTGCCACTCCCTCAGACCCAGCAAACTGCTACAGTTAGATGACCCCGAGCGACCAACAATCTTCGAAAACCTGTTGGAGACTCTGGGCGCAGAAAGCGTTGAGTATCGAGACAAG
>Ga0307422_1001647_pt1 | contig 11519 bp, 10 predicted proteins | sample SalMarWE160290MG_FD_202153 | JGI IMG/M metagenome (GOLD analysis project Ga0307422, IMG submission 202153) | Salt marsh sediment microbial communities from the Plum Island Ecosystem LTER, Massachusetts, United States - WE1602-90 | ecosystem: Environmental > Aquatic > Marine > Intertidal zone >...
TTTTTTGCAGTACTATAATCTTCTTTTTTCACATCCGGGGGGGGAGACCTCCCACTTACCAATTGTTCCTCCTTTCTTTCAAATTCCATCACGTTATCCGATCCATCCCTCTTGGCCGCGCTCTCGTCAATGCGGCGCATGCCTTCCAGGAGTAACCCTGACCAATGAGTGGTGATGGTGCGTTGGGGAGGGGAAACATTCTGTTCTATTTCAAATGTGCCCTCATCCCAGGTCAAAAGCTCATAGATCACGTCCTCTCCTTCTTCTGAATCGAGAACCGCATGTACGATCTGACCATTCTCGAAGAAGAGGCTACCCTCTTGGTCCTGGGATTGAACAATGAGGCAAGCCCGGTTTTTTCCCTTGCAGGCGACTTGGACGATGTCGCTCAACCCCATCTCACTCAGTTTGCCCTTGAGTGCCACCCCACCTTCCTCGCTCGGTCTTCAAAAAAGTCATCATGTGTTACATCCATCCCTGCTATTCATGTATCTGACATCTTTTTAAAAACAAGGGTAACAATCTGTTTGAGGGTACTGATAATCCCTATTCCTTCTGTTGCCACCGCCTCGCAGTAAGGGGTACCATTGGATTGCGCAAGCTGTTGATGTAGCATCGATATGGGGCTAATGCCAGGTAAATCACGCTTGTTGAATTGCAAAACAAGGGGGACGGTTTTCGGATGATAGCCGAGAGCATCGAGGTGTCCGCGCATCTCTTGCATTGCCTGGATGTTTTCGTAGAGTTGACCGTGTTGTGAGTCTGCCACAAATACAATGCCGTCAACTTCCTCCAAAACAAGGTGGCGGGTGGAAACATAAATGCTCTGTCCAGGAACAGTGTAGAGATTGAGGCGAGGCTTCAGGCCGTTGTATTCTCCGATCTCCAGAGGGAGAAAATCGAAGAAGAGCGTACGATCTTCCTGGGTTTTGAGGGAGACTAGTTTGTTTTTGTTTCTCCCGGCCATCCTGTCGTGAATTTTTTCCAAGTTAGTCGTCTTGCCGCTACACGGCGGGCCGTAATAGACGATCTTGACATCGATTTCCCGTAGTCGCCAATTGATGTACATATCAATTACCCAAGATATCGTCGAGGGCATCGGCGACATCGTGCTGAAGCCCTTTAACTAAAGAAACCCCAGTCTCTTCAGCTGTATCGTGTGCTAACACCTCTTGTATCGCACTGGCGGCCTTTAACGTGCGAACGCGCACTAAACCCAGTGGCGCAGTGCCGCTATTGTTAAAACAGAGAGACAAAATCGATCTTTCACCCACCGGCACCGAGAAAATGCTAAAATCTTCGCCTTCCTGCAAGCTCTGTCTGAAATAGCATGTTTCCCCTTCGTTGTGCAGGGCCTCAGCTATTTCAGCAGTTGCTGAGAAGCTACCGGATATCAGGGCCGCCAGGGAGATGGCCTGATCTCGGTCAATCCTCCCTTGCCAATGGATTAAGCGACCGCCACGATCGGTTATCACGGCACAGCGCCCTTCCACCGCACCGAGCAGATTGCATAGCAGATCACCTATTTGTCCGAAACACTCGCTGGACAGCGCTCGGATCGGTTGTACCACCCGACTCTCGTCTTTACTGTCGGGCCGTTGACCTGTGTGCCCGTCGATAGGACGCATACCTGCCAGGAGCAGTCCACTCCAGTTAGTGGCTACGGTCTGTTTGGGAGAGGTCACCTCTTGCTCTATCTCAAAGGCACCCTCTTTCCACGTCACAAGCTCATCGATCAGCTCCGCACCTTCTTGAGAGTCGAGTGCTATGTGTACAATCTCACCATCCTTAAAGAAGAGGGAAGCCTCTCTCCCGTTGTGCGTGATGCGCAGACAGCTCTGTTTTTTTTCGTAGCAACAGAGCGTTATGATACTGCTTAGGCTTATATCATCCAGACTTCCTTGGATCGCCATTGCACTTATCGCCTCTTTTGTGCCTGCTGATTCATAATGAATAACGCTTATTTAAAGAACAGTTCTCTCTGCTCCTGTATCATGAAAGCTCTGCGTTCCTAGCGTAACTCTTCAATGACTCTTTTGCTCAATTGATCCATCTGCAGACGAGCCATACCCAAATTTCCCTGGTCTATGGTAACAGTTAGAGACAAGAAGATCTCATCGGTGAGTTTTCGCCAAATTACGTAATGGGTATCGGTAGTGATCAACACCTCCCGATAATGCCCTGTCTTGGTAGTATTGAGCGTTTCCACGATAGCCTTTACCGTTTTTGCACAATAGGCAGCAGGTTCTGAGAGGTCTTTGTCTGGTAAATTTGATGTCCCCGCGATATATGTCCCATCCATGTGAGTGAGGGTTGCAGCCACAAAGCCAGCTATCCCCGTCTGCCATGCAACCAATTCTTTAGTGAGATCTATGCCAGCAACGTGCTCCAGATCACTGGAGGTTTGTTCTTCCTCTTTCTTCTCCTCCCCTGTCGTGACAGCCGCTTCATCTCTTCTTCTTGCTTCCTCAAGGAGGAGAAAAGAGAGCGGAAAGGGTAGTTTTTCCTCCACAGATAACGTTGTCTCATTCTCTAAGGGGAGGACTTTAAAATTGCCATCTTTCCAACTCATAATTTTATAAAAGGCTTCCTCACCTTCTTTCATTCCGCTTCGGATCCATAGTATTTGTTCTCCATTGAGGCCGATTTCCCCTTCTTCACCCTCGGGATTGACTACCTGTACCCTTACTGCCTTGTTGGCGAAAGAGAGAAATTGGAGCACATCAGCGAGTCCCATATCCTGTAAGAAGGCCACGGAAGACTCCTTGTGCTCCGCGATTTGTCTTACTACCTGTAAGAGTTGCTCCAGATCGAGGGGCTTTTCTAAGTATCTTACAGCCCCTTTTCGTTTTGCCAGCGACCTTACCGACGGAGAACCATAGGCCGTAATCATGACCACCTTCACCTGAGGACGATTTTCGCGAAGCCACATCAAGAGATCGAACCCATCTTTATCCGGCATCCTGATGTCGGAGATGACCAGGGAAATGTCCTTATCCTCCTCCAGCATAAAGACGGCCTCATCATAACTGGTGGCGCCCAGGCACTCGGCGTACGAACTGAGATAATCCTGTATGCCGAATACCATCGATTCTTCGTCATCCACGATGAGTATTTTGTGGCTTTGACTTGTCATGTCTTCCTCGCTTTTTACTTTTAACTAACAGCAAGGAGTGTGCCAATCCCTGGTTATGATAACTATTTGATATTATAGGGTTTTAATAACGAGAAATATGGAGGGTGCGCCAAGTGGCGAATATCGCCAGCTGAAGGAATAAAAAGGGAACACCTGTCCTCTTTTTATTTAAATTCCACAAACTGGTCCTTAGGTGCCGAACATACCGGGCAGACCTCGGGGAGGACTTTATCTGACACATAGCCGCACACCTGGCACACATAATATGTGGTCTCCCGCTCTCCGATCAGGTGGTTTATCGCATTATCGTACAGTTTGGCGTGCCCATCTTCTACGTCCCGAGAATTGGAGAAGATATTCGAAGCGGTGTCGTCTTTTACCTCCTCTGCGAGCTTGATAAAATTGTCATACGCCACTCCCGCAACGTGCGTTTCCGACTGAAAGCTCTCTTTGAGATTGCTATCGGTGTCATTGATCTGCCTGAGCATCCGCAGCGCACGCTCACCGTGAATCTCTTCGCTGAAGGCGATTACGCGGAAGAGTTTGGCAATTTGGGGGAGGTCTTCCTCGTCCGCCTTCTTGGCAAAGAGCTTGAGCCGCAACGCAGCCTTGGCCTCACCTTCATACACCTTGTGAAACGCCTCTTTGAGCCTCTCGTCCATGTGTCCTCCTTGGCAAGATAATCCAACGACATTCTATGTATAATGATAGCCTTAACCAGGGGGGGCACCAGTATTGAAGAAACACGGCGGCTACTCCCCGTCTAGTTAAAGGCAGTGTTATGTGCGCTTTTTTATTCCGGTCAAATCTTGTTTTAATTCTATTTTCATGAAAGTGAATAAAAAATATAGTGGATACAAACACATAAAAATACCAGCTATCGCAATCACGAAGATTTCTGAGGCAGGTTCAAGTTTTTGGGGAAAAACAGGCATTACATTAATATTGGGTAAAGTACCATTTTAGCCACCAGCAGTATAGAATGGTGGCATGAAAAATAACACATGTCCAAAGTGTAATTATGGTAAACAGTGGAAAGTAAGAAGAGGGAAGCTCAAGTGTGCTCGGTGTCGGTATGAATGGGTTTTCAGTAAGTTGCCGTTGAGACTTTCTCGTGTCCAATGGCGAATGGTATTGAGGTATTTCATGTTGGGACTGAGCAGTAATAAGATAGCCTCTGAGACAGGACTTGAGAGAAGGAGAGTGTTGAGGGCATTGAATATCATCCGAGAAGGTATGTTGCAAGATATTCCGGGGGTATTTGAGGGTGCGGTAGAGGTTGATGAGACCTATGTGGGAGGTCAATGGAAGAATAAGCGAAAAGTCCAACGATTGCAAGGAACTAAGCGGGGTCGGGGAACACGTAAGCAGCCGGTTTTTGGTATCTTGTGCCGTAATGGCTATGTATGGGCTGAGCTGGTTCCTGGTGTTGAGGCTGCAACCCTCCTGCCCTTGATCAATAAGCGGGTGAAGCGTGGTTCGGTTGTTTACTCCGATACCTGGAGAGGATACACTGGGATTGCGGCCAATGGGTATGTGCATCGTCTGATAGACCATAGCAAAGGTGAATTTTCCGACACCAAGGGCACTCACATCAATGGCCTTGAAGGGTTCTGGGGATATCTCAAGAGATACCTTGCCTCCAAAGGGGGTATCCGAAGAGAACGACTTCCGCTGTACTTGGCTGAATATGTATGGCGTTTCAATCATCGTAAATACTCTAATAAAGAACAAGTTACTCAACTATTAAAAATGCTTTATAATTACAAACACATACATAATAATTAGTGGCTAGAATAGCACTTTACCCTAATATTAAGACTAATTGCGTAACCAGCGAACCATATGAGATTCAATATTGCTGCAAATATTCCCACTGAAATTCCTTCTTTTTTCTCTTTTTTTAACAACAAGCCTGAGGAAACATAAATTAAACCTATGATTATCATCAGAGGCATATAAACTAGCCAAACATTCTGGAGGGCCGCAAAATAATTTATCATTTTTGAAATACGGTCTCCTGTTGCTTTAAAATTGTTTATCATTTTTTGCCCTGCATAAATTGTAAGCAGAGCAAACACCCCAAAGCCACAGCCGAGAAAGCCATAAATTATAGAGATTACTCCAGACGATTTTGCTTTCATCATTTTATTTAGCACATAACATTTATTTTTAAGCTTAGTCTACAGTTGATAGCATCACGGATAGTCGATCATGTCTTATGCTGGATCCCCAAGTCCATGATCTTGTCACGCAACGTCGTGCGGGGGATCTGGAGGGCCTTGGCAGCGCGGGAGATGTTCCCTTGAAAACTACGTAAGGCACTAGTGATGTGTTCCTTTTCTATCTCCTGCAAGGGGGTAATGGCTTGGGGCTGTGGCGCCAACTCGAGGGGGAGATGCCGTCGCTCGATGATTGATCCGTCGCACATAATGACCCCCCGCTCGATCATGTTCTTGAGCTCTCGTACATTCCCTGGCCATGAATAGTGAAGGATGATATCGTGCACCTCGGGCGAAAACCCTTCAATAGGTCGTCGCATCCTTTGTGAAAATCCGCGGAGAAAATATTCGGCTAACAACAGTATATCTTCCTTCCGCTCTCGTAAGGGGGGGATGGAGATGATAAAGGCGGAAAGACGGAAATAGAGGTCTTGCCGCAGCCTGTTTTCTGCAAGCATCTTCTCAGGATCACTATTGGTCGCTGCCACAATCCTCACATCCACCGTGACGTTTTTTCCCTCTCCCAGGGGCCGCACCTCCCCCTGTTCTAAGACGCGGAGTAGTTTTGGTTGGAGTTCTAACGGGAGGTCGCCGATTTCATCGAAAAACAGGGTGCCTCCATTGGCCCATTGGGCGAGCCCCTTTTTATCTTTTGTGGCCCCGGTAAAGGACCCGGCCTTGAACCCGAACAATTCGCCTTCAAACAGGTCGCGGGGGATGGCGCTGCAGTTTATATCCACGAAGTTACCTGTGCGATTCGAGGCCTTGTGGATCAATCTGGCTACCACCTCTTTCCCGACCCCGGTCTCACCCACGATGAGCACAGGGGTGGGGTGGGGTGAGACCTTGTCGATCAAACTGCGTATCTCCCCGAGGGGCCTCGACTTACCGATGAGGACAAATTTCTCTTTAGCCTCCAGATACGTGATTTTATCCTGGAGGGAAACCATCTCATCCACCCGTTGCAAGGTGAGATAGAGCTCCTCGAGGTCCACGGGTTTCGTGATATAGTCATAGGCTCCTGACTTCATGGCCTCTACGGCAGTGGTGGCGTCATCCCTGCCCGTCAAGACGATGACTGGAGCGCGAATCGCTATCTCTTTCAATTTTGGTAACAATTGAATCCCATCGACATCGGGAAGCCCCAAATCCAACAGGATACACCTATATCCCTTGCGCGCTTCATCCAGCCCTTTGAATCCTTCACTGACTGCGGTCAGCTGATACCCTCTATCCGCCAGATATTCTGTGAGGGAAAAGGCAAAGGCTTCATCATCTTCTATCAACAGTACCTCCATGCCCCTACACCTCATCTATTCTCAACAACGGAAAGGTTATCTTGACCTTTGTGCCGTTGCCGCCCGGTCCTGGAGAGAATTTTAAAGAGCCATTACACCCTTTGGTGAGCGTCTCTACGACGAACAAGCCCAACCCCATCCCATAGGGCTTTGTGGTAACAAAGGGTTTCTTGCCGAGGGAGGTCAAGACGCCTTCAGGGATACCTTTACCATTATCTGTAACTTCAATCTCCACAATGTGATTGTGCAAAGACAAGCGAACCGTTATCGCCCCCCCTTTTTTATCGGTCAATGCCTCCTCGGCGTTTTTAATGAGATTGGAAAGTATTTGATGAAAACTATCGGGATTGCCTCTAAAGATTATGTCCCTTTTCTGTAACTCCAACTGTATATCAATCCCTTTTTGCTGTAGTTCTGCTTGATAGAGATCAACCGCTTCCTGGGCCACTTCCGATAGGTTAAAGTCGACCATATAGCGTATGGCTGGTCTGGAGATATATTTAACCGAAGCCAGGAGCGAGTTGAGGCGGTCGATCTCGTTGATGATCCTTCCTGTGTAGGCATTGATTTTATCCGAATGTGTTTCGTCGGATTTAAATTTTGCTTGCAGTGACTGAGCCAAGGCCCTGATGGCCCCTAAGGGATTTTTAAACTCGTGGATAAAAAGGGAAAAAAATTTGATGAGGTCTTCTTCCGGTGGATAAACCTTGACGAGATATGACCCCCCCCCTGCCGTGCTCCCTAACGATATCTTCTCAAATCGGTAGTGGCCGGGTGATTTAGCTTCAAAGGCATCCTTTAAGACGTCGTCGGCATAGAGCAACTCCCCCGCCTCATCAACAACCATGATATACGGTCCGCTCATCCTTCAACCCACCTTGTAGGGTAGTCTACGATATTGGGCCACATTATTCAACTCTAATTGTCTCAGCTATAACCAATGAAGATTTATGAGGACAGTGACGAGAGCACGGATTGATAGAATGCCTTTTCCATGACCTCCTGCTCAATGGTGAGAATAAAGAGGGGGAGGCCATCCAAGGGGAACGCTTGCAGCTTTACATAGTCCTTTTCTGTTGTAATAAATAGATCTACGGTATCTCTGTACTCGCGCATCATCATTACATCCTTGGGTGTATAGCTGTAATGGTCGGGGAAATTGATTTCCTGTGCGACCTCCGCCCCGAGTCCCTTTAAAAGATACACAAAGTATTCTGGGTCAACGATGCCCGCAAAGGCAAGAACCTTTTTCCCCTGGAGAAACTGAAGCGGTACCTCCTTGCCCGATACCCCCTCCACAAGGGCACGTGGTTTGTATCTACTGTGATAGAGGGGGATCGTCGGGGCATGAGAGCGGAGGACACCCTGCAACTCATCCAGCGGTTGAGAGGGTTCTGCCTTGGTGAGGATGAGGAGAGAGGCGCGGCGAAGACACGGCAAGGGCTCCCTGAGGGGTCCCCGGGGGAAGAGGCGGCCGTTGCCGAATCCGCGTCGGGCGTCAACAAGGACGATATCCACATCCCGCTTGATCCTGCGATGTTGGAACCCGTCATCGAGTATCAGGCAATCCACGCCAAATCGTTCGTGGGCATGGAGCCCCATCTCGTATCTCTTTTTGCCGACCAAGACGGGGACACCCGATACCATGGTGGCCAGCATAACGGGTTCATCCCCCCCCTCCGAGGGGGTCAGGTAAATCCGTGTCCCATCAGAGAGCACCCCCCCTGTCCTCTCCTTCGTTCCTTTATATCCCCTGCTCAATATCCCGACTTTCATCCCCCTGTGCGACAACTCCTTGGCCAGGGCGGCCACCAAGGGGGTCTTTCCCGTGCCCCCCAGGGTTATGTTCCCCACGCTGAGGACACGACAGGGGAGTTGCCTCGTTTTGAAAAGGCCGTGCCGATAGCAAAGGCCCCTGATCCAAACAACCAGTCCGTATATCCAGGAGATGATAGAGAGGGGAAAAAGGAACACATCCCTCAACCATTGGCTAAAGGGCCACCTTCGGCTCCGGCCTCCCTCCTCTTGGAAGAGCGTATCCAGCCAACGCCTTTTTTGCAGATCCCGCTTCACCTGGCTAAAGAGCCACTGGCCAAGGGGCTACCTTCGGCTCCGGCTTTATAAAATTCCTTCACTATCTTCAATGTCCTCTCCAAGGCCCCCTGCTGTTCTTGGATCAGGGCGAGGCCTTTTTCCCCCATCTTTTTGCTGAGCGAGGGATCGGCGATGACCTTCCCGAGAACATCCTTGAGCTCATCCGGTGTCCTCACCTGTATCCCTGCACCCCTCTCCACCACTCGCTGGGCAATTGCCCTAAAATTGTCCATATGAGGGCCAAAGATTACCCCCTTGCCGTGGGCTAGGACCTCCAAGATATTATGTCCTCCGACCCGACAAAAACTTCCCCCTACAAATACGGCCGTCCCCAGACCATAGAGGGTGGCGAGCTCACCAATGGTGTCCAGCAGGATGACCTCCTCTGATCGGCGCCTCTCATCTATCATTGTTCTTCTCGTCCATCGGATCCTCCCAGATCTCAAAAGCCCTTCCACCCGGGAGACCCTTTGTAGATGCCGGGGGGCGAGAATCAGGATGAGATCAGGAAAATCGACCTTTAACTCCTTGAAGATGTGGATGATTATTGCCTCCTCCCCCTCATGCGTGCTGCCGGCGATTAAAACGAGGGCATCTTTCGGCAGCCTCAACGCCTCCCTTAACCGCTTCCTTGCAATCTCGGTCGGCGGCTCAACCTGGTGAAACTTGATATCGCCGGTAACGTGAACGGCATTGGGTGAAGCTCCCAAACTCACCATTCGTTCCCCCTCTGCATCGGACTTAACACACAGGGCGTCGAAGTTCTTCAAGACACCCCTAAAAAAGAACCGGAGGGGGCGATACAAGCGATAGGATCTCCGTGAGATCCTCCCATTAAAAAGAATGACGGGTGTCCCGGTTCTTTTTACCTCTTTTAGGAGGGTGGGCCACAGCTCAGTCTCCGCCACCAGCAGGAGACGGGGCTTGATGCGTTTCACCGCCCTTCGTACAACCCACACCATGTCTAAGGGGGCCAGGAAGGCCGCGTCGACGTCCTGTGCTTGAGAAGCGATCGCCCTCCCCTGGGGGGTGGTCGTGGAGACCACAAAGGCGTGACGGGGATATATCTTTTTCAGCTCTTTCAAGAGGGAGAGGGCGACACCTACTTCTCCCACTGACGCCGCGTGTAGCCAGACAGTAGGTCTCGCCCCCCCCTTCTGAAGGGTGCCGGGCGCATAAAAACCCCAACGCTCTCTATGGAGAGACCCCTTTGAGAGCCTGATCTTTAGCATGGAAAAGGGCATTACAAAACAGGAGAGGATGGTGAAGACTACATTATAGATGAGATAGCTCAATGCGGTCACTGGTGTTGTCCCCTGGGGAGATTATCATCCCTTCTCAACATAATGATCGGCTTGCTCGGTGATCTTCCTCAACCTTTTTCCACAGGGCGACCGCTGGTGATGTACGCCAATTGGATCACCCCTGCCTGTACCTTCCAGCGGGGTCCATGAGGATCCTCAGGGGTGATGGCCACGTTATACTCCTCTTGTAAGGCGCGGGCCAACACCTTGGTACTTGCAATACCCCCTCGTGCTTGAGCCCCGGACCTTGATCTTCATGGTCACCTGAAGGTAGGTGATAAGAAAAAAGGCCGCCCTCGGCCCCGGTCGCACTCTCACCCTGTGCCAAGACCTCCCCATTTCTCGTTATGCCACCTCCTGCGCGGGCCGGTCTTCGTCTTGGAACTGAAGTTTATAGAGCTTTTTGTATTCACCGTCCATGGCCATGAGTTCTCTATGAACCCCTTCCTCAATGATCCGTCCCTCGGACAGGACGAGGATCCTATCCACATTTCTCACCGTTGAAAGACGGTGGGCGATGACCAAGACGGTCCTCTTCTCCATCAACCGGTCCAGGGCCGCTTGCACCTCGCGCTCCGACTCCGTATCCAGCGACGACGTGGCCTCATCGAGGATCAGGATGGGTGCGTTCTTCAACAAGGCCCTGGCGATGGAGATCCTCTGCCGCTGTCCGCCGGAGAGTATGACGCCCTGTTCGCCGATGATGGTGTCATATCCTTGCGGGAGTTTGAGGATGAAATCGTGTGCATCCGCCATCTGGCCCGCCTTGATCACCTCCGCTTCGGCGATGTCCGGTCTGCCGTAGGCGATGTTGTTCCGTACCGTATCGTTAAACAAGAGGGTCTGCTGGCTTACCACGCCGATCTGATCGCGCAGGGACGGCAGGGTGGCATGACGGATGTCCATCCCATCGATCAGGATTGTGCCCTCGGTCACGTCATAAAATCTGGGCAGGAGGTTTACCAGGGTGGTCTTCCCCGCCCCGCTGGAGCCTACGAGGGCCACCTTCTCCCCGCGCTTTGTCGTGAAGTTGATATCCCTCAAGACCATCTCATCCGCATAGCGGAAGGAGATATCCTGATACTCGATCTCCCGAGAAAAAGGGGTGAGTACTTGGGCATCAGGGGCATCGGTTACCTGCGGCTTGAGATCTAAGATTTCAAAGACCCGCCGGGCTGCCACTATCCCCTCCTGGATGACGAGGTTGACCTTGCTCATTCCCCGCATGGGGTCATACAGGAGGGCCATGGCGGCCATGAAGGAAAAAAAATCCCCTACGGTCATCGCTCCGCTAATGACCCTATAGCCGCCCACCCAAATAAAGGCACCGATTCCGACGTATGCCAACCACTCCATTATGGGATTGGAGAGGGCCCGTATCTTCACCCGCTTCATGAGATACTTGAAGTATCGCTCGTTGGCGTCTCTGAAGCGTCTGTTCTCATATGCCTCCATATTGAAGGCC
>Ga0307422_1001650_pt1 | contig 11516 bp, 8 predicted proteins | sample SalMarWE160290MG_FD_202153 | JGI IMG/M metagenome (GOLD analysis project Ga0307422, IMG submission 202153) | Salt marsh sediment microbial communities from the Plum Island Ecosystem LTER, Massachusetts, United States - WE1602-90 | ecosystem: Environmental > Aquatic > Marine > Intertidal zone >...
TGATAAAAACCCATATACAAAAGGACAATGGCCGCAGTGGTGAAGAAGGTAAGGGTGGCGTCTATATTGGCCCTGCGGGCAAGCCAGAGGAATTCCACATTGGTAGCCAAGATGAGGGCTGCCAAAAAGCCCGCCTTTTCACCGAAGAGCCTCTTGCCCAGGAAAAAAAGGAGTATGAGGGTAAACAATCCGAAGAGGGCGGAGGGGAAGCGGGCCGCGAATTCATTTATTCCCCCTCTGGCCTTGGCGGTTGCGGCGATAAGCAAAAAAAACAGTGGCGGCTTGTCGGGATAGACCTCACTGTTCAGGTGGGGGATGATCCATCCCTCTCCCTGCAGCATTTCCTTGGCGACCTGGGCATAGCGGGGTTCGTCCGGATCCCAAAGGTCCCAGCCCCCCAGATTGTAGAAGAAGAGGATACCCCCAACAATGAGGAGGCAAAAGACATATATATATGTCTTTTTCATGGGACGCTTCTCTCCCTACCGATTATTGTACATAGTATAAAATTATAGAAACTCCGAGATTAATTAAGGATGAAGATAAGATGAAGATTTCTTCATGTTGGAGTTGGGAGATGGTGAAATTGAGAAGGAAGCGTTCAACATAACGCCATACGTTTCCTTTTTATTTGGAAACAAAGAAGATATGCACCTGTCAGGTATCCCTATAACGACCGACGGAGCCTTATGAATCTACGAATGAAGAACACGCCGAAACCAATAACCCCAATATTCATTAGTATCGTTATCCACACATGTTTTCTCATCCAGGCATATACATCTGCGATGGCCCAACGTTCTATCCTATCTTCGAGGTCTTCGTCCCTCTCGACGGCAAGTATTCGTTCCGAGACGGCCTGTGGACCTACCGTGATCAACACCGCGTGATGAAAATTACCTGGCATTTCCTTTTCGAGATGGGCTCCGCCGCCCCCGGTCACGAGATAAACGGTGTCGCCTCGTTGTACCCTGGCATACCCGTGATAGTCACCCGCAATGACATAATCTACCTTGAATCTGTCACACAAGGCGATAAATATATCGGTGTTCTCGAATAATCTCGCTGCAAAATCAGTTGAGACCGGAGGAGGGATGTGCATAAAGACAAAAATCTTGCGGTAGTTGTTTCGGTGGTCTGACAGAATGGATTCCAAAAAGCCCAGGCTTTCCTGTGTGGAATAAAGGGGCTGATTTAATATGCGGAGCACAATGAAAAGACATCCCTGATACTCAAAAGAGAAATTGGTTGGCCCATACATTTTCTCAAAGCGACTAATGGGGAATTCATCTTTGCTTACGTCGTGATTCCCCACGCAATAAAATGTAGGATAGGGCATGCGCAGCTCTTCGGCCAGCTCTGCCCGGAAGTATTGATGATCGCCTGGGCTTCCATTGCGGACACAATCGCCAAGGAGCACCAGGAAAGAGATAGGTTCATCCTTCAATGATTCAGCAAGACGCTCAAAGGTACCGGTTCCCTGTGTGTCTCCTGCAACGGCAAAGGAAAATTGTTCGGAATCGTTGTCATCTGCTAAAAGCGCCCTGACCCGTTCGAAGTTCCCAAAGGTTGCTGGCAGGGGGACGTTACCCTCGGTATATACCGTGATAATGGCATAAGCCTCAACAACCAACACGAGTAGAAGCAACAAGAAAAATAGCAGATAAACCCCCTTCTGGAAAACCCTCCGAGTTATCTTTGAATTATTGTGAAGTACTGTATTCTTCAATAATTTAGAAGACATGGTTAACCTTCCACAATCGGAGCAATGCCGAACGGAATTTCGGAATGCTCGGCAGCGCCAAATTCTTCCTCAGGGCTTCATTGGAAAAACCGCCGGAAGTAAATATGGTTGGATTTTAACATCCGATAATTAATGGAGGATTAAAACAAAATGAAGATTTCTTCATATCGCATTGAAAAATATAGAAATCTAAAATTGAATAAACAATGGTGGAAAGTTATTGTATTCAGAAGGGAAACCAGGTTTTTATATTACTCAGGCAAGACGTTTTAACTGAAGCCTTTTGAAGTAGTGGGGGAATGGAATAAGTCCTTCACGATGAAGCATTTATTATCAATGACCTTTGGTAGCGATCAACAGAAGATTGATACCGCGTAGGATTATTGCCCGCTTACAATTGGTAATGATACGATAAAAAGACTTCCTTTTCCCACTTCGCTTTCCACCTCAATGGTTCCCTGGTGGGCCGTGGCAATCCATCGGCAGATACTGAGCCCCAAACCCACTCCTCCGCGCTCCTTGTCCCGCGATTTATCTACTTGGTAGAATCGCTCGAAGATATGTTCGAACTCTACGGCAGGGATCCCTATGCCCGTATCTTGTATCGATACCTGGGCAACCCCCCTATCCTTTTGCAAAGAAATATCGATATGGCCACCGGATGGGGTAAACTTGATCGCATTATCGATGAGATTCGTGAACAATTGCTGCAATCTGGTCTGGTCCCCCACGACATCTAGCTGTTCCATCTTTCCTACTGTAAATTCGATTCCTTTTTGTTCGGCCAGAACCCTAAAAAGCTCTCCTAAATTGATCAAAAGCTCATTCAGCTTGATCGGAATCATCGTAAGCCCCGCTTCGTTGGAATCGAATTTCGAGAGCAGTATGAGGTCGTCGATCGTCCTTGCAAGAAAATCAAGTTTTGCGATATAGTTGGCCAATGCCTTCCGATACTCTCCTATGGGCCGTGGTTTGGAAAGGAGTAGTTCGGCCTCACCCCGCATTGCGCTGATAGGGGTCCGCAGTTCATGGGATACATCGGCAGTCAGTTGATTCATTCGCTTAAATGAATCCTCCAGCCGTGATATCATCGCATTTATCGTTGCTATGAGGTGATCTATTTCATCGTCGCTCTGACTTAATTGTAATCGGTCTCCAAGATTCGTTGCCGTGATTTTCTGCGTCGCCTCTGTGATGTAGGAGATCGGAGCAAGACCCCTTCTCGCCAGAAGCCAGCCCCCGATGGTCCCCAGGACAAGGGCAATGGGGATTGCCGTGAGGATATTATCCCTGAAATTGCTCAAGGTCTTTCTCATGAACTTCATTCTCGTCCCGATTTGAACCACGCAATCGAGTTTTTCATTAACGGCAAGACGAAAGCTGAGGATTCGAAAGGGTGTCCTCCTTCCAGGCACCTTGACTGTCTCAACGTAACGACTGCCTACCCCCATGCTTCTCAGCTTCTCTTGGTTTATGGGATACACAATTTCGGCAAAATTCCCCGAAGTAGCGACAATCTCACCATTTGTCTGCAATACCCTAACATAAATGGGGTAATATTCCCTTTCAACAATTTCTTCTTCATATTTTTTTATTACCCCCTTAAAATCCATAGGAGTTGCCGAGACTTTAAAGGCAAATTCTTGCAACTCATCCTTGAAAAATCGGTCGATTTCTCTAATGAGGTGATGCCTAATCCTTATATACATAAAAGAAAAAATGACTACAGTCGTCACTACAAAGGTAACGATATACCACAGGGTGATCTTAACATCCGTTCGTTTATAAAACTTAATCCCTTTTTTCGAGGACATAACCTACCCCCTTTAGGGTGTGAATGAGTTTGGGTCGAAACCCTTTATCGATTTTATTACGAAGATGATATACATGGACGTCGACGACGTTTGTCAGGGAATCAAAATGATAATCCCATATGCACTCGGAGATCATCGTTCGAGTCAAAACCTGCCCCTCATTCCGCATTAGATATTCCAGCAAGGCATATTCTTTGGGGGTAAGATCAATCCGCTTTCCTCCTCGAAAAACCTTATGGGTTTTGAGGTCCATGGTTAAATCCGCTACCTTAAGCTCTAAAACGCTATCAGTCTTGTCCCGTCTGAGAATAACCCTTACCCGAGCCAACAATTCATTGATGGAGAAGGGTTTAACCATGTAGTCATCGGCTCCTACATTCAATCCCTGCACAATATCCCCTTCTGCGCCCTTTGCCGTCAAAAAAATGACCGGTGTGTCGATAGCCTTCTCTCGGATAGATTTCAGGATTTCGATACCGTCCATCTTCGGGAGCATGATGTCCAGAATAAGCAGATCATATCGCTCATGGAGGGCTAGATATAGGCCCTCCTCTCCATCATATGCCACGTCCACGGACAAGTAGTTTTCCTCCAGCCCCTTTTTGACAAAATGGGCTATACTTTTGTCATCTTCTACGAATAAAACCCTCATGGTATTATATGATTAAGGTCAGGATTATAGTAATAGGCTTGAGTGAATCATTATTTCTAATCCAAATTACTAATCTCGATAAATCCCTAAGAATTCCAAAACATGAGTCTTAAAAATAAGTTCCAAGTTAAACTCAGTATTAGTTAAACCAAAGTTTTTGTAAAGCAGAAACCTTCCATAAGATAACCAGAAATCTACATGTCCTCTCGTCTACCCTCGGTTAGGTATCGGAGCATTGAAAGAGAAGGAGAACCCTGGTTTCCTCCACGAAGGGGAGGGTCAGTTTTCGCGTTTCGATCAATCGCAGGCCCCAGTGCCCCCAGTCTCTTTCTCCTTGCTCTTGCTCGCCCTTCTTTCCTCTCATCCCCACAATGAAACCTCCCTTTTTGGGATAGGGAAGGGCCAGTTGCAGGGAGATCGGCAGGTCTGCCACGGCGCGGGAGAGGACCAGATCAAAACACCCGGCGTATTGCTCTTGGATATCTCTCTCTTCCGCCCGGCCGTGAACGATCTGGACCCCTTTCAGCTTCAGTCCCCTGATAATATGGCGCAGAAAGAAGCACTTCTTTTCAGAGGCCTCCAGCAGGACTAATTCCATAGCGGGGGATATGATCTTCAGGGGCAAGCCGGGGAATCCCGCCCCTGCCCCGATATCCAAGACGCGCTGCGCCCCTTGTGCGTAGGGGGCGGCGGTGAGGGAGTCCACAAAGTGTTTGGCTACGATCTCCAGATCCCCTGTTACAGAGGTGAGGTTGATTTTGCTGTTCCACTTCTTCAATTGATCGATATAAAAAAGGTAGCCCTCCACAGCCTGGTCGGTCAATGCCACCCCGATCAGCTCGGCACCCCTTACCAATATATCCTTGATTTCCCGCATCTCAATTAGTAAATTATCCCGCCAATCCCGCACCACTTTGTATAAAAATCTGAATGGCGGGATGTCGCTGTGCGACAGGGCGGGACGACTTATGTGGTCTTGAACGCCTCTTCGATACCGATATATTTTTTTCTCAGCTTCGGCTTTTCTATCTTTCCCGTCGGATTGCGGGGGATCTCTCCAAAGAACAGCTTTTTCGGCCTCTTGTACCTGGGCAGCGCCTCACAGAACTGAAGGGCCTCTTCCTCGGTCATGGTCTGACCCGGCGCCACCTCGATGACGGCCGTCACGATCTCGCCCAAGCGTTCGTCCGGATACCCGATTGCCGCGACATCTTTTACCTTCGCGTTGGTGTGTAAAAAATCCTCAATCTCCACAGGAAAGACATTTTCTCCCCCGCAGATGATGACGTCTTTTTTCCGGTCGACCAGAAAGATGAATCCATCTGCGTCCTGACGGGCCATGTCCCCCGTGTAGAGCCATCCTCCTCGTATGGCTTCGGCAGTTGCCTCGGGGTTTTTGTAGTACTCTTTCATCACCCCGTCGCCCCTGACGATCAATTCCCCAACTTCCCCGTTGGGAACCGGGGTGCCGTCTGCATCGACGATCCGTGCTTCCCAGTTAAACCCCGGCAGGCCGATGGCGCCGACTTTATGTCCATTTTCTATGCCGAGATGGACGCACCCAGGCCCTGTGGATTCGCTGAGACCATAATTGGTGTCATAGGCCATGGTGGGGAAGTATCGCTTCCAGTGTTTGACGAGCGCAGGGGGCACAGGCTGGGCGCCGATATGCATGAGCCGCCAGTGGCTGAGGTCGTAATCTGCGGGCTTGAGCTCCCCGCTGTCGAACTTCACCAGTATGTCCTGGGCCCACGGGACGAGGAGAAAAACGACGCTACCCTGTTCCTCGCTGACGGCCTCTAATATGTACTCGGGGGTTACCCCCTTCAAGATGACCGCGCGCCCTCCCACGATGAAACTCCCGAACCAGTGCATCTTGGCGCCGGCATGGTAGAGGGGGGGGATGAGGATAAACGTGTCGCGCCGCGTCTGATAGTGGTGTATGTTTTCGGTTATACCGATGCAGACCATGTTTTTATGGGTGAGGAGGATCGGCTTGGGCCTTCCTGTGGTCCCTGAAGAAAAGTACAGACCGCAGGGGTCATCATACGTAATCTCCACGCCAGGCGGATGGGGTGACGAGGCCGCGAGGATCTTTTCAAGGGGTTCGCAATAGGCAGGCGCATCCTTTCCCGTGAAGATGTAGTCTTCTACGGTGGGCATGGTATCCTTGATTGCATCGATCCGCTCGGTAAACTCTTCACCGAAGACCATGGCTCGAGGTTCAACAACCTCCACACAGTATTGTATCTCTTTGCCGGTAAAGCGAAAATTCAAGGGTACCGCCCATGCCCCCGTCCGTATGATCCCAAAGTAGGCGATCAGCCAATCGAGGGAATTCATCATGAGGAGAACGACCTTGTCTCCCTTGGTGATCCCTCTCCCGATCAAGGCGTTGGCGAAGCGGTTTGCGTCATCATCGAATTGTTTCCACGTGATCTCTCTTCTTTTGCCTTCCGCCGGGACCCGTTCGATAAGGGCGCAATCATCGGGGTACAAGCGGGCATTTCTCGCCAGTATCTCCCCTATATGTATATCGATACTTATGGTTCTTCCTTTCTTTCCGTTTGTCTTCCAATTGATGTGTCGTTAAAAAACGAGGCAAACGTTTTGTATGGCTTGTTCGGCTGCACCTTGTATACAATAAACCAGGACTTTGTTCAATACTTTCTCGGCAACGAATTTTCTTCGTATGCTCTAGGTTTAATCCCATCTTTAGTGCAGATCTTTATTCCTTGACACCATTGGGACCACGGGGCTATCTTTGAAGGGAGCTCACAAAAGATTATCTATACATTAAGGAATGAAACCGAAAGCCCTCACCAGGTTGGTCGAGATCGCCAATGACCCCTACGGTTGTCTGGCAGGTCTCAGAAAGCAAAAGCAGGTCATCGGGAGCACCTTGGCCGATTGCCCCGAAGAGCTGATCCATGCAGCGGGGCTGCATCCTTTTTTAATTTTGGGGACGAACGAGCCCATCCGTCACTCCGCGGCCCTCCTCCCGGACAACGCGTGTTCTCTGGCCAGGAGCAATCTGGAGCTGGTCATCGGTTGTCAGGGAAATTTTTTCGATGGGTTTGTCCTTGCTCAAGTCTGCGATACCACCCAGCACCTTGCTGATATCTGGAAGAGGAAGCTCCCTCATCACTACTTTGAAAACTTCTTGGCCCCCAGACAGGTGGCCCGCCCGAGCGCCCGCGCGTGGTATGCCGAGGAGTGCCGGAGGCTGCGGGCAGCGCTGGGGCGATATACGGGCCGAGAGATCACCGATGAGGACCTGTGGCGGAGTTTCCGCCTCTACAATGAGAACCGGGCCCTGCTGAGACGGCTCTATGCTATCAAAGAGGAGGCCCCTGCCCTGATGACCAACAGGGAATTTTTCGACGCGGTCAAGGTAACCTTCTTCATGGACAAGGAGGAGCATAATTGCCTGCTTAAAGAGGTTGTGCAGTGGGCCGAGCAGGAGAAGGACCGCCGCACAGATGGGGACGGATACGTTAAGGTGATCATGGCGGGGATTGTGGTGGAGCCTCCCTCTCTCTACGATATGGTCGACGAGGTGCGGGGAACCATCGTAGGGGATACCCTCTGTACTGCCTCGCGCTATATCTATCATGACGTCGAGGTGGAGGGTGATCCTGCCGAGGCCCTGGCCGACAGGCACATGCGCAAACCCTTTTTCAGCCCCATCAACGCGGACGTCGAACGGGTCTATACCGATCTCCTCACGCTCTATCGCCGCAAGGGCGCGGCGGCCATCGTATACTGCCATATAAAGTACTGCGAATCGCAGGATTATGACCTCCCCGATATCAAGGCCCACATGCGGGAGGAGGGAATCCCCTTCTTGGAATTGGAGACGGAATATCAGAGCACCCACCTCTCCCAGATGCAAACCCGGGTGCAGGCTTTCTGCGAATCGGTCATCAAGAAGGGGGCAACATAAGATGGGTGCGAAGACGAAAGAAACGAAAGAGAAGCAATCGGCCAAAGAGCTTTCCAAACAGTTGACCGACGCGTATTTGGGGGATGCCCGCACGGCTCACGAGCAGGGCAAGTATGTGGCCTATACCACCGCCGTATCCCCGGTGGAGCTCTTTGTGGCCCATGACATCATCCCCGTCTACCCCGAGAACCACGCTGCGGCTTGCCTCACCAAGCGGATGGGGACGGAGCTCTCCCTGGCCACGGAGCAAAAGGGCTATACCAGCCACCTCTGCGCCTACGCCCGCTCAGACCTGGGGTACCGGATCACCGGCAAGAGCGCCAAGGGGGGGATCCCCGATCCCGACTTCCTCCTCGCCTGCAACGCCCAGTGCTTTACCCTCACCAAGTGGTTTGAGGTCCTCTCCCGGAAGTACCAGGCCCCCCTCTTTGTCTTCGACACCCCCCAGTGGATCAGCGACCCAGGGGCGCGCAGGGAGATCGTGCGATACTGCGTCCGGCAGCTCCGAGAGCTGATCGCGGCCCTGGAGGGGCTCACCGGCAAAAAGTACGATTATGACCGCCTGGCCGAGGTAATGGCATACTCTCGCGATGCCAGCTTCTTCTATCGTAAGTTTCTGGACATGGCCGCCTACAAACCCTCCCCCATCAGCATCTTCGACGCCCTCATCCACATGGCCATCACCGTCTATCTGCGGGGGACCCCGCAGTGCGTGGACTATTATCGAACCCTCTGCGCAGAGGTGCAGGCAAAGGCAGACCAGGGTATCGGCGCGGTGGAGAACGAGGAGTTTCGCCTCTACTGGGAGAACCTCCCCGTCTGGTTCAAGTTCCGGGATCACTTCAACCTCCTGAAATCCTACGGCGCCACGATCCTTACCTCCCTCTACGTCCACGCCTGGAGCTATGACTTCGACACGGCCAAAGATCCCTTGGTGACCTTGGCGGAGAACTATGTTTCGGTCTTCTCCAATTGCACCCTGGAGGAGCGGGCTAAAATGGCCCTGGACCTCTTTCAGCGCTACTCCCTCAACGGCAGCCTCATGTTCGTCAACCGCAGCTGCAAGGCCATCTCCTTTGCGGTCTATACCCTCAAGGCAATCCTCGCCGAAAAGACGGGGACTCCGGCCCTCATCTTCGAGTCCGACATGGGGGATCCGAGATTCTACTCCGAGACCCAGATCAGGACCCGCATGGAGGCCTTCTTGGAGACACTTCAAAGAAATAAGGCACAGGGTGCATGAGGTCCATGTCACCCCTGACAGCGCTGTGAGCCTGAACTGGCCTTCCTTGACTAAACCCCTTGTTTGTGTTTTTCTGTATTATGAATCTATTGCACGTCAACAATGATTCGCTAGGGTAATTACCCATGACATCTTCACCAATTATCAATCTCGCCAATGGCGGGAAAAGTCCGATATATCCCCCTCTCCCGCTGGCGGGAGAGGGTGGGGGTGAGGGTGGATATGATTCTAGATGATTCCCCCTCACTGTGTCGCATAGCGACACATCCCGACCGCTATATTTTTCATTAAAAGGGTGCGGGACTGTATCCTCTCCCCCGTGGGGAGAGGAGGGTATGAATTAATTTTCTTCTTAAAAAGAGATTTCTTTGAGGGTTTAGCATATGCGGATTCTGTTGATCTCGGCCAACAGGGAGCGGATGCCCTATCCCGTCGCCCCCCTGGGCCTCGCCTATATCGCCGGGGCCCTGAGGGAACACGGGCATGACGTCCGGGCCATAGACCTCTGCTTCTCCGAGGCAATCGATCACGACCTGACTCAGATCATTGATGATTTTTCCCCCGATGTGATCGGCATCTCCTTGAGAAACCTGGACAACCTCACCTATCCTTCCCCTGTATCGTACCTGCCGGAGTTGGAAGAGACCATAAAGATCGTGCGCCAGCACACCGCCGCGCCCCTCGTCATGGGCGGCTCCGGTTTCTCCCTGGCCCCCCTTCCCTTGATGCAACGCCTGGATGTTGATTTTGGGGTGGTGGGAGAGGGGGAGGCGAGCATGGTGGAACTGGTGCAGTGTTTAAAACAGGGCACTCCCCCTCACGGAATCCCCGGGGTCCTAATAAAAGGAAAAAACAAGTTTCCCCCGCACCAACCCCTGGAACCATTCGGTGTCCCTGACAGGGGCGTATTGGATACCGCCAGATATTTAGAGGAAGGAGGTATGGCCAACATCCAGACCAAGCGTGGGTGCCCTTTCAACTGCATCTACTGCACGTATCCCCTGTTGGAAGGTAAGCGGGTCAGGGTGAGGGCAGTAGAGGAGGTGGTGGGTGAGCTCAAGGCCCTCCAGACAGAGCACGGGGTGGACTATTGCTACTTCGTCGATGACATCTTCAACTATCCCCCCGACTATACCGAGGCCCTCTTGCGCGAGATGATCGCCCAGGGGGTGCGGATGAAATGGACCGCCTTTGTCAACCCCCGCTTTCTGACCCCTGAGATCACCGCGCTGATGGCCCAGGCGGGATGCCAGGGGGTGGAGCTGGGGATCGATTCAGGATCGGCAAAGATATTGAGGACCTATAAGAAGGGATTTGCGGTGGATGACATCGTGCACGCCTCGGCGCACTGCCGGGAGACGGGGCTGAACTTCGCCCTCTATCTCCTCCTCGGGGGTCCGGGGGAGGATGAGACCACCCTGCGGGAGTCCTGTGAGCTTATGGATCGCCTGGCCCCCACGGCGGTGATCGTCATGCAGGGGATCAGGATCTACCCCCATACCCCCTTGCAGGAGATCGCCGTGCAGGAGGGGGTGATCAACAAGGATGATGATCTCTTGGAGCCGAGGTTCTATATCTCGCCGCTGCTTGGACCTGGCGGACCCGATCGGCTCATCGAGCTCATCACCGAGGCGGCCATGGGACGTCGGGGGTGGATCGTTCCCGGACTGGAGATCAACATCTCCCCCCCCCTCATGGAGGGGATCCGCCGGTTCGGGTATCGGGGGCCCCTCTGGGAGTTGGTCGGGCGGATGAAGAGGCCGCGCATGCGGCCCCTGCGGTGAGAGACGCGGACAATTTAAATATTTCCCTCTCCCCACTGATGTGGGGAGAGGGTGGGGGCGAGGGGTCCAATTAAAAAGCTTTTAGAATATTATTTTTATTGTAACCCCTCATCTGCCGCCTTGCGGCATCCCGCATTCCATAAATTTGCTTTGCGGTGCGGGACTTCACCTTCTCCCCTTACTAAAAAGGGGAGAAGGAATATCCGGAGGTGGCTCTTTAGCCAGTTGTGATAAAATGTAATGATGATACAGTCTCTAAGGAGAGTGTAATATGGATTTCAAAGAAAAGGTCGCCATTGTTACCGGAGGTTCCAAGGGGATCGGGAGGGCCAT
>Ga0307422_1001651_pt1 | contig 11516 bp, 13 predicted proteins | sample SalMarWE160290MG_FD_202153 | JGI IMG/M metagenome (GOLD analysis project Ga0307422, IMG submission 202153) | Salt marsh sediment microbial communities from the Plum Island Ecosystem LTER, Massachusetts, United States - WE1602-90 | ecosystem: Environmental > Aquatic > Marine > Intertidal zone >...
AAGAAAAAGAGCAGAAGTGTTATTGAATCAATTAATTATACTATTGAACTCTTATCCGATAGTAAAAACTTGGTAATGCTTTTTCCCCAGGGTAGAATAACTTCAATATATGATCAGTCTTTTCAATTTGAGAAAGGGCTGGAAAGGATCCTGAAAGAGGTTAATGATAAGGTTCAGATAATTTTCCTTGCAAATCTGATTGATTATTTTTCGAACCAAAAGCCATCTCTTTTTATCTATCTTAAGGAATATGACAATATGAATACTGACATTGAAAAGATTCAGAAAGAATATAACATGTTCTATTCCGGATGTGTTGCAGAGAACATTAAAAAAGCAGAGTCGTGATGTTGTATATCGCCTGGTTTGTTTTTGTGTTCACAATACTGCAATTACTTATTGCTTTAGTTAATCTTATTTTTCGTTCAAAACTGCCAGAAGGAAACCTCGAAGAAAGACCACTGGTTTCTATTCTGATACCTGCAAGAGATGAAGAAAAAAATATCGGCAATATATTGAGTGATATTCTGCACCAGGATTATCATGAAATTGAAGTTATTGTATTTAATGATCAATCTTCCGACCGGACAGCCGAAATTGTTAAAGAATATGCGTTACTTGACAGAAAAATTAGCCTTATAAACTCTGATCGATTGCCTGAAGATTGGCTTGGTAAAAACTGGGCTTGTTATTCATTATCTCAAAAAGCTAAAGGTGAGTATTTATTGTTTCTGGATGCTGATGTCAGAATTAGCAATGAAATTATTTTAAATGTAATCTCTTATGCAAAACATTTCAATTTTACCATGGTTTCAATTTTCCCAAAACAGATCATTAGAACATTCGGAGAGAAGATTACCATCCCGAATATGAACTACATTCTGCTCTCTCTTCTACCTCTGATCCTGGTTCGTAAATCGGGAATGTCTTCATTAGCTGCAGCCAATGGGCAGTTTATGTTTTTTAATACCAGAATATATAATTCTTTGGAACCTCACAATAAAATGAAAACCTATAAGGTAGAAGATATAGAGATTGCACGCTTTTTCAAAAAAAAGAAGCACCGGATTGCCTGCTTAGTTGGTGACAACACTATTCAATGCAGAATGTACAATGGTTTTAATGAGGCTGTTAATGGTTTCTCAAAGAATGTTTGTGCTTTTTTTGGCAATTCAATTATTCTGTCGGTCCTGTTCTGGCTAATTACAACATTCGGCTTCGTACTTATTACGATGGAATTGTCATTAGTTTTCCTTATTATCTATCTTGTTACATTTTTCTTAATTCGGATAATTGTTTCTGTAATCAGTGAGCAAAAAGTAACAGATAACCTTTTGTTTTTAATACCTATACAAATCTCATGTGGTTTGTTTATATATAAGGCATTCATTAATAATAACATTAAATCATACCAGTGGAAAGGTCGCGATATAAAGTAATATTTTTCATCCTGATATTTTTAAACACAACTATCAGAGCAAGAGATAAATCAGATATTTACTCTGCCTATGTTTATAATAATATGAGAAACTGGAAAAGTATTATTGACAGAATGGATGCAGTTAAAAATAAGAACAATGTTTTTTTGCTTGAATTAGTTAACTACCAGTATGGATACATTGCATGGTGCATAGGTAACAAGAAAAACGATGAAGCTAAGTATTACCTTGAACTAGCCGAAAAAAATATTTCAATTCTGTCGAGAGAGACAAAAAATCTTTCAATAGTAAACTCATACAAAGCAGCGTTTTATGGTTACAGAATAGGATTAAACAGGTTATTGGCTCCTTTTATAGGACCTAAAAGTATTGATCACGCTAACCATGCAATAAAACTGGACAAAGAAAATCCTTTCGCGTATGTTCAATATGCAAATATTCAATTTTATATGCCCTCTGTATTTGGCGGATCAAAAAACGAAGCCGTGACATATTACCTCAAAGCACAGGTGCTTATGGAGAAAAATGTAAGTGATATTAAAGAAAACTGGAATTATCTTAGTCTGCTGACTGTAATTGCACAATCGTACTCATATCTGAATGATTATCAATCCTCAATTTTTTATCTCGAAAAAATATTGAAGATTGAACCGGAATTTGGTTATGTGAAAAATGAATTATATCCTCAGGTATTAAATAAAATGAAAAAGTAAAATATGGCAAAAAATGTTTTAATTGTCGGAGCCGGACTGGGAGGACTTGCGACAGCTTTGAGGCTTTCAAAAAAAGGTTATAGTGTTGAAATAATTGAGAAGAACAGTCAGGCAGGCGGAAGACTTAACCAGCTTAAAAAAGATGGTTTTACCTTTGATACAGGACCAAGCTTTTTCAGTATGTCGTATGAATTTACTGAGTTTGCGAAGGATTGCAAAATAGAATTACCATTTAAATATTTTAGTCTCGATCCTTTGTATACAGTTAATTTCAGGGGAAATCCCAAAACCTATTTTTTATATAAAGACATACATAAGCTGGCTGCCCAGTTCATTGAAGCTGAACCCGACTTTGAAAAGAAAATGATCAGGTATCTTGAAAAATGCAAGCGGCTGTTTCATGATACTGTAGATGTAGCAATTAAAAACAACTATAACTCTGTTTTTAACTATTTTATAAAACTGCTTAGCGTTAATCCTGTACATCTGCCTGTCCTATTCCGCAATTTCTGGCAGCAGGTTTCAAAATATTTCAAGTCAGACGATGCAGTCCAGATATTATCACTTGTCGCATTTTTTCTTGGCAGGACTCCATTCGATACATCGGCTGTCTATACCTTGCTCTCTTATACTGAATTCATCCACGATGGTTATTTCAACGTTGAAGGCGGAATGTATAAGATAATTGAAGGTATTGTAAATGAGCTTGAAAAAGAGAATGTTAAGATTACTTATAATACAGAAATAAAGGACTTTATTGGTAATAATAATAAATTAACCATCCTTATTGATCAGAAAGGCAAGAGTTGGACTTCAGATATCATTGTTGTAAATTCCGATGCTGCTGTCTTCAGAGGTTCTGTATTTAAAAGAACCAAGTTTTCTCAGAAAAAGCTTGACAAAAAATCCTGGACCATGGGGCCGCTTACAATATATCTAGGTCTTAAGTGTAAACTTCCGATGGTACATCATCATAATTACTTTCTGGGCGATAATTTTAAAGAATATGCCGACAAAGTTTTTAAAAATCCTGCCTCACTCCAAAAACCTTATTATTATGTAAATTTACTTTCGAAGTATAATCCTGATTGTGCCCCACCTGACTCTGAAAGTCTGTTTTTTGTCTGCCCTGTCCCCGACCTCAGGTTTAAACCTGACTGGAGCGATCGTGATATAATTGTGGATAGTATAATTGAAGATTTTTCCGAACGTATAGGAAAAGACATAAAGCCGGAGATTGTTTCAAGAACGGTATATACACCTGAAGACTGGCAGAATCAGTACAATCTTCATAGAGGAAGCGGACTTGGACTATCGCACGATATGTTACAAATTGGAGGTTTTCGCCCGAAAAACTACGATGAGATTTTCAAAAATGTATTTTACGTTGGTGCCTCAACAATACCGGGAACCGGATTGCCAATTGTAATGATAAGTTCAAAGCTGGCTTACCAGAGAGTTGAAGAATACAGTGCAAAGATTTCTGATGCAACCGCTTAAGTAACCATTATTTTTCAGTTAAATATAAATAAAAAAAAGCTGGCTATTTTCTTCTATCCACAGTATGGCAGCCTGTATAAGGAAAGTTTGTTTTTTTGTGATTTCTCTGATGTGTTTAATTAGGTAGTTAAAATTTTATAGGCTTAAGCAGGCAGTTCATTGAAAGTTATAATAGAAATCGCAGAAAAAACAAACATAAATACACTCTTTTAAGTGATAGTGGGAATATTGTTAGAAATTTTTTCGGAGTTCCCTATAAGGTTTTCAGATTAATTCCTAGACGAGTTACTTATGTCGCAAACCGGTCAGGCAAAGTAGCTTATATTTTAGACTCACAAACAGAGACTCAGTAAAACGAAACACGAAACAGGCAATTATTTGTTTATTATAGCTTAGAATGCTATTCCTTTCACAAGCAAATTTAAAAGTCTTACCGGCTGATGCACTAACAAAACTTTTAAAAGAGCGTGCAAAAATCAGCACTTTATCTGAAGACTAAATGTGAATGACAGTTATATTGTGATAATTAACAAAGCACTGGCTACAACATGCCATGATATTCAATTGCTGCGTGGTGTTTTTGCTAATGCTTATGCTTTTGGTTATCTTTCAGGTAACCAGATAAGTCAGCGCCTTGGCATGGCAACTGAATATACCGCCAAGGATATATGCCAGCCTGGCCAAATAGTGATACAGGCAGGAGACTGAAAAGCACCCCTTGTTCTATGCTATAAAAAAATCCGGCACTCTATCTCCAGTTCTGCCTTATCCCTTAAGCCTTTTGACTAAAGCTTATTTCCTCATTCCTTTGGCTTCTCTTTTAAATACTCGTTCAAAATTATTAATTTTTCATTTTTCTACCGTGCAATCCATCATCTTCATTGTCCACAAAGCCTCCTTGAGAGGACTTGGATTTAAGATTTCACCCCTGAAAAACCGGACAACATCAGTTATCATAGGCTGTTGTACGTGTTCCGGATAGGGTAATTCAATCTTTTCAATTCCTGAACCGGTATGTATTTCAAGCACCGGGCTCCAGAAAAAAGAAAAGCACAACTTTCCCTTTTCACCAAAAATCTCGCAGCGGTCTTCGTTACAGCTTTCATGCACATTGAAAGACCATATTCCTTCGAAAAAAATAGGTTCCCGGTAGGTTGCCTGAATGTGTGTTACATCGGGTGCATCGTAGCGTTTTCCCTGGTTGAAGGAATTTCCGGCAAACGATTCAGGCGCTCCAAATATCCAGTTGATGATATCCAGTTGATGGGGAGCCAGATCGTGAAAGAAGCCACCACCTGAAATTGAAGGATCTACTCTCCAGAACTCATCGGTTTTGGCTATAATATTGTGAGCTGGCGATTGCATCATGCGCAGCGTAACCATATTAACTTTTCCTATTGCACCCTCACCAATCAGTTCTTTGATCTTCAGAAATAAAGACAAACGTCGCCGGTAATGCGCAACTGATGCCGGTATACCATTCTTTTCCGAGGCTTGAATAATTTTTTCGCAGCTTTCGGCATTCAATGTAACTGGCTTTTCGATATAAACAGGTTTACCGGCATTAATCGCTGCAAGTGCATATTCCTCATGAAAGGCAGGAGGTGTCGCAATATAAATAGCATTTATTTCAGGATCCTTAATTAACTCACCGGCATCGGTGTAATATTTCGGAACATGATGCCTCAGGGCATAATCAGCAGCCTTTTTTTCATTTCGCCGCATTATCGCGACTAACCGCGAATCGGGAACTTTATTGAATGCAGGTCCGCTTTTGACCTCGCAAACATCGCCGGTACCGATGATGCCCCAGTTTACAATTCCTTTACTATACTTCATTGAATATTCTGTGTAGAAAAAACATAGCTATGTTATAACCTGCTTTCAAGTATTTCCCTTACTTTTTCCAGAGTCGCTAATTCACGATCGCCTATGGCTGTCCAGTTACGTTTTTTAAACCTTTCAACAATCTTTTCAATGGTATCTCCTCCGACGTTATAATCAACAAGGCGGGTTTTAATTCCCACCGATTCAAAAAACTCAATTGTCATTTCAATTGCCCCTTTAATTCTTTCATTCTCACTCCCGGAGGAAATACCCCAAACCCTTGTAGCATATTGTATAAGCTTCTCTTTTTTCTCCTTACGGAAAACCGACCAAACTCCGGGTAAAACAATGGCTAAGGTACGGGCATGGTCTATGCCATGATAAGCCGTCAATTCATGTCCTATCTGATGAGTTACCCAATCGTTGGGCACTCCGCAGGAAATTATGCCATTCAGAGCCATAGTTGAACACCACATCAGGTTCGCCATGGCATCGTAATCGGCAGGATTTTTATAAACTTTCGGGCCTTCTTCAATAAGCGTTATAAGTATGGCTTCCGCCAGGCGATCCTGAAGCGGAGCTGAAGCCGGATAGGTAATATATTGTTCGATAACATGTACAAATGAGTCGACAACCCCATTCGCAACTTGACGAGGAGGAAGCGAAGCCGGAATAGTAGGATCGAGAATGGAAAATTTAGGCATTACCTTTTTATTTGCAAAGGAAAGCTTCTCGTTAGTTGATTTGAGTGAGATTACCGAATTGGCATTCATCTCGGTTCCTGTTGCCGGAAGCGTAAGAATGGTACCCAGCGGTATAGCTTCTTTAATTTCAGCTTCATTAGCCAGAATATCCCACGAATTGCCGTCGAAATGAGCCGCCGCTGCAATGTATTTTGTTGCATCGATTACCGATCCGCCACCTACTGCCAGTAAAAAGTCGATATTTTCCTTCTTAATCAGTGCGATAGCTTTCATCGAAGTCTCATGGGTGGGATTGGGTTCTATTCCTCCAAACTCTTTTACATGATACCCATCGAGTGCCTGGATAACTTTCTGATAAACACCATTCTTAAATATGCTACCTCCTCCATAAATCAATAAAATATTTGTACCCTGGGGAATAAGATTCTGTAATTCCCCTATGCGGTCTTTTCCAAAGATGATGTTTACAGGATTATAATATTCGAAATTATTCATACAACAATTTTTAATAAATTTGATTCTTCAGGCAAAAATAGATATTCCTTATGGCTAATCCACACTGAATTATTCTAACTACGTCATACTAACAAATAAAGAAGGCATACTAAATCCTAAATAATCTTGAATTAAAAAATATTTATCTGCATTATGAAAAAACAATTAATTTATCTATGTCTCGCTCTTGCTGTGACGGTATGCATTGCATCCTGCAACAAACAATCCGGCCCATTAGCCGGTGAATGGCAGGGAGAAGGAATATCATTCACTGTTTGTGAAACCAGGGATACTATAACGGAACTCAATGTAGTTGTACCTTTTGGCGAAGAATTCTTTGCTCAAATGTACTATTCACTGGAAATCAAAAAAAGTAATTTTGCATCGTACCGCGATGGGGTTCCCTACCTGGGTATCCCTGAGGCCAACCTGGAGGGTAATTTTATTTCGAGAAAACTGGCTAAAGGTACTTTTAATGGTATTGAATGGAATGCAAAACCCGTATCAAAAAAAGAAAAATAAACTGCTCTGTATCAAAAAAAGTAAGATTATCTATGTAGAAGTTGTGATACCAGCCTGCTAATTTACAGGTATTCCGTTATGAACAATATTAATGCTTTTGGGAATAATCTGAAATTCGAAGGGAGAATGACCCAGCGATTCTCCGTCGACTTCCAAATGAATAAGCGGGTCTGAATCTATTAAAATATCTTTGCCGGTATACCCTTCAACCTTAGGATGGGTAAGTATTTTTCCATTATATAGCAATTTGAGATTACGTATTACCTCTCCTTTTCGCATCTTCTTAATAATTGTGACATCAAACAATCCGTCATCATGTATGGCTCCCGGAGTTTGCATCATACCACCACCAGAATAGCGTCCAATGCCCAAACTAATAGTGAAGACCTTATTGTTGATCCTATTTCCATCAATTACAACTTCTGCCTGGCTATAAGAATAAGCTATTAGACTTCGCAACAAATTCCACATATACAATGCTTTACCACTTCGACCTTTTTCTTTTTGTCGGTTAGTTCGCTGAGCAACAATAGCATCGAAACCCAAGCCAGCAATATTTATGAAGAAACGTTTTTCGCGCCGGGAACCATGATGGTAATGAACAATTCCTGTATCATGAAGGCAGGTTTTTTTCTCAGATATTACCTCTATAGCCTCTTGATAATCAGTTGGTATTCCAAACATTCTTCCCCAGTCGTTACCGGTACCGATAGTGATCATAGATATACAAATCTCATTGGGAGCACAAACTGCCTGATTAAAGCAACCATTAACAACCTCGTTCATGGTACCATCCCCTCCTACAGCTATGATATTTCTGTATCCTTTCCTTATTCCATCACGGGTCAGTTGCATGGCATGACCTTTTGATTGGGTAAATTTTACCACAAAACAAAGGTTTTTCTGTTTAAGAAAGGATTCAATTTGATGCCAATCCCTGTCCCCTAATCCCTTGCCAGCATTGGGATTAACAATTATATACCATGCATCTGCCTTTTGAGTTGAAGCCTGCATTAATTACATATTAAACTGGCTAAAGATAAAAAAAACTTTCTATTTGAATTTTTCAAGCAAAATAAGAATGTATGTTCTCTGGAGTTTAAGGATTCAAACTTTTATCTATAATACTTTAATGATTTCTAATAAAAGAAATTTGCCTCTCTTTATTCAAGAATTAATATGGCTGACAAAATTTTTATTCTTTATTAAGATAAGTTTTAACGCAGTTTATCAGATTCACAATCGTAGCGGCTTGTTTCCGATTCTCTGCGATGTACAATAATTTATCACCTGAAGTTGATATGGATAGTTCACTAACAGGCTGCAGTTCCAGTCTCTGAAGATTTTCCAAATCAAGAAGTGTAAGAACAGTGAGTGTTTTTGTTTCATTTCCGAGTGTTGCTGCGTCCTGATGTGCAGAAAGATATACTTTTGAATTATCTTTCCGAGTCAAAATTATACTATCACCCTTCGATACGGACAGGGAATTGTTTGTTGTGACAACAAATGCTAATACAACAGCAGTATCTCCATACACTGTTGCCCATATTTTTAATCTTTCTGAAATTGTTTGTGCTGAATAATCAAGCGGTTCTGTAATAACCAACCGTGTGCCATCCATACCACTGACTTTATTCTGGATATACCTGCAGTTCTGAGCATTAACATTTCCAATACTCAAAATCAATAATAGGATCAAAAACCTTGGCTTCATAATCTCAATTTATATTTAAAAGGTAGAAAAAAATATCTTAAAATAAAACAATGGGATGTCTCTTATCCATTTCAGACTAACAAAATGTTGCTATTTTATGTTTATATCAAAACCAAAATAGAATTCTTCTATCAACTTAAAAAAGAAGGGACTTCTGGAATCCAGAGTCCCTTCAGCGATTCAATTTGCTTATCAATGCTATCTGTTTCGTGGTTGGACTTAACTTCTATCTATCAACGCCACGGTTTATTCCAGAAAAGTGCAAAAAGTAACCCTCCGGTATGTGATTATTTTCAATTAATTTCTCCTATTTCGATTAATTGGTTATAAAACAGCAATATAGAAAATATATTATTTTCTATTTCACTGTAGATATTATATTATAATCAAGCAAAATTTTTCAATTCGTGTTATAAATCCGATAACTCCGATCTGGTTTAAAGCAAAATATACGAAATAGCCTTATTGTGATCTGATACCTAACAATTTAATGACTTACATCATAATTTTTGATCTTCTCAAGAATCATGGGTTCGGCACTATCATACATTTCACGAATGAATTCATCGGAAAAATTATAGGTTCTTTCTTCCAGGCTCAGGCTTTCGATCCTGTCAAATAACATTTCCTTAGCCTGTTGAATATCTTTTCCATAGATGTGGTATGAATCGGCTTGCCAATTTAACCTTCCCAACCTGACAGTTTTACCCGATCTTTTCGCAACCTCGGCAGCAATAACCTCTTTATTGAACTGTATAAATCCGAACATATTCATGAAGCTGGCTCCCCAGGCATCGTTACTGCGAAATCGAATATTACAGTTTAACCAGCAGATCCCTTTCTCATCTTCAATAATCCGGTACCATAACGACTGCAAACAAGGCGGATCGTAACAATCGGCATCAAGATTGGGCATCCAGGTAATTATTTGTGCCTGCCGTGTAAAAGGCTGTGCGACCAGTTTATTGATCACTGTTTCAACCTGGTTTATTTTAAAGGGTCCCTTTTCCGTAGACTTGCCCGATTCTTTTTCCATCCAGATACCATATTTCTCCATTCTTCCATGATAGGTATACTCCCAGCGCGTATCATTGGGATCGTTTATATTCTTCACCCAATGATCTTTGAAGCCTTTAAGTTCCAGCACATATTCTTTAAGTTGCTCAATACCTCCTGGAAATGCCATATGAATCATGGGTTCACTTTCAGGTTCTTCGATAGTTAAATTCAGTGTACAATCGAGACTTTCAGGATCGCCGGGTTTATCGTACTGGGTCCTGAATCTTATACCTCTTTCATAAAGAGCAACCAGCGCCGCTTCAAATGCCTGTGCAAGGGATTTCTCACACACAGTGATAACCGGTATATTCTTCATCCTGCCACAATTTATTGGTTAGTTTTTACGACCAAAAAATATAGAAATAATGCCGGGTAGCCTACCGGAATAAAAAAAAGTTATTATTATGTTTTCAACCTTTTCGATAGAAAATATAGCAGTAAGAAATATACTGTTACAATTAGGTCAAACCTGTTACGCGGCCATCGGGCAAGACTTTTATTCTTAAAGCTGCCGGAAATTTGGGTAAACCCGGCATGGTCATTATATTGCCACAAATCACTACCACAAAACCGGCGCCGGCAGAAATTCTAAGTTCATTAACTGTTATTCTGAAATTGCCGGGCCGCCCTTTCAGGCTTGGATTATCGGATAAGGATTTTGGAGATTTGGCTATGCAAACGGGCAGATTTCCATATCCGTTATCGGTAAGCAGATCCATATCCGTTTCCGCCCTGCGGTCGAAATCGACTCCATCGGCACCATAAATATTACGGGCAATAGTTTCAATTTTTTCTCTTAATGGCATATCGAGAGGATACTGGAATTTAAGTTCCTTATCCTTATTTTCATTTATACTCTCCAGCACAGCCTTTGCAAGATTAACCGCTCCCTTACCGCCATCCTCGAAATGACTGGCCACAACCGCCCTGACACCAAGCCCAGCGCAGAATTTCACAATATCATCCAGATCTTTTTTACTATCGTCTGTAAACTTGTTTAATGCCACAACCGGTTCTATTCCGAATAAGCGTATATTCTCAATGTGTTTTGCCAGGTTCCCGGTTCCTCCTTTTTCGCTTATTACGCCATGAAACATTACGGCTTTAACGGTAGCAACTATGACGACTGCCTTTGGATGTAATCCGGCAATCCTGCATTTAATATGAAAGAATTTTTCTGCACCCAGATCGGTCGCAAAGCCAGCTTCAGTTACAACATAATCGGCCAGCTTTAACGCCAAGCGGGTAGCAATGGCTGTATTTGTTCCCTGGGCAATATTGGCAAAAGGTCCGCCATGAACAAAAGCAGGTGTACCCTCAATGGTCTGTACCAAATTTGGATGAACCGTATCGCGCAATAAAACCTGCATAGCCCCCTGAGCACCGATATCCGCCACTTTCACCGGTTCTCCTTTATAGGTAAATCCTACAACGGTTCTGGCCAGTCGTTCACCCAGGTCCTGAAAATCTTTAGCCAGGCATAACATGGCCATTACCTCCGAAGCAGGAGTTATATTAAATCCATCCTGACGTGGAACACCAT
>Ga0307422_1001653_pt1 | contig 11507 bp, 10 predicted proteins | sample SalMarWE160290MG_FD_202153 | JGI IMG/M metagenome (GOLD analysis project Ga0307422, IMG submission 202153) | Salt marsh sediment microbial communities from the Plum Island Ecosystem LTER, Massachusetts, United States - WE1602-90 | ecosystem: Environmental > Aquatic > Marine > Intertidal zone >...
TTCCTTCTGCAAAGATAGTTATTTTTCTAATAATGTCAACTCCTTTTTTGAAGTTTTTTTATATGAATACCCTGAATATCAGAAAGCACATTCATGCTCATATACCTATTATTTAGGTTGAAAAAATGAACAAATTTTAAATTGATAGTCCCAACTACTTGCACAATAAGTTTTTTTTTATTAGCTTATGTCTATAATATCTTAACAAAAGGAGTACAAAATGAAGGTCAAAATCGATCCTGATTTATGTACAGGATGTGCACTATGTACGGATAGCCTTCCGGAAATATTTGTAATGGCTGACGATGTTGCTGAAGTAGCTACACCTAATGTACCGGCTGATCAAGAGGCCGCAGTCCAAGAAGCTGCGGATGATTGTCCGGCAGAAGCAATTATAGTTGAATAATAGAGAGGCCCTTTAAAAAGGGCCTTTTAAATATAAAAAAGTATTTTAGTCTTTTCTCTTTTCCTTCCGGCAAGATCATTATTTGGCTCAATTTAAATCTTAGCAAAATTGTTTGCCATATTAAAAAAACATGGTACAATTAATAATAGAATGAAGCAGTATGTACTCTTTTTGAGCATATTTATGTGCATTTTTATCTTGTGTACCTCTTTCTTAAGCCCCCCCGGAGAACAATTATGGCGCTTTATCACGGGAGGCAGAATCCGTTCCCAACCGGCTGTAGGAAATAATGGAATTGTGTATGTGATCTCCGAAGACAGGTATCTTTATGCTCTTAATCCGGAAGGCGTTGCATTGTGGCGGTGTGATCTCACAGAACGAATAAGCGATTGTTTTACTATTGGCTATGATGGAAGTATATACGTGGGATTTAAAAATGGAATTATAACTGCCATTAATCCGTGTGGCAAAATAATATGGAACTATAATACAAAAGAGACGCTTAAATACTCCCCCGCCCTCCACAGCGACGGTTCACTTTTTTTTGTAACTGATGAGGGGAATATTTTTGCCCTTTCCCATACCGGAACGGTCCGCTGGAAAAAAAATCTTGCCCTACAACCCTCAAGCAGTCCTGTTTCAGATACTGACGGAACACTTTATCTTCCTCTTTTCAGGCAAGGACTTTTAGCCCTTTATGCCTGGGGAGAAGAAAAATGGCAGCTCTCACTCAGCGGCAATCCTTGTACCCCTGCAATTGCTGCGGACGGCACACTCGTTTTGGGAACTGATGCGGGTAATCTTTACGCCATACATCCTCACGGATGTATCCTGTGGTCATTTACCTTCAACTCAGAAGTTTTAAGTCCTGTTATCGGTATGAACGGTACTATTTACGGTACATTAAAAAGCGGGCAGGTGTTTTGTCTTAATAAACACGGCGAATTACTGTGGATAGTGAGCGTGGGGACAGCAGTATCCCGCTCCTGCATCATAGGTTCGAGCGGTACGCTTTATGTTTCTTCAGATGATAATTACATTCATGCTCTCTCCCCCAGCGGTACTGTGCTTTGGTCTCATCAGGTAAAGGGAGAGCTCACACACCTTGTGCTTTCCCAACAAGGCGTTCTCTATGCCGGCTCAAGCGACTGGTCGCTCTATGCATTTCAAGCTGAAAAATCAATGGCAAGCCCTTGGCCTCAATATCAACATGATTCTTCACATTCGGGACAGTCGTTAAGAAAAATAAGAAAGCTCTCCATCGAGGATCTTTATGGGAAGGACCCTGACTACCTCTATTTTAAAAATCTGTTATTATCTTTTAATCCGCATCTCATGCAAAAAGGACTTGAAGAAATACAGCAAAGGTACGATAGCTTAGCAATAAAATCCAGCAGAGCTTATTTATTTTATCTTTTGGGCAAAGTTACAGGTATTAGTATTACGGAAATCGATAAGCATTATAATTATCCTGAAGATGGTTATTCCAGAATCCGAGAACAAGCTTGTCTGCTTTATACCCTTATAGGCGGTTTTTATGCACGCGATTTGCTTTTGCACATAATTGAAGACGAAAAGGATGTAAGCATGAAAGCTGTTGCTATTCACTGTTTGGGTATACTGCAGAGTGATCCGGAAGGGAGTGCGGTAAAGCAAATGGCAGCTTTGATTTCATTTAACAGCCACTCAGCCCCTAATAACAGCGTTGCCAGAGAAATAATCCGGACAATGAGCAACATTGCATACTACCACGGTACCATACCTGCAAGTGGAATTAAAACACTATTAACAATTAACCAGGGTCAATATCTAAAAAATGTAAAAGAACAGGCTTTGGCTGTTTTACAGGAGATTAAGTAATTATTGGAAATATATAAGGTTTTTAAGGAGAGGGAATTATGAAAAAAATATTTTTAATTACTATATTATGTTTCCTCAGCTTTAGTGCTTGGTGTGATCTGAAAGTAGACCGTGATGAAATAACCAAGGGTGAGGAAATCGGATTTATTAATTATAATGGCCCTTATCTCTATTATTACACTTTAGAAGAAATAAGGAACATAGGCGTATACTTAGGGATTAATATTTCCAAAACATTCTCACGCTCCACATTTAATGCACTTTATTCGATTATTCATGCCGTTGATTTAAACGATACATCGGAAAAATTAGACGCCGATATATTTGTTATCGAACCAGGTGCCTTTTTGGATCATATTAGAAATTTACGTGTTATAGTAGCCGGATTTTTACAGAGTGCTTACGGTTATTCATATGATGATGCATTGTTTATAGCCAAATTTATAACATATTACAATGCAACTTTTAGAGGTAATATTTCATATCTTAATGAACGCTATAAGGCTGTGGTTATGGGTCATATTTCAGCTTATGATGCGGGTTTAGCTACAACGTATAGTGAATGGCCGGGGCGAACCAAAGTATTGATACCTTTAACCGATGATTTTAAAGAAGGAGACTTAAGTTCTTTAGATACCGAAGAGCTCACCAGAGAAGAAGTTATCGAGGATCTAAAAAAACTGGATGACAAGGGAGTTGAGGACAGAAAAGATATGGTGGAGCTGCAGGAAAGAGAATTGGAAGAAGCGGGAAAAAAGCTAGAGGAGGATAAAGCTCAACTTGAAGAAGATAAGCAGAAACTTGAAAAAGATAAACGTAAGCTGGAAGAAGATAAAAAGAGTGGGGAATTTACTGATGAAGAAATTGCAGAACGGGAAGCAGATATTAAGAAGAGAGAAGATGATATTAAAGAACGAGAAACAAAAATAGCAGGGCGCGAAGAGGAAATAAAGAAAAAACAAGAGACCATTAAAAAAACACGGGAAGATATTGCCGTAGACGACCGCAGTCTACCCTCGGACAGCAAAAGCACTGAACGTGAAACAAGCACAAGCGAAACTACCGATATTAGCTCAGGCAAAGCATTATTTTTAAAAGTGCAGGAGGGTTCTGAAGATAGCGCCGGGGAGATAGTACTTCTTGATTTTAAATCAGATACATTGTTGGCTCGTTCTGAAAATATAAAAATAAAGGAGCGAAGATTTTATGTTTTTTCAGGATCTTTGCTTGTAATAGCAGAACCCGGCTCGGAAGGCAAGAGCTATTTAATGCTGCTCGATCCTGGTTCCTTAAAAGCAAGCACACAGAGCGACGAGGAAATATTTGCTCGATCAATAGTTGTTACGAACTCCAATAACATATATGCCGTGATAAAAAAAGGAAATGCCTATTACATAGGGAAATTCGACAGAAATTTAACATTGCTTACAGCAACAGAGCAAGAAGTAAATCCTTTGACTCCGCTTTTTCTTTCAGGTAATTCACTCTATGCTCAGTCAAAAAGGGGGAAGGTTTTACAGCTGGCAGCAAGTAATTTAACACTGCAAAAAACAGCTTCGTTACCATAATATGCAAAAGGGAATAATTATTGTCTTCACAGGCCAAGGTAAAGGAAAAACGAGTGCTGCCTTAGGAACAGCATTGCGGGCAGCCGGTCATAAACAAAATGTATGCATAATCCAATTTATCAAACATGAGCATATATTATGCGGAGAGCACAAGGCTTTAAAAGCATTTTTACCACAGATAGAACTACATACTATAGGCGCGGGATTCATTAAACTTAAAGATCTCAATAAAGCGACTCATCAAAAGCAGGCCCAAAAGGCATGGCTGCTGGCACAGGATAAAATATTGTCCGGTAAATTTAATTTAGTAATATTAGATGAACTGACTCACATTATTTCATTACGATTGATCGCTGAGCGGGAAGTGTTGGATCTCTTATTAAAAAAACCCGGCCATGTTCATGTATTAATTACCGGCAGAGCTGCCTCTTCCGCTTTACTCAAAATTGCCGATCTGGTTACAGAATGCAAACAAATTAAACATCCGTTCGAAAAAGGGTATAATGCTGTAAAGGGAATAGATTATTGAGCGGAATTTTTAAAAACATAATGTATATAATTTACTCAAATATCAATCCTATCGACGGTTTTAATTAATTCCTCTGACTTAAAGGGCTTTGTGATCACAAGATAATTTTTCGCTAAGAAATTTGACTTCAGCTCATCTAATAATATTTTATCTTTTCCCAAGGCTGTTGAAAAAATGAATTTAGCCTCGCTATTTAGTTCAATAATTTTTTTAGCTGCTTCTATACCAGACATTATCGGCATGGTTATATCAATGATAATTAAATCGGGCTGTAGTTCTTGGTATAAATTTACCGCCTCCCTGCCATTTAATGCATAACCGGCTATTCGCAAACCGCGTTTGATCAGAAGCGGCGCAATTTTATAGTGTACATACAGAGAATCATCCACCAGCAAGACCGATTTTGCAGAAGGATTTTTTAATTTTAAGTTATTGAGTTTTACCCATACTCTTCCATTTTCTCGTTGCGCATTTTCTCCCCGCAGCTGATCGAGTAGATTGGCAAAAACCAAAGAATCCATATCAACACCCAAACTTGAGTATTCCATATTGATGATCTCTCTAAGTACTTTTGCTTTCTTTTCGACCTCTTCTATAGACAGGCCATACCATTCTTCCAGTATCTGAAATCCTTTTTCTAAATTTGCAATATGAAAGGTGGGAATGGTAATTATAACAATAGTTCCACCTTCGGGATTATCTTCAATCTGAATATTCCCTCCTTCTTTATATATTATGTTCTGTACTATCCACAAGCCCATACCGGAACCCTCAATATGTTTAACGGATTGAGATCTGTACGACCTTTGAAAAACCTTAGCTTTTTCCTCATCGAGAATCCCCATTCCGTTATCGATTATCTTTATTTCAATATCATCCTGTGAGCGCTGCAACTGAATGAGGACTTTAGTTTTAGGATCCGAATATTTTAAAGCGTTTTCTATCACATTACAAATTGCATTTTTAAAGACACGCCCGGTCTCTATGAAGAACAGTTTTCGCGAATTATAGTTATATTGTATTCTTGGATGTTCGGATAAAGGAATCCTTTCCTTTTCTAGAGAGATTGAATTTATCATATCTACGAGTGAGAATATTCGTTTTTCAAAACTGATATAGCCCAATGCTTCAGATATCAGGTTGTATAGCTCATTGATGTGCTTGCTGAGAGAATTTGAAATTACATTTGCGGGAAGATCTACCAAAAGAGCAAAAATATTGGTGAAAAGATTTTTTGTATCATGGGTAAGAATATCAAGTGTTGTCTGCATAATGATGGCATCTTCTGAGAGCTTTAATTCAACATCATTGCATTTTAAAAGATGCTTCTGCTTATGCATGAGCGAAAACTCCTTTTTATTCGCTGCCTTATGTGTTGCTTGTTATGATATATTGTGATTTTAGTATAGTGAATTTGATTTATCTTTGCCAGAAAATTACTTTTTTAATTAAAAACTTCATTAATTTACCACTTTTCTTTTAGCCGATACCTCAGATATGTAACTTGTTTCAAGTCCATTTAATGCTTTTACCCATGTTAAAAATTTTTCAGCTTCTTTCTTTATTTTATAGGGTCCGATACGGACACGATAGTATGTCTGGCCATTAACACTCTTTGTTGATATTCTGCCCGGAAGACCCTTTTCCATAAGAAAATTGCTTAAGATATCCGCTTTGCTCCTATCTATATAAGAACCGGCCTGTATCCAATATTCTTTAGCATATACGGTACGCGTTTTAGCAGGTGAAGTTGCAGTTCCGGAAGTTTGTGATGACGTTTTGTTTGTTGTTTTAGGTGTCGTCTCTTTAGCTTTACTGACTGACTCTTTTTTATCCTCATCTTCGACTCTTACACCTTCTGATTTCTCATTACCCTCTGCTTCACCTATAACCACATCACTCGAGATAACTTCGCTTTCTTCCAATGTTGGCTCAAGACCACTTAAAGGATAGTTTTCACGCGTGTAATCAAATGCATAGCTTTCAGCATTTATACGTGACATGGGATAGTTCATTCCCGATCTATCGTCTGTTTGTACTGTCAGGGTCTCGTCCCTCAATAATATTAATCCCCCTAACAGCACAATAATTGCTGCTATGGTAACTGATAGAATGATCCAGATTAATTTTTGATTCTCCATACCTTTTATCCCTCTCCTCTATTTCTTTCCCTTAATATTTCTGCTATTCTCTTTTCTAACTCCTGAATACTTCCTTTGTTGTCTTCATAATAAATATCGACCCCTGGTAATTTTAGTTTAGAGAAGATTTGAAATTGAGAAAAAAATCTCGGTAAAATATCCCAGATAGACAGTTTATCTCTATGCAGAGCCCGTCGAACTCGTTTGCAAAATGGTGCCCGAACAAATATAATAAAATCACATAACCCATGAAGCTGCATTTGGAAAAGCAGTGCCGCATTAATGATAAAATTTTTATTATTTCTTTCTATTACACCTTGTATCTGTTCTTTCATAAGAGGGTGCAGCATAGCTTCAAGTTTCACTCTGTTTTTTTTACTTTTAAATACAATCCCGGCCAGTTTCTGCCTGCTGATCCTGCCTTCTTCATTAAGGATTCCCCTGCCAAAGGTATTTATTACTCTTTTCGCTTCATTTTCCAAAACCCGATGTCCGATTTTATCTACATCTATTTCTATGAAACCGTATTTTTGAAGAATATATGACACTATGTTTTTCCCGGAACAATACTTGCCGGTCACACCAATTATCATAACTAGTGGATGCTTCCCCAACTTTCTCCACACTCAATATTTACTTTTAGTGCAACTTTTAACTTCACCACATTTTCCATAATATTTTTTAACAGATCCCTCACTAAACCCAATTCTTTTTCCGGAACCTCAAAAATAAGTTCATCGTGCACTTGCAGCAGGAGTGTGGTTTTTAAGCCTTTTTTTTGTAATGAAGCGGCAATCTCTCGCATAGCGCATTTCACAATATCCGCGGCACTTCCTTGAACTGTAGTATTCACGGCAATTCGCTCAGCAGCCTTCTTTTCCATACGGTTTTTACTATTAATATTAAATATTTTACGTTTTCTCCCCATAAGGGTATGTACATATTCAAGTTTTTCTGCAGATTTAATCGTATTTTCTATATAGTCCTTAACACCTTTAAATTCTTTAAAATAGTTGTTAATGAACTCTTCAGCTTCCTTTTTGCTGATTTTAAGATCTCTCGCCAGCCTAAAGGAGGACATTCCGTAAATCACACCAAAATTTATAGTTTTCCCGAGCCTCCGCTGTTCGGGAGTTATATGCTCGCGTTTTTCATTAAAAATAATTGCTGCTGTTTCCGTATGCACATCTCTGCTGCTGTTAAATGCATCAATAAGCAGAGCGTCATGTGATAGATGAGCTAAGACAACCAGTTCAATCTGCGAGTAATCAGCGCTTACAAATACAGATCCTGCTTCCGGTATAAACGCTTCCCTGATCTTCCTTCCATCTTCATCTCTAATGGGAATATTCTGTAAGTTGGGATTTTTGCTTGCAAGTCTCCCTGTTGTTGTTCCGGTTTGAATAAACTGTGTATGAATTCTTCCAGTCTCTGCATGAATAAGTTCCGGCAATGTATCCAGATAGGTATTTTTTAATTTAGCCATAGAGCGATGTTCCAATACGAGGCGCGGTACCGCATCATCAGTTGTTGCTGTTAAAATTTCCAGCACTTGTGTGTCCGTAGAATATCCGGTCTTTGTCTTTTTTACGGGTGTGAGTTTACGTTCTGTAAAAAGCACCTGCTGCAGCTGTTTTGTAGAGTTTATATTAAACTCCATACCGCAAAGTTTGTAAATCTCCTCTTCCAAATCCTTCATTCTCACAGCGTACTGCTCGCTTAACTGTTTTAATTTTTGAGGTAAAATACGGATGCCCTTTAACTCCATTTCAGCAAGTACTTTTACCAATGGCATTTCAATGTCATAAAAAACCTTATCCAAACGCTGTTCTTTTAATAATTCTTTAAAATGTATATAGAGTTTAAGTGTGATATCTGCATCTTCAGCCGCATAATCGGTAGCCTTAATTATATCAATATCGGATAACAGTAAACCGCTCTTTTTTTCAATAAGCTCCGAATATTTTATCGTATTGTGGCTTAAATACTTTTCCGCCAGTTTATCGATATTATAAGCACTCATCGCACCGCTTTCCAATACCCATGCGGCAATCATAGTATCAAAATAAATCCCGGCGATGGTAATCCCCCAGCGCTTTAACACCTTGTAATCATATTTTATATTTTGCCCAATAACTTCAGAGTGCGGATTTTCTAAAAGCTCTTTTAGTTTTTGCTTTACTGCTGCCTGATCTAATACCTGAATGTCGTTTGCCTTTATAGGTATATAACACGCTTTACCCGGACTGGTACAGAGCGAAAAACCAACAGGAGAGGCCAGCATGTCATCTTTACTGTCCGTTTCAACATCAAAGGCAAATACAGTGCTCTGCTTTGCTTCATCAATCCACCGGTCGAGGACCTTGAGCTCCGTAACAGTACAATAGGATCCCGGCTTGGTACTTGTAAGGTTAAGCTCCTCGCCTGCTTCTCCACCCAGTTCTTCAACAAGGGTTTTCATACCTTCTTTGGAAAAAAGAGGGATCGCCCCCTCAATATTCAGGGCCCTCAGTTCAAACTCGCTTGTCTTAACATTAAGGGGTACATCCGTACGAAGCGTTACCAGCCTCCTGCTTAATTCCGCAGCTTCTTTTGCCTGCAGGAGCTTCTGTTTCTGACCCTCAGGTGTAATTTCTTGAATATGCGCATAAATATTATCGAGTGTGTTATATTGTAAAAGTAATTTTACGGCAGTTTTAGGTCCAATCCCCTGAACTCCGGGAATATTATCAGACTGATCTCCCGTGAGGGCTAAAAAATCTATAAGCTGCTCAGGATATATACCCAGATTAATATGGACTTCTTCTCTACCCCACTCATCAAAACCGCTTTGTCCTTTCTGCTGCCGCAGTACAACTATATTATCTCCCACAACCTGAAGAAGATCTTTATCTTTAGAGATAATGAAGCAGTGGAGATTTTCTTTTTTACACTGTAGCGCCAAAGTTGCAATTATGTCGTCCGCTTCATAACCATCACATCGTAGTAGTGAAATACCCAGTGTTTTTAAGATTTCTTCAATGACATCTATCTGTATATGCAATTCTTCCGGGGTGGCATCACGCTGTGCTTTATAAAGCGGATACTCTATATGCCGGAAAGTCTTTACTTTGGAATCAAATATTACTGCCAAATGCGAAGGATGACGCTCCCTCTTCATTGCGAAAAAAGAGCGAAAAAATCCGTATATAGCCGAAGAATTTCTCCCTTCAGGATTATACAGAGGTCTGTTTTTAAAAGCATAATACGCTTGATAAATGAGATTATAACCGTCGATAAGATACAGTGCTTTGATCATGAAGTAATATCTATAAAATTAGGTGTCCCTATCTTTTTATATGGCGAGCTTACATTATACGATCTAAAAGGTAAAGAAGCTATTTCCTTTTTCATATCAGTGAGCTTCTCTTTTACCAATGTTTTATTAGCTATATTTGCTTGATATGCTTGTTCCAGTAATACCTGTAGCGAAGCGTACCTGCTTGCTATGTCGTGGTCAGGTCTTTGTTGTACCAGCATATCGTATTTTTTTCTCCAGTTTACGAGTGCTTTATCACATGCAGTAATAGTTGCATTAAATCTGTTCTCTAACTCCATATAAACGGTAATCTTATCCATATCTTCGCTGCGAATAGCCTTTTTTTCTTTTAATGATAAATTAAGATACTGTGTTAGATTTTCATGCTGAACAGTAAGGAGATTCTTAAGGTTCTTCATAATACAGTTTGCCGCTGCATCATTCTGTTGTACATTATGCGGGGATTTTTCGTTCATTGGTAATATTTTTAAATACCTCTTTTACCCTGCAATATTAATACCGGTGGAATTACTCTGACTTTGTTCCACACCGGCTTTATTTGCCACTTCAGCCCACGCAGAACGCAGCTCCATGAGCAGTTTCTTCACTTCGTCCAGTATTTTCAAATCCTTTTTAATGTTTGCTTCCAAAAGCTTACGGTTCATATACATGTAAAGACTGAACAAACTCTTGGCGATTTCTCCACCCTTTTCAAAATCAAGTGAAACCATAAGTTCTGTAACAATATCTTGCGTGCGGATAATATAACTACTTACTTTATCATATACAGCATATTTTTTATTTATATTTTCAGAGGCCAGATTTATGTACTTAATTGCCCCATCATAAAGCATAAGAATAAGTTTTCCCGGAGTAGCGGTTTTAATCTGGGTTTCTCTGTAGGAATGAATGGGGTTCATCTTATTCAATTTGTTTTATCCTCCCTTAAAAAAGCTTTCTCTCCATTTAATATATCGACAACGTCCATTTTTAACTTAAGGCTCTACCTGTATAAATCTACTAATTTCTCTGTTTTTTTCAATAGAATTTAATTAAAATATTTTTTTATTTTGCATGTTCCATCAGCGTGGAAACAGTTACAATCTCATAACCTAATCTCAACAAGGCATTGATAATAATATCTACTCTATGGAACAGATAATCATCTCTTTCACCGGTTAATTTTCCCAAACGGAGGGGAATTATGGAACCCGGTTTTTTCAATTTCAATATACGTTCCACGAGTCCTGCTGAAGTGAAATAGATTCCCGAACTTATGTTCTTTTCATTCTTGGAAACCCAATCCAGACTGTCGATATCTCTTCCGATGTATGAATAATTCATTGCTTTTGAAGCTTTGATTATCTCAGAATTTATAAAATAATAAGGTGCATGCCAAAGTAAAGATAATTCTTTTCCCGAAACTAAAAAATATTCATCCTCGTTACGTGCCAATCCCTTTTTAATAAACTCTTCATCAATATGAAACCGTGCATCCGTCATATTAAAATGGGCATAGAAAAGAGAGCCAACCTCATGGCCGGATTCGGCAATCTCTTTAACCGCATCGGGGTAGCGTCTAATAAATTCTCCGTTGACAAAGAAGGTACAGCGTATGCCGTAATCAGAAAGAACCTTCAGAACTACCGTTAACCCCTCTATTGAATCTATGGCATTAAAGACTAGGGCTACTTCTCTTCGTCTT
>Ga0307422_1001659_pt1 | contig 11478 bp, 15 predicted proteins | sample SalMarWE160290MG_FD_202153 | JGI IMG/M metagenome (GOLD analysis project Ga0307422, IMG submission 202153) | Salt marsh sediment microbial communities from the Plum Island Ecosystem LTER, Massachusetts, United States - WE1602-90 | ecosystem: Environmental > Aquatic > Marine > Intertidal zone >...
AGTTAAAGAGCTCACTTTTAAATAAGTTCTTTAACTCACTTAAAAAAGTAAGTTAAAGAGCTCACTTCGTTCGGTTCGCGCGCCTTGATCTCGAACATTCTGAACAAACACTAAGAGTTTATTGACAAAAACTAATTAGTATATGATTTCACTAAATAATATGCCCGCCGGTAAGAATGGGATTATCAAATATATTGATGGCGGATACGGTTTAATTCAAAAACTGGATACATTAGGCATCCGGACAGGAAAAAAAATAGAAAAAATAAGCAAACAATGGATGAGAGGCCCTGTTATAATACGTTCCGGTAATTCTGAACTTGCAATAGGATATGGCATAGCACAAAAAATTATGGTAGAGATGAATTAAAACAAAGATGAAAATTCTGTTAGTTGGCAACCCGAACGTAGGTAAAAGTGTGGTTTTCAATCGTTTGACTGGAGTTGATGTTATTTCATCAAACTATGCCGGTACTTCCATCGATTTCACCAAAGGATATGTAACCCTGAAAGGGGAACGGTCTGAACTAATTGATGTACCTGGTACTTATACCCTTGAACCAACCTGCCCGGCCGAAAAAGTAGCCATCGAAATGCTCAGGGAAGGCGATATTGTAATCCAGGTTATTGATTCTACCAATCTTGAACGCAATTTAAATCTTACTCTTCAATTGATACGGCAGAAAAAGCCAATGATAATTGCACTGAACCTTTATGACGAAGCACAACATACCGGCATTTCAATTGATAAAAAGAAACTTGAACATATTATTGGTATACCTTGTGTAACCACCTGTGCATTGTCCGGTGAAGGTATAAAAGAACTAATCCGGAAAATTGATGATGCCAGGGTCTCCCGTTTTATTTATGATGATACGCGAAGATGGAACGAGATAGGTAAAATAATTGATCAGGTTCAGAAAATAACACCCAGGGAACATACTTTTTCTGAAAAATTGCGTGATGCATCAGTTAAACCTTTCACCGGTATTCCTATACTACTGGCAATACTGCTGGCAGTGTTCGTGATCATTCGTGTCATAGGAGAAAGCCTGATCAATTATTTGTTTGAACCATTTTTTCAAAAAGCCTGGTCACCAATCATGTTAAGGCTTTCAGAAATATTAGCAGGCCATGATATCCTGAATGACCTGCTTATTGGTGAACTTATAAACGGCAACATAGACTACGGGCAGTCATTCGGTTTGCTGACAACCGGACTATATGTTCCAATAGGTGCTGTATTGCCCTATGTATTTGCATTTTACACAGTTCTTGCATTCCTTGAGGATTCAGGTTACCTTCCACGTGTGGCTGTTATGGTAGATAACATCATGCATAAAATGGGACTTCACGGCCTTGCTATAATACCCATGCTTATTGGCCTTGGCTGCAATGTTCCCGGAGCTTTAGCAATACGTATACTGGAAACCAGAAAAGAAAAATTTATCGCTGCAACAATAATGTCTGTTGCGGTACCCTGTATGGCATTGCAGGCAATGCTTTTCGGACTTTTAGGTCCATTTGGAGCAAAAAGCCTGGGTATCGTGTTCGGTACATTATTTATAGTATGGTTCATTACCGGATTATTACTAAAACGAATTGTAAAAGGTACATCACCGGAAATATTCGTGGAAATACCACCATATCGCATTCCCTATTTTAAGGGTGTATTAAAGAAAACCTGGATGCGGTTAAAATGGTTTACAAAAGAAGCCATTCCTTTTGTTTTGCTTGGTGTTTTAATTGCCAACATCCTTTATTCCCTGGGTATCATGCAATTTATCGGACAAATAACAGCTCCTGTATTCAATCATTTATTAGGACTGCCTGAAGAAGCATCAGGAGCTATGATTATGGGGTTTCTGCGAAAAGACCTTGCTGTAGGGATGCTTATTCCATTAAACATGACTTTAAAGCAGCTTATAGTAGCATCAGTAGTTCTGTCTATGTATTTTCCCTGTGTAGCAACCTTTGCAGTACTGGTTAAAGAACTGGGAATAATTGATATGTTAAAATCTACAGTGATAATGGTATTATCAGCTTTAATCGTCGGAGGGGCATTAAATGCAATTTTGTCTGTTGCATTCAAATGATTCTGTTACTCCTCAAATCCCAATCATCAGATCCTTAGTGTCAGTATGAATCACGAAAACATATAAAAACAATTATTATATTGCTGTCAAACTTTAATCTGCATTATTGGCTTTGCCGAGCTAACGGTTCAACTTTCAACGACTTGCATTTGCCCCAAACCTGATGTATGAATAATACAGGTTAGCGTAAAAGAAAAATTAAAAATTTATATAATACATGCAAACAAGTGATTTTGTGATTATCTGAGCAGGGATTATAGGATTGTCTGTAGCCCGGGAAAAGCTGATTTCCAACCAAAATATTCGGCTTTTTATAACTATAACAACAGGAAATATTTTCATTCAGGTGAAAAATCATGTTGATTTATTTTGAAAATTCATTAATAATCCATATACCTTTGTGAATGGAATAACAATAAATTCCTGATTCAATACCCGTTCTTTCAATAAGCATTTAAATGAATTACCACTATAATTAATTTATAATAAGGACCTTACATTAATTAGCAGATGATAGAAAAAAAACAGAAAATAATTAATTCCATAAAAAACTTCATTTATTTATTTGTTATTTTATTGGGTATATGGATGGCTCTTACTCAGAGCCTGAAAAAACAGGAGTTGTTTACCGGAATTATCGTGAGTTTTATTCTTTCTCTCATATTATCCGAAGGCTTTCAAATAATTGGATTTCCAAAAGTCACCATAAAAAAGATTATTTTTCTTTGCCTTTATATCGTAGTCCTTTTCAAGGAAATAATCAAAGCAAATTTTGATGTGGCTTACCGGGTTATACATCCTAAAATGCCTATCAAGCCAGGAATCATTATTATTCAAACGGAATTAAAACAGGATTTGGCAAAAATGATACTTGCCAATTCTATTACACTTACCCCTGGTACTTTTACTTTAGACATTGATGAAGATAAGCTTTTAATTCACTGGATTAATGTAAAGACAAAAGATACTGACGAAGCTACCGGAATTATAGGGGAAAGATTCGAAAAATACCTGAAGGTAATTTTCAAATAAATCATTTATAAACATTTACATTTGGAGCAAAATTTCGAACATCTGGCAGAATGTATGAGGGCGTTGGGAAATCCAATACGATTGAAGATTGTGAAGGGACTGATCAATAATGAATGCAATGTTTCCCAGATTCAGCAAAATCTGGGTGTACCGCAGTCCACTATTTCCCAGCACCTGAAAATCCTTAAAAATGCAGGAATTATTGAAAGCAGAAGAGAAGGAACAATGGTTTGTTATAAAGTGCTGGATCATTGGATAAAAGAAGTCTTTAACGATATGTAAAAGGAATATTTTTTTACATTATAACATCGTATTATTTGTATATACTAATAGTAGAATATTAAAGATGAAATAATAAAACCCACGGCATGATATATTTAATTTTTATAGCTGTCATCAGCATTGGAATTGTACTCTGCATAATTCGCATGATTAAAGGACCTACAGCAGCCGACAGGGCAATAGCCATGGATACGGCCACCACCGTCTCTGTTGCCCTGCTGGTATTACTTGGCTTTGTTTTCGACAGGTATATATACATAGACGTTGCCCTGGTATATTCAATAATTTCATTTGTAGGGCTAATAGCTATTGCCAGGTATCTGGAGAAAGGAATATAAACTATGGAACTATTCGGTATAATCGTAACAGGTATTGGCGTTGTATTTCTTTTTATAGGCAGCCTTGGCATTTTAAGGATGCCGGATGTCTATAACAGGGTGCAGGCTGGAACGAAATGTACAACACTGGGGAATTTCCTTACTATCATCGGGGTGGGTATCATGCAACCGGAATGGTTCTGGAAGACAGTGATCATTGCAGTCTTTGTTCTTATTTCCAATCCTGTTTCAAGTCATGCACTGGGCAGAGCTGCCAGGAAAAAAGGGATTTCACTAAGTGATAAAAGCGTCGTTGATAAAACAAAAGAATTTAAAGGGTACAAGTAGTAATCATGGAAATAATTGTAACCATACTCATATTATTAATGATCGTCTCAGCAATTGCAGCATTAGTCTTCAAAGACCTGATAAGTGCTATAATCGCTTCATGTATCGTAAGTTTAATAGCTGCAATTCTGTTTTATTTTCTGCAGGCACCTGATGTAGCCATGGCTGAAGCAGCAATCGGCGCCGCCCTGGTAACAGGTATATTTATAATTGCTGTTAAAAAAACCAAACGATTTGAAGAATGAGAAAGCTTATTGGTATCATATTGCTGACAATAATTGCCGCGGGCATTTCCCTTTCATTGAAAGAAATACCTTTTGGCATACCAAAAACAATAATCGGTAACCATTTTATAAATAAAGGAATAGAGGAAACAGGTGCTATAAACATTGTAACTTCCGTTGTAGTTGGTTACCGCTCTTTTGATACATTAGGTGAAATTACAGTGCTTTTTACAGCAGCCATTGGTCTGGGGGCACTTTTCAGTCTTTATAAAAATAAAAAGACCGTTATATATAAGGAACCTGCAAGCCTCATCGTATATACCGGGTGCCGGTTTTTGTTTCCAATAATTGTGCTTACAGGCATTTACATTATTATTCACGGTCATCTTACTCCGGGAGGCGGATTCCAGGGCGGGGCAATAATTGCATCCGCATTTCTTCTTATGTATCTCGGATGTACGGGTAAACGAATAAACTATAAGCTTAGTACAATAGCAGAAGCGGTGGGAGGTTTAACATTTATCACATTAGGAATAGTCGGCCTTATAACAGGTAAGGATTTTCTCTTCAATTTTATATCCAAAGGCGAACCGGCTTCCCTGATGAGCGCGGGTATCATTCCCTTAATTTATATGGCGATCGGATTGAAAGTAGGTTCAGAATTAACAGGCATTATCGATAATTTAATAGAAAAAAGCCAATGAACTTTTTAAGTGAAAATATTTATTATATTGGAGCTTTTAGCCTCATTTTTATTGGATTATACATTTTACTGGTTAAAAAAAACCTGATCAAGGTAATTATAGGATTCAGTATTCTTGATACAGGAATATACCTGTTTCTTATAACAATTGGTTATATCGCGGACGGAACAGCGCCCATATTTTCAAAATCGGGCCTGAAAGCTGATAGAATGGTCGATCCGGTACCCCAGGCCCTGGTACTGACTGCTATTGTAATTGGTGTAGCCGTGCTGGCATTGGCGGTTTCCCTGGCTGTCAGATTATATGGACATTATGGCACTCTTAATTTACGTAAAATAAAAGAACAAAGATGGTAAACCCTGTACTTTTAATTGTAATTCCTTTAAGCCTGGCGTTTTTAATTCCGATTTTCGCATTCATTTCGAAAAAGATCCTGAAATTTATCCCGTTTGTTGCATTTTTATTTAATCTTACAATCTCATTAAAACTTTTACCCCGGGTTTTGGAACAACCCGTGCTCACCACGATAGGAGGTTTCGCCCCCCCATTCGGTATTAATATTGTTGCCGGGCCGCTGGGAATTCTATTTGCCACCCTTATAGCGCTTGTGGGTTCACTGGTTTCAATCTATGCATTTAATTATATAAAAGGAAAGGCACAGGAAAAATATCATATACTTTATCTGCTGCTTCTAACCGGAGCTACAGGAGTGGTTCTTACCGGCGATATATTCAATCTCTTTGTTTTTTTTGAGATCCTGTGTATCTCTTCATACTCTCTGGTAGCTTTTTTCGGAGATAAAGCCGGTATCGAATCTGCCGTTAAATATCTCATTCAGGGAACTTTGGGATCAAGTCTTATACTAATTGGCATCGGATTGCTATATGGCCGGTTTGGAACACTTAACATGGCTGATATTGCAGGTAATATTCATTCGGTTCATTCCATGTCTGTTTTTGTACCCATGGTTTTCCTCATTACCGGCTTTGGTATAGAGGCTGCAATCTTTCCGTTAAATGCATGGTTACCTGATGCACATTCCTCTGCACCCTCATCAATAAGTGCCATTTTATCGGGAATAGCAATTGAAGTGGGCCTTTATGCAATGGTAAGAATAGTATTCACTTTATTCGGAGCTTCAAGTATACTGACTTTCCTGCTGATTTTGGGGGCACTTACTTTATTAATTGGCGAATTATGTGCTTTCAGCCAGGAAAATATTAAAAGAATGCTTGCCTATTCCAGTATAGGACAAACAGGACTCATACTATTTGCCATCTCTATGGGCTCACTTTCCGGAATAACCGGGGGCTTATTCCAAGTTGTGAGCCATACCCTCGGTAAGGCTTTATTATTTCTGGCTGCAGGATACATGATACATCGCAGCGGTTCAATGAATATTTCATCATTCGGGGGAATGGGGAAAAAAATGCCTTATACATCATTCGCCTTTTCCATAGGTGCCTTTTCACTGGTTGGATTACCGCCATTCATAGGCTTTCCCGGCAAATTCATGATTATTAAAGAGGCCTTATCTATGCAGGAAGCAATGTTTACAATATTGATCGTACTGATCCTTCTGGCAACAATAATTGAAGCTGCCTATTTCTTTAAAGTAATTCAGGTTATTTATTTTAAAGGAGAAAGCGGTAGCCCTGTTCCAGAAAAAGAAATTGCCCCGGCCGGCATATTGCTGTCGATATTCATTTTTGTAGCACTAATAGTTGTTATGGGAGTTTATCCGGGGCTTATAACAGATGCGTTAAATGCATCTGCTTCAGAATTATTGCACAGAGTTGATTATATAAAAAGTGTTTTGCCATGAACCTGCAAATTATACTTGCAATTGCTTTTGGAGGTGCATTATTAACATATCTTGCATCGAAAATATCTGAAAAAACCAGGGATGTAATTGCCGTAGTTATTTCCCTGTCCCTGGTAGTTTGTATTGCTTTTCTTTATAATCATCCTGTCAGCTACCGGTTTAATACAGGTTTTTTAAATTTTCCGCTGATTTTAAGGCTTAATACCTTATCGTGGTTTTTTGCCATGACCATTGCAATTGTAGGTTCGCTTGCTGTTATTTTTTCTTTAAGCTATATAAAAGAAAAAGAAAGAACAGATTTTTATTATTTAATGATCTTACTTGTAAATGCCAGTATGATCGGGATCGTGTTGTCAGGTGACCTGATCATGTTTTACATTTTCTGGGAGATCATGTCGTGGGGTACGTTCCTGCTAATTAGTTATAACCGGGGCCCTGCCCTCCCTGCAGGAATGAAATATATTGTTATGTCAATAGCCGGTTCTGTAGCTATGCTTATAGGTATGCTCTCTCTGTATTCGCGTTATAGCACATTCACCATAGAAGAACTTTCAAATATTTTATCTTCTGCATCCAACGGATTTGTTTTATTTATTTTCATTCTCTTTTTTATTGCATTTGGAATAAAAAATGCCGTATGGCCTTTTCATACCTGGCTCCCTCCTGCCCATTCGGAAGCCCCGTCTCCATTTTCCGCTATCCTTTCCGGAATACTGGTGAGAATGGGAATGTACGGATTTCTTGTTATCTTTTTAGTAATAGCAGGGGTTGACTTGTTTTTAAACCTGGGTAAGGGTCTAATCAGCTTTAATTATATTTTAGCCTGGATTGGCGCTATAAATATACTTATTCCCACGTTTATAGCTATGCTTCAAAACGATTCGAAACGCCTTCTGGCATGGCACGGTGTCGGTCAGGGCGGATATATGGTAATTGGTATTGCCGTAGGCAGCAGTTTAGGTGTCGCGGGAGGAATATTTCATATAATAAATCACACCTCGTATATCGCGCTGCTTTTTTTGGTAGTGGGAGCAATCGAATACAGAACCCGGGGAGTAAGGGACCTGAATTCACTTGGGGGATTAATAAAAAAAATGCCCGTAACCTTTATAGGCGCCCTGATAGGTGCTTGTGGATTAATAGGTATTCCCCTGACAAATGGATTTGTGTCCAAATGGCTTATTTATAAAACTTTAATTCTTGATAATTATCCTTTCCTGGCTTTTGCAGCATTATTAGGAACATGGGGCACTATACTCTCACTTTTTAAATTTCTCCATAATATCTTTCTGGGTCAGCTGCCTGAAAAATACCACGCCATAAAAAGGGCGCCATTCAGCATGCAGCTTCCCATTATTACACTTAGCATGATCATCCTGATCTTTGGAATTCTTCCCGGCATCCCTCTAAAAGTGATCAATGAGATCATCATGTCAGCGGGACTTGAATCATTGGATATTTCATTATGGGGAATAACATCTGAAACCGGCATGTTGAACACTGTCAATATTTTTGCTGCAATTTCAGTTACTGCTATCATCATTTGGCTGCTGTTTAAAGCCGGACGTGAAGAGATAAAAACAGGACAGGATGATAATTATGCGGCGGGGTTCGGTATTCCTAAAGAGAAATACCATTATACAATTGAATTTTATAACCCCTTGAACCGGATGATATCCCGGTATCTGAGAGATTTTGTTGATGACTTTTATCAAAAGCTCGCTCAAAGTATTAAGAATTTGGGTTCGGGAATAAGGCGTATTTATGCAGGAGATATTGGCTATTATATAATGTATATCATTATGTTTCTGGCACTGTTAATCTTCATTCAAATAAACTGGGAGATATGGTAATGGATATTGTATTCGAAATCATGATAATCATTTTATCAGCCCTTATCATTGGATTATTCTTTCTGGGATTATCAAGAAAAATAATGGCAAGGATCCACTGGAGGTACGGGCCACCAATTGCACAGCCGTTTATAGATATTATAAAACTATTCAGCCAGACAAGCACCAGTCACGGAACCCTGTTCAATCTTGGTATTATATTCTCTCTCACCGGATCAGTTGTGGTATTACTTTTCCTTCCTTTGGGGAAAATGTGTCCTTTAAGTGAATCGGGCGGATTACTTGTAATTATTTATCTTATGCTTATATCTCCTTTAGGATTGGCATTAAGTGCCGGTGATGCAGCCAATCCAAATGCAAGCATAGGAATATCAAGGAAATTTCTTTTAGCCATGGGATACGAAGTTCCCTTATTGTTAATATTTCTGGCTGTGATGACATATTATAACACCATTTCCATAGCTGAAATTGTAAATATACAGCTATTGACAGGATGGTCGTTCCAGCATTTGCCTTTACTTTTGTCAGGAATAGCCTATGCTTTGATCCTTCCTGCCATAATAGGTTTCAGGCCCTTTGAAATGATACAGGCCCCACAGGAAATAGCTTCCGGACCAATGGCAGAATACGGGGGCAAATTTCTGGCTTTCACAACGATACAACATGCTTTCAATGTGTTTATCGGTATATCGCTTTTTACAAACTTGTTTTTAGGAGGTGCCGGTAACCCGGGGTACTTTTTTTTGAAAATGCTGATCGTGTTTATTCTTTTTCTTTTTGTTAATGCTGTTACCCCGCGCTTCAGAATAGAGCAGGCAATCAGATATTTATGGCGCTGGCCGGCTTTGCTGGCATTTGTTGGATTGATCATTGCTGTAATAACAGGTTAATATTTTTTAAAAACGGATAGAATATGGATAGAAACAAGCTTGGCAAATGGCTCAAATCACCGGGCAAAATGGGACAAAAATATTCTCTCCATGCACTGTATTTTTGCACGGGTTGTGGAATTATTGAAATACCTCCCACTATAACTGCCCGATGGGATGCAGAGCGATTTGGTGTTATTCCTGTAGCCACCCCGCGACAGGCTAATTTATTCTTAATTACAGGATATGTCTCGGTAAAAACATTGAGGGCGATCATCCGCTCCTATGAACAGATGCCTGAACCTAAGTATACTGTGGGTTTCGGATCATGCCCGATCAACGGTGGAATGTACTGGGACTCCTATAACACCATAAAACACCTTGATAAATACATTCCGGTTGACGGATGGATTGCAGGATGCATGCCCCGGCCGGAAGCTGTATTTGTTGCTGTTACCCACCTATGGACATTAATAGATAAAGGAATGGCCGACGGTTATAAAAATTACAGGAAAAATTACAACTCTTACCGGGCAAACCAGGAAAAAGTTCTGGGTAAACTGGAATGGCCGCCATTGTTTTCAATTAAAGACTAGAAAATGGATTACACAGTTACATCGCTTAAAAAGAAGCTGTTATCATCATTTAATGATATTCAGGTAGATATTTCAGATGAGTACAGACTGATTGTTGTCTGCAAAAAGAATGTAGTGATCACCATACTAAGCTCCCTGAAAAATGATGGATTTGATCACCTGGCTCTGATATCCTGTGTAGACCGGATCAAAGACAATGAAATCGAACTTGTTTATATATTGACTGCATATACAGAGAACAGGGAAAAAGGAATTATGAACATACTTGTTAAAACCAAAATAGCAAGAGATAAAGCCGAAATACAAACAGTATTAAACCTGTTTGAAAATGCCGAACCTTACGAACGCGAACTGCATGAGCTGTTCGGTGTCCATTTTGACGGCCATCCCAGGTTAACGCCGCTTTTGCTTGAAAGGGAATATGAAATCCCTCCTTTCAGGAAGGATTTTGATACACGAAAATATGTACAGGATGTATTTGACCAGGTTCCTTTTGTAGACAATAAAAAGGAAGGAATATGAGAGAACTCGAATTAAATTTCGGACCCCAGCATCTGGGAATGGTAGGTAATTTCAGTATCACTTTGAATGTTGAAGGTGATCGTATTGTTAAAGCAACCGCCAACCCCGGGTTTCTTCATCGCGGATTTGAAAAGCTTATGGAACAGCGTACATGGATACAAAATTTCCCCCTGGTTTGCAGAATCAATGTTATGGAACCCGATCATATGGAATTGATGTATGCCATGGCTGTTGAAAAATTAGCAGATATAGAAGTCCCCCCAAGAGCGCAATTTATAAGAAGCATTCATCTGGAACTGGCCAGGGTTGGTTCTCATTTATTGGGTTTATGGGCTTATGCCAACATGCTGGGATTCGATACCGTAGCCAACTGGGCAATGTATCATCGCGATCTGATAATGGATCTTTTTGAGGAACTTACCGGAGGCAGGGTTTATCACATATACATATGGCCCGGCGGGGTAAGGCGCGATTTCCCGGAAGGTTTTAAGGATAAAATAATCAATACCTTACATACTATTGGCAGCAAAGTACCTGATTATGACGATACTTTTTTTAATCACCGGATCTTTCAGCAGCGTTCTAAAAATACAGGGAAGATAAACCTTGAAGAGGCAAAAAATATGGGTGCTGTGGGACAGGTTCTCAGGGCTACCGGCATGAAACAGGATATTCGTAAGATTGAGCCCTATGCAGCCTATGATCAGGTGGACTGGGAAGTTCCCACAAGATCGGACGGGGATGCTTACTCAAGGATATGGGTCGTGCGTGACGAGATGATCGAAAGTGTTCATATGATTTTCAAGCTGT
>Ga0307422_1001660_pt1 | contig 11475 bp, 8 predicted proteins | sample SalMarWE160290MG_FD_202153 | JGI IMG/M metagenome (GOLD analysis project Ga0307422, IMG submission 202153) | Salt marsh sediment microbial communities from the Plum Island Ecosystem LTER, Massachusetts, United States - WE1602-90 | ecosystem: Environmental > Aquatic > Marine > Intertidal zone >...
CGACGGCACGTTCCTTAACGCGCGCGACAAAATCCTTGACGACCTTGAAGTTGACGTCGGCCTCGATCAGGGCCATCCGCACGTCGCGCATCGCGTCGGCGATATTCTTCTCCGACAGCTTCCCGTAGCCGGCCAGCTTCCGGAACGCGCCCTGGAGTTTTTCCGTCAGTCCCTCAAACATCGGCTTCGCACTTGAACTCACCGCAGAGCGCACAGAGCGCGCTGAGACGTGCCATCTTCTCTGCGACCTCAGCGCGCTCTGCGGTGAGTCTCTTTCCTGTCCTAATTCGATTTGACTCGCTTGATCTTGGCGCCGAGCGCGCCGAGTTTTTCCTCAATGTCCTCGTAGCCGCGGTCGATGTGGTAGACGCGGTGGATGGTCGTCGCGCCCTCGGCCGCGAGGCCCGCCAGCACGAGGCCGGCGCTCGCGCGCAGGTCGCTGGCCATGATCGGCGCGCCGCTCAGGTGCTCGACGCCGTGCACGATGGCGCGGTTGCCGTCCATGGTGATGTCGGCGCCGAGCCGCGCGAACTCCATCACGTGCATGAACCGGTTCGGGTAGATCTTTTCGACGAAGCGGCTCATCCCGTCCGCGCGCAGCGCGGCGGCCATGAACTGCGCCTGCAGATCGGTCGGGAAGCCGGGGTAGGGCTGGGTGACGACCTCGATCGCCTTCGGCCCGCCCGTGGCGTCGACGTGGATATCGCCGTTGCGGGTCTCGACCGTGGCGCCCGCCTCAATCGCCTTGGCGATTTCCGACCGCAGGTGGGCGGGCTCGGCGTCCTTGATCGTCACCGTGCCGCGTGTGACCGCCGTGGCCGCGATGAACGTGCCGGCCTCGATTCGGTCGGGGATCACCTTGTAGTCATCGACGCCGTGCAGCTCGTCGACGCCCTCGACCATGATGATCGGCGTGCCGGCGCCGCTCACGTTCGCGCCCATGCGGTTGAGGAAATTGGCCAGGTCGACAATCTCGGGCTCGCACGCGGCGCTGGAGAGGACCGTGGTGCCCTTCGCTTTGACGGCCGCCATGAGCACGTTAGCCGTGGCGCCGACGCTCGAGCCGGCCGGCCCGCCAAGGACGATCTCGCGCCCGACGAGCTCCTTGGCGTCGGCATAGATGTAGCCGCAGCGCTGCTCGATCGTGGCGCCGAGCTCGGTGAAGCCCTTCATGTGCAGGTCGATGGGCCGCGGCCCGATCACGCACCCGCCCGGCATCGACACGGCGGCCTTGCCGAACCGGCCCAGCAGCGCGCCGAGCACGTAGATCGACGCCCGCATCTTGCGCACGAGCTCGTACGGCGCCTCGTGGCTCTCGAGCGGGCCGGGGTCGACGTGGAGGCTGCCCTCGTAGGTGCGCTGCACGCGCACGCCCATCGCTTCGAGGATCTCGACCATCGTGTCGACGTCCTTGAGCCACGGGCAGTTGGTAATCGTGCTCGGCGTGTCCGCCATCAGCGACGCGGCCAGGATCGGCAGCACGGCGTTTTTGGAGCCGCTCGTTCGGACCTCGCCGCGAAGCGTCTCGCCGCCCCACATCAAGAATTTGTCCATCGGTCCCAGCGCCTCAACACTTTCGTCCAATCACCACGCGTTCGATCCTACCGTAGTCGCGCACCGTCTCCAGCTCCTCGAGTGCGCCGGTCGCCGCCATGAGCTCCTTGACGGCCGGCGCCTGCGTGTGGCCGACCTCCAGCAGCAGCCACCCGCCCGGCTTCAGATGGCCGGGGCTGCCGGCGACGAGCTCGCGGATCACGCGCAGGCCGTCCGGCCCGCCGTCGAGCGCCTCGCGCGGCTCGTGCAGGCGGATCTCCTCGGGCAGCTTGTCCCACTCGTCGTGCGAGACGTACGGCGGATTCGACACGATCAGGTCTGCGCCCGCCTCCGGCACGTACGGCTCGAACAGGTTGCCCTCGACGAACGTGACGCGGTCGGCCACGCGGTTTCGCTCGGCGTTGGCCCGCGCCATCTCGAGCGCGGCGGCCGACGCGTCGGACGCGATCACGCGGCAGCGCGTCGCCTCGTGCGCGATGGCCACGGCGACGCACCCGGAGCCGGTGCCGATCTCGTACACGAGCGGCTCGGCGGTGTCCTCAAGCGCCCGGAGCCGGTCGAGCGCTGCCTCGACCAGGTGCTCGGTCTCGGGCCGAGGAATAAGCACGCGCTCGTCGACGGCGAACGGCACGCCGTAGAACTCCGTCTCCCCGATCAGGTACTGGCACGGCACCCGCTGCCGGCGCTTGCGAAGAAGCTCGCGGAAGGGCTCGAGCTCGGCCTCGTGGAGGGGCCGCTCGAACTGGAGATACAGATCGAGCCGCGAGCAACCAAGGATGTGAGCCAGCAGGTGCTCGGCCTCGAGCCTCGCGCGCTCGACGCCGCCGTCGGCCAGGTAGCGCTCAGCCCGCCTGAGGATCTCGAGGAGTTGTCGCATTAGCCGTGTATGAGGCGAGTTCCGCCTCGAGCCGAGCCTCGGCGTCACGCATCACCAGCGCCTCGACCAGCTCGTCGAGGTCGCCATCCAAGGTATCGGCGAGGTTGTGGAGTGTCAAGCCGATTCTGTGATCGGTCACGCGGTTCTGGGGGAAGTTGTAGGTGCGGATCTTCTCGCTGCGGTCGCCGGAGCGGATCTGCGAGCGCCGCGCGGCGGCCCGCTCGGCGTCGAGGCGCTCCTGCTCCATGTCGTAGAGCTTGGCCCGGAGGTGCTTGAGCGCGCTTTCCTTGTTGCGGCGCTGGCTCTTCTCGTCCTGGCATTGCACGATGATGCCGGTCGGCAGGTGGGTGATGCGGACCGCGCTGTCCATGGTGTTGACGCTCTGGCCGCCGGGGCCCGACGAGCGGAACACGTCGATGCGCAGGTCCTTGTTGGCGAGCTGCACGTCGACCGGCTCGGCCTCGGGCAGCACGGCGACGCTGACGGCCGAGGTGTGGATCCGGCCGCCCGCCTCGGTTTTGGGTACGCGCTGGACGCGGTGCACGCCGCTCTCGTGGCGCAGCGTGCGGTAGACGTCGTCGCCCTCGACTGAGAAGGCGATCTCCTTGAGGCCGCCGAGGCCGGTCTCGCTCCTGGACAGCGTCGAGACCTTCCAGCCCTGCCGCTCGGCGAACCGGGCGTACATGCGGAACACCTCGGCCGCGAACAGCGCGGCTTCCTCGCCGCCGGTGCCGGCGCGAACCTCGACGATCGTGTTGCGGTTGTCCTCGGGGCGCGGCGGCACGACGAGCAGCGTGATCTCCTGCTCCTGGCGCGTGAGCTTCTCCTCGAGCTCTGCGAGCTCCTGCTCGGCGAGCTCGACGAGCTCGGGATCCTCCTGCTTGCCGTCGAGGATGGCGCGGTGCTCGTCGATGTCCTTGCGCGTGGCCTTGTACGCGTCGTACGCGCGCGCAAGCCGGCTCAGCACTGCGTGCTCCTTCGAAAGCTCAGCGAGCTTGGCCGGGTCACCAGTCGAGGCCGGATGGCTGAGCTTGGCCTCGATCGCTTCGAGCTGTTCGACGAGCCGGTCGAGCCTCTGGAATAGCGCCTTCTTCTCCATCTGAATAGACCCCTTCGGTCACGCAGCCCATCAGTTGGGCCTTGTGGCGGGAGCGGGCGACCTTGTCGCTCGGCGCGGCCCAAACCTGGGCCGCCCGACGTGTGGCGGCCGCCCCGGAGGGCGTCGGCCGCCCCGGAGGGCGGCTAGGACTCCTTGAGGCCGTACTTCTTGCGGAACCGCTCGACGCGGCCGGCGGTGTCGACGAACTTCTGCTTGCCGGTGTAGAACGGGTGGCACGCGGAGCAGATGCCGATCTCGATCCTGGCCACTGTGGAACGCGTCTTGATCACGTTACCGCAGGCGCACGTGATCGTCGCGTCAACATATTCTGGATGGATGCCCTTTTTCATCGGCTCTCCTGTTGTTTGCCGAGGTCTGCCCCGGCACACGCCGGGGCGAGCTAGGCGTATACACCCTGCGCGGCCCGAGGTCAAGGCCCGAAGCCGGCCGCGCTCGGACCAGCGGGCGGGCTAGACCTTGTCGATGTTCATCGTCATCAGGAACTCGGCGTTCGTCTTGGTCCTCTTGAGCCGCCCGATGATCAGCTCCATCGCCTCGACCGGGTTCATCGTCTGGAGCGCCTTTCGGAGCAGCCAGACGCGTTCCATCTCGTCGGGATGGTACAGGTTCTCCTCGCGCCGAGTGCCCGACTTCTCGAGGTCGATCGACGGGTAGACGCGCTTGTCGACGAGGCGCCGGTCCAGGTTGATCTCCATGTTGCCGGTGCCCTTGAACTCCTCGAAGATCACCTCGTCCATCCGGCTCCCGGTGTCGATGAGCGCCGTGGCGATGATGGTGAGCGAGCCGCCCTCCTCGATGTTGCGCGCGGCGCCGAAGAAGCGCTTCGGCTTGTGCAGCGCGTTCGAGTCGATGCCGCCCGACATGATCTTGCCGCTGTGGGGCATCACGGCGTTGTAGGCGCGCGCCAGCCGCGTGATCGAGTCGAGCAGGATCACCACGTCCTTCTTGTGCTCGACGAGGCGACGGGCCTTCTCGATGACCATCTCGGCCACCTGGATGTGCCGTTCGGGCGGCTCGTCGAACGTCGAGCTGATCACCTCGGCGTTGACCGAGCGCTCGAATTCGGTCACCTCCTCGGGCCGCTCGCAGATGAGCAGCACGATGACGAGGCACTCCGCATTGTTTTTCAGGATGCTCTTGGCGATCTTCTGCAGCAGCACGGTCTTGCCCGTGCGCGGCGCCGCCACGATCAGGCAGCGCTGCCCTTTGCCGAGCGGGCAGAGCAGGTCCATCACGCGCATCGAGATCTCGTCGGGCGTGATCTCGAGCCGCAGCCGCTCATCGGGAAACAGCGGGGTGAGGTTGCCGAAGAAGATCTTGTCCTTGGCCTTCTGCGGGTCCTCGAGGTTGATCGAGTCCACGTGCAGCAGGGCGAAGTAGCGCTCCTTCTCCTTCGGCGGCCGGATCTGGCCCGAGACCGTGTCGCCCGTCTGCAGGTCGAACTTGCGGATCTGCGACGGCGAGACGTAGATGTCCTCCGGGCACGGCAGGTAGTTGTAGTTGGGCGACCGCAGGAAGCCGAAGCCGTCGGGCAGGATCTCGAGCACCCCCTCGCCGTACATGGCACCGCTGCGTTCCATGTTGGCCTTGAGGATCTCGAAGATGAGCTGGTGCTTTTTCAGGTTGCCCATCCCCTTGATGTCGAGCTCCTTGCCGATCACCTGCAGGTCGGCTATCGGCATCTTCTGCAGCTCGACCAGGTTCATCGCGGGGCCCGTCGGCTCGGCTTTCTCGTCGGCCGTTTTCGTTGTTGGGCTCATGCTCCCTCCTTGCCGGGATCGGTCCCGGCATGTCTCTCGCGCAAGGCGGCCCACAGGTGCTCGACCTGCTCGCGGGTTGCCTCGCGTGCTCCGTTATTGTTGATGATGTAGTCCGCCTTCTGTTCTTTTTGTTCGAGCGGCAACTGATGCTTCAGCCGCATGCTGAAATCGTCCGCCATGCCGCCGCGCTCGACGAACCGGGCGAGCTGCGTCGCGCGGTCGGCGCTCACGACGATGATCACGTCATAGATGCGCGTCGCGCCGCCCTCGTAGAGCATCGAGACCTCGGCGATCGCCGCCGGCGCGCCGTTCGTCTTGCGTGCGGCGAACCAGCGGGCGATCCGCTCGCGCACGGCCGGGTACAGGATGCTCGTGAGCCTGGCGACGGTGTCTTTGTGCGCGAAGGCAACGGCCGCGAGCTTGGCGCGGTCGATCGCGCCGTCGTTGGTGCGTACGGCCTCGCCGAACGCCTCGCCGACGCGCCGGCGGACCTCGGGGTCCGTCGCGAGCAGCTCGTGCACGACGGCGTCGGCGTCGATCACGGGCGCGCCGAGCTCGGCGAACATCGCCGCCACGGTCGATTTGCCCGTGCAGAGCCCGCCGGTGAGGCCGACGTGGATCATGGCCGCCCCCGCTCCTGCGCGTAAAGGATGTCCCAGCGCGCCTTCGCCTCGAGCGCGCGGCTTTCGTTGCCGAGCAGCACGTAGACGCTCACCATGAGTCGCCACGCCTCGACGTTTCCCGGCCAGAGTTCCACAGCCAGCTCCAGTCCCTGAGCTGCGAGGTCGAGGTCTTCACGTTCGTCGTAGTTCATGTATCGTTGAAAAAGATCTCGGGCCAACGCGACGTTCGCGCGAGCCTCGTCGATATCAGCCTGGGAAATGACCGAGAACACCCGGTACGCGTACCCGAATTCGCCTTCGGCGCCGATCTCGGTCATGAAGCGGAAGTAGCCGCACTTGCTCGGGTCCCGGTCCATCCAGCTCGTGCCGATCTCGTCGAGTGTTCGGTCGGCGGCGGCCACGCAGTAGCGGGGTCCGTACACCCAGCCCTCCGAGTCCGGCCCGGCGAACATGCCGGGCTCGAGGACGAAACAGTCTGCGCCGTAGCGCACGCAGAAGGCGTGGAAGTCGCGTTCGCTGCGCGCATAGAAGCTCTCGAGGAACTGGTGCACCTTGTCGCGCATCGCGGCCGACTCGAACTTCGGCTGCAGCACGATCGGCCGGCCGGCGTGCGCGAAGATCGTCGGCTCGAGCGGGAACATCGCCAGCACGACCGCCTCGTCCGGCGTGTTCGCCTTGAGCCACTTGACGAGCTCGGCCGAGGCCCCATACGGGAACGACCGCCCGTACCAGCGCACGATCTTGACGTAGTGCAGGTTCTCGTACAGGTCGTAGTCGCGCGCCGGCACGTAGAGCCTGTAGCGCTCGTCCACCGTGCCGAAGAACATCCGCTGACCCATGTCGGCGCTGACCACGATCAACACGATGGGCGCGGCCAGCACGAGTGGCCAGCGTCCGCGTGCCGTGGCGAGCACCGCGCCCACGCCGAGCCCGACGAGCACCGCCAGGAAAAAGATCAGGAACACGTGCATCCTGACGAACAGCACGTAGAGCCCGAGCCACGCGAGGACCATCGTGACCGGCAAGCTCACCGCGCCGACGGAGCGCCGCACGAGCTTCGCCGCGACAATGCACGCGCCCGCCAGCGCGCTGAGCACAAACATCGGCGTGAAGTCGCCGGCCGGGACGCGGCCGCCGTGCCTTGTCGTGGCCGAGTGAAGGGCCGGCGTCCACAGGATCCGCGCGTCGTAGCTGAGGTGCTCGGGATCCTCGGGCTTGACCGTCAGGTGCCGGAGCTTGGCGAAGAACAGGGCGCGGAAGTGCCCGTACCTCGGGCCCGCAGGCAGCAGCGAGGCAGCAACAAGCGTGCCGATGAGCGCTGCCGCCAGCACCGCCTTCGTTGCCGGTGCCGGCAGCTTCGCCCGCGTCTCGATGAGCCGCCAGGCCATCAGGCCGTAGCCGAGCAGCATCGCGTACGAGAAAACGAACGCGTGCGCCCGCAAGTACGGAACGGCAACGCCCACCGCGAGCCCGGCTGCGATCGTGGGCGCCAGGTGCACGAGGTGGGCGGCCCACGCGCGCCTGAGCAGGCAGCGCACGGCGCAGTAGGCGACGACCACGAGCAGGTAGAGTTGCGTGAGGTCCCACGTCGCGAGCGCCACGGCCAGGACGCCCGCGGCAACACCCGACGGCGCGAGCCGCTTCGTGCGCAGGCCCGTGTCGAACAGCCAGAAGTGCGCGAAGATCAGCGGGAGCGCGAAGTTCTCTCGCGAGAACTCAAGCCCCGTCGAGCGCACCATGGCGGTGTAGGCGCACGCAAGCGGCAGCGACGCAAGCGCGGCCGCCAGGCCGCTCCGCGTTCGCCCTCGCACGAGGAAGAACAGCGGCACCAGGCCGAGGCAGTACCACGCCGCGTCGAACCGGCGCACGAACCGCTGGAAGCTCACGGCCCGCACGCCGAGCCCGTTGTAGAGCCAGGCGGCCACGAGGCCCTTGCCGACCGACAGCTCGCGCCCGACACGGAGGCCCTCGGGCATTTGCGCGCGCTCGTCGAGGCGCGGGATACGGCCCGTCTGCTGATACGTCTCGGCGTAGTGGAACAGCAGCGCGCTCTCGAGCGTGTACGGGAGCTCATCGGCGCCCGACGGCTTGGTGCCCGTCTCGATGGTCGAGCAAATCGACCATCGCAGCCCGACGCCGAGCGCGTAGATGAGCCCGAGCGCGACGATCGTTGCGACCGTGCTCAGTGCCCTACTGTGGTGCCAATGACGCGGCCGCATTGCCGAGCTCACACCTCGCCCCACGTCCGGCCGGAGGTCACGTCCACTTTGAGCGGGACGCGCAGGTCCATGACGGACTCCATCTCGCCGACCACGAGCTTGCGGGCGGCGTCCTCTTCGTCTTCTGGAATTTCAAAGATCAGCTCGTCATGTATCTGGAGAATCATCCGCGTTCGCAGCCGCGCCTCGCCAAGGCGCTGCTCGATGCGGATCATGGCGATCTTGATCATGTCGGCCGCCGAGCCCTGGATCGGTGCGTTGATGGCGATCCGGCGTCCCAGCGCCCGTGTCTGGTTGCTCGCGCTCTTGAGTTCGGGCACGTAGCGCCGCCGTTTCCAGATCGTCTCGACGTAGCCGTCCTTCTCGCCGGCGGCGACGGTCTCGTCCATGTATCGCCGGACGCGCTTGTAGCGCTCGTAGTAGGCGTCGATGAACGCCTGCGCCTCGCCCATGGCCACGTCGAGGAACTGCGACAACCCGAACGCCTGCTGGCCGTAGATGATGCCGAAGTTCACGGCCTTGGCGCGGTGGCGCATCTCGGGTGTCACGTCCCCCAGGTCGACCTCGTAGATGAGCGAGGCCGTCACCGCGTGAATATCCTCGTCCCGCCGGAAGGCATCGATCATCGCCTCCTCGCGGGCGAGGTGGGCGAAGATCCTGAGCTCGATCTGCGAGTAGTCGGCCGCGAGCAGCCGCCAGCCCGGCTCGCCCGGCACGAACGCCTCGCGGATCCGGCGCCCTTCGTCGGTGCGCACCGGGATATTCTGCAAGTTCGGGTTCGAGCTCGACAGCCGGCCCGTCGCCGTGATCGTCTGGTTGAACGACGTATGAATGCGGCCCGTTCTCGGGTTGACCAGCGCGGGCAGCGCGTCGACGTACGTCGATTTGAGCTTTGCTAGTTGCCGGTAGTTGAGCAACTCCCGGGGCAGCGGATGAAGCTGGGCCAGCTTCTCGAGCACCTCCACGTTGGTGGAGGGACCGGTCTTGGTGCGTTTCTGGACCGGTAGCCCGAGTTTATCAAACAGGATGACCGAAAGCTGCTTCGGCGAGTTGAGGTTGAATGACTCCTGGGCCAACTCATACACCGTCCGGGCCGCCGCGTCAAGCCTTTTCTGAAACTCGGCCGAGAGCTCGGCCAGCAGCCCGGTCTCGACCGCGACGCCGCGCGTTTCCATCTCGGCGAGCACGCGCACGAGCGGCATCTCGATTTCACCAAAAAGCTTGAGCAGCGCCGTCTCGCGCAGCCGCGTCTCCAGGGGCGTCTTGAGCCGCAGCGTCACGTCGGCGTCCTCGCACGCGTACGGCGCCACCTGGTCGAGCGGCACGTCGCGCATGCTGCGCTGCTTCTTGCCCGACCCGATCAGCTCGGTGATCGGGATTTTCTTGAGCCCGAGGTACTCGATCGCCAGCTCGTCGAGCTTGTAGCGCACGCGGGCCGGGTTGACTAGGTAGGCGGCCACCATCGTGTCGAACGCCACGGTGCCGAGCTCGACGCCTGCGCCGCGCAGCACCTCGAGGTCGTACTTGATGTTGTGCCCCACCAGGCGCCGGTTCGGGTCGCTCAGGATCGGGCCGAGCGCGTCGAGCACGGCCGCCGGCTCGAGCGCGCCGTTGAGCGGCACGTAGAACGCCTGCTGCGGCGCGAAGGCGACGCTGATCCCGACCAGCTCCGCCCTGAACGCGTCGGTCGAGGTCGTCTCGACGTCGACGGCGAGCTCCTCGGTCGCTTCGAGCTGCTTGACCAGCTCGGCGAGCGCCTTCGTCGTGTTGACCAGCCGGTAGTCGACCTCGCCGGCGTCGGTCCGGGCGACGAGCTCGTCGCGGAGCTGGTGGAACTCGAGCCGCGCGTAGAGCCCGCTCAGGCGCTCGACGTTCGGCTCGGCCAGCGTCGCCTCGTCGAGGTCGAACTCGAGCGGCACGTCGGTCTTGATCGTCACCAGCTCCTTGGAAAGGCGGGCCGTCTCAGCGTCGTGGCGCAGGTTCTGCTGTCGTTTTGTGCCGGCGACCTCGTCGGCGTGGGCGAGCACCTCGTCGAGGCTGCCGAACTGCTGCACGAGCGCGGTGGCCGTCTTCTCGCCGATGCCGGCGACGCCGGGCACGTTGTCCGAGGTGTCACCGGCCAGGCCGAGCACGTCGGTCACATGCTCGGGCGCGACGCCGAAGCGTTCGGCGACCTCGCTCGGGCCGAGCACGGCGTTGTCCTTGTGCGCGTACAGAGCGCGGACCTTGTCGCTGACAAGCTGGAGCATGTCTTTGTCGGCGCTGACGATGTAGACCTCGAGGCCGGCCGCCTCGGCGCGGCGCGCCAGGGTGCCGATCACGTCGTCGGCCTCGTACCCGTCGATCTCGAGGACCGGGATGCGCATCGCCTCGAGCAGCTCCTTGATGACCGGCATTTGCACGACCAGGTCCTCGGGCATCGGCTTGCGCGTGATCTTGTAGGCGGCGAACCGCTCGCTGCGGAACGTGGGGCCCTTGGGGTCGAAGACGGCCACGAGCCGCTCGGGGCCGAAGTCGTCGATCAACTTGCGCAGCGTGCGCACGAAGCCGAACACGGCGTTCGTCGGGAAGCCCTCGGCGTTCGAGAGCCGCTGGATCGCGTAGAAGGCGCGATACGCGTGCGAGGCACCGTCGAGCAGGAACAGCCGTTCCGCCATGGGTGGCTGGTTCTCCTCGTTGTGGGGACCGGTATGGATACCCTCCGGCCGCGCACCCGCACGGCTCAGCGAACCGGAGGAATGTGACGGGACTTGTCGCCGGGAACTATCGGATGATGGCCCGCCGGGCGCCCCCCCGTAGGGGGCGCCCGACGGGCGAATCTACGCGTCAAATGAGGGAACCGGCCTACCTGCTGCCGCCGGTCGTGATGCTCTGCCCCTCGGCTTCGGCTGCCTCGAGCTCCCTCTGATACCGCGCGAGGTAGCGCGCCCGCTGCTCGGTGAGCTGGCGTTCCCGCTTGATGCGGGTACCGCGCGAGGTGATCAGGTCGGCGCTGACGAAGATCATCAGGTTGACCTTCTTGTCGATTTCATACGAGCCCCGGAACAGCCGGCCCAGAAGCGGGATGCTGCCGAGAACCGGCACGCGATCCTCGACCGTCGTCGTGTCGCCCTGGATGATGCCGCCCAGCACGAGTGTCTCGCCGTCGTTGATGTAGACGGTCGTCGTGACGGTGCGCGCCTGGAACACCGGCTGATTCAGCGGAATCATCTGGCTGCCGTAGTTGATCCACCTGATGAGCTTGCTCACCTCGGGCAGCAGCACGAGAGTGATCACCTCGCCGTCGCTCGAGACGGTTGGGGTCACGCTGAGCAGGATGCCC
>Ga0307422_1001668_pt1 | contig 11442 bp, 11 predicted proteins | sample SalMarWE160290MG_FD_202153 | JGI IMG/M metagenome (GOLD analysis project Ga0307422, IMG submission 202153) | Salt marsh sediment microbial communities from the Plum Island Ecosystem LTER, Massachusetts, United States - WE1602-90 | ecosystem: Environmental > Aquatic > Marine > Intertidal zone >...
CAGGTGGAGGCTGGACCGGTTAAATTAATTATCGCCCCGACCTTGATAGGCCCGGTCTCTGGGGGGGCCTTTTTACACGCAACAAACCCGACACAAACAAACACGGCAACAATCGAAATAGCAACTAGCTTTCGCATAATGCTCCCCTCCTCTTTGTAAAATTTTACCTCACTTCCTGGTACATTGGTTACCTTATACCCCCTCCTTTTCATAATTTTTTTAAACGTTATATATATATCAGCAGGTACACAGTTGTCAAGCGACAAGCCCTTCGGGGGGTACAGATCACCGTGATAATAGCGTGCGCTAACCTAAGCCATCTCACCAAGGGCGGAAAGGAACAATAACGCCCCTCCCTATTCCCACCGCCGCTCGTCTACGATGGTCTGGCGATCCGCGGGGATGGTCCCCCGACCTACCCATGCTATGCTGTCCGGCCTCACGCGGCATACCTGGGGGAACCGTTCGAGCAATCGACGTGACAACTGATCTTTGTCTATTGTCTCATCCTTCAGTTCGATCCGCAGCACAAGCTCGTCCCGCTCCCCCGTGCGCCCCACGATCAGCTGGAACTGGGCAATGGGATCGAACTCGGCAAGCACCTCCTCCGCCTGCTTGGCAATGACGAACATACCCCTGACCTTGACCGCATCGGCCGTGCGGCCCACGATACCGGTGATTCGAGAGGCGGTCCTGCCGCAGGGACACGGTTCTGTCGTATACGCTGCCATGTCGCCGGTGCCGTAGCGTATCAATCCCCAGATGGGGTTGTGGATCGGGGTGGCAACGATCTCGCCTATCTCACCCGGGCCCAACTGCGCGCCCGTATCGGGATCGACGATCTCGATGCAATACTCGTCCATGAAGTGCATCCCCGTCTTCTCACTGCATTCGTAGGCCACGCACCCCCCGAGATCGGTCACCGCATAACACTGATAGGTGTCGATGCCGTATCTTTCTTCAAGCTCCTTCCTGGTGGCGGGGGCAAGCATCTCGCCGGTAAACCAGGCGCGCCGGAGGGAAAAATCCCGCCGAACGTCATGCCCCAGCTCCTCGGCCCGCTGGATAATGGTCATCAAGAAACTGGGCATCCCGGTAAAGCCGGTAACCTGCAGGTCGAGCATCGTCTTGATCTGCGCATCGGTATTCCCCACGCCGGTCGGGACCACCGTCGCCCCGCAGGCCCTGACCCCCTCGTGAAAGAGTATGCCGGCAGGGGACATATGATAGGAGGGGGTATTGATCACCACATCGCCCTTTCTGAATCCGGCCGCATAGATCGTCTTGCCGAACCAGCTGATGCCCTCGGCCTGATGAGGCCCATAGAGCGGGCCGGGGGTAATAAAAACCCGGTCGATCTGTTCGGGTGAGCAGGCCACAAAGCCGCCATAGGGCGGTTTGGATTGTTGCAGCTCGATGAGGTCGCCCTTGCGGGTAATGGGGAGCTGTTCGAGATCCTTCGCCGTGCGAATCGCCGAGGGCTTGATCCCCGCCCGATCGAAGATCTCCTTGGCCGAGGGGGCATGGCGATAGGCGTGTTCGAGGGTCTCTCGTAACCCTTTACGCTGATATCCTTCCCTCTCCTGGGGGGTCATCCCCTCCAGGTCGTCAAAAAAGTCGCCTTTTGTTGCCGTGGACATGGCAGACCCTCTCCCTCCCTATCGTTGGTATGGCGAAAGAATAAGAACTGACCTCACCATCCTCAACCTTCTATCACAAAAAAGCATCAAGCACCATACCCATCTGTTCACCACAGGCATCGGAACCCCCTCTGTCAAGGTGCTCGGTCCTTATTCTGACCGTCTATCAGTTTTTCATCTCTCTTTTATTGAGTAATCTCCCATCGCTGTTTCGTCCACCGATCCCTTTCATGTCAGGGCAAATACTCATATCTCCCTCTCCCGCTGGCGGGAGAGGGCGGGGGTGAGGGTGGCTTAGGCTTCAGATTGTTCCCCCTCACTGCCGCTTTTCCCGCTTCGGGATCTGGCCAAGGGCCACCTTTCGGCCGTAATCCTTATCTCTATATTGAAGTGCGGGAGCGGCATCCCGCATTCTCTGATTTGTGCAAAGCGTCCCGCCCCGCTTTCATGGAAATCTTAATGATGGGATGTCGCTGTGCGACAGAGTGGGACTGTATCCTCTCCCCCAGTGGGGGAGAGGAAGAGAGTGTGGGCAACCGAAGATAAAAGTGATAGACGATCAGGGCCTTATTGTATTGACGGCCCCCTTATGAGATGCTATGAGGAGTCAAGTCCCGCTCCACCTAGTATAAACAGAGAAGACGGCCCCGCTCCACTGCTTAGAACAACAAGCCGGAGGTGCCCCTTTGGGCAGAATACGGGGTCCCTGCCGCTTGCGGCATCCCCTCTTTAAGAATCCAAAGGTTGGGGAGCAAGCGGGAGATGTCGCAATGCGACAGAGAGAGAAAAAGTGATGGAGGAAAAGGCGAAGGAGGAAAACCCCCGGATACGCCCCATCGAGGCCTTCACGGCCCAGATCGCGGACAGGGAGATGATCGGGATCAAGGACCCTACAGGAATTTGTCCCGAGATCGTCTTCGTCTCCGCCGAGGCCTTCTTCCTTATCAGGCTCATGGACGGAACCAATTCCCTGCGCGATTTGCAGGAGGCCTATATGCGCGAATACGGGACACTCCTCTACACCGATAAGATCGAGGACCTCATCGAGCAACTGAACTCCCGCTATCTCCTGGAAAACCAACATTTTCAGGACCACCTCCGCCGGCTTCAAGAGGATTTCAAAAAGGCGGCGATAAGGCAGGCCGTCTTTGCCGGCAAGGGGTATGAAGCCGACCCTGAGATGCTCAAGGCACAATTGCAAGGATACTTCACAGGGCAGGATGGCCCAGGCCTCCCCCCAGGGAAAGATGAAAGGAAGGGTGAAAAAAAAGATCTCAAGGGGATCGTAGCCCCGCACATAGACTTCACCCGGGGAGGGGGGTGCTACGCCCACGCCTATAAGGCCCTGGGCCAATCCCCCCGGGAATCTCAGGGGACGGACCTCTACTGCATCCTCGGGACCTGCCACACCCCTATGAAGAACCCCTTCGCCTTCACCCTCAAGGCGTTTGAGACCCCCTTGGGAAGGGCGGAGGTCGCAAAGGACCTGGTCGAGGAGTGCGCCCGCAAACTCCCCTTCGATCCCTTTCTCGATGAGTTCTCCCACCGCATGGAGCACACCATCGAGTTTCAGGTCATCTTCCTCCAATATCTTTTGGGAAAGGGGGATTTTCAGATCTTCCCCATCCTGTGCAGCTCCTTCCACGAAATGATCCTCGGCGGGGCCTCCCCGTTGGAATATCCCCCGTATCAAGATGCCGTCTCCATCCTCAGGGAAGGATTGGCCCCCCTCCCCTCCCCCGTGCTTATCGCCAGCGCCGACCTGGCCCATGTCGGACCCCAATTCGGCCATCAAGAGACAGTCACCCCCGGGGTCTTGGCCGAGGTAAAGACAAAAGATTTGGAGATGTTGCACTATGTGGAAGAACTGAAGGGGGAGGAGTTTTATCGATTCATCCTCCGCGAGGGTGACCGGAGGAACATCTGCGGCCTGCCCCCCATCTATACCCTGTTACAGCTGATAGAGGCCCAGAAAGGGGAAGTGTTGAATTACCAACAGTGGTCGGACCCCGCTGGCAAGGGGGCAGTCACCTTCGCCGGCATGGCCTTTTACTGATCTATCCGGTGGTGGAGGCGAATCCACGGGAGATGTCATGGAAATAGGGGAGGAGCTCTGGGAGGCTGCCGAGGACCTGCGTTATCTCCTGAACAGGGGCTACCCGAGAGACGCCTCCCTCCAGGTGGTGGGGAACCGCTACAACCTTACGCGCGACTACCGACACCTCCTGCGCCGGGGTGTCTTCCCAACCACCATAGCTGAGGAGCGAAGGGGGAAGAGGGTCTCATTAAAAGAGATCAGGGACAAAGGCCTGGCCATCGACGGCCACAACTGCATCATCACCCTGGAGAGCGCCCTCAAAGGCAAACCCATCCTACTGGCTGATGACGCATTTATCAGGGACATCGCTGGCGTCTCCGGTGGATATAGGGAAAGTACGGAGACAGGGCAGGCCCTGGGGCTGATCATGGACCTCTTGCGCTCTGTTGCGCCCCACGAGGTGTGCTTCCTCCTTGACTCCCCCATCAGCGGGAGCGGGGAGCTGGCCAACCGGATCAGGGGCCTGATGAAAGAAGGGGGCATCCGGGGAGACGCCTCGGCAGTAAAGGTCCCGGAACGGATCATGGCCGACTATGCCGGCATCTGCGCCAGCAGCGACACCGCCGTGATCGACCACGCCGAGGGGGTCTTCGACCTGGCAGGCCACCTCATCATGGAGCAATTGAAAATGGAATATATAGACCTGAGGACAAAACCATACGGATCGCCTTAATCCATAGCTTGACCCCCTCTCCCGCCAGCGGGCGAATCTCTCCTTGCAGGCCTATCCTCTCGTTGTTATATTCCTTAAGAATCCGAAGACCGAGGAAGCAGGTATGTGGCCGTTGGTATTGATATTCGGCAGTTCCTTTGTGGTGGGCCTCTCCGGGGCCTTGATGCCCGGACCGGTCCTTACGGTGACCATTGCCGAGGCCACCAGGAGGGGATTCTGGGCAGGCCCGTTGATCGTCCTGGGTCATGGGATCATCGAGTTCACCCTCTTCATCGCGTTGGTCCTTGGACTGGGATCGTTCCTCAAGCACGACCTCGTCTTCGGGATCGTGGGTCTCGGGGGGGGCATCGTCCTGGTCGGGATGGGGGTGAGTATGGTGCGGGGCACAAGGCAAGCCACGTTGAAACTCGATCTGGATGCGGGGGCACGGAGCAGGCCCGTCATCGCCGGTCTCCTGACCAGCATATCCAACCCCTACTTCATCATCTGGTGGGCGACCATCGGGCTGTCGTACATCGCCCTGTCCCAGCAGCACGGGATCATGGGGCTCGGCTCCTTTTATTCGGGGCACATCATGGCGGATGTCGTCTGGTACTTCGCCGTCGCCGCGGCCATAACGGTGGGGAAAAAGATCATGGATGACCACACCTATCGATGGATCATCGGCCTGTGCGGGGGTTTCCTCGTGCTCCTCGGGCTGTCATTTGGGTACTTTGGTTTATTAAAGGGCCTGAAAGCGTTGATGTAGGGTTCAGGGGTTCGAGGATTCTAGGGGTCGAGTGAAAAAACTGGGATTTACTGGAACCCTTGGCCCCTCGGACCCTCGAATCCTATTCTTACAAGGAGGTATATCGTGATACTGAAGATGTTGGTAGTCGGACCGATTCAGGCAAACTGTTATATCCTGGGGTGTGAGCGCACCAAGGAGGCGGCAGTAATCGACCCCGGGGACGAAGTAAACCACATCCTGACGACCTTGGCCAAAAACGAGCTGCGCCTGGTCTCTATCATCAACACCCACGGGCACTTCGACCACACCGGAGCGAACAAGCCCCTCAAGGAGGCTACGGAAGCCGAACTGTTGATACACCGAGCCGATGCCCCCATGATCGCGCACCAGGGGAGCGGGGCGGCGGCCTGGGGTATGAACATAGAAAATTCACCCCCCCCGGACCGCTATCTCGAGGAAGGGGACAGTATCACCGTCGGTGATATCACCCTCACGGTCCTCCACACTCCGGGCCACTCCCCCGGGGGGATCTCGCTCGTCACCGATAAGATGGTCTTTGTCGGTGACACCCTCTTTGCCGGCTCCATCGGCAGAACCGACCTCCCCGGCGGTGATTACGAGGGGCTTCTCGAGGGGGTGCGGACCAAAATCTTCACCCTGGGGGACGATGTGGTGGTCTACCCCGGACATGGACCGCAGACCACGGTGGGACAGGAAAAACAGCACAATCCCTTCTTTGCCGGCGGGGGTGTGAACCAGTTTTAGGGCTTGCGGGCGACGCCCCGTGATCTCCTCGGAAGAAGAAATACGATCGGCAGGGCGATGATCTGCATACCAACGGCAAAGGCGATGACATAGTTGATGGAGCAATCGTACAAGATGCCGATCACCAGCCCTCCGGCAAACCACGCCCCACCGTATGCCGTATTGAAGATGCCGTAGGCAAGACCCCGGCGCTTTACCGGCGTCAGGTCGGCAATGGCAGCGCGCATGATCGTCTCCTGGATACCCATGACCGCCCCCCAGAGCACCACCCCCCCTATAGCAAGTCCATAGCTCCCTGAAAACCCCAGAAACGGAATGGGGATCGTCAAAAGCGGCAGGGCGATGAGCGAGACCAGCCCTACCCTGTCGTAGGCCTTGCCGATAGCAAGGGCCACAACCGCATCCACGCCCATGGCCAGGGCGTACAAAAGGGGTATCTGGGCCGTGGGGACAATTGACTTGATGCTGAAGTGATAGGCAATGAGCTGGAAGTTGGCGAATCCGCCAACGCTCAAGAAGGCAAAGAGCGTATAGAGCCAGAAGGCAGAAGGGAGCCGGCCCCGGTCAGGAACTGAAGTGTGGGGATGCTCCAACTCCTCTGGCGCAGGGACCTTTTTGCGCGCCAGCGTGAGCATGGCCAGGGTCACGAGGGTCGACACGCCAAGGATCGCAAAGCCGGTGCGGTACCCGCCCTGCAGGAAAAAGACCGCGCTGAGCGCCAGCGGCCCGATCACCGCGCCGATCTGATCCATGGCCTCGTGGATGCCGAAGCCCCACCCCCTGCCTACCTGTTTGGTGGCGTAGGAGAGGATGGTGTCACGCGCCGGCGCCCGGATGGCCTTCCCCATGCGCTCCGCTATGATAAAGACCGCCGCCACCTGCCATATACCTGCCAGGGCCAAGAGGGGGATGGCGAGGATAAGGCCGTACCCGCAAAAGGCAAAGACCCAGTAGCGTCCTGTCCGATCCGCCCAGTACCCGGAAACCAGGCGCAGGGCATAGCCGAGAAACTCCCCCAATCCCGCTACCAAACCAACAACCGCGGCACTGGCCCCCAGGGTATAGAGAAAGGGGCCCGTCACGCTGCGCGCCCCCTCGTAGGTGATATCCCCGAACAGGCTCACGATACCCATTAAAATAATAAACTGATACGCCGTCCGGCGGAGATCTTGGCCTTTACGCTTCATGGCTCCTGCGCATGATATTTATCAGGGACAAAGGTGGTCTCGATCACACAGCGCCCATCCCCCTTGACCAGGCTTTCTTTTATAGTGTGCAGGGGCTTGAGGCGCAGGGCCTTCATCACCCCAGTGCGGATTGCCTGGCAGCCGCACTCGTACCCTTCGAGCATCCGCGCCTTTTTGATGGCGTCATAGACATGACAGCGGCTCCCGATCCACACGGCGGTGTTGCCTTCGAACGTGACCGGCTCATTGATGTAGAGGCCGTCGAAAAAGGCGTTCCGCCAGATGACCCTGAAGATGGACATCAGGTCCTGGATGGAGCGGGGGCGCTCGATCACCCGTTCTCGTAGAAGCTGGTTGGTCATCATGCGGAAGAGTTTCTCTGTCGCTCTGCGACATCCCCTCAATTAGATTTTGCCGCCTTGCGGCATGATGTCCTTAAAAGATTTAAAGGAGCATCATTATACAAAGAGGTGGGGGAGGCAACTTTCAGATTGATCCGGTTGGCCTGCTCGAATCCCAGCTCCTTGACCAGGGCCGCATGCCAGAACGAATCATGCAGCCACCAGAGCTTTCGCACAGTATCGACTGATTTGAATTCCGGTATTGCCATACAATGCCCCCCGAATCAAAAATAAGGCGGAAATTATACCACACTCCCTCCCGGAGGTGAAAAGACAATCCTGCTTGAGGGCTTACATCGTTAGGGCGGAAATAGCCAGTATGTCGAATATCTCTCGACATACTGGTATCATTTGTGCTATAAAGAATTAAATCGAGGTCAAAGCTGTGAGTGGGCCGATATAAGCAGCCTTGACTTCATTATGAGGATAAACATGACTTTGATGGAGCGGATTCGTCGACAAATCCCCCAGGAGGAATTCGATTATCAGACGTTCTTAGACTGTCTCAAGGACTATGCAAGACCGCGTGATAAGATCAGGGCCCTCCTCAAGAACAATGCTATTATTCGGGTGAAAAAGGGGCTCTACGTGTTTGGCCCTGATTACAGCAGGAGCCCATTTTCCCGGGAATTACTGGCTAATCTGATATACGGCCCATCGTATGTGTCACTCGACTATGCACTCAGCTACTACGGCCTGATCCCTGAACGCGTAGAAACCCTGACATCGGTCACGAGCGGCAAAAACCGGGCCTTCTCAACTCCTGTGGGACGCTTCACCTATTGGTCGGTTCCTCTCGATGCATACCGTGTCGGTATCGACCTCATACAGCTCGATGCACGGCGTTCTTTCTTGATGGCAACGCCGGAAAAGGCATTGGCCGATAAGGTCCATTGCAACCGGGGTTCTGATATCCGGAAGGCGGGGGAATTGGAGGCTTACCTGTTGGAAGAGTTACGCATCGACCCAGGAGAGTTGTCCAAGCTGGACTACGAGCGTATTAAGGAAATTGCACAACACCGGCGTTCCCGGAAGATGCAGCTTTTGGCTGCCTTCATGCGCCGCACAAGAAGGAGCAATCGATGAATGAAGCTGTGGCCCGGATGATATCGCGATATCAGTGCCGCCGTTTGGAGGATTATGTCAGGGCGCTTCGAGAAATCCTGCAGGAGATCGCCCTCCTTGGTCTCTGGAGGAGCAAGTTTTTTGAGAAAGGCGCCTTTTATGGCGGCTCTGCGCTCCGTATCCTGTATGGATTAGACCGATTCTCCGAGGACCTGGATTTCTCGCTCCTGCAACCAAACTCCGACTTTACCTTATCCAGATACAGCCAAGCCCTACAAACAGAAATGCGGAGTTTCGGTTTTGAAGTCTCGGTGGAACAAAAAAAGAAAGAAATCCCGCGGGCCGTGCAGTCGGCGTTTCTCAAAGCGAATACACTCGAACAACTCCTGGTCATTGAGGCAGAGAAGGAGATCATTCACGGACTTCCAAAAGGTCAGGTGCTTAAAATTAAGGTGGAGGTGGATACAGACCCGCCGCCAGATTTTACCACCGAAGTCAAATATCTCCTTCATCCGATCCCGTTTTCCGTCCGCTCCTATGTCCTGCCCGACCTTTTTGCCGGCAAAATGCATGCGATCTTGTGCCGACGCTGGAAGAACCGGGTCAAGGGTCGTGACTGGTACGACTTTGTATGGTTCATCTCCAACCATCCTGAATTGCACCTTGTGCATCTTGAAAAACGCATGATGCAGACGGGTGACTGGAAACAGGACGAACCTCTGACAGCAGGGCGTTTCAATGAGCGGCTTCAAAAAATCATAGAAACGGTCGATCTCAAGAAGGCACGTACAGAAGTAGCGCCTTTTGTGAAAAATCCCGATGCCCTGGCAGTATGGTCAAAGGAATTTTTCCTCGATATATCGCGCCGGATTAAATTGGTCTGACGATGGGCCTGCTACGCCCTTCCCTTCCCCCTCTTCCTTGACCAAGGCCGCATGCCAGAACGAATCATGCAGCCACCAGAGCCTTCTCACGGTATCGACTGATGGAAATTCCGATATATCCATTCAATTCAATGCCCCCGAATCAAAAATAAGGCGGGAATTATACCATATCTCCTAATTTCTCACATAACAGCTCTTCCCCTTGACTTTTCTGCCTTTTTTCTTTAAAATAGTACAATAAGATATAAAACATTGCGACTTTTACTAAATTATCAAAAAACAGTTGGGCATTTCTAATCTGGATTTCGGGGGGGGAGATACAGGCAATCTTCTTTGCATTCACAATCATAGTGGGTTAAAAATCATGGCTAAGGTTCCAATGTCACTATATCTTTGTAAATCTGAACCTATGAATCTCCCCATTTGCCGCTGGCAGGAGAAGATGATTAATATTGTTATCTGTACATGAACCTTTTGGGCAGTTTTAGGCACTAACATTTAGAATTAACGGTCATTGGTAAAGTAATGTCAAGGCACCCTAAACCCTAAAGAAGGAGGAAAAATTATGAAATACGTATTTCGATTGGCATGTATCCTTATAACGGCCTGTTTTTTAATGCAACTTCCACTGTCCGCCTGGTCGAAAAAGACCAGGCCCCCTACCAGTAGTGATGTCGAGGCGAGCATCCGCCCGGATCTGGTGATTTCCAAAATAACTTATTCCCCGGGCCCCCTTCCCAAGTGGAATGATGAAGTTACCATCACGGTGCGTGTCAAAAATGTCGGCCAGGGTGGGGCCGATGCCTCCGACGTACGTGTGAAGGTGGGGAGCGAAGGGAATCCGCCAGTGGTACAGATCTCTACCCTCAATCCCGGCCAGGAGCGGATGTATACGAGAAAGTTCACCTTTGGCACGGGGGGCAATTTCATGGTAACGGCCACGGCCGATTACGGGAACAACCTTGTCGAGTCCAACGAGGGAAACAATGTCAAGCAAAAGACCATCCAGGTAAGACCACGTCCCAAACCGGATCTGGTGATTTCCAAAATAAATTATTCCCCGGGCATGCCCAAGGTGGGGGATGAAGTTACCATCTGGGTGTTTGTCAAAAATGTCGGCCAGGGTGGAGCCGATGCCTCCGGCGTGCGTTTTAAGGTGGGGGGCGAAGGGAATCCGCCAGTAAAACAGGTCTCGGCCCTCAATCCCAGCCAGGAGCGGATGTATACGAGAAAGTTCACCTATGACAGTCCGATCAATATCGTTGTAACGGCCACGGCCGATGACGGGAACGACGTTGTAGAGTCCAATGAGGGAAACAATGTCGAGCAAAAGACCATCCAGGTAAGACCACGTCCCAAGCCGGACCTGGTGGTGACCAAGATCAATTACTCTCCCGGAAGTCCTAAACAGCACGAACAGGTAAAAGTTTGGATTTTCGTAAAGAACATCGGCCCGGGTAAATCTGATCCATGCTACTTGAGTGAGGGTGACACATTAAATTACACATTAAATTCGGATTCGGATCCGGGCTGGAAGTGGACTAATAAACATTCGGTCCCAGCCCTCGATCCCGGCCGGGAGTATCGGTGTGATGGTTTATTTTTATCTAATTCATCGGGCACGTATTACTTGAAATGCTTCATCGATAGGGAAGATATAATCGTAGAGACCAATGAGGAGAACAACAGGCTGGAACGGAAGATCGTCGTGAAGCCAGCGAGCAATTAGTAGTCCAGTTTAGGCGGTAAGGCCCTCAAATGAGATCGGTCGCAAAATGGAGAACAAGGGAGGAGATCAAACCTTGATTTGTGATAAAAAGACGGTCGTTGTTCAAAGATCCGGATCAAGGTTTGATCCCCCTATTAAATTGGAAAAGTAATGTCAAGGCACTCTAAACCCTAAAGAAGGAGGAAAAATTATGAAATACGTATTTCGATTGGCATGTATCCTTATAACGGCCTGTTTTTTAATGCAACTTCCACTGTCCGCCTGGTCGAA
>Ga0307422_1001669_pt1 | contig 11441 bp, 11 predicted proteins | sample SalMarWE160290MG_FD_202153 | JGI IMG/M metagenome (GOLD analysis project Ga0307422, IMG submission 202153) | Salt marsh sediment microbial communities from the Plum Island Ecosystem LTER, Massachusetts, United States - WE1602-90 | ecosystem: Environmental > Aquatic > Marine > Intertidal zone >...
ATTCATTCGACGAAGCCGTGTCAGCCCGTCAAGCTACCGGCTTCAGCCGGTAGTAGTTGACTTCCTAACAGTCTTCAGCCTTCAACCTATCTACCTGAATAGTTACAGCCCCCTTATCAAAGCATGAGATTCGTTACGTTTCTTACCTTCGTCTTGAACTCATCGGTTACCGCATCCACATCATCCAGGGTAGTAATAACATGCGGGGTTATTAAGATTATGAGCTCCGATTTGGAAAAGGAGGCGGTTTTTTTGCCGAACAAAAACCCCAGCACCGGTATCTTGACCAGCCAAGGGACCCCTGATTCTCCGTCCGACTTGCTATGCTTCATAAGGCCGCCGATCACTATGGTTTGGCCGTGTTTCACGGTAAGGGTGGTATTCACGCTTCTCTTAAAAAAAGACGGGTAGTCTTTGCCGCCGACCGAAACATCATGGCTCCGATCGCTGACCTCTTGGTTGATGTCCATGGTAACCAGGCGCCGCTCATTAATATGCGGAGTTACTGTTAGCATGAGCCCTGTATCCCGGTATTGTATGTTGGTCTGTATCATGGGCTCCGTGCCCGAGGTGTACTGATATTCTGAGCTTGCCACCGGTATTTCGGTAGAGATATCGATCTCAGCTTCTTTGTTGTCCGAGGCCAAGAGAGAGGGAGAGGCCAATATATTAATCCTGTTCTTCGAGGCCAAGGCAGAGAGAATCCCGGACCATCGATCCGTCTGACCTATCGTATACTGGAGGCCTGCGCTGCCCATACTTGCACTCAATAGAGATGAACTAATAGCGCCCCCCGCGCCTTTCAGGTAGCTCCATTCAACACCCAGGTTGGTGTCCTCATCCAGGGAAATCTCAGCAACGGTCAACTCGATGAGCACCTGCCTGGGGAGCACATCTATCTGATCCAGAACAGACTTTATGGTTTTGTAATCCCCGGGTATGGCCTCAATGATGAGGGCATTGCGCACTTCATCCGGAACAATTCGAATCTCCCCTCTCAATGTCCCTGACCCGAGCCCTTGGATAATCTCTCGGCTTGTCGCTGCGGCAGGGAGGGCCGTCTTCTGAGGACCTTCCTTGTCTAAAGGATTTCTCATAACAGGGGCCTTAGCAGGAACCGGTTCTTTTTCTGCCGGTTTTTTCTTCTCGATAGCTGATGCGTCTTTGACAAAGACGAGGTTCAGGATCTCGGCCAATTGATTTGCCTCGCCGTTTTTGACCGAGTACACGTAAATCCTGGGTTCTGCCTTCTCGCTGGGCACATCCAGTCTCTTTACGATCCGGTCAATCTGTTCAAAAACCCGAGGGGTCGAACTCAGAACAATCAACAGGTTTAATCGCTCGATTCCTATCATCTTTAGTTCAGCCTTTGTCTTTTGGATTACCGGAGCTAAAACGCTTTCCAGGGTCTCCGCCATTTCTGGGGCATCGGCGTATAACAATTCGTAAAAATGATAATGGAACCGCTCAAAGAGATCCAGATCAAAGGCCTCCACCATCTTTACTATTTTCAGGATATTGGCGCCTCTATCCACCACCACGATCACGTTTGATTCATCATAAGATACAATGGTGCCATTGGCCGAAAGAAACGGGGTCAAGAGCTTTACCATCTCTCCGGATACGACGTGCTTTACCGGTATAACCTGGATAACCACCCTTTCGGCCGGCGGCATCCCTTCCTGCTCCACTCCGAATCGTGAGGGAATTGGAAGGCCGGAGGCATCCTTTAAGGACACGACGCGATAAAGGCCCTTTTGCTGTACCACGGTGAGGCCGTTTACTTCTAAGATCCTGTCAAAAACGGACCAAAGATCATCATGGCTCAATTTGCCCGCGGTGTGGATGGTAACCTTGCCCTGGACGCCTGGGTCCACAATATAATTGATCTTCAGCAGATCCGCTATGACCCGGATGACTTCATAGATGTCCGCATCATCGAAATTCAGCACAATACCGGCTTGCTGGTCCTCCTGAGATTCCTTTTTCTCCTCAGCGGGCCCGGGGCTTGGCTCTGGAACAGGCGCAGGTTTTCCGGGCGCCTCTTTTTCCGTCACCGGGGCATGAACAGCAGAAGCCTCCTTCTTCGCCTGCGAAAAGGGGAGGGTGAGAGGCGCCTTAGCCGGTGAAAGTCCTTGCGGGATCTCCACCTCGCGCCTCGCATAGCCGAATGGGGTGGAAACCAATTGATATGTGCGCCCGTTCTGTACGATGATCTTTTTGTCTTCCGGCTCAACCTTTGGGGAGACAAGGGGCTTTTTCTCCTGTGATACCGCGTCCGCTCCCTGCCGTTTTTCTGTAAACGTGTCCGTGGCGCATCCAGCAAAAAACTCTAGCATTACCACGAATACGGCTAATCCAATGCCTTTTACTAACCCTGTTCCCATGTAAGGCCTCATTTTTTCCTTCTCTTCATGTCCCCAAAAGGGGTCTTGATTATCTCAAATTCGCCTTCTTCCACCGCTTCCTTCTTCTCTGTAGGCTTGCTAGGGGGAAGGACCGGTTCCGCTTTTGCCGGTTCCTTTCTTACCGGTTCTTTTTTTACCCCTTCGGCCTTTTGGATCACTACATTGGGCTTCATGGAGGGTGGCTGGCTCCGTCTTTCTTTTTCCGTATAAAGGCCTACCTCGTAGCGTTTGCCCTCCTTTTGTAAAAACACCTTTTCCGCACCGATCTCCACTACCTCATAGCCGCCAAGCACCTCTCCTGCTGACGCCCACGTGAATCTTCTCTGATCCTTGCTCCTTTCGGGATTAGTGAGCAGCGCTTTGCGGTCATCACCGGCGATCACGACCCCATACAACAATATGTTGGGAATGACCTTCTTTTCCTCCTTTTCTATAGCCGTATCAACGGGTTTATCCTCAGGCTGCTGTCTCTCAGGAGAAAATAGATTCTTGGTCACGATCGCCTCATACTGTCCCTGGGGAAAGGCCTTGGCCGGCGGAGCAGTTCTCGGGTTGAGGCTCGTTCCTTTTATCTTACCAGGTTGTGCCGAGGGCAGAGGGATTTCCAACGGCTCCGTCCACACCCGGTAGGCCTCTGCCCCTGAAAAGGCAACCAGGCAGAGAAGCATCAGGTTGATGATCCACTTCATTGACGGTGCATTCCTCTCTGAATAAACTACATTCTGTGAAATCAAAATCCCCCTTTACCCCCCTTTCTGAAAGGGGGATAAGAGAATTCCCCTCCCTTTTCTAAAGGGAGGTCGGGAGGGATTGTAACGTTTTAAAAAAACTTTTAAAACACTGCACTTAGGGATTTTTCATGATCCCTTCCACGGTGAAGAGGGCAGAAATGGTGTCACCTGCCCCTTTCCCATAGGTGCTGACATGTAAATCTTTTATATCCAAGGACTTGGAGGGCTCCTCAATCTCATACAGGACCCCCTTTAATTTACTGATGCTTGACTTAAAACGAAACTGAACAGGGATCATGACGTAGGGCGACTCCTTTACCGTCTCTGGATTTAGCACCCTCATGCTTTCGATCTCAACCTCATTACTTTCGGCTATCTCCTTGATTGCGTTCTGGATATGGGCTGCGGCCAAGGCATTGGTCTTACCGGCAATAAGTCCGGATTCCAGGCTGGCAAGCTCTCGAACGAGACCCTCATAATGCCGTCCGAGCAGCTTCCCCTCCTCGGAGACGGCCCTGTATCGGGCCAGTTTCTGTACCTTCAGTTCAATGTGCTCTTGTGGAACAGTAAGGGATTCCACAAGGGGCATGAGGCGATAGGCCAAGGCCAGGACTAGCAGGATGACCCCTCCTAGTATGATGTATTTACGCCTTAATTCCGCTCTAAGATGCATAGGGCTTGTACCTCAGGTTGATAGGCTGAAGACTGAAGGTTCTTTAGTTTGCAGCGATCGAATCAAGCCATTCAAGACCTTCTCGGTTTCGACTATCTTCGGTTCAATCAGGGATGAATCCTGATCGGACAGGAAACCTAAGCGTTTTGCTAAACTGAGCTGATAGTGCAGTTCCCGTAATGACCCGAAGGCCATATAGAGGAATCGAAGGTAATCTGCCTGGCTATCACGAGCGCATCCTTCCACGATGTTAGAAGCAACCGAAAGAGCTGCTCGCCGCATTTGAGACGTTAGCCCATACAACTCTTCTCTCGGAAAACTTGCAGTCACACGGTAAACCAATACTGCCAGCTCATCAGCAAGCTCAAATGCCCTCAGTTTTGTATGATCGCGCATCATTTATACCTAACAGCCTTCAGACTTCAGTCTATCTACCTGAGTAGTTACCGCGATTTTATATAACGCGGCTTGTCTGCCTCCGGCAGGCTTCGCCGCTCTATACTATCAATTTCAAACGTATCCTGAAGCGTTCGTTGCCTTTGCGCGTCTTGGATACGGGAGACAGAAAGGCTACATCCCTAAATAAGGGAGAATCCTCCAGGAGAGGTATCAGTTGGGTAGCTGTCTCAGCATACCCTCCTATGATCACGGAATCCCCTGCGATTCGCATTTCAATGAGCCAGGCGCCCGTTGGTATCCTATCGGTCAACTCCTTTATGATATCCAAGGTACGCGGCAAACGTCCTTTTATCGTCTGCAAGATCTCTATCTGCCGGATTAGTTCCCGGCATTGCTGTCTGTCCTTCTCAACCCTCTTTATCTCATCTCCCAGCCGGCTCAACTCCATATCTATCTTCTCCGCCATTGCCCGGTTTCGTACAATCCCTCCTCCCCACCATGCACTCGCGGAGACAATCAGCAAGGCGCCCAGGATGATCATGACATATCGCGAGATCCTGCTTGGCTTTCGCCGAAGCTCTGGGGGGAGCAGATTAAGCCTGACAGGCGCCTCCTTGAATTCCTTCACGGCCAGGCCGTAAGAAAAGATCGAACCCTCATCCCTTCCCAGCGGGCTCGTCCACGCGGGCTTGCCCACAGGCGCCTCACCGGTTTTCAGCTGTTCCAAAAAATCAGGATCTGCGCCGGGGCCGAAAACCAGGACGCTGCAATCCTTTCCATCCAGCCCCCAATATGCCTGGACCTGGGTCAAGGCCTGAAGCAACAAACCACTGTCGTTTTTCTCCCCTTCCGGCCTCTCCAACATAGTCCCGTATTTCAAGGACCAGGCATCAACCGCCGCCAGCTCCAACCATGAATTGTCCACATACACCAGGGCAGCGCATCCAGACTCATGGCCGTCAGTAAGACAAAAAACGGCATTTGCAAGCGATGAGGCCCCCGGCTCTATGGTGTCAATCTTCCAATCTACAGACCGAGCAGCCTCCAGGATCTGGTTGATAACGGCTCGCTTGGTTACCGCCAGAAGCAGATCCAGGGTTCCCTCGTCCTTCCTCTCAGCGATGATCTGGTAGTCGAAAAACACCTCATCTCCGCCTAAGGGTATATATTTGTCCATCTCATAACCGAGAGATCCCCTTAGATTCTCCTTGAGGGCCAACGGCACGGTGAGATACCTGAACATCGCGAGATCGGATTGAAAACCCACGTGCAAACGGGCTCCTCCGGCCTTGTGGCCCACCGCAAACCCGGCAAGAAGGGAAAAGGCCTTTTGCGCCCTCTCGGCAAAGGGAGCCTTGGGGTCCAGGGATAGATCGCTATGGGCCGACAGTTTGGGACCTCCCGGTCCCTTGCCCAGCAAGGCCGCGCTTGCGCGATCACTGCCGATGTACAGCCCAAGACACGGCTGGAATATCATAATCTCCCTTCAGATCCAAGATCGTCAACATTGGGGCCTTCCCCTTCCAGGAAGGCGGCTCCCGGCCTCTGGTCATCCCACCACTGGAGTATAGCGTAACGGTCGGCGACCTTCGCGTCAAGCATAACCAGCGCTGAAAGGGTTCGGGAGGCAGGTCCGTGGTTCATGGATCCCCGAGACCGGATCACGTAGTATGGGTTTAGCTCCATGGTGATAAAAGGGGCAATCGAGGCATAGATCTCCGTTCCCACTACCATGCTCAATTCAGCCGGAGATAAAAAATCCTTTTCCTCCCTGAATGCCAATACGGCCTTTACCGCATCCTCGGTCATTCCGGGAAGAGCGCCCAAAACCTGGGGTGGAGCAGCATTGATATTGATCTTTTGCGTTTTAACATTCTTTCGAGGCACAGACTTCCCCTCGCGCGGTCCCTCAGCAGCCTCCCCGTAAACGGTGACCATATCCTGCAGTCCGCCGTAAAAGATCTTCCTGGTAATCCCGCGAACCAGCAACAGTTCCTCAACGGAATCAAATGAGTCGTCCTTGCACGGGTACGGGGTGGGCAGGGCCTGGTAATAATCATTCTCCGCGCCGTTTAGACGATGCAGCTGATCCTGGTCACGCCAGTCCAGAATGGAGTCCACGATCACCGCGGCCTCTTGCTCATCCAACTGAAAAGGACTGAGCATGACCTTGAGAAGCCTGCTGTCTGCCGTGTTGATATCTATCTTGCCTGATTCATTGGCTACATGCACTGCGTAATACCCCTTGCCGAAAAGGACCTTCGGGTTTTCGCAGTTGATGCGAAAAAAAGGTCCTTCTCGTTCGCTCTGTTCAGATTCTACCTCCCTCCGCACCGGCCTGAAACCTTCTCGCACCATCTGGTCTACGGCTTGCTGGATCCCTGCGTATGCGACGTAATAGGCCTGCGTACCCTGCGTGAAGCCCCACGTCATATTCACCTCAGCCCGCATGGTATGGCAGAACTCCGCCACGATCACGGACAACAGGATCAGGACCCACAAGACCAGAAAAAGGGCCACGCCCCTCTCGTCTCCTGTTCGGAGCAGGGCCCTCAAGATGGAATATGCCGATGGCCTCATTGAACCTTGACCGCGCAGCGAGGCCTCGCCAGAAAGGACAGGGCGATATCCCCTTCGTACGTTATATGCACCTTGACCGCAAGAGGCAGATCCCCCTGCTTCTCTTCGCCCCATTCCTTTATCAAACGAGGCTCTTCCTCGCCGCTCTCATGATACAGATAGTGGAATATGATCTCCTCGGCCCGTGGAAGCAACAGAACAGGGGCGCCGTTTCCTTCCTGCCCTTTGGGTTCATGGTCCGGGCCCAAGAAGATGAGATCCTTTTGGTACAAGAGGAGCTGTTCCTTGCCTGATTCCTCATCATGCACCACCTCATACCGCACATACACGGGTCTGCCTTCGCTTTCGGTCAAAAGAGGGATCAGGGAGGCAAATTCTAAGGATTTTTCGTCTCCCCTCATCAAAAAGGGGGTTTGCTCGGGCAATCTCACCTTGTCCCCGGTATACAGGGAGGCTATCTGGGAACCGATCAGTTCAACCACAACGCGCAGCCTCTGGTTCTCGTCGATGCCCTTTTCACCTTTTTCCCATGCATCCACACCTATCTTAAGCCCTCCGAATATCAAGGTCACCACAATTGCAAGAATGGTGCCGCTGATCAAAAGCTCCAGCAAGGTAAAACCATCGGACCTTGAAACAGGGCCGAGCGATGGATGAGGTAAACCCACGACTCCCTCTAGCTCCTAACCAAAGATATTTGAAATTTTGAATATCGAACAAGGAATTTAGAACAGAAGAAGTGATAGGAAAACTTCGAAATTCGACATTCCTTGTTCAGCATTCTGCGGTTCAAAGACCATCTCAAGTTTCAAAATAGTACGAATGTGAGAGATAAATTCTTAGAATGAACCAGTAAGAACCTAACCACCTTGAAGCTCTCCCGCTCTGGCCATCGTAAGGGTGCTGATGGCAACATTCCGCTGCCGATGCCCTTCCTTCCACGTGACCTCCAGGGCAATGCGAAAAAGGCGGACGGATCTGGCGGGCATGACCGCTTCATCCTCCAAGAAAGGGGTTATCTCCACGTTCCACAGGGAACTGTCCGGGAACCTGCCTTCCATGGATCCGGCGGACAGCTCAGGGGCTGTGAGGATTTCCTCCATCTTCTCGCGGGCATGGAAAACCGCCTGGAGATACTCGCGCGAGACGCGGCCTCCCTTCAGACCCCCTGAAAAAAGCTCCATGATCGCGACCAGGCAGATGGTGAGGATGACCATGGCCACCAGTATTTCAATAAGGGTAAATCCGGGAGATCCCCTGCTGCAGAGCCGAACATGCCTTGCGTATGGGTAAGGGGAGCCCCCTTCAGCCATTGTTTTTTTCTGAGATCTCACACCGATCAGAAGATCTTTGCACTGGAGGTGACGATATCCACCCGCACTATACAGGATTTACCCCTGGCGTTGACCAGGCTAATCTCTCCCCCTGTGGAGGTCCCGTTTTCAAAGAAGTAGATGAAATAAGGTTCAGCGGGATCGTGAGGGCCTCTGCGTGTTTTTACCTCTTGGAACTGGATGCCCTCGGGCAAGGCGTATTCTTTTTTCAGGGTACGGCCGGTGTGCGACTGCTCTTCGGCATTCTCATCCTCGGCCCTGACCTGATACAAGGGGCGAACAGTTACCATCCCCTGCCCTTTATCGATAATGGCCTGATACATAATCTTTTCGGTGGCGGCCCTGCTGCCTGCATATCTGAGAGAGGCGGCCAGGGCCCTCGCCGAGGTCTTGAGCTGTAAATTGATAAGAGAATTTCCCACCCTAGGGGCCGCGAGCATGGCGAGGGTCCCCACGATGATGATGACCACCAGCAGTTCCACCAGGGTAAAGCCTGTGGGCCCGTCAAAAAGGTTAGACCTATTCGGAGACCTTCTCCTCATCCTTTGATGTCCGTCCAACTGAGGATGTCCTGATCCTCATCGCTTCCACCCGGCCCGCCGTCAGCGCCGTAGCTGATGATGTCATAATCTCCGTGTTCGCCGGGGTGCCTATACACATAAGGATGTCCCCAGGGGTCCAGCGGCACCTCTTTCGGCAGATACGGCCCATCCCAGTTCTCCACATCGCCGGGCTTTTCCCTTAAGGCCTGCAGACCCTGCTCGTTTGTCGGGTATTTTCCTACGTCCAGGCGGTAGGTATCAAGGGCTGTTTCCAAAAGCCCGATCTGCGCTTTAGCCGCCTTTTGTTTTGACTTGCCCACCTTTCCGAACATCCGTGGCCCTACCAGGGAGGCCAAAAGGCCCAGGATGATCATCACAATCAACAATTCTATGAGCGTAAAGCCCCTGGAGCATCTGCATCCCGTCATGTTCTCTCTCCCATAGCTCAATCAATACTAGAAAGGCAACTCATTGATACTGAATATCCCCATCAGCATGGAAATCACGACAACCCCCACGAGAAAGCCCATAATAAGAATGATAATGGGCTCGAGTAGGCTAACCAACCTCCTAATCATTTCCCGCATGGTGTTTTCATAGTGATCGGCCACCCGCAGCAACATCTGTTCCAGCTGTCCCGTCTCCTCGCCTGTGACGATCATCTGGAGGGCCAGTTGCGGAAAACCTTCAACGGTTCTGAGCGCAACCGACAGGCTGTCGCCCTCCCTCACCCTTTCGGTGATCCTCATCATAGCGCCCCTCATGGTCTGATTATTGATTGACTCCTCGGCCATGGAAAGGGCCTGAAGGATGGGCACGCTGCTGCTCAGCAATACCCCCAAAGTCCTTGCAAAGCGAGCCACCTCCATCTCCCTCAACAGGCTTCCCACAAGGGGCATTGCCATCTTATAGCGGTCCATCCTCGCCCGCCCCCCTGCTGTTTTCACGTACCGCTGTATCGTAAAGATAAGGCCTATGACCCCTATAACCAGAAAGGGCCAGGCGCTTCTCAGCAGTTCGCTGGACAAAAGGAGGATTTGGGTGGGCAGGGGCACTGCCTGGCCCGTATCGGAAAAAATGACGGAAAACTTTGGGATCACAAAGATGAGAAGGATCACAATGGACAGGCCGCTGACCATCAGGACGAATACCGGGTAGATCAAGGCGGAGATTATGTGATTCCTCAACTCCTGCATCTCTTTGAGGAATCCCGCAAGTCTGCCGAGGGATTCGGCCAGCCTCCCTGCCGACTCCCCTGTTTTCACCATGTTTCTGTAGAGCTCTGAGAAGACATCCTTATGCCGCGCCAAGGCATCGGACAGATAGGCGCCGCCTTTTACCCTTCGGAGCAGATCATCCACAAGATCGCGAAAGGAACTATTTTCCAGGACCTGAGCCTGGATGGTCAGGGCTTTATCAACCGGCAGGCCTGAGGCCAGGAGGAAGGAAAAGTCTTGGGTGAAGGTTACCAATTCAGCCAGGCGAACCCGCTTGCGGCCAATCTTCAAGAACCGGCGCAGGTCTTCGGTATAACTGCTCAAACCCTGTTTTTGCAGGGAGATCCGTATGGGGATATAGCCCATCTCCTGGAGCCTGCCTGCTGCAGCGCTCTCGGCTTCCGCCTCCAGGACACCCGTTACTACTTTGCCTGAGGGATCCGATGCCTTATAGGTGAAAAGGGCCATGATCCGGTCAATCCTCCAAGGTAACCCTCAAGACCTCGGACATGGTGGTGATGCCCGTCTTGACCTTTTTCCAGCCATCTTCCCTCAAGGTGATGAGGCCTTTTGTTATGGCCACATCTCTGATCTTTTCAGATGAGGCCTTTGCCCCGATCAATTCGCGGATCTCGTCGTCGATCTGAAGGTACTCAAAGATGCCTATTCTGCCCAGATACCCGGTGCCCCGGCATTGATCGCATCCCCTGCCCTCATAAATGGCCATGACACGGGCATCCTCCGGTTCTAATCCCATTGAGGCAATCTGCCTTTTGTCGGGTTCAACGGCCGTCTTGCAGTGAGGACATATCACCCTGACCAGTCTCTGGCTCAAGACTCCCAGAAGGGTTGAATTCAGCAGAAAGCTCTCAACGCCCATGTCCAACAGCCTGGTAATGGCGCCCACGGAATCGTTGGTATGAAGGGTGCTGAACAGGAGATGCCCTGTGAGAGCGGATTGCACGGCGATTTCAGCGGTCTCGCGGTCCCTGATCTCTCCAACCAGGATGATATCGGGGTCTTGCCTCACGATCGAGCGCAAACCATTGGCGAAGGTCAGGCCCGTTTTCGGGTTTATCTGTATTTGATTGACCCCCTTCAACTGATACTCGATGGGATCCTCCAGCGTGATGATCTTTTTTTCCGGAGAATTCAGCCTGGTGAGGGTGCTGTAAAGGCTGGTGGTCTTGCCGCTGCCGGTAGGCCCGCACACGAGGATCATGCCGTAGGGTTGAACGATGAGTTCCATATACCTTGAGAGGAAGGCGTGGGGGAGACCTAACTTTTCGAGATCCAGGATCAGGGAGCCTCTGTCCAGTATCCTCATGACAACGCTCTCGCCGAAGGCTGTGGGAATGGTGGAGACCCGAAAGTCGATCTCTTTGTCCCCTACCCGCATCTTTATCCGACCGTCCTGGGGAAGTCGCCGTTCGGCGATATCCAGCTTTGCCATGATCTTTATCCTGGATGCAATGGCCGCATGCAATCTCCGGGGAGGCGATTCCACTTCGTGCAACACCCCGTCTATCCGATAGCGGACCTTGAGCTCATCCTCAA
>Ga0307422_1001671_pt1 | contig 11432 bp, 8 predicted proteins | sample SalMarWE160290MG_FD_202153 | JGI IMG/M metagenome (GOLD analysis project Ga0307422, IMG submission 202153) | Salt marsh sediment microbial communities from the Plum Island Ecosystem LTER, Massachusetts, United States - WE1602-90 | ecosystem: Environmental > Aquatic > Marine > Intertidal zone >...
CGCTATCCGTACGACTCTCGGATAATCGCATCCTCTGGCTCTTCGGCGATACATTCGTCGCGACCTCAAACGCCCTCGTGCGCTCGGAGTCGAAGCTCGTGCGCAACACGGTTGCGATCCAAACAGGAAAAGATCCCCGCACCGCCTCAGTTTCCTTCGGGTGGGGACAAGACCCGGACGGCTCGCCAACAGCGTTCTTCCCTGATCGTGCAGAACATTTCTACTGGCCTGGGCACGGCATTCGTCTTGACGAAGGCCCGCTAATCATTTTTCTGTATGCGATCGTTGCGACGCCGGACAGGGGTTTAGGCTTTGAGCCAATCGGGTACGCAATCGCCGTGATCGACAACGCGGATCAACCCTTGCAAACTTGGAAACCGCGTATTGTGGACGCCACGGCTGATATCTTCGACGCGGTTCCCGCAACCGCCGTGATCGAGGCAAACGGATACGTCGTTGCCCTCGCCATCCACCAACAAGGAACGCACGCCGGCGCATTAGTCCGCTATCCGGTGGCTGCCCTGGCTCACGGTGATATTATGACAGCGGAGTGGTGGGCTGGGGATACCAGAGGCTGGGTTCCCGCCTCAATGCTCGGCGAAGACGGACCGGCAATCGTCCTCGACGATGCGGGCGGCGAGTGTTCCGTTCATTGGGACCAGCGCACCGGATCGTTCATTCACGTTGCAAGCTATGGTTTCGGGGCAACAGAGATCGGATTGCGCACGGCCCCAGCCCTGACCGGGCCATGGAGTTCGCCCGTAGTCGTGTACCGTCCGCCTGAGTCGGATGGCCCGCACCCGTTCGTGTACGCTGCCAAGGCACACCCCGAGCTCGTCGGCCACCACCCCGCGGACCTCGTCATAACGTACGCCACGAATAGTTTTGAGTTCGCCGATCTCCTCACGGAGCAAGGCGAACAAACACTCTACTGGCCTCGATTCGTGGCCGTGCGGATCGGCAAATGAGGTGCGCAATAAAGAAACAGCTAACAGAGGGAGGCGTAGGGGACGTTGTTTCTTGACTTCCAACTTGGGTCGAACCTGATAACTGTTTGATATGAAAGATAGGAGTGTTGTATTATGGCGCTTATTGAGGCCTTAGCCCGGATGATGTTAAAGATTAAATAATAAAGGATACCATGACAGAACAAGAGAAAAAAGTATGTGCCAATTTCGGACAGACATCAACAGAGGGGTTTGAAAAGATATCTGTGTTTATTGCTTCTAACGTTAATCCTGTTCCCCGAGTAGCATGAAGCCTCAATACCTCAAGTTTTTAATAAATGTATACCCACCCTATTGGGGGACGGGAATTATCGTAAAGAGTATTTCCCCGGATTATAGGGAACTGTGCGTTCAGATGAAAATGAGGTGGTACAACCGTAATTATGTTAACACTCATTTCGGGGGATCGTTATATGCGATGACGGATCCCTTCTTTATGTTGATGTTGATACACATCTTGGGCGATGAGTTCGTGGTGTGGGATAAATCGGCCCGTATTGATTTCATCAAGGCGGAGCGGGGAACCGTCACCTCACGATTTGTGATACAAGAGGAACAAATCCAAAAAATCATCGACAACACTGCGGGGGGCAAAAAATATCTTCCTGAGCTTTCGGTTGACATTATGAATGATGCAGGAGAGAAAGTAGCACGGGTGGTTAAAACGCTGTATATAAAGAAAAAGTAGTCCGTCCCCTTTATAGTGCAGAAGGCGAGATATGAAACGCTACAATGCCGCAGTCATAATCATTCTCGTAACAATAATGTCCTCTTTACAACCTCAAGCACTGGCGCAGAGCGAGGGCACACACAGCAACAATGCCGCAACGACCATTCCCGATAAGACGTCGATCGGCTCAGACTTAACGTTAGGGGAAGTTAAAGACCTGCTGCAGCTACACAATAAGGCCCGCGCAGAGGTGGGTGTGAACCCTCTGAGGTGGTCGACGAAGCTTGCGATCTATGCACAGGAGTGGGCCGACCACCTGGCATCGACACAGTGCAGGCTGGAACATCGTCCACGTTCCGGTACATGGAAGCAAGAATACGGGGAAAACCTATATATGGGAACTGCTGGTTATTATGGTGTGGCTGATGCGGTTAAGGCTTGGGAGGGCGAAAAAATACATTATAAAGGAGAAACGCTCAATTCCTCTAATTGGAATAAATCAGGTCATTATACTCAAGTAGTATGGGAGAAGACCACACACGTTGGCTGTGCCAAAGTAGCATGCAAGGGTAATATTATAATAGTTTGTAATTATGATCCTCCTGGCAATGTCTTTGGACAGAAACCATATTGATGGGGGGGTAAAAGGTTCAGATCTTAAAACATAAGTGATCATCTGCCGTACTCCCTCCATGACCCGCCCCTTACGCATCGAATATCCTCTCTCTTAAATAAAAATATGTGCGATGCGCATATGAGCTACGGGTATGCTCTCAAAGAGATTGCAGATCACTTACCAATCCACTATACTACGGTCAACAAGGTGCTCACTCGAAAGGCGGGGGATGAAAAATGATATGTCAAGACCTGACCCCATTTTCTTCCTTTCAAAAGTCATTGTGATCATCCAAATGCAACACAATGACTAGGTCGTTGGCACGGCAAGCTTCTTTGAATCAAGATATTAATTTGTTTCTATGATTGAACTGATTGCCGACAAAACCGTTGCAACGGTGAGGGTTTAACTATGATTGAAGTATTAAATCTCACTAAAAAATTTAATGGATTAACAGCGGTTGATAACTGCTCCTTTTCATTAGAAAAAGGTGAAACATTAATACTCCTTGGCACAAGCGGCTGCGGTAAAACAACTACGTTAAAAATGATTAACAGGCTCATCGAAGCAACGTCTGGTAAGGTCTTTATTGAAGGAAAAAACATTCAAGATCAGAAGCCTGAAGATTTAAGAAAACAAATAGGATATGTCATTCAAAGTATCGGGCTTTTTCCTCATTATACCGTGGAACAGAATGTTGCCATTGTGCCGAATCTTTTAAAGTGGGATAAAAAACAAACTGTTTCTCGAACACGGGAACTTTTAGAACTGGTTGGCCTGCCGCCTGATGATTTCCTAAAACGTAAACCAGAAGAACTCAGTGGCGGCCAACAACAACGAGTTGGGTTGGCCCGTGCGTTAGCTGCTGATCCTTCCGTTGTACTTTTTGATGAGCCTTTTGGCGCATTGGATCCTATCACTCGAAGACAAATACAAAAAGAATTTATAAATATGGAAAGCCTGCTTCAGAAAACAATGATTTTAGTTACGCATGATGTCTTTGAGGCTTGTGAACTTGGAGATAAGATTTGCTTAATGAATGAAGGGAAAATCAAACAAATCGGTACAGCAAAAGAATTAATTTTTTCTCCGCACGATGATTTCGTTATTAATTTTTTTCAGGCCAATCGCTTCCAGCTTGAATTAATGGTGTTAACCGTAAAGGATATTATGGAAGCTATTCCCAAAAAGGAATGTAAAGGAGAAGCCGTTCAAGACTTTTATGAGGATGCAAGAATATTGGACGTTCTCGAAGCAATGGGTAATATACCTCAAAAAGAACCAATCCTTAGAATAAAAAGTCGTGATAATAAAAAAATTTGCCAAACAACATCTGAAAGAATAATGACAGCTTTCTATAAAAAAAGAGCAAAGTTATTACAATGAATTTTATAGAATTTATTTTCACACATCAGGGAGAAATTATTGAACAGACTGGCGAGCACATCGGATTAACCGTTGTTGCTTTAGCAATAGCTGTTTTTTTAGGTCTTCCTCTTGGTATTATGCTGACACGATATAAAAAGTTTTCGCCATCTGTATTAGGAGTTATCGGGGTTATTCAAACCATTCCCAGTGTCGCGTTGTTAGGATTTCTTTTGCCGTTATTGGGAATCGGCGTTACGCCCGCTATTGTGGCGTTATTTCTTTATGCCCTTCTTCCAATCGTCAGAAATACCTATACCGGTATTGAAGAAGTCGATCCTGCCGTTCGGGAAGCTGCCAGGGGTATGGGCATGTCTGACCTTCAAATATTGGCTAATGTGGAACTCCCTTTGGCCGTTCCTGTTATTTTTGCAGGCATTAGAACAGCTACGGTAATCAATGTTGGAGTTGCCACACTGTGCGCGCTCATTGGAGCTGGTGGGCTTGGCGCATTTATCTTCCGGGGAATCGCACTTAATAATGTTTATATGATCCTTGCTGGCGCTATTCCAGCAGCAATGTTGGCATTGTTTTTGGATATGATTTTAGGCTTATTACAAAAATTTATTCGACCGTTGATTAAGCCAATCCTTATTCTTTCATCTTTAGTTGTTTTTGTTATTATCCCTTTTATAATAGTCCCATCATTTTTTGTACATCCCTTCACCGCTGGTTTCACTGCAGAATTTATGGAACGATCCGATGGATATCCTGGACTGAAAAAACATTACAACCTTTCACTGAATACCGTGGAACTTGATCCAGGTTTAATGTATCATGCTTTAAAGGAAAAAAAGGTTGATGTAATTTGTGGTTTTTCTACAGACGGTCGAATTCTCGCTTTTAAATTGAAAGTGCTCAAAGATGATAAACATTATTTCCCACCTTACCATGTTGCCCCTCTTGTGAGAGGGGAAACATTAAGAAAGTATCCTGTTCTTCGTGAACTGTTTTCAAAACTCGCTGATGTAATAACAGATAAAAAAATGACGGAATTGAATTTTCGCGTTGACTATAAGAAGGAACCACCATCACAGGTTGCAAAGGATTTTTTAACTCAAATGGGATTAGAAGTTATTAAAAATAAAAAGGATAAAGCCGATATCATTATCGGGTCTAAAAATTTTACTGAACAATATATTTTGGCATATATATTCGAACAATTAATCGAAAGTTATAGCGATTTGAGTGTGGAGTTAAAAACGGGGCTTGCTGGAACGAAAATCTGTTTTGATGCTTTAATCAATGAAGAAATAGACCTTTACCCAGAATACACCGGCACGGGTTTACATGTTATCTTAAAGGCAGAAAAAGAAATTTCCAATACGATATTAAGAGATGAGAGGAAAGTTTATGATTTTGTTAAAAAAGAATCGAAAAAAAGATATGATCTCGAATGGCTCCAGCCATTGGGTTTTAACAATACGTATGCCTTAATGATGAGAGAAAGCCAGGCGAATGAATTAGACATAGAAACTATTTCTGAATTAGAATATTTCCTTAACAAAAACGATTAAGATTATTTGAACAGAGGCCGTAAAATGGGGTCAAATCTTTATTCTTGACATAGCTTGTTGAAGAAAAGCATCTATGAGGTTCCTGCTAAAATAAACTGAAAGCAAAGTCAATGATAAAGATTTGACCCCATTTTCCTTTTGTTAGTCCTTGCAATCGGTACCTTTAATTAACCTACTTAATAGTAAAACCTTTAGCAATGTGATTTCGTACAAAATAAATCATTAAAGCACCGGGGATAATTGAAATTACAGTCAGCGCCATCACAAGGCCCATATCTGTTCTCCAAGTAAATAAAGCTGAGATAGCCATACTAATTGGCTTGCCAGCGGTTACCGTCAATATACGGGCAAATACTACCTCCACCCATGAGAACATAAAGCAAAAGAAAGCAGTCACTGCGATTCCTGGCGCCATGAGCGGAATGAGTATTCTGGTAAAAAACCGAAATAAAGAATAACCGTCTATAAATGCAGTTTCGTCCAGTTCTTTTGGGACAGCTGAGATAAAACTTTCCAGCACCCAAATAGAAATAGGTACATTAAATAAACAATGGGCCAATGCTATAGCGAGAGGCTTATTTATGAGATCCAGTCCTGAAAATATCAGAAATACGGGGAGGATCATGACCACCGGCGGTGTCATTCGCAGTGTCAAGAAACCAAAAAAAAGATGTTTATCTCCCACAAAAGAATAGCGCGAAAAAGCGTATGCGGCAAGCAGGGCAACGGGGATGGTAATGAGGATGTTTAATGTTACATAAGTTATGGAGTTAATAATGGCGGCCGTTAAAACAGGGTTTTGAAAAACGTGAATGTAATTGGACAAAGTAAATTCTCCGATAGGGATTGCTCCGCCCCTTAGGGTTGAATGGAGACTGACAGACACAGGGGGTAACAATGGCAGGAATAGGAAGATAATATAGGTGGTTGTTGGCAACCATCTAAAGTGGAGGTGCTTTTTTAAAAGCAGCCCCGTTAATTTTGGTTTGCCAACGAGTTGGGGGACAAGCGTGTTGAACAAAAAAACAAAAGGCATACATAGCGCCAGGCTCACCACGGTAACGATACAACTGAGGATGAAAATGACGTGGCTTGAGCTGGAAATGTTTTCCAACATCCATTTGGCCAGCGGCGGATTGATGTAGTGATAAAAAATGCCGTTCAGAAACATGAGAAGCATGGTATTTTGACCCAGCCAGACGATTGTCTTTTGGGCGCGGGTCATTCCGGCGACCAGCAGAACGAGCGCGCTGCCGGCAATGGCGGTTAAGGGAAAGAGCAGGAAATGACCATACGAGGCAAACAGGATGACCACATAGTTGTACACATGGAAATTAAAGGGTCCCTTGTTTAATTGATAGGTAAAGAGGACAACTAGAAAGGCGATTACAGCCGCGGGCGCTAAGATTTTAGCCGATACCTTTTCCATCAAGAAACGCTGGCGCCTGAGAAAGAGGCCCAACAGGTAAAAAGAGTAAAGGGTGATCGCCCCATGGATAAAAAAATAGTTCCAGCCGACGAGGCGGCCCTTCAGCGGGTTGAATATATCGAGCTTCAAGTTCAGCCAATACCCCACCACATAAAAAAGCACGGCAGCGATGAGTATCTTTACATTGGAGTCTCTCAAGAAGCGAAAGGCGATGTAATGGACTATCTCCAAACCGATGATCAGCAGCAGGAACCAGGAGGGGACACAGAAGGAGGGGAGACCAAAAACGGTTAAGACCGTCCCTCTAAAATATCCTACCAGGGTGGGCAGTGGTAAGCCGAAGAATTTACCCTGAAAAAAGAGAGGTGGAATCATCATTACCAGAGTTAAAAAAATGAACGGCAAAAGGCGGGTGGCAAAACGGTTCTTTATGAATTGGCCGACATTCCATTCAACAACCTCCTCTTTGGCAACATAGCCTGCCAGGACAACAAACAGCACCATATGAAAGGAGTAAATAAACTTATATAGACTGGCTCCGGCCGGGTTTTTCAGTAACATGAGTTCTTCGACAAAGTGACCCAAAAAGACAAAGGCGATCGCGTAAAAACGTGCGATGTCAATAACAAAAATTCTATTTGTTTGGGGTCCAGCGTCCATAGGAGCATATATCCTTAATTTAGCGCATAAATTTTCATTCTGGTTTGCTCATTGTCGCCTACAATCTTTTTACTCTATTTGTTTACGAGATTCGTGGGCGGCAAGCGCTTTTTTAAACGTCCATGATACTATTACTATTATAATAAAATAGATGACTGACCTTGCCGCCGCCGGACCATAATTATATGAAATAACATCTTGGGCTAATTCCATCGCCAAAAACGTGGTTGAACTACGGGGTCCTCCCGCATTAAACCCGAAGGGCTCGGCATAGACCATGAAGCTATCTATAAAACGTAGCAGTATCGCCATCAGCAATACACCTCTCATTTTAGGCAGTTCTACGTAACGAAACATATTCCAACGGGACGCCCCATCAATGGCAGCTGAGCGGTAGAAGGCTGTGGGTATGGTTGTTAAGCTGGAATAGCAAAGCAAAACCACAAGGCTGGTCCAATGCCAGACATCCATCAGCACAATAGCAACCCATGTCGGAAAGGCTTTTAATGTCCAACCAGAACCGACCGCCATTGCCAAAAATACTTTCCAAATCATTGCAATCATATTCCAGGGAACTAATAACGGCAGTGACATAGAAACCAAACATACAGCAACTAACACACTTTTTTTCGGCATAGATAAAGCAATGGCCATACCCAGAGGAATTTCAACGATTAAAATGATCGTTGAAAATAATAGGCTACGGCCGAAGGTCTCCCAGAAACGGCTAGATCCCAATACTTCGCTATACCATTCTAAGCCAACCCATACCTTGGACTCTTGGTAGAAAATTTCATGGAACGAATAATTCATGACCATAATTAATGGAAAAACTGCAACGAACCCAAGCAACAAGAGGGCAGGTATTACAAAAAACCAAGCCTTGTTATTTGTTGATTGTACCATGATCAATCAAGACTCTTTGTTTCAGTAACTGATAAGAATAAGGTGAGCTTTTCCCCGCAATGGCCAAAGGAACAGGCTTAATACACGTTTCACTCGGGCATCTTCGATTTCAGCCTATCTATATAACGCCATAACACTATGATTTGTGTAATCGGCTTGGAAAAAATCTATTTTAATTTAATCTTGTCCATAGAATGTGCCTTTTTATACCTGCTGATCAATATCTGAAATCCGGCATGAACCTTCCGGTTCTGAAGGAATTCCAGATCTACCAGTGCGAATATAGGAAAATAAGCCTTGTGTGTCAAAACAATTAGGCCGTATAAAGGGGTCAAATCTTTATTCTTGACATAGCTGGTTGAAGAAAAGCATCTATGAGGTTCCTGCTAAAATAAACTGAAAGCAAAGTCAAAGATAAAGATTTGACCCCTTTTTCCTTTTAGGTGATAATTGACTTCACCTGAAACAGGAGGAGGAATATGAAAGCTGAGGAAATCTGGAGTCGTTTTCAGCGGCACATGGGATATACGGACGAGGAGATGCGAATCTTCCGTTCCGATCCCATGAAGGTTAGAATGGTCACCGAGACGCCCGAGTTCGTCAAGTGTCGTGTGATTGCCGAAGTGATCGAATCTCAGGGATGCCATGCCCAGCATAAGGTGGGCGACCGGTTCGTTATGACAGCCGGCGGCCAGCTTATCACCGAAGCGTGTCCGAAGCGGATATGCATGTTCGCCCTGGGACCCGTGTCGCATCAGCTTCCGGCCATCTATGAACGGCTGATTTCAAAATCCGATCCCGAATTTAAGCAATTCAACATCGTTCAATGCTCAGATGTCGGTCTGGACAAGGGGGGCTGGGGCAAAATCCTTATGAAAGTGTATGTAGAAAAGCCGAAATAAAAGAATTATTTAACAGTAATCATCAGAAGGGAGGACACACAGTTATGAAAGCAGCGGTTTTGCGGGGAGCGCACGACATCAGAACAGAGACGGTACCGGACCCGGTTCTTGATCCTGACGGAATAATCATAAAAGTAAAGACATGCGGGATATGCGGGTCCGACCTGCATGTATACAAACGCGCGGGAAGAGAAGGAACCATTTTCGGCCATGAGTTCAGCGGCGACGTTGCCGAGGTGGGAGACCGCGTAAAGGAGATAAAGGCCGGCGAGCGCGTGACCGCAATCGGTTATCGCGGCTGCGGGGAATGCCGCTGGTGCCTTCAGGGGAAACCCCATCGCTGTTCTAATATGGCTTTGCTGGGCTACCAGCTTCCGGGTGCGATGGCGGAGTATGTCCACATCCCTAACGCCGTCCTTGGCCGCAACGTGTTCAGACTGCCTGAAGAGCTCACCTACGAAGACGGCGCGTCTGTAGAGCCCCTTTCCGTATCCTATTTTTCCGTGAGAAGGGCGCAGCCGACGGAGAAAGACACCGCTCTGGTGTTGGGCCTGGGAGTTATCGGGCTTAACGCGGTGCAGGTGCTCAGGTCAATGGGAGTATCGAAGATAATCGGGAGCGGCCACAGGGAATCGCGGCTTGCGGCGGCACGAAGGTGCGGCGCGGAACCGGTCGTGGATGCAACCAAAGAGGACGCCCTTGAGGCGGTCAAGGAAGCCACCTCGGGGCTTGGGACCGATATTATCGTGGAATGCGCGGGAAAACAGGAGACGTTCAATCAGGCCGTCGCCGCGGCGGTAGGCGGAGGGAAAATCATGCTCGTCGGCGTGTATGAAGAACCGTTCTCATGGGATCCCATGCCCGTTATCAGCAAAAATCTCAAGCTCATCGGGTGTCTTGGCGGGAACTTCCCCCACGCGATCGAGCTGATCAAAAGCGCGAAGGTACATGTCGGCCGTTTTGTCACCCATACGTTTCCCCTCCAGGACGCCGGTGAGGCGTTCAAGGTTCAACTTAGGGATCAGAGCGCAGTCAAGGTGATGATCCGGCCGTAGTGCCGTTCAGATTTGCCAGGCTGCCATTGCCCCTGTCTCGGTCGCCTCGATTATGCGGCGGGGCATGTCCGCATCGCCGATGATGAAGTGGCGGATTCCTTTTTTTGTAAGAAACTCCTTCAGTTCGCTCCGCGGCGTGACCCCAACCGCTATTATCACCTGATCTATCGGCTCGATTGTTCGCTCTTTGCCTTCCGTGCTGACAGTCACCGATCCCTCCTCAATTCTTTCGAGCGCGGTGTTGAACATGAGCTTTGCGCCCGCGGCCGCGAGGCGGCGGTAAAGCATGGTGCCGTGCGCGGAAAGAACAGACACCGGAGGCTTGGCCAGCATTTCAACCAGCGTTACGTCCTTCACCCCTTTGTCGCACAGGAAATCCGCGGTCTCCATGCCGACAAGACCCCCGCCCACTACCAGCACATGTGCTCCCGGTTTAATCTCACTGTTCAAAATCTGCCACGCGTCGCACACGATCGATGTCGTGATACCCTCGGCATGGCATTCAGCCTTATCCGCTCCGATGGCCAGTATGACGACATCCGGCATTGACTTTTCAATCATTGTTTCGGTGAGCGCGGTGCCGGTCTTTATTACCACTCCCTTTTTCTCACACCTGCGGGTCAGGGTGCTGATCCACCTGCCGTAGACCGCCTTGTGCGGCGCCTTTTCAGCGTATTGTATCTGCCCGCCTGTGGCTCTCTCCTTCTCGAAGAGCGTTACCTTATGCCCGAGCCGCGCCGCTTCATAGGCCGCGGTAAGCCCCGCAGGACCGCCGCCAGCCACCCATACGGTGCGGCTTTCAGCGGCCGGTTCCCGGGGATAGATGAGTTCCTGGCCTGTTTCAGGATTTATGGCGCATCGTATCGACCCCCTCTCCAGGGTCTCGCGCTCTATGCAGCCCTGATTGCAGGCCAGACATTCGAAGGTGTCCTCCGGATGCCCCTCGCGCGCGTTGATGAGAAAGTCAGGGTCGGCCAGGTGCTGCCGGCCCACTGCAATGAGGTCCGCATCTCCCTTGGCGATCACCTGGTCCATGAAAAAGGGATCCGTGAAGCGCCCGACCGCAATTACCGGAACATCGGTGACCTCTTTGATCTTACGGGCAAGCGAGACTTTGAAGCCCTGCTCGTACTCCACCGGGGCACTCGCATTGGGGGCGTCGATGCCCACTTGGGCGTTCGCGTGCGTTCCGAACGAGGCGTGTATGATATCGGCTCCCGCTTGAACCAGATCAGGGATGATGGT
>Ga0307422_1001673_pt1 | contig 11427 bp, 4 predicted proteins | sample SalMarWE160290MG_FD_202153 | JGI IMG/M metagenome (GOLD analysis project Ga0307422, IMG submission 202153) | Salt marsh sediment microbial communities from the Plum Island Ecosystem LTER, Massachusetts, United States - WE1602-90 | ecosystem: Environmental > Aquatic > Marine > Intertidal zone >...
CGTAATAACGATCTTGTCTATGGAACCGTAGTATCAAAAGATTTCCAGTACACTTTACTTGTATTGTTTCCTGCAAGCGGTATATCCGATAAGCAAATGTTTGATCTGATAAATGAACAATTCCGGACAATCCCCGGCGAAGAAAAAGTATTTTTAAACGGGGCACCTTATTTACGATACGAAATACAACGCAAAGCCACACGCGATCTGATCATTTTACTTCCAATAGGACTGGTGGTTATGGTACTATTTCTCTATTTCTCATTTCGTGAAAAACGAGGCGTCATCCTTCCTCTTGCAGTTGTGATAATGTCGATTATAATTTCTATGGGACTGATACCCATGCTGGGTTGGGATTTCAGCTTAATTGCCATCCTGGTGCCTGTACTGATGATAGCCATTGCTAATAATTACGGTGTACATATTGTATCGCGATACCAGGAATTAAATGCCCTCCATCCCGATTGGGATATGCAACACATTGTTTTAGACGCTATGAACCATCTTATAAATCCCATTACGCTAACAGCACTGACAACCATTACGGGTGTTCTGGGAATGGTGCTTCATATTATGCTGCCGGCACAACAAATGGGTATAGTATCGGCCATCGGAATTTTCTTTGCACTGCTTCTCAGTCTGACTTTCGTACCGGCACTACTCACCGGCATGGAGAAAGGGAAAGTACACAAAAGTTTTACCGGAAAACGTCATTCGCTTATTGATAAAATACTTGTATGGATGGGCAATGTGTCTACTCAGAAGCCGGTAAGAATAATAGTACTATTTAGTATTGTATTGCTCGTTTCAGGTATAGGCATAGCAAGATTGAAAGTAAGTATCAGCAACGAAAAAGTATTACCAGTCAAACATCCGCTGCGTATCTCCAACGAAATTGCCGACACTTATTTCGGAGGTACAAAAACAGTGAGCCTGCTATTCGAAGGTGATTGCAAAAGTCCGGAGATATTGCAAACCATGGACCGGTACGAACAGGAACTTTTAAAATTACCGGAAGTGGGAAATGTAACTTCACTGGCAAAAATAATCCGTACTATCAGTCGTGCACTTAACAATACCGGAGATTCCCTGTATGATGCCATCCCCGGATCGCGCAATGCAATTGCACAGTATATCGAACTTTATTCGATGAGTGGTAATCCGGAGGATTTTGAACAACTGGTCAATTTCGATTATACAAAGTCCTCTCTCACTGTGCAATTCAGAGCAAATGATAGCAAAACCTTTAACCGGGTCCTGACAAAAATCGATTCCCTTAAAACAGCTTCTCCGTATTGTACACTGGAAGGAGGATATTGTCTTATGGAAAAAGAATTGTCAGAATCGATAGTCCACGGGCAGATCAATTCTTTGTTATTTGCTATGCTGGCAATCGCCCTGCTTTTATTCATCATTTTCCGCTCAATAAGCGCGGGCCTTTTAGGCAGCCTGACATTAATTTATGCTCTACTCTGCAATTTCGGCCTGATGGGCTGGTTAGGTTTCGAACTCGACATTGCAACCTCGCTTATATCTTCCATTGCCATTGGTATTGGAGTTGATTATACCATTCATCTTTTTTGGCGATTAAAAACTGAACTCAGGCAACCCATAACAATGGCAGATGCCATAAAAAATACACTGAGAACAACCGGCAGAGGAATTACTATTAATGCATTTTCAGTCATCCTTGGATTTGCTGTACTCCTCATTTCGGCGCTGACAATTCTGAAAACCTTTGCTTTTCTGATCATCTTTTCTCTTCTGCTTTGTTTGCTTAGTTCACTTTTACTGGTTCCAGCGCTTTGCATGGTGCTTCAACCCGGATTCCTGAGAAGAAATAATAAAAAATAGTTAAAACATATCACTATGAAAACAAGAGTTTTTCCGACATTAATTTTAATTCTTACAGCATTTGGTTACACCGGGGCACAATCGGCACGTGAAATTGCTAATAAAGCTGCAGATGCCATCAACTTTGAATCCATGGAGATGATTTCCGAATTGAAGATTTATGATAATAAAAATAATGAACGAATCCGGCAGGTGGCCACAGCTACAAAAAAGTTTTCAAATACCACCAAAACACTCATTAAGTTTTTATCGCCTGCCGATGTAAAAGGAACTTCGATACTAATTTACGATTATGAGAACGAAAGTGATGCTATGTGGATATATATGCCTGCCCTGCGAAAAACCCGCAGAATAGTGAGCAGTGAAAAAGGCAAGAGCTTTATGGGCTCGGAATTCACCAACGCCGATATGAGTAAGCCCAACATGGCTGATTTTACCTATACGATCATCGGGACAGAAAACATCGCAGGAAAAATCTGCTGGAAGATAGAGGCAACCTGTCTGGATGAAGATGTGGAGGATGAAAACGGTTTTAGCCGGAAGGTCATTTGGATTGAAAAAAATACTTCCCTGACACAGCGTGTGGAATACTACGATTTCGATAATGAACTGTTTAAAATAATGACTATCGGAGATTATAAAAAGCAAAGTAACGGAGGATATTTTGCTTTCCGGATGGAAATGCAGAATGTACAATCAGGCAGAAGATCAGTACTGATAGTTGAGAAATTTCAGTTAGGTTCGAACCTGAAGGAATCCGATTTTGCAGCAAATATGCTGGGGAAATAAAATATGCTGCTAATTATTAATTGAAATAATGTGAAACTGTTAGGCTTCAAATTGTTTCAATAAAGAAATATATAAATATTGCTGATGTTTTCTGTTTCGTGTTTTCACCTGAATTTCAAATACAAAGTGTTTTTCATTCTGCGTTTTAAGCTTTATTACAGGCTCCCTGTGTAACAATCGCCAGGGTGAATTGAGCAAAGCTTTACGGATTTTTTCTTCGGTTTCCGGTAGACTTTTATTGTTGGTCACCTGAAGTGTAAGTACAGAATCTTCAGTGATGCTTTCTGCCGGCTGCTCAGATACTATTTCACTGCTAATGCGCGAGTATGGAATCTTTACTGTTTTACCTTCACTTGTTTCAATAATGATGTGGGTTGCCCGCATTTCGATCAATCGTCCAGATGTTTCTCCAAGCTGGATCTCAATACCGGATCGGAAATTATTTTGTATCCTGAATATATAACCGGCTATAAGATCTCTGAAAAGAAACCATGAAAAAAAACCTATGAATATAATTATTATGCCAATTACTATAATGTTATAATATGATTTGGATTGAAAAAGAAAATTGATTGTCCATAAAACCACTGAGAGTTCCACGATTAACTCAAACAATGGAAAAAGTCTCGGAAGAACTTTCCACTTAAGATGTCTTTTGATCAGGAACTTATTTAAATAGCCTGTCAGGCGAATCAGAAAAAAAGTCCCTGCGATCACTAAAGCAGCAATAAGTAACTTCATTTAAAAAATATTAAATAAGTTCATTCCTTTCCAGAACCTCACACAATGGACTATGCAAACAACTGTTTACCATATATAGATTAGTGGTTTTCTCCATTACTACACCACTCATTAGCATTGCATTCAGAATATTTTCCAATACAGGCAATTCCAATTCCAGAATTTTCATCAACTTCTCTTTAGTAACCCGTTTATGTAAAACAATTTGTGCCAGAATAATCAACCAATCATCCGGAAGCTCTTCCAGTACATTGAAATCCGGTATAATCGGATTTTTCATGCTTAGAACTTCATTTGAATAATCACTTACCATACCCAGCCATATAGTAACAGCAAAACCCGGATTACCTCCCGAAAGTCTGAATATCTTATTGAAAACAGGAGCTAATCTCAACTCAGATAAATGTTCTTCACTGCGTTTCCCGATAGAAAAGTGCAGGCTGCTGGAACGATGTCTCCGAATAATTAAGTCTTTTATATCTTCAGCATCAAACGGCCGGCAGTGAATAACTGCAAGAAAATTATCTTCCATCCGCTGAAGCGAATTGATATAATTATAGGAGTGAATGTTGGTATTGAAAATAAATAAACACTTATGGCTGTACTTCCTGATCAAATCATTAATAAGGATGATGATATCCAAACCTCCATCAGTTCTTTCCCACCATAATTCCAGATCATGAAATATCAATACACTATCATGTTTAATAAGCTCGAGTATGTCATAAACCGATTCTCCAAGGTTCGTGATTTTTCGGAGTTCCCCTTCAAAATCTTTAACATCCGAAGAACCCTGAAGCGGGGGAAATACATGATACACCTGCTCCATATTAAAAAACGTCCTGCTATAGTGCCTGCAGAGAGCAGTTTTGCCGGAATTCCTTTGTCCCGTAATAAGAATGGCTCCCCTGCGAATAGAATGGTATCTTTTCAGCGCGTTTTCAAAATAATTTTCTTCATAATTTCTCTTTACCCAAAAATCTTCACCTATATTGGATTTTCCGCTGAATAAATTAATGTAATACGTTGGGATTTTTTTATAAGCCAATGCATTCGGGCTGATGGTTTCAACCAGATCAAGAAGCCTTTTTTGTAGTGAGACAGGTTCTTTATCACCGGTAAGTTGCTTAGCCAGTATTATTCCTTCACTTTGCGAATAGAGAAGGCGGACCATTTTGGATTTTACGTACTTCAGGATGCTTTCCCGCCACCTACCTAAATGTGATGCAGTGCGTTTCCCCTGATAATCCCTGATGACATGCGAAATTACCTTGCTGCTCTTAATAATCTGATGGGATAATACCGGTTCAAAAGCCGAATGTATCATTTTATCGATATCCTCATCCATCTCCGAGAGCAAGTTTTCAATTTTCTCCTCTTCAGCCTCAATCCCCTGCAGGCCTTCAATGAGTATCTCGGCAGATCTGTTTTTAAAATCCTCCTCCTCCGGCTCAGCATTTTCCAGTTCAAAGCTCATATAACCAATATGGTCCTTAATGCGGTATATCGTTTTCATTATCTGATCTGAAAATTTTTGCAGGTATTCCTGAAGTGGTGCTATATATAACGATTCGATATAGTGACTCATAATCCTCTGCAGAAGAATGGTAAAAGTTTCCTGTTCGTGTTTCTTAATTTCTCTTCTTTCAACTATTGATTCATCGGAAATAGTTACTGTTTCCGGAATGCTTTCGTTTAATATTGCAATCTTATCACTCAAATCTTCATAGTTCTGAAGATAATCAAGATTGAAATCGATTCTCAACTCCGGAAATTTCTTAGCCGATTGTTTACTATCATTGCTTTTCTTTATCTCTTCTTTAAGATGACTTATCTTACTGAGTAATTTTACCTGAATTTGTTCCAATAAACTTTGTTTCAACTCGTCCGATTCGTTCATTATTCTTTCCCTGAATGACTGAACCAATAAATCGAGATACAATCGGTTTGTAAAATTTCGAATTTCATCATACCACAAATCAGGAAAGTTCAAAAGCCGATTGGTTAATCTTGTGTAATACTTCTTTTTTCTACGGTTCTCTGATACAACCTGGTTGATACGAACCTTTTCGAGCTCGTTGTTCAGTAGTTGAAGCGATTTTCTATAATCTTGTTTTAACTTATTTTCAAAATGTTCGAGATTGAAATTAATTTCCTCCTGCAGATCATTCCCATGTTGATGAACATTGTTTTTTTGTTCAGCCAGTGTAATGTTAAAATTTTCAGTACTACGTAAGCTTTTTTCAGCAGAATCGAGCAGAGTAATAAGGTTTGTTATAAAATTTTTCAGGCCGGAAAGAAAAACCAAATCAGCATACTGAAAATCATCGAGAACAGACTGGATAAAATACAATCGGTTTTCAAAAAGGTGATATCTTACAACCTTTCTTAATTGAATTTTTCCACACAGAGTTGCAGAAAAAGGATGAAACCTCCTCTTACGAGCCTTATAATGTCTGAGTCGCTTTGAATCGCCTTCCTGTTTTTTAAAATCACTTTTCTCATAATGTAAAATCAGCTTATTTGGCATACTTTCAACCAACTCATCAAACGAGGAAAGATATTTTGTTAAGCCCTGTTCAATAAGGTCCTTTTTAACTTCAATTTTTTCAGTAATAAATTGCTCCAGACTTTTCTTTGAATTATTGAAAAAATCATTTCGGATTTTACTGAGGAATTTTTCCTTCCTGTGTGTTTCTGCATATCCGGTGATTTTATCCAGATTATGCATAATCATATCAGCAATTTGTCCTATTTCTGTTAATAAAAATTGGTTTTCCCTGAAAGCTTGGGCAAACAAGTTATTGAGCATCATGCCTGCATCAGTCGATCCTTTACGATCCAGTTCCTGAATGACTGTTGCAACTTCAGAATGTTTGGATAGAATGAGTTCAGGCAAACTTAAAGCAGCACTTTTTCTTGAAATATTTTTTGAGATCGACTTCTCGTCAGGTATAAGATTATACGGCTCAAATGTGTTCGATGCATTAATTAGTAAAATGTTTTCGAGTCTTTCTGCTAATTGGTCGACTTCATTATAAGTCTGCTCAATTTTTTCATACCTGCTATTAGGAATTCCCACAATTACTAAATGGGCCTGAGTAGATTCTCTGATAATAATTTGATTCCTTGCTAATTGTTCAACTGCATTATTGATAATCTTAATATCCATATCTATCCGGTATTCTTCCAGAATTTTTTCAAGACTAAATTGAATGGTGTCGGATAGTGTCGGATCATTCGTAATAACCAATAGTCTGATATATGAATCTTTCCAATCAGCAGAACTTGTAAGGTGTCGGATCAGGTTAGTGGCAAAAGAAAGGTTCGATCCCCATCCACTCCACCAGATATCGATTTTCTTCCGGCCAATAATTTCCTTTTCCGCTCCATAATGCAGAAATATGGAATTAAAATTGTTTTTTTCAAGTCTTGTAATAAACTTCAGAAATTCATCCTTATTCTGCTCATTCCGACTCCAGCCCATAAGAACGGTATTGGGCTGAACACCGGTATAACCATAAACCCGGATAATTTCATCCATGCCTGTAAATACATCCCGGCAATGATGAGTATTATAAAAATAGTCGGCATTTTTTAATTGAGGATAGGTATTCTCCAGGTTTTTTAATAGCAGATCATCACTGGTTTCAATAAGTTCAAATCCTGTAAGCATTCCTAATTTTCCGGCAATATTTCTGCCCAGATCAATCAGATACGGCCGGGCATTTTCATTTCCCGAAAACATAATTATATTCGGACGCCAGTTTCGGTTTTGGAGCTTATTCTCTCTTAGTTTTCTCAAACCGGTTTTAACAAGCGAGGTCCAAATGCTGCTCCATGCGTCGCCCGACTGTAGCGTGAGTTCCTTGCGTTTCAGGAAAAAGTATAAAGCCCCCAGAATGATTGTAGCCCCCAGCATAGCAATAAAATCGAGCTGTATCATAACAATCATAGCTGTCAGAGATCCCAGCAAACTGATCCACACAGGGGTTTTGAAAGTCGGCCGAAAGTCGGCGCTCGTCATCGATTCAAAGGCACAGCTAAGATTCAAAAATCCATAGGTAGTAATAAAAAATACGGAAACTATACGGGCAATTAAGTCTAATTCTCCTATAAGTATCCCGCCCTCGGCAATAATAAAAGTAAGAAGAAGTGCGTTATGTGGTTCATTTGTAGATCCGGTGCCCTTAGCAAACAACTTGGGCGTAATTTTATCGACTGCAGTCGCCTGTAAAATTCTGGGTGCCCCAAGAATACTTCCAAAAGCAGATGAGAGTGTGGCTCCCCAGATTCCGGCAATAACCAGTGCCGGAAAACGTGAAATTTTAAATAAAACTTTCGGATCGTTAGCCAGGGTATTGCGATCGACCGTATAGGAGAAGAAAAATACCAATCCTATATAAACCACCAGTCCGACGAGGATGGCAGATATGGATCCGAAAGGGATTGATTTTTTAGGGTCTTTCAAATCACCTGACATAGATACTCCGGCCTCGAAGCCTGTAACCGCAGGAAAAAATATCCCAAACAGAACCATAAGCGGTACTGCTGTAGAAGTGGCATTCAATAGGGAATCAGTAGGAGCAAATTCATGCTTGCCAAAGAAAATAGAAAGAAGAGAGAGAAATATCGCTGCCATAATAAAGTATTGTGTCTTTAAGGCCAGCGACGTACTAATAAAAGTTATAATAGTAACTACAACCAAAATAATGCTCCCGGTAAGACGAATAGTGTTTTTAGTCATCTCAAAACCCCAGTAGCTAAGGAAGCTTTCTGCAAATCCAATAAGATAAAGACTGACACTGAATGAGAGTCCAACAAACAAGGCTAACCCTAAAGTGCCCCCAATAGGCAGGCCGAGACTTCTCGAAATCATATAATACGTACCTCCTGCCTTCACTTTTTTATCAGTGGCGATGGAGGAAACACTTAAACCTGTGGTTACTGAAATAATATGGGCAATGATTATTATTCCGATAGCAGCGTACAATCCTGCTTGTCCAATGATCATTGGCAGGCGCATATACATGATCACACCCAGGATAGTAAGGATTGAAGGAGTGAATACCCCTCCAAATGTTCCGAATTTATTCGATTTTGCCACTTAAGCTACTATCAAAGAATTAATAATCAATAAATTGTGAGACATGATAAGGTTCTTTTGTTCACATTAAAGGTAGAGTATTTTATAAAAAACATAATTCAAAAATAAAATCTAAATTTCTCGTAAATTTAAGTTGATTTCATATCAGGCAGTTAATCAAAATTATGTGTAGACAACTATTATTGAATAAACATGTTACTACAGTGAATATATAATCTTATTTCTATTAATATAATTTCAAATATCCTTAGAAATGGAAGAACAATTAAAAAAAATATTATTTGATCCAACAATGGGGAAGCTCATCACCATATTTATTGGTACTATTATCATCTGGATTATTATTAAGGTTATTCAGCGAAACTTTATAACTAAGGTAGAGAATGTTAATAATCGCTACAGAACCAAGAAATTTTCGACCATTTCAGGATACCTGTTAACAATAATTCTTATTACGATTGTTTTCAGTAATAAACTGGGTGGACTTACTATTGCTTTGGGTGTTGCAGGTGCCGGCATAGCCTTTGCTCTGCAGGAAGTGATAGCCTCTTTTGCTGGTTGGCTGGCAATAATATTTGGCGGATTTTACAAAACCGGCGATCGAGTTCAGCTTGGTGGTATCAAGGGCGATGTAATGGACATTGGTGTATTACGGACAACCATCATGGAGATTGGGCAATGGGTGGATGGAGATCTATACAATGGAAGAATTGTGTTGGTTGCAAATAGTTTTGTCTTTAAAGAACCGGTTTTTAACTATTCCGGCGATTTTCCATTCTTATGGGATGAAATTAAAATTCCTATACAATATGGAAGCAATTATAAAAAAACAAAAGTTGTCTTATTAAAAGCCACACAAAAGATAGCCGGCGATCTCTCCTTAAAATCGCAGGAGAGATGGAATAGTATGCAACACAAATTTCTTCTTGAAAATGCCCAAACAGAACCGATGATTTCTCTGGTAGCAAACGATAATTGGGTGGAATTCACCATAAGGTATGTTGTCGATTATAAAAAAAGAAGGATCACTAAAACAGAATTATTTTCGCAGATTATTAAAGATATTGAGCAGACGAACGGAGAGATAAAGTTTGCATCTGCCACATTTCAATTGGTTGAAACCCCAAATATTCATATTAAAATGAGCTCAGACACAGATCATTAAAATATTGTACTGGTTGTCCGGAATACTGGAAATAGTAAAGTAAACAGGCAAATTGAATTTAACACATGACTCTTATGTTCTAATTCTACTATTAATCCAATGAAAAAATCAGCAAATCAACTTTATGCATCAATTCAACAAGCGTTTATAAACCTCATCCAAAACAATCAGAGTCTTGTTGAACATATGAATCAGTACCTTGATTATGATAAGAATGAATTGACCCCTGATACCAAGATTAGTAAATATGAAAGTCGTACTGATGCGTTAATTCAACTTCTGGAGCGTTACTGTTCAACATCCGATATTCCAAAATATTCAACTCTGACAGATAACTTTGCCCCTCTCCTTTCCTACGTAAACGCTCATAAAGAGGTGGTTATTTTAGAACAATCAAAAGACAGGTTTTATGCAGGTACGGATGATTCCATCCTTCTTCGTACAGGTAAATTACTAAAACGATTTTCACTCAAATCAGGTTGGCTCATCATCCGTTTTACTAACCTGTTCAGAAAATCGAAACATCCCTTAAAATACTGGAATCATAAGGTTAAAGAACAGAAGCTTGCGCAATATATTTATGATTATATTTTTCATAAAGAATTTCTGGCATACTATCACGAATTTCTTAAAAACCGGCATAAACTTTTGCGGCAATTAAATGCATTCGATAATAAGTTTGAGAAAAAAATGCTGGATACCAATGTACCACAATCGGATATCAAAGAGGAGGAAGAGTTCCATGAATATGAAAAATTATTATCTGAATTAAAAACAGACCTGGTTTCCAGGATAGCAACAATTGAGACAAACCTCAATATAAAATTCGACCAAAATCGAAGGATAGCCGGCACCATCGAACTGCCTTCTTACAGGTTTTCAAGTCATCGCAATAAACGTAAAAGCAGTAGACTATTGCGAAAATATCAGAAGCTGCTCCGTAATTACCAGATTGCCGGTAATGCAATATTTGAATATTGGCGTTTCGAAGCGGGAATACGTGCTTCCTTACTCGCTATGAACAGAACCGTGAATAGTTCAGTAGAGGCTCTAAATGATAAATTAAAAAAACATATCACACCTGAAATAAATAGTCTTATCACAGGTTTAAAGAATGCCCTTGATCTTATCCCCGAGAAGGCAACCAAGAAAAGTGGTCATGATGAATTATCAGAGCAGATTACTAAGATATCTGACACCATCCCAAAAACAATCTCCATGTTAGATGAAAGTAATTTGATATCTTTTTACCAGGCATTCTATCCTTCAATACTCCAAAGTTTGCAAAGTGTTCCGGTTAACAGCTGGTTCTCGTCCAAATTATTTAAAGTAGAAGATATAAATAAAAAACACTCACTTAAACAAGTCAATAGCCGGAAAATTCTTGAAGGATTGTTACAGAACTCAATCCAGGATATATTCTTGCAAGAGCAAAAGAAATTACAACAGAGAATACATATGCTTTATTCCGATCTGGAAGAGATTTTGCAGGTAATCGAATTTTCGTACGAGTTTTACGGGCCAAAGAATGATCAGTTCCCCGATAAGGACAAAAATGAGTTCAGCGAAGGAATAAAACGAGCAGTTAAAAAAGTTGAAGACTTGCAATCAGATCTTCATGGACTAGTAAAATCTATTATTGAACTCCTCATCAGTTTGAGTCAAAAATATAAGAGCGAAATAATGGTATCGCTTGAACCGGCTGAACTTATAATGACTGATCGTAAAAGCAGATTGAGGAGCTTCTGGCGACTCACACGAAAGAAATTTA
>Ga0307422_1001675_pt1 | contig 11420 bp, 17 predicted proteins | sample SalMarWE160290MG_FD_202153 | JGI IMG/M metagenome (GOLD analysis project Ga0307422, IMG submission 202153) | Salt marsh sediment microbial communities from the Plum Island Ecosystem LTER, Massachusetts, United States - WE1602-90 | ecosystem: Environmental > Aquatic > Marine > Intertidal zone >...
CTGTGAGTTTCGGATGCTCCTTTATCCAGGCTCCAACCTTAGCGATAGTTTCGCTCAAGTCCTCAGCCAGTTTAGACAATGCTGGGGCAAGGTTTTCAGCTATAGATATTGTTACGCCACGCAAAGCCGAAGATAATGTAAGCTGTGCATCAGCAAGCCTTGCAGCTTTCTCGGCTGCTTCCTTATCGAATACTATTCCAAGCTCATGGGCTTTTTGCCGCAATGCCTCCATGCCGTCAACACCTAGATTGAAAAGCGGGAGCAGTTGTGTTCCAGCCCGCCCGAATATATCCTGAGCAGTTGCCGCCCTGATTGTCGGATCCTCCACCTTTGCAATAGCTTCAGCTATCGTTAGGAACTGCTGTTCTGGATTGAGAGCTTGTAAATCCTTAACTGAAACCCCTATTCTGTCAAATGACCTTAAATATGTGGCCATGCCATCGCCGGCATCAACGATGGTTTTTGCCATTCGCTTAACGCCTTTCTCAAGGCTTTCGATATTAGCCCCGCTTATCTCTGCGGCATATCTTAATTCTGAAAGTGTCTCGGCTGCGAATCCTGTGCGTTTTGACATCTTATCAATCTGATCGCCTGCAGAAACATATTTCTTTATCATCAACCCCATAGTAGCAACGATTGCTCCGCCTGCCACGGTCATCGCCATTCCCATTTTCTTAAAGCTGGCAGAATTTTTAGCTACAAGCCCACTAATAGTTCTCTGGTCTCCCTGAACTTTTTTTATAGATGCGTCCCACTTATCTTTGGTTAAAACAAGTTTGCTAACTATGGATCCGGCATTCCATGCCATTGTCAATTCTCCTCAGCGCTCATCAGCCTCAAAGTCCAGCTTAATTTCTCTCGACTTTCCGGTGTGAGATTAGGGTTCTCCAACTGTTTTTGAATCCGAAGCTTTGCAGATTCATGCATCCAGAAATTCTCCTCGCGAAAATCCAGATTATAAAGCTCTAAGCCAGGAAACTGGCCCGGGAACTCAGTGGCAATTAATGCTAACTTTTGTCTCCAGGCCCTTTCACGTTTTTTTCTTCTTCCGGCTCTACTTTAGTTGGATGTACGATTGCTTCTATAATTTTATTGTTTATGTCCCCGACTTCTTTAATGTGTAGTTCATATAGTATTTTCAAAGGAATATTGAATGCAAAATGAGCCTGTTCATATGGTGCGTTAACATCGCCGTCTTGAGCTTTCTGGCTGAATTTGAATATTTTATCAATCACATCCTTCGTCAATTTTCTGCAACTATAGGCTTTATCGTCAATTTCAATTTCAATAGGCTTATAGAGGCTTTTTGTGGTATTCAATACAAGTTTTTTCAATTTGTACTCTCCTCTAGGCTTAACATATTCCAGTTATCGGAGTTGAACCTGATTCCATTCCCTCTGTACCATATTCGCCACAATATCCTGAATCCTGATTCGGGAATACCATGAACTTCACAAGGTGTACTCTTTGTGTAGCCCGATCCCATCCCAAATCAATTGTGCGATATGGATAACATTTGTAGAGCAGTGTCCAATGTGCTGGATCTGGATCAACGACATTATTGCAAATCGGAGCAATAACAATCTGTTTCGCATTCGCATACATATCACAGCCGGCTACATTGTTAAGGTTGATAATCTGATTTTTTGATCCACTCCTGCTTCCCAAGACATCATACGCAATGCTGGCTTCGAGTTGTGCGATCGTCGAGCGGGTCATTGGAACAGTAAGTGACCAAACCGATCCCATAAATACAGCATCAACAGGAGCATCACCATAGTTTTCTTCTTCCACATTGCTCACATGATCTTCTATTGTCAGACTAACAGTTCCCAAAACAGGGCTAAGGATTATGGGTGTACCAGCATAATCCCAGACTACTTCAGCCGGACCTTTGTCACCAATTGCTAATTTCGGCATTTTTCTTTACCTCCATAAAAATTTATTTCAAAGGCTAACATATAGCCTTTTCCATCCTAAATATAAAATTTGTTGAGAACACAAAATTTCCTTTCGCATCAGGGTTCTGGATTGGAGCAGGCACAGAAACAGCATCGATCACCATAGCAAGCCAGTTTGGGCCGCCGGCCACAACCGGCAAATCAATTCCTGCCGCTCCGTAAGTGTTTACATCCTGATGTAGAAGCAAATATATTTCCATAGCGTCATCTCTAGCTTGAAAATAACTATCTGCACCATTTAAACACTGAATCGCTTTATCAATCATGTCTGGTTGCTGATTATCTACAGCGCCTCCGGCATTTTCCAATATCGCAACATACCTTTGATTAACTAAATCAGCGGGTACATTATTTGCATCTATATTTTTTATTGGTATATGGCCGGCAAATAAATTTTTATCTATATTTAACCAGGCAATATTATTTTCTATATAAGTTGTTATTTCCTTTATCATCTTAAATTTAATAAATAATTCTTTCTTGCTAACGATTGTTTTAGTTTTGTTTCTTTAGAAGCTTTTTTACCTATATGAGATAATCTTATTTTTTCTTTTGTTTCATCAGATAAATGTTTGCCCCAATTAGGGCTTAAGTTTCCCTTTTTCCCATACATAGGATTATTTAATCCAACTTGAATACCTTTATGAGCTATACTTAAATTTTTTTTATGCTCTTCTGAAAATGGTTTTCTTTTTTTCCCACTCAATGCAAAACTTATTCTATTCCTTTGACATTCAGAAAGCTTTTTTCCCTTATGCGAAATGCTTAAGTTTCTCCTATGTTCATCGGAGAATATTATTCCTTTTCTATTTTTACTCATTTTTCTTTTTGATTCTTCTGTATGTTTCCGACCTTTCCAAATTTCAGCTTTAAGCTTTTTTGCTTCTAGAGAAAGATGTTTACCCCACATTGGATTTTTTTTACCTAATTTTGCAAAGCTCAATTTTTTCTTAGTTGCCTCGCAGTGGATAGCTCCTTCACCCCCATATGTTAAATTATAACCATTTGGTAGAATTGATTTGAAATAATCAATATAAAATTTTTCCAATTCATTCAATATTAAACTATTATTACATTCTGCAACGATATTCCATTTAAAATTATCTGCACCATACTTTCTTAATGCTTTATGAAAATAAGTATGAGGATTTAACAAATTTGAATTATGTTCAATTTTTCTTTTTCCAAGCGAATAAGTAGTTTTCCCCACATAGCACATATGATTTATTTTATTAACTACTTTATATACAATCATTATTTCGATTCACCGAGTATTTCATCCGCTGCTATCTTCATATATTTCTCTTTGTTCTTTATCATTTTTGCCTCAAGGAATTTCGGTCCGCTTCCAGGCTCTGTAAAATTACTTGTATCTGGCATCTCATGCACTTTTGCAGCATAATCGGCAGCAAGTCCGGCCTCTACTGATATATCAGGCCTCAATACTGGTTTCTCTATTTGCTGAGTCCTTCTCAAATTACCAGTTTTCTTAGGTACGGTCGGCCTCTCCAGTATCGCATCTCTCAGTAGGTGTGCCGCTGACTTCTTAAGCCCTTTAGCTCCAGCAGACGGTATGGCGGTAGTAACAATCTTCATGAACTTCTTATCGAAGTCTGAAAAGTCAACTGAAAATCCAGTCTTATCAGCCATAAATTCTCTTTAAGATTGAATCTTGCGCTCAGGCAGGCATTCAAAAAGTTATTAACCTTTGAACATTAGAGCGCTTGCAAGAACAAGCTTCAGCCTCTATTTCCTAGGCTTCATTATCTATAAATTTACATAATTACAATCAATTTGTCAATATATAATTATGATATCCATACTTCCGTGTGATGTATCGCTGTTGAGTTCTGCGGCCGCGTTATCATGATTATCGAATGCTTTATCTTCGCCACATCCTGCGGACCTGTTATCCGCACCTTCATCATATGATTGATTGTCTGGGCCGGCTTGAAGAACAGTTTTGCGAATGACAGCACTTCCTCTCCCTGATAGTTTCGGATAAGCCTGTTCTTGTACATAATCCGGCAGACGACATTCGGAATCATCGCCTCTGCCGTTTCGCCCCAGGCGATTGTTGTTGTTGTTATCAGGTCGACTTTATTGATTAATAATGAATTATAACTCATTTTATTTCCCCTTCAAGAATCTATTTTTCACAATCAATGCCATTTTCCAATCAGGATGATCAGGAGGCACAATCATTGGGAAAAGAAATATCTTTTCCGGTATCCTTTTCATTATCCAATTTATGACTGTTCCTACATAAAGCGTGCGATAAGGCACAGGCGTATAATCGTGCATAAACAGAAGACCGCCATCACGTACGCGTCCATAGCCATACATGATATCACCCGCAACCTGGGGAAGCTCATGATCACCATCAACCAAAATGAGATCAAATTCTTTTGGCAAAACCACCGATGGCAGGAAAAAACTGTTGCTTACAATCGGTATGATATTCTTTCCCCTGTCTATATTATGCTGATATAATCCTGTCAATGGATGTTTCGGCATACTCCTAACATTTCTTCCCCAATTAGGATCGCTTGCCGGAATGTCGATCGTATATATTTTCGCATCTGGAAATAACCTTGAAAATACGATTGTGCTCTGTGCCATCCCAGAGCCAATTTCGAGAACATTCTTTACATCTTTTAGGATTAGCGATGCCATTGCATAATAGAACCTATCAAAAAGGGGGCCATCCTTTCTGTAATACTTGATTGGCTGTGGGTTCGGAGGTATATGCACTCGGTCAATCAGCATCCCATCTTCACCCAAGCTAGTTAATATTTTTTCTACATCACTTATATTTACACCAAAAATTTCGCATACCGCCTTCATCTTTTGTCTTTCTAGTTCATTTGACATCTCTCTGTCTCCTATCAAATTTTTTATGATTTTGTTATACTTATAATAACTCTGCGAGCTCCGAATTTTTTAATGCTTTTTATATTAACAATTTTATCATATCTCTGCCTTATTGAAACATCAGAACTGAAACACCTCACATGACTACTCCCAACATTGGCCCAATTCGGGAGAGAAAATATAAATGGAATATTTGGCTTCAGATTCTTGATAACATCAAAATCCCTTGCAATATGCTCTAAAACCTCTATGGCCAAATAAGCATCATATTCACCTTCATAATTCTTTTTGTCCAAAGCATTGCCAACCCATACGTTGTCTAGCTTATTATATTTTTTACAGATATTAATAGCTACAGGACTAAAATCAAACCCATGACAAACAAGACCTCTATCCCGACAAATCGAAAGAAGTGTTCCTGTTCCACATCCAATATCAAGTACGGTCTTTATTCCACACCGTTTCAATTCAGCAATAACATACATGTGCCTTGGTATTATTTCAGGTTTCTTCCATCCTATTTTCTCGAAACTTTCATCATAAAACGATGCAGATCTTTCTATGTCCGGCATTTAAAATCTCCTTGGCAAACATCCTAGTTTCATTTTTTCCTCAACCATGCAATCCTTGATTCTGGTTGTGTATAATTATCCGGCAATAAATGGAATGTCTCTTCAATAATTCCACCGAAATAATTAACGACACTCATTACATCATTGATATTATTCAAGGTAGTATAATCATGCATAAACAGAAAGCCATCCTTTTTAAGCCGACTATAGCTGTACATTGTGTCGCAACCCACAACGGGATGATTATGCCCACCATCTATAAAAATTAAATCAAATTTCTTGGGTAAATCAATAAAAGGCTGTTGGTTGTTATAAGATGAATATTATCCCGCGATATGTTATCTTTGTATGCCTTAGCCTTTTCTTCAGTCTGTCTCCACGATAGTTTTTTATAATCAGGATCGGCATCAGGGATGTCAACTGTATATATGTTTGATTTTGGAAAAATCTTCGATAATATTCTTACGTTATTTCCAACTCCAGTCCCTATCTCCAAAATATTCATGATAGATTTTTTCGCATAGGCAATAGCTACAAAACAAACGATCAAAACAGATTTCGTTCCCGACTTGTATTGAGGCTCATCGATCTTTAAGATTTGTTTTTCTGCCTGTTCTATCGAATACCCAAATTCAGAACAGAAAACCTGTAGCTCATTGCGTATTTGATCGATCACTTTATTTTCCTCACATCTTCAACATATCGCCAGGGATGGCTATCTAATATCTCAGGATGCTTTCCATTATAAACATAGACATCATGGGGTTTGGTTCCCAACGTAAAAGCGACGGCATCTTTCTGCTTTAAAAATTCCTCATCATTTCTCCATTCAATTTCCATCCATTTCTTGAATCTACCTATTGACGCACTCGTTCCTTTTTCTATGGACATGACTTGACGAGCATTCATTCGTTCTGGCCTTTTTACTAGCGTATAATGAAATGTGGTTATATCAAGTTCTTTCTGATTAATTGAATACAGAGCACCACCTTTATAATGAATGTTCGCAATAGGCGTATAATAGCAATCACTTGTAATTCTATCAAAAGGAATACCACCGGTTGTCAAGGAGCTAAAGCGAAAATTGTATGTGAATTTGCGTTGCTTGAATTTAATCTTATCATAATTAGTAGTTTCAAGAGTCTTCCTGATTTTTTTTAAGTCATCATCAAACCAAAAGATGTCATCATCCCATTGAATTATCCAATTTCCAGGCTGCCATGATTTGAAAGAATTGTTCATAATGCTAAAAATTCGGCATTGGACACGATCATATCTTTTTCCTTCCAAACCATTTTTCTTATAGTCTATGTCTAGGATTTTTAATTTTGGATGTTTTAAAGAATTTAGATATTCTACTGTCCCGTCTGTGGAATGTCGCGGAAACTGTTTTGAATGGCAGCCCTCTACAACTATTACCTCATCGCAAAAATCAAGTGCCTGCTTAAGGGATAATTTGAAAAATTCCAGATTGTTCCAAGTAACAACAGCTCCAAGAATCTTCATAGTCCCCTCGCATATTTAGAATAAAATGTTTTTGGCACAAGATTGAATTCAGCTAATAGCCAGATCAGCCATCTATATCGCCTGAACATCCTGTGATATGTCTCGAAATCTTTATGGGTTCTCCTTGTCTTGTCATTCATATAAGTTTCAAGCTTTGGATAATCTTTCTTTATTCTTTGCAAAAGCCCTTTCGGCATATATGGCTTTTTTTCAAGCTCTTCCATTGCCTCACTTTTTGTCATCCAACTTTGTCGAACATGCGTTGAGAGCTCGATGATTCTTTTGTCTACGTTGAATTTCTTAGGCAAAAGATAAGATGTCACGAATGTGCAGTAATCATTCTCCAATCGGAGTCCTCCATAATCCTGCCAGTCGAATTTTTCTGCCAATAGTTTCTTTGCCTCAGATTTTCTATACTGGATATAATTCAAGGGGCGTATCTCTTTAATCCCAAGAAAGGCGGTCTTCAGATGGTCCGAAAATCTCGCCAATGGGAAATTAGACAACCGCTCTTTCCAATACCAATAATAAACACTTTCAACATATTTCGCATCTAAATATGACCAACCAAGAGGAACGGAGCCTTCGGTCCTGAATGAATGACCGGCCAGGATGTATTTGATCTTATACCGCCTGGCTGTGTCTTTCCAGGTGGCCATTATCGCCATGTCCTGAGGAGCATCTGCGTCCTGAACGGATGCCTCAAGGAAGGCCGTATTCAATTTCGTATAGGTTTTCTTATTTATTTGTATTCTAAGAAGATCAACATTCAGAGCATTCACAATATTTTTCATATTATTTTCAGCCTGACTTGTGTTCCAATGGTTATCCAAATGAACGGCAAGAACGCGCAAGCCAAAAGCTTTTACTGCCAGATAGAGAAGATAGGATGAATCGCATCCCCCGCTTATTCCCACTATGCAATCATATCGTTTTCCCTTACCCGCCTTTTTTATTTTGATAACTAAATCGTGAAGTCTCCCATCACCTATCGGATTTTGTTCATTCAGTTTGTCATGAAGCCTGCATAGATCGCAGATGCCATCCTTGATTTTCATGTCAGGAATATAATCCCCGACCAAGCATCTTTTGCATATCGCCATTTTCATAATTTCCTTATATCGTCAACGTCTTTCCAGGGATGATTATCAAGAATCGAAGGATGTCTATCCTCATGTTTATGCAAGATAAAATTGCCTATATAGCATGGATATTCTTTGCCATCTTCCAATTTGAAATTATCCCAGTTTTCATCAAACCATTTCAGCATGTTGGGATACATGCCGGATGTCCTCATTCTCATCCGCATCCTTTCTCTCGGCTTCAGCCAATAATAATGATAATGGCCAATTAGAGGGATTGTTATCATATTTTTGCCCGGATTTACATAATGATGAGTAGGTCTAAAATAAAGACCTTCTGTTTTCTTGACAATAACAGCCCTCGGCTGTATCTCTCCAAAATCGATACGCCATCTGAAACCAAAAGCAAATCCATATCCCAATGCCTTAATATAATCAGCTTTTCCCTCTCTCGTTATTTCATTTGCTTCTGTAATCCATTCATCAGTGAAAAATTCGTCTGCATCAAGATGAATGAAGTAATCCCCCATATTGCAGTAATCAAGACCCAAATTAAAATTAGCGCATTGATTAAACCTATAATTATTATGCTTTCTTATTGTGTTTATAATTTTTATTCTTCCAGGATATTGCTTTGTTTTATCAGCCACGATATCTAATGTGCCATCATTAGATCGTTTGGGAATATCAGGGAAGGCAATGAATTGAGATCCTTCGCAAACAATTAGCTCATCGCAGATATTCATAGCCTGATCTATCGCATAACCAATCCAGTTGATTTCATTATAAACTTGAATAAATCCTATTTTCATTTCATTTTGCCTTTTTAAAAATCATGCTGAAACATACCTAAATCATTCAATTATTTTCTCCCATCTCTTGATGAATTTGGGTATTGTGAAATCGGATATTAAGGGCTGGCAGTCTTTAACTATTTTTTCCTGAAGCTGCTTATCAGCCAACAGATAACGCAGCTTGTCCCCCATGTCTTCAGGATCATCTTTCTTATGGTATGGAATGTTGTCTCCATAGACCTCCCTGAATACATCTAAATTGCTCAATAAAACAGGAACCCTACAATATAAAGATTCAATCGGAGTCATGCCCCAGCCCTCATGAATGGATGGCGAGACAAGAATATCCGCACTCTTCAGTAGCCCCATAACGGTCCTTGTATCTTTATTGCAATAAAAATCGACATCGGCATGCGATTCTTCTGCTAATTCCTTGAGCTTGTCATAGTCTCCTGTGCCTGCACAAACAAATTTTCTATCCAGATTGCTTATTGCTTTTATCGATATATCAAAGCGCTTATTCTGTGCAAACCTGCCGATCTGAATAATATGCCCACTCTTTTCCTTCTGAGGAATCGCATCAATGCCCTTTGTGTTAATATAGAAATATACTTGCTCGCTTCTTATGCCAAATCTCTCCCTAAGGATCCGCTGTGTAAATTTGCTTGCACTGATCACTTTGTCACATTTCCGCAGATTCGATATTGTTTTTTTTATATAATTATCCCTCCAATGATTTTTTTGGATTTCAGAATTTGTCCTGCACCACTCTCTCCAAGAATAAGGAATATCCCAGACCCAACAAATCAATGGCTTTCCGTACTGTTGTTTTGCTGCCATAGCTTTATCCAGCTGCGATGCACTTCCGCAATAAATCAAATCAACGTCTGCCGTGCAGTAATTATGCAAGAATTTATGGTTCTTGACATAAGGGACAAATAATCTGTGATGCTTATTCGGAGAAAAATATGATATCAGCATAGGCTTTCCTTCATATATTCAAGAGCATCCTTAATTCTATCTGTGTAGGTCGCATTTTCATGCACCCATTTATAACCTATCTCAGCAACTTCTTTTCTCTCTTTTTCATGGCCTAACCAGTAATTTATTTTTGTTACAATATCTTTTGTGTTTTTATAATAATCTAAAATATTGGAAGGGAAAATTTCATGCAAATCATTTCTATAAAACTCCAATAGAAAGCCTCCGGCACCCATTATTTTATAATCTCTGACTGACACGCATTTACCATTTTCTGGATAGGCAGAACAGCCCAGATTGATTTTTGAAAGGGCGACCATCTTATTGTGTTCTTCGTTATAAATCCCAGTCCAATGTTTGAAGTTTATTCCTATCTTTTTAACCGGGATTAAATACTTGTCTCTGAATTTATGATGTTTTCCTGCCAGATTTCCGCAGAATGAAACATCACATGAATACTTTTTTATATCTGCACTGGTTATGTTTTTTGGTTTGTCGTAGACCTCATTCTGCAACCCCTGCGGAAGCCAGAATGTATTTGGATTTAATTTCTTCCATTCCGGAATTTGATTGTAATCTACAACAAAATGATAATCACAGATATTTATAAGAGGAAACAGACTTTTCCAATTTTTTATATTCTTTCGCGTATCTGGGTTCCACATGCAAACAAGCGGATTAAATCCTTGTTTTATTTGCCTGATTTGCTCTGTTACTTCTGGTGTTTTTGTGCAAAAAACCAGATCGCCGCCGAATTCGCAATAACTCTCATAAATCTTATTAGTCTGAAGCCTTGCATCGATTGCCTTAACCTTATGTCCCAGCCGCTCAAAGGCGTGCTTTATTGCCGGTCCGGTCTGACCGTCGGCCATCGGAAACACAAGAAACACTCTCATTTTGATTCTCTATAATTTTTAAGATAATATTCTTTATAAAATATTTCCCTTATTTCTCTTGCTTTCTCGTTATGGAAAAGACAACCATTGTCGCTCGATGATTCAAGATTTTTGTATCTCTTGGTCGGGACCACATATTTTGGAACTTCCGGGAAAGCCTTCATCTGCCAGTACAAATCCTCAATCGGAGTCTGGCAATCCTTCAAATCGAATGCCAAATATTTTCTTGGTGAGAATGTTATTACTCCAACAAAATCAACCTTCTGAATTTTATCGACTTTATAGGATGCATAGAATGCGGTATTCTTATAATAACTCTCCCCATTGAAGCGCCTGCCTATTACTCCGCATATCCCATTCGAGCCGGCTTCAACCCATCCATTATGGACGTCTCTGACAAATCCAGGCAGTGGCATTACATCATCATCGGCTTTTATGACAAAATCACCAGAAGTAAGAGTCGAAACCGCATGGCGCGCCTTACTTCCACAGTCGGGGATGACATGCACTATATTCACTGACAGTGAGGTCTCATAGCCAGGACCACAATCACAAAGCCAGACATCAGGTGTTTCGGAAAGCCAAGCTTTTAAGACGGCATCCAAATCCCTGTACCGCCTGTGTGTCAATATCACTACGCTGATATTCATTTTACAACTCTCTGGATGCCGAATTCTTCGAGTATTCCTGGTGTTTTATCCTGTGGTATAGAATAACCCTGACCTGTTCTCTTGCCAATTTCAATCCCTTTCCT
>Ga0307422_1001676_pt1 | contig 11418 bp, 7 predicted proteins | sample SalMarWE160290MG_FD_202153 | JGI IMG/M metagenome (GOLD analysis project Ga0307422, IMG submission 202153) | Salt marsh sediment microbial communities from the Plum Island Ecosystem LTER, Massachusetts, United States - WE1602-90 | ecosystem: Environmental > Aquatic > Marine > Intertidal zone >...
TTGGGTAGTTCGGCGATCTGGTACTGTTCGATGCTGCTGGTGCTGATCTCGACAGTGTTGATGAGCGTCGTGGTCGCCGGCCAGACGAGCGAGGGATCGACCTGAGCGGTGAGGGTGATCACCCCCCATTCCTTCCACTTCAGATCAGGCAGGTCCCAGGTAAAGGCCGTGCCTGTCCGATGCACGACTGGACTCCCGTTCGACGTCCAGGTACCGACGACGGCGGGACTGATCAGCCCACTGGGCAGCGTCTCGGTCAGAACCACGTTCTCGGCTGCCAGGGAACCGTCGTTGCCGAACCGGATGGTGATGGTGACCGTGTCCCCCGGTATGGCGGTGGTGGGGTCAAAGGCCTTGTTGGCCCACACGTCGGCCACGGGCGAGACGGCGACGGCCCAGTCGACCTCGGCCTGGATGGGATCGGGGGAGGCAGGAGGATATCCCACCGTGCCGTTCAATCCCCAGAAGGGCTCGACGCTGGTAAAGCCGCCTTCGACATAGTTCCTGGGTCCCCACACGCCGCCGGGGCTGTCGGTGGGAGTGACGTAGTAGACGTCGTGAGAGACGTTGCCCGCGTCGTTGTGGACGGTGGGCGCGTGTGAGTGGTAAGGTGGATGTGGGATCAGCCAGCCGTCGGCGACGCGGCCCAGCACCGTGGGCGTGCCGGCGGGATAGGCATAAGGCCAGGCGTACTCGGCCCCGTCGTAGTAGGGGTCGGAGAAGGCGATGAACCCGCCCTGCTTGTCGACGCCGGGCACGGTGACATAGTGGCCGCCCAGCCGCACCCATTCGCCACCCTGGTCCTGCCAAAAGCCCAGCAGCAGGATCACGTCCTCGCTGTGCTCCACCTCCTCGGCCACCCACCAAAAGTCGGGGCTCTTGGTCATTGTGATCACGTACCCCTGGCGTAGCGCCTTGTTTTGTATGTATGCCTCGAGTCCTTTGTACACATCGGTGATGACGGTGCCGGCGTGCAGAGTGCCTGATTGCTGTCCGTCGGTGTCAAAGTACCAGGCCAGATCGTCCACGAACTCGATTGATGTACTGCTGTACTCCACGTTGGAGGGGTCGTGGTCATCCCATGCTCCCGTAGGATCGTAGCTCTGCACCAGGGGATAACCGTCGTTGATCCCGGGCGTGGTAGGCGCGACAGGACTGGGCTCGAACTTGCTGTCGAACCACCACAGCGAGTTGGCCGCCGAGGCGGGGCCGCAGTAGGTCCACTGCCAGCCCATAGGCCCGCTCATTCTCCAATTATCCTGCTTCTGGTCGAAATCGGGCACCCCGTTGATGGCATAGTCCTGCCACGGCTGCCAGGCGCCCCCGGCAGGGCTGGTGAGGTCGACCTCCCATTCGCCGCTGGACTTCCACGTGTAGGGCGAAACAGCCAGCGCGTATTCCACCTCGACCTGTATCTCCTCGCTTCCCATGTATGGGCCGTTCTCGATCTCGGGGTGCGGGTTGACTGATATGGGCTCAAATCCCGTGAACCAGCCCCTGAACTCCTGCCAGGGATACCCGGCCGGCCCCCAGATGCCGCCGGGGCTGGTGGTATCTGTGACCGTGTAAACGTCGTGGGAGACGTTGCCGGCGTCGTCGTGAATCGTCGGATCGGGGCCGGGATGGGGCGGGTAGTGGGTGATCAGCGTGCCGCTAAGCACGCGGCCTGCGCCCGTCACCTCGGCATTGTCCACGAAAGGATCGCTGAAGGCGATCGCAGGCCCGTTGGGATCCACCCCGGCGACGTTGACATAGTGGCCGCCGACGCGCACCCATTGCCCGCCTGGGACGGTTTCCTGCCACTCGTAGAACCCCAGCAGCAGGACCACGTCCTCGCTGCGCGTGACCTCGTCGGCCACCCAGCGGAAGGTGGGAGAGACGACCAGGGTCACCTGGTAGTCGTCCCACAGGCCGTGATCGCGCAGGTATTGGTGGGTGCCGTGGAACATGCTGATCACGCTGGTGCCGATGAGCCCCTGGTTGGTGCCAAAGTATCTTTTCGCCAGATCGTCGACAAAGGGGATCACGTTCTGGGGGTCGTGATCGTCCCAGACGCCGGGGCTGTAGGATGTCACCAGGCGGTAGGTATCGCTGATGATGGGCGGCGTGGTGCCGGTGAGCGTCTCGAATTTGCTGTCGAACCACCACAGCGAGTTGGCCATGGCCACCGGGCCGCAGTGGGTGGAGATGACGCCCATGCTCCACGCTGCCTTCTTCTGGTCAAAGTCGGGCATGCCCGAGGGGGCGTAATCCTCCCACGGACCCGGCTTCCAGTAGAAGGCGTCGTCCCAGTCGCTGGAAGAGACCAGCGAACCCCATGTGGAGGGTTGCGCCGGGCTGGCTCCCCCTGGCCAATAGTGATCCTGGGGTGCGATCCCGCTGTTACTCAGGGCTAATCCCAGTTCCTGGAAAGCCCCGCCTCCGATGCCGATGGTCGTGAAGGGGATGGCGAATTCGGCTGACCAGCCGGACATCGTCTCTGTCTTCCCGTTAGCCCAGGCGAGGGAGGTGGCGATCCAGGTTGCCCCGTCGCCCTGCCAGGTGGCTGTGCCGCCGTTGCGCCTTATCTCGAACCGAAAGTCATCGGTCTGGGGGGCGCTGCCTCCGTCGTTGTTGGTGTCCAAAAAGATCGAGACGGCGGGTACGAGGGCGTGGTTTACCTTGTCCTGTAGCTCGAAGGCCACGTAGAGGGTGCTGCCATCCTGGGTGAAGAATACCTCGACCTCGTCGTAGTAACCGCCATATCCCTCGAAGGCGACCTTGCCCGCCCCGGCGTACTCGCCGGGGGCGATGGCTCCATCGACGGTGGGAGCAGGTGGATTGTCGTAAGGAGCGTCGACGACGTCGGGGTGGTTGAGGTAGGGCGTGGGCAGGCCCTGTGTCGCTGCGGGGGCGTTGATTGCCGCCGCGGCGGTGGCTGGCTGTCTCAGTGCCAGGAGCCATATCGCGCCGCCAAAAAGAGTCAATGCCAGGGCGGCGGTCAGCACAAGTTTGGTCGTTCCAATTTTGAAGGTCATTTGAAGACTCCTTTCCTTCATGCGCTTTCCTAACCCGGCCAGGCCGGAACCAAAATGTTGACCAGGAAGGCCGGCTCTGATTTCCTGCTCGATGTGCAAGGATTTGCAGGGTTAGGCCCTAACAGCTTCTCGATCGATTTAGGAGCGTATTGTTCAAATACCACCTCCTTTTCCAAATTCAACCCGGGGACCTACCCTTGGTAAGCGCGCACCTGGCTCATTGGGGTGCCGACCATGCGGAAGGCGCGCCGCTCGGCCTCGTAGCGGATGCGTTCCTCGTCCAGCGTCAGCAGTTCGCCGTCGCGCAGGATGATTCGACCATCGACGATGACGTGGCTCACGTCGCAGGGGTGCGCGGCGTAGACCACGCCGGCGGCCAGGTCGTGGCGCGGGAACCAGTGGGGCGCGCGAGTGTCGAGCAGGATCAGGTCGGCAGGGTGACCAGGGGCCAAGGCACCGCTGCCCTTGAACCCCATCGCCCGCGCGCCGGCCTGCGTCGCCAGCCGCAGGAGCTGGATGCGGGGCAGCGCGTCGGGCTGACCCAGCCCGTGTTTGTGATACAGCCCCGTGATGCGTAGCACCTCCAGCATGTTCAGATCGCTGTTGGATGCCGGGCCGTCGGTGCCCAGCGCCACATCCACGTCTCCTGCCAATAATCGCGGCAGAGGGGGCATCTCCATCGCCAGCTTGAGGTAGGTCTTGGGCGTGTGGGCCACGTGCACGTCCTTCTCGGCCAGGATGGCGATGTCGTCGTCGCTGGCGACGTTGCAGTGGGCGGCGGTGGTGGGTACGTCAAAGACGCCCAGGTTCGCCAGGTGGGCCACCGGCGTCGCGCCGTGGTCGGCCAGGGATTTGTCGACCTGCTCCCGCGATTCGGATACGTGGAGGTGGATGCCGACGCTAAGGTCGTGGGCCGCCTCGACCACCTGGCGCAGGAAGGCGGGCGGGCACATGTACGGTGAGTGCGGACCCAGCGCGCAGCGGATGCGGTCATCGGCCTTGCCATGCCAATCCCGCACGAAGCGTAGCGTGCCCTCCAGCGTGACCCCGCCCACCTCGTGCTCGGCGCCGATGCCGAACTGGCACCAGGCCAGGTTGGCCTTTACGCCTGCCTCTTCCACGGCGCGCGCTACCTGATCCATCCAGAAATAGTGATCGGCAAAGCCGACGATACCGGCGCGCACCATCTCGCAGCAGGCCAGCGCCGCACCCCCGTAGACGTCCTCCTCCTCCAACGCTGACTCGGCGACCCATATCTTTTCGTTGAGCCAGCGCTCGAAGGGCAAATCCTCGGCCCAGCCGCGCTCCAGCGTCATCGCCGCGTGGGTGTGGGCGTTAAAGAATCCGGGCAGCGCCACGCGTTCCCGTCCGTCGATCACCTCGTCGGCGGCAAAGCCAGTAGGCGGCTCACCGACGGCCACGATTGTGCGGTCCTTGATGGCAATGTCAATATCGTGTAGGATGCGGTCTTGGTCGTCGAGGGTGACGGCTGTGACGCCCTTGATTAGAAATGTAGCCATAATCTTTCAAATGAGGCAGGATGCAAGATCGGCCCGTTTCTTGCCCCTTGCTTCTTGCATCATTGTCTGTAAATAGGGTAGAAACCCCCACCTTTAGGTGGGCCGTTTTCAACACCGCACTGACGGTTTGAATGCAGCGGTCGGCGGTATGCCATAAGCTCTTCTTTCACGATGTCATCTGGAATGTGCCCTGGCTTGTTTGCTTGTTTTCTGGTTGTTGAGTGCTACCTACAAATACGGCGTAGACGCCGCGCTGGCGAGCTTCAGGCGACTTTCAGTCGCGCTCCAAGCTACCGGCTTTCAGCCGGTAGTAGTTGACTTCTCCTGGCGCTCTGCCCGGGAGAACTCACCTCAGGCGGCGCACGCGCTCCGCATATCGCTCCACGCGGTACTCCACGCTACAGATTCGATCCTGCATCTCTCGCAGAAGCAACAGAATCTGACCAATGGCTTGCTCGGTCGTTATCCTTTCCTGCTCCCAGGCCTGGATCACCTCGCTCAACTCGTACGCGCCCATATCGCCGCTCCTTTCGACACGTTAACGTGTAGACACTGTTGATAAACAAGGGAGCCTCAGCTCCCAGGGAATAACACTATCTTACACGCAAACGTGTAGGATGTCAAGGGGTAAAAAGCGACGCTTTCGCCCTACCCCTCTTCCCCCTCAGACTCCTCGCTCACCGCCTGGTAGTCAAAACCGGCCCGCTCGGCAACGAGAATGAGCAACCGATTCATCCCTCCGCGCGGGCGGTACATCCCCGTTTCCCATTCGCTGATGGTCTGTTGGCGCGTGCCCAACTCCTCGGACATCTGCTGCTGGGTCAGCTCCAAATGCTCTCGCAGCGCACGAATGGACTCGGCATCCCATTGATACATGACTTTGCGCCTGCTCATCAAAAAGCCCCCTGGCCGATTGTACCCGTCTCCAACGTCAGCGTCAAGCCCGGCGTCACCCGTCACCACGCACCAGCAGCGGCAGGTAAATGCGCTTCACCGGCCACAGCCCCAGCTCCGAATAGGTCTCCACGATGTATGCCTCTGCGCTCCACGGCCAATTGAACGACAGGGCGCGCACGTAATCACCACTTTCGATCCACAGCGTGTAGGGCTGCCCGACCTTGACCGTCGCGGTGAACGCGTGACCCACCGTCGGCGAGATCACGTCCCGGCCGGACGCATCCAGCAGCCGCAGCGTCGCCTGCGTCAGCGTGACCTCGCTGGTGGGGCTAAAGACGCCGTTCTGATCGTCGTCCGCGAAAAAAGTGGTGACGCTGAAATACAACGTCTTGGAGAGGGCGACCGTGGTGTGGGCCTGGGGCTGCTCGGGCCAGTCCTCCCGGTGACCGACGCCGTCGATGGCCCGGCAGCGAAAGTAGTAGGAGTGGTCGTCCTCGCCGGTGAACTGGCCGGAGGTCGAAGGCTCCATCTGCAGCCAATCCTGCCACTCGCCGCCCGCCCCATCGCGCACCTGCACGTCGTAGGCCCACACGCCCGACTCGCTGTCCCAGCCCTGCCAGGTGGCAGTGAAGGTAGTGGAATGGACCAGGTCGGGCAGCAGGTTGACGGTGGAGGTGGGCGGCTGGTTCAAGCTCTCCGCCTCGATCACGATGAGCGGGTCGCCGCCGATGATATAGTTGTTGGGATCATCCGAATCGTCGGGATTACCGGGGTCGTCTACCAAATTGGCCGTAGCTCCGGGCAGAGTGAACGTATAGACTCCGCCAGTTGCCGCCACCGTACTGGTAACTCCCCGCCGATCTACCACTGTGGCAGGGCTGACCGCGGCAGGTCGCGTGTAGGCAGTGGTGGTGGGCGTGTCGTTCCACAGCACGTCGACCCGGCCACGGGGCGTGTCCCACAGCGTGACGCGCGTGAACGGACCTTCCGTCGCGCGGGTGACGAACGTGGGGGTGACCAGATAGGTCACGGCGACCTGGTAGGCATCGTAGGACGGGCGCACTGTTTTGTCGTTGCGGATCAGGCCAAAGTACTCTGTCATGTCCGAATCGTGGGTACGAAAGAAAAAGTAGCGCTCGACGCCGGCGGCCCAGGCGTTGGCGTAGGATTGGATCACATAGGCGGCGGCCTCGTCCTGGGTGGCAGCATAGTCATACTCGCTGGGGTCTGGATCCACCAAATCATCATTCCACACCGGCACGCCGGTCTCGGTGAGCCAGACGGGGTGGTCGCCCACATTGTAGGTGCTCATGCCGCCGCGGATATTGTTGATCTCATTGTAGATGCTGGAGGAGCGGCTGTACAGGTGTACCGACATGACGTCGAAGAAATAGTTATTCGCCGGCGCAGCCGGATCGGCGTTGATCTGGTTCAGCACCCACCTGTAGTAACCGGGTTCGGCCCAGTAATGTAGCCCGCCGAAAAGCACGGTGCAATCAGCACAGGCCGCCTTAGTCGCCTGGTACCCCACCTTGAGCAGTTGCGCATAATCAGTGGAGGAGCCTGTCCAAAAGTAATCCCACTCCGGCTCGTTCCACATCTCCCAATGCTTCACCCGGTCGCCGTAGCGCAAGACGATGGCGTACACAAACCGGCCCCAGTAATTGATCGGGTCACCATCGGCGGCGGTCCAGTCATCCCACTCCTCGTCGAGTCCTTGAGGCGGAGAGCTGGCGCTGATCGCTACGCCGGGTAACGCATCAGCCGCATCCGGCGCTCGTGGCACGGGCGCGTACCAGCCCAAGGGGCGTTGGTCGAAAGAACGCCCGTCCAGACCCAGGTCGCCCTGTGTGGCTGCCCAGTCGGGCGTCCACAGCAGGATGCCGACCATGTCGATCCTGGCGGTGTGCAGATCGTTCACGAGGGTATCATAACCACTCCTGACGGTATCAGACCAAATGCCGTTGGCATACTCAATCCTCGACCAGTCAAAATCGAAGCGGTCCCAGCGAGAACCGGCGTCGTACGCCATCTGCAGATAGGGGCGCTCGCTGCCCTCGTGGTAGAAGGAATAACAGGCGCCCGCTCGCCCGTCCGTCTGCGTGACCGGCGGCAGTTCAGCAGGATCTGCCAGGGCAGGCAAGGCCAGCGCCAGCAAAAGCGCCAGCGTGCCGCCAGAGACCACAGTCGCAAAAGCAATCGCCGCTCGTCTCATCCTCACCACGCCTCCCAGTATAAGCAAGACGGGCCAAGGTGTCAATGAGACACTGGTCACGGGGCGCGCTTCAGCCCGCGAAGTGGGCGACTAGGCAGCGAAGACGGCAGGTTGCGCAAATGACAGTATTCTCGCCCCGGAGCTGAAGCGCACCTTGGCATCCTCACGCGTTGGGCATATAATAGGCCTATAATACCTACATCCCGCACAGGAGGCCACGGAATGACAGAAAACAAAGCCAACCCTTCACAAAAAGCCGCGCTGCGCACGCCACTGCGCACGCTGCCGCGTAACGTGTGGGCCGTCAGCCTGACCAGTTTCTTTATGGACATCTCCAGCGAGATGGTGATCAACGTCCTGCCGCTCGTGCTGGTCGCTTTGGGCGTGAGTAAAACGGCCATTGGCGTGATCGAGTCTGTAGCCGAAGGCGGTGCCAGCCTCGTCAAAGTTTTTTCCGGCTGGCTTTCTGACAAGCTGCGGGCACGCAAGTGGTTGGCCGTGGCAGGTTACGCGCTTTCAGCGCTCTCCAAACCGTTCTTCTATTTCGCCAACACGTGGGGAGCGGTGGCCGGCGCGCGTTGGGCCGACCGAGTGGGCAAGGGGGTACGCACCGCGCCCCGTGACGCGTTGGTGGCCGATAGCATCGACGAGCGCCACCGGGGATTGGCCTTTGGCTTCCACCGCGCCGCCGACACGGGAGGCGCATTCCTGGGATTGCTCATCTCACTCGCAGTGATTTGGCTGACACAAAAAGGCGCAGCGGGGTTGAACCTGAGTACATTTCAGACGATTGTTCTCATCAGCCTGATCCCAGCAGCATTGGCGGTACTGTCGCTGGCAATCGGTGCGAAAGAGGTGCCGGTTACAAAAACGCGCGAGCGCCCGCGCTTTATGTTTAAAGGGCTGGGCAAACGCTTTGCACTCTTGATGCTGGTGTGCGGCCTGTTCGAATTGGGCAACTCGTCCGACTCGTTCCTCGTCCTGCGGGCACAGGACGCAGGTCTGAACACGATCGGCGTGATGGGCGGGCTGTTGCTGTTCAATCTGGTGTACGCGCTGTTGAGCACGCCTGCCGGATCGCTCTCCGACCGCATCGGGCGGCGGCGACTGATCATCGGCGGATGGATATTCTACGCACTCGTCTATGCCGGGTTTGGGTTGGCGAACTCGGGCTGGCAGATATGGGGGCTTTACGTGCTGTATGGGCTGTACTATGCCACCGCCTACGGCACGACCCGCGCCCTGGTGGCCGATATCGTCCCTCCAGAATTACGCGGCACTGCGTACGGCACCTACAGCCTGGTGATCGGCCTGCTCGATCTGGGCGCGTCGGTCATCGCTGGGGCGCTGTGGGATTGGTTGGGCGCGCCCGCGCCGTTCCTCTTTGGTGGGGCGCTGGCGCTGGTCGCGGCGTTGCTGATGGCCGGGGTAATGAAGAATGAAGCAATTAACAATGAAGGAGGCTGATATGGAATACCGAGTTTTGGGACGCACGGGAGTCAAGGTTTCACAACTGTGCTTTGGCACTATGTCGTTTGAAAGAGACGCGGACGAGGAGACGTCAGCGGCCACGTTCCATCGCTGCCGCGAGGCTGGAATCAACTTTTTCGACTGCGCCAACGTGTATTCCGCCGGGCGAGCGGAGGAAATTCTGGGCCAGCTGATCGCCGACTGCCGCGACGAGCTGGTCATCACCACCAAGGTCGGCTCCACCATGGGGATTGGTCCAAACGAGAGCGGGCTGTCGCGCCGTCACATCACGATGGCCGTGGAGGACAGCCTGCGGCGAATGGGGACCGACCGGGTCGACATCTACTTTTTCCACAAGTTCGACCCCGATACGCCCATCGAAGAGTCGCTGCGTGCGGTGGACGACCTGGTTCGCCAAGGCAAGATCCTCTACCCGGCGGTGAGCAACTGGGCCGCCTGGCAGATCGCCAAGGCGCTGGGCATCTCGGCGCGCGAAGGGCTGGCCCACTTTGAGTGCATCCAGCCGATGTACAACCTAGCCAAGCGCCAGGCGGAGGTCGAGATCCTGCCACTGGCCCAGGCCGAGCAGTTGGGCGTGACCCCCTACAGCCCGCTGGGCGGGGGCCTGCTGACGGGCAAGTACGGCGTGGAACAGCGGCCGGATAACGGGCGGCTGGTCGAGAACGAGATGTACATGAAGCGCTACGGGGCGGTGGAGTATTACGAGATTGCAGAGCGCTTTACCGCGCACGCCCAGAAGCGGGGCGTCCATCCGGCGACGCTGGCGGTGGCCTGGGTGATGAGCCACCCGGCAGTGACTGCGCCCATCATCGGCGCGCGCAACGTGGAGCAGCTGGAAAGCTCGCTGGCGGCGGTTGACGTAGAGATGACGCCCGAGTGGCGGGCCGAAATCTCGGCCCTATCGATCGAGCCGCCTCCGGCGACGGATCGGCTGGAGGAAAAGAGCGGCATCGTCTACCAGGGCGCGAAAGAGAAGTAATCGACAAAAGGAGAGTGAGAGATGTTTGAGTCGGACGTCATACAAACTTCCGCCGGAGAACTGGAAATCACGTTTCTCGGCCACGGGTCGTTGATGCTGGCCTTTGCCGGGCAGATCATCCACGTCGATCCGTTCGGCCAGGTGGCGGACTATGCCAAGCTTCCGAAAGCGGACGTCATCCTGGTGACCCACGAGCACCACGATCACTTTGACCGGGACGCGCTAAAGCGCGTGCGGGACGAGGACACGGCAGTGGTATTGACCGAGACCTGTGCGAAACAGATTGCGGGCGGGATCGTGATGCGCAACGGGGACGTGCGCACGGTCAAGGGGATCACCATCGAGGCCGTGCCGGCCTACAACGTGATCCACAAGCGCGGGAACGGACAGCCCTTTCACCCCAAGGGGGTCGGCAACGGGTACATCTTGACATGCGGCGACAAGCGCGTGTACGTGGCAGGGGACACGGAGAACATCCCAGAGATGAAAGCGCTGCGAGACATCGACTGCGCGTTCCTGCCGATGAACGTGCCATACACCATGACGCCCGAGATGGTCGCCGACGCAGCAAAGGCAATGCAGCCCAAAATCCTGTATCCTTACCACTACGGCGAGACCGATACCTCCAGGCTGGTGGGCTTACTGAAAGAGCAGCCGGGCATAGAGGTGCGCATTCGCAAGCTGGCGTGAAGGGGGTATCATTGCACGCGTCGAATGGAGTCACTTTTGACCTGGAGCGAGTTTGGGCTATACTTGTGGTTAGGTTGGCACAAAAAACTACCGGATTTCTTAGCCAGCCGCCTTGTCGAGTTCAACAACACAACAACGTAGCAACTGCCCGCAGCACGAAAAAGCAAAAACCATTTTGACTCACACTTCAATTGGGACTATACTGGTATCAGCGTAAACCTGCCAGAAGGAGCAAAATGTCTGGACAACTCAAGAATGCCCCACTTATTGAGGCTCTTCTAGAGATCCGATGGGAACTAACCAAAGTCGGACCTGATGCATTCCGTGATCCCGGTTACAGATTAGCTATTGGTCGTCTATACGATCGAATCCGAGATCGTTTTAAAGTATCATCTCAATATCTTGGGGGAATGTAGGTCGGATTGGCAATCCGACTTACTCTTGCCCCTACTTTTTGAGAAGATACGCTGAGAGGGTATGTGAACATCGTCACACAGCACGCACGTATAAATCAGAAATGGTACTATTTGCCACCTGATCCCAATCTAGGTTTCGACCGAATGGCCGCAGATTTCACATCCGTCTTTGAAGTTCCTCGTGAGATGCTGG
>Ga0307422_1001679_pt1 | contig 11409 bp, 12 predicted proteins | sample SalMarWE160290MG_FD_202153 | JGI IMG/M metagenome (GOLD analysis project Ga0307422, IMG submission 202153) | Salt marsh sediment microbial communities from the Plum Island Ecosystem LTER, Massachusetts, United States - WE1602-90 | ecosystem: Environmental > Aquatic > Marine > Intertidal zone >...
ACATTAAGCTACAGACTAACTATAAAGATTCGAACATATGCTTATGGTGCTGGTGGTTATATCCCATGCCGGTAACAGTTGTTATTTCTTCTTTTTTATAAGTTCAGCTTATCCTTCAACTTTTGGAGCCTGTTGTTGACATCATCCTGCATTCTTATGATCTCTTTCAAGGCTTTCTTATTGGTAGTTTTTATTAATAATTCAATCCGCTGAGTTATTAAATTATAGTTGTTCAAAAGTGTTATTACGATTTCCTGAGCCTCGCTAATAAATTCTTTTGTAGCCTTTATACGGGTTGTTTTCTCATATTTAGTCGGATGTTTAAGCCCATCCATTAACACAAACTTAATCCGTTTACCATTGGCCTGAAAATAAAGATTAATAAATGTTTCCACTCCAAATCTAATATCTCTGATGTCATCAAGAATGGGTATAATATCCTTTTTTAACAATGCTCTTTCGCCGGTCAAAGATTTAAAGGGATTTATCCGGTAATCGATAAAAGTTTCCGATGGCTGTCCTAAAACCATATCGGCAGTATTGTCAATAAGGGGTGTAAGCAAATTATCAAAGTGTTCATTTTTAATATGAGAAACATCGGCATCAAAAAAAAGAATTATTTCATGAGTTGCTTTTTCAACTCCATACGCCATTGCCCAACTCTTACCTTTATTCTTTGATAATTTTTCATATTTAAAAGAAAAGTCCTTGGCTAATTCTTTCAGGATATCTTCGGTTTTATCAGTGGAACCATCATCAATAATAATTATTTCATAATCAGGATTGTATTTATAACAAGATTTTATAACCTCTGAGATAGTTTTTTCTTCATTGTAAGTACAAATAATGATGCTTGCTTTCATTTTATTTCCGGTTTTCAGTTCAAGATGTTTCCTATAGTCTGAAATACAAGGTGTTGGATAATTCTAATGTGATTTAGATCTGTATAATACAAGAACTTAATTTAACTCATTTAATTTTATAAAAAACTGATTTTTCGTCGGGAGTACGACGAAACCAAAATCCTGCAGGTTTATTGGTTGGTATTACCTTTGGTGATGATAACCCGTGATTTGGGTAAGCTGTCCGGATAGTTTTCCTGTAGAAATCGTAGGAGGTGTTCTCTGATATACACCCTGAGATCCCAAGCTGTCGATGAATCAATAGCACTCACCAGGGCCCTGACTTCAACTGTTTTCTCTGTTGAGTTGGTTACTTGTAAAACATTTACTTTTCCATCCCAATACTTACAATTTTGCAGCAGACGCGTCAGTTCCTTCCTCAACTCTTCAAACGGAACATTATAATCGGTATAGATAAAGACTGTTCCCAGAATTTCTGCACTTGTCCTGGTCCAGTTCTGAAAAGGTTTTTCAATAAAATAGGTCGTCGGTAAAATTAATCTTCTCTGGTCCCATATTCTCACAACAACATAGGTCAGATTAATTTCTTCAATTCGTCCCCATTCATTTTCAACAACAACAACATCATCCAAGCGTATGGGTTGAGTGAAGGCAAGCTGCACTCCTGCCAAAATGCCCCCGATTAACTTCTGTGCTGCAAATCCCAGAATAATTCCGGTTACACCTGCTGAAGCAATGATACTAACGCCTATTCTTCGAATTTCATTAAAAGTCATTAAGGCCAATGAAATGGCTATAATTAGAATCAGAAAAACTAGAATACGCTGAATTATTCTGAACTGTGTATATACTTTTCTGGCTTTTAAATTATCTTTCTGATCAATATCATATTGTTTGAGAATCAAATATTTAACCAGGTATACCAGCCGTATCGATATCCATGCAAAAACTGCAATAACCAGTATAGTCAGAATTTTATTGGCAGAATTCGTAATTATTTCCGGAACTTCAGTGAATGAAAAAGGGAGCCATAATGCAAGAATAATTATTAGTAGAATTACTGGTACTTTAAGATTCTTTCTTAACTTTTTTGTTAGTTCATTCCTGGTTTTATTCTCTATTTTCCATAATATTCTATTAACAATCAGATAAATAATAAACAGAACTGCAAATATGATAACTACTCCGGTAACATAGGTTACAATTTCTTTTGCCGGAAAGTCGAAACGAAAAGGGATCCTATTAAATAAATATGCCATGTAATTTTAATCTTATTCTAGTTTACAAAGATTATTATAATACTGAGATAAAAAACGATGAGACCAAAATTCAAGTCAGGAAAAGGATTTATTGTATCCTCTACTGCAAGATTTTAGTATTTACAAAGTAATAAAAAATAAAATTTAAATGCTTGAATAAATACTTAAAGTACGGTGTATCCAAATGCCATTAGTCTTATAAACAAATCCTTTTTCTAACTCAATCCCATTCATTGGTTACGGCAGACAGTCTGCTCGTTAATAGTTACATAGAGGGCATCCGATCATTCGACCGGAATACGCTGAATCAGGAAAAAATCATTTTTGGTGCTATTTTGTATTTTTAGTAGCCACCCAGGAACCTTCATCGTTATAATGAGGATAGGTATAGCTACCCGAAGAAGAGCTGTTATTGGCTGTTCCCGCAAATTTTATGATCCCGTCGATATCGCCGAAATAAACTATATGGCCGTGCACTTCACCCTGCAAAACGGCACCGGACAAAGATATTTCCGGTACATCTATAGTTCCGCTTAATATATTGCCTGTTTGAGTAACCCCAACTGAAAATGTCCCGCTCATATTATATTCCTCGCTTGTCCACGTACCTTCCCATATGCCACTGTAGTTAATATCAGTATCCGCAGCCTTTTCTCCGGTAACAGTAGCAGTTCCCGAACAGTTATCGGTGTTGGAGTACCATTCCCATTCTGCCGTACCACTTAAAGTGTTCCCATTACTTCCCACCATTCCTGAAAAACTAATAACGTTATTTCCGCTTCCACCTGAAAATTCACCTTCCATGGTTATTGTGTTTCCTGTGATTGTGCCTTGCAGTATATCACCTTCAGGATAGGTAATATAAGTGAGGTTGTTGCCCGATTGTCCTATTTCAACTATTACGGTTTCCAGTTCTGTATAGTCATCGCCTCCACAATTGCCGGTAATATTTTCGGTCATAATCCAGAAGCCACTGACATCCGGAGATTCTGCTTCTCCGCTATCCTTATTGCAAGCGAACAGAATGCATATAAGACCGATTAAAAATGCTGAATATTTATTCATGATGGTAGTTGTTTTGATTATGTTTAGATAATGATACAATTAACAAAAATGTCACAGAATACGCAAAAAAATTTATCCCCATTCGGTTAACAGAATTTCATTTTTTACTGCCATTTGCAGTATAATAATTTTGTGATCAGTATCCCTTATTCCTGGGATGTTATACTAAACTCCCATCTGCGTATAAGCTTTGGTAAGCATAGTTTTTTACCTACACAAATATTTATCTGTTTTTTTGACTATTCAATTATAAATTTCATTGCTTTAGTAAATGACTCTCCCTGAATGTAAAGTATGTACACTGATAAAGGAAGTTTAAATTGTTCCGGATTGTTTAAATGCCAAACTAACTGATGATCACCTGGCTCCATTTCACCTGAATAGAGTTGCCCAATCAATTGTCCCGCAAAACTATAAACCGATATGGTTATATATTCGCTATGGTCAATGCTTATCTTTAAAAACAGATCCTCTTTTACAGGATTCGGAAAAAGAACGATGCTATTTTCACCGTTTATATTTTCCAAAGAATTTTCTGTGGCTTCATCAACGAATATGACTATCAGGTTCTCTGAAAATCCACAGTTATTGAATCCTCTGATAATTAATTCATAAAACGGTGTAATTTCATGATTCAAACCCTGGTTATTATGAACCCTGATAATTCCGGAAATAGAATCAAGGGAAAAGGTATTATCGCTATTACCAATTAAAATTTGAAAATAGCGAACATTCGTTCCCATAACCGTATGAACGATAGTATTATTGGTAGCTTCTTCTGAAATATAAACCGTAGCAGCTTCAACTGTTGGCAATAAAATTTCCGTTACAAACTCATAGGCTCCGATATCAATGGTATCGCTCATGCAATCAACCCTCGGAGATCCAATTAGATCTGTTTCATTGTATTGCATATCAGGATTGCCGGCATTAATACAGGGTGACGATTCCTGCAATGACCAGTCGGCAGCTACTCCGTCAAATAATACTCCTGCGCCTTCCGAGGGCGCTGTAAATATCGGACTGCTGTTGATGTTGCCTGCCCCTGCATAACCACTTTCAATGTCGGAATAAGTAACAATTACATCGCCTGTAATCGACGAATCAGCATTGGTTGCTATATTACCCCACACAATGGTATTCATAACCGTGTCAGAATACGAGGCATTTACAACAGAAAATATTCCTCCTGCTGAATCGGTTGACATATTATTGCTGATGGTATTGTTTAAAAAATAGGTATTTGAAAATTCAAGATAAAGCCCACTTCCTTTATTAATTGCCGAATTGTTGCAGATAAAAACATAACAGAAAACAGCCGGATAAAAGGTATTCTACTTTTCATAAAGTTGTTATTAGAATTATATATTTACAACTATTCAGCGTGACGATTACTCGCAGTGAAATGCAAAGTCCTACTGATCCCTCCCTGAAGCCACCTTTACTGCTTATTATCATGCAAAGTATTAAAAATATCTGTATAAGCTTTCCTAAAAAATAGAAAAATGTGATTTTTCTTGACTTACTTCTACATATGTAGTATATTTGACTACAATTGTAATATTTCTTCTTAATTTGTAATAGAATGGCTAATACTATCAAACTCTCCGATGCTGAATGGCAGATAATGAATGCCTTGTGGCGAAAACACCCGGCCACAGCCAGGGAAATAATGGAAGAAATACCCGGTGAAGCAAAGTGGGCCTATACCACTCTTAAAACAATGCTAACCCGGCTGATGAAAAAGAAAGCAGTAAAGGAATTCAAGCGCAGTAACCTAAGTTTTTATGAGCCATTGATTGTACAAAATAACGCCAGGTACTCGGCCATAAAAACTTTGTTTGATAACATTCTGGATGGATCTGTTGAACCTGTATTACACTTTCTGGCAAAGGAAAAAAACTTGTCGGAAAAGAACCGACAGAAGCTGTTGAAAATATTAAATAAGATGGATCAGAAAAAAAACAATGGAAACAATTAATCTAATTGCCGGTATCTGGTGGAACTGGATGGGTCCCATGCTTATTCAGATCACTGTTCTTATTCTGCTGATTTCAACCATTGACCTGCTCATTCAAAAATGGGTATGGCCACAGATACGCTATGGATTATGGCTGCTCATACTTGTTAAGCTATTAATTCCCCCCGGTTGGTCCTTTGAAAGCGGAGTAATTTCGCATGCAAGAGTATGGGCGGATAAAAAATTGAAAGAGAACTGAAAACGAATTCCAGGCAGGTATTCGATAAAGAATTTTTATCGCCGGAACGGGAAACCACAGAAAATTCTACCGAAGAAGCTACAACACGCCAGAACAGCACTATTCTTCCAATACAGCAAAGCATGCAGCAATCCCCTGTATCGATACAATCAAAACCGAGCTGGAAGACAATCCTATTTCTGGTGTATCTGATTGGAGTTGTACTATTCCTAAGCGTACTAATTTTAAAAATAAAGAAACTCAGACGCTGGCATAAAGAACAGGTCGACAGGAAGACCATTCCCTCCTGGTTTTATGAAATTCTCGTCGCAACGGCAAACCGGTTAAAACTGAACAAACTGCCGGCTATCGTATTTTCAAACGAAGCCACTACACCTGCCGTGTATGGTATTTTTAATCCTGTGCTCTTGTTACCGCACAATTACTTTAATTCCTTGTCGAAACTGGAGGCAGAGCATATAGTACTTCATGAGTTGGCCCACATAAAAAGAGGCGATCTGTACCTGCACGCTTTATGCCTGGGTTTACAAATATTCTACTGGTTCAATCCCTTAATGATCTGGGTGCGGAAACAGATGAAACATGTTCGCGAACTTTGCTGCGATGCTACCATTGCAGTTGAACTTAAGGAAGATACTTATCTGTACAGGCAAACATTGTTGAATAAAGGGAGGGAGTTATTGACAGAATCTGTTGAACCCGGAATGGGTTTGCTGGGTGTTTTTGAGGATCCCTTCCGTATAGTATCGCGCATCAAGTGGCTGGAAAAAAATCTCTGGAAAAACAGGGCTCTGATCCTTGGAACTTCACTGATAGTAATCCTGTTGTTTGGTTTTGGTTTCCTACCCATGGGAACACTGAGTGACGATTCTCCTGCATCATCCTCTTTTCAGCCTAATGCGATAGAAGCAGAACAGGATACAATCCCTACAGAAAATATCAGGGATCTGATACAATCATATAGCAATACCATGAACAAGGCTATTATGGAGGGCGATTTCAAAACGCTTTTCTCCTTTTACGCCGACGATGTTATTTCCATGCCGAACTATCAACCCATAATAAAAGGAAAGACAGCCCTCAGAAACGAGATTATGAAGAATTTGAAAGATGATGTTGAAGTGCTGTCGAGCAACAGTACCATTACCGATGTTTGGGAATGCGGTGACCGTGTGTTTGAGAAAGGAGTTATGAATATTACCTATGCTGCTCCTGAATTGAAAAAACCCTTTACATTTTTTGGCAAGTATGTAACCATTTGGGAAAAGCAAAAAGATGATGGATATAAAGTGAAAGTAGCCATCTGGAATTCGGATATAAGTCCTTTTGATTACAATTGGAATTAACTATTAATCCAAATAACAACCAAAAAATAAAACAAAAAATGAAAAACCTATTATTTAAAACCGTCCTGACAATAACCACCATACTTTTTGCCGGTCAGGCTTTGCTTGCACAGCAGGATATAAATGCCATCAAAAAACAAATTGAAATGCATCATCAACAATCGATACAGGCTCAACTGGAAGGCGATCTGGAGGTTGAGATAGCCGACTGGGCCGATGATATCATCGTGATGCCAAACTTTGCGCCTGCCATAAATGGTAAAGAAGCTTTCCTGAAGTATGCTCTTGCTAACCGAAAGGAAGGTCAAAAAATCAATTCGGTGAATTATACCATCATAGAAGTATGGGCGTGTGATAATCTGATCTATGAGATAGGACATTATTCTAATTCTGCAACCATACCTGAATTATCGCATCCTATTGCCGATAACGGAAAATATTTGACTATCTGGGAAAGGCAAAATGATGATTCTTTACAAATAAAACTACTGATATGGAATACCGATCTAAGTTTCCAGGCCCTCTTTGATATGGTCAACTAAATTATAACCTACTGGTATTCCCTTCGGAAACCCGGTTTATTATTCTTCTCCCGAAAGCTGGTTTCTTCCGGTAAATTATTCATTTATAATCGGCCATTCAGTGACTGTTACATCTTTCATGTTAAAAACACTACCTAGTATTCGTAGAAACATCCGGATAAATTTCGTACCTTATTGTTATTAACCAACTAATATTAAAAATGAAAAAAAATACGTTGCTGATTTCTTTATTTCTATTTGCGGGACTATTCTGTTCCGGTCAAGAATTATCGATCGAAAACACTTACGCGTTTGAAAGCCTGAATAAAAACTCCTACCTGGGGAATGTTGAGTACGATCAGGAAAACCAAACCACAAAGCTTTTTTATGTGGCAAAAGACATGACCAAAACGGTTTTTACAACCTACGTCTTCGATGATCAGCTCAATTTCGTGGAAGAACAGCGGGATGAATATTCAATCATCGATGCTTCAATAGACGCCATAAACAGCGTGCGGGCAAAATACGAATGGTTCAACTACCGGGGTGAAGAATATACCCAGGAAGTGGTATGGATTCTGCCTTCATGGAAAGGGGAAATAGTGGCCCGAAAAGTATTGTATACCTATAAGTACAACTGGGCTTTGGGAAGCTACTATCGTACTTTTAAAGTGATGGATAAACAGACCATCAGCGGTATCGATGGAGGCAGGTTGTTCTTGTACGACCGGATCGATAATTCACTCGACGGAAGCGTTCTTATACTGGTAGGACTGAAAGCTGACAAAGCTGACAAAGAAAATAAGTGGCAGGAAGCCCGTAAATTCCAATTTATAAAAATCACTAGTAATTTCGAGGCCATACCGGGAGATATTATTGAATTCGATTACGACATGGGTATAAGTTTCACAAAAGTACTCTCTCAAAATACTGAAATCATGGAGACTGAAGGTGGCGAAGGCGAAGGTACCTTTACAGACTATTTGGAACATTCGGCAGGTGATCTGGCCGAGGGCGATGCTGTGCTTATCTTTGCCCCGGTTAAGTCGATGATGGACAAAAAACATATGGCCCCTGATCCCGGCGCACACACCATGCTTATTCTGAATGCCGAAGGAAAAATCGAAAACCGCATCGATTATAAAACGCCAACCAGCGGATGGGTGGTCGAAGGTTATACCCTGTCACCCGACGGAAAAGATATATACTTTTTTGGCCCTGCCAAAGATGAGGCTTATGTAAATACATTGATGCCGGTAAACACTCCATTCGGATCCTCCGATGCTGTAGCTAGCATCAAGTGGAAAAATTTTCAGGTTATGAAGGTTAGCGGTAGTGAAGTTGTATACCTTAATTCAACACCATTGGCCGATTTCAAAGCAAAAGCGGTCAATCCTCCCTCTCAGAAAAAATCACCCGATTATATTGGTAGAAACTTTGAAAAGAGCCTGGCCTATGTTACACCAGGAGGAGAACTGATCATTTCCGGGCAGAAATACACCACCGCACAGGTTCCCGATCCTAACTCGAGTGTACAGGGTGCTACTAAAACCGTGATAGACGAATATAAGGACCTGGTCATGTTTCATTTTGATGCTCAGGGCGTACTCAAAGCACAATATGGGATCCGCCGCGACAAGAACAATAAATATTCAAAGGCAAATCTTACTCCCCAGGATGTGTATGTCAGTGCTGACGGTAACCTCCTGTACTGGGTATATGGTGAAATTAAGGGAATGCGAAAGGGTTTTGAAATTGGTACCAGCATTGCAGGTTTTCAGGGTAGCATAGGGGTATCCAAGAAAAAATTATTGTACTATCCTGCCGTATCGAGGATTGACCTGGCCAATGCCTCCGTGGGCGATTTTGTACCATTGGGAACGGATGCTGAGGGTAAACAGCTTTACTACACCAATCCCGAATTTCCGCAATTGCTTTCGGGAGATCAGAAAACCCTGACATTTGTGGGCGAAGATAAACCGGGGAAACTTATCTGGCTGGGAAGGATGATGCTCGAATAAAAATTACAGTATAACGAATCTTAAACTGCCGTTGGCTAAATACTGACGGCAGTTTTTTTTCTACACTCTATATAGTTATACTATCCCGGCAGAGCCTGTAGGGTTATTTATTGCAGTACCCATATGATTCTTAAACAGGATCGTCTCAGTATCCCTCCATTTGACAGATTGTCTGAAATTCTTAATAATCAGCCTGTAGGGCTGAAACCTGCCAGTCGGCAGACTGGTATTAATAGCTCCGGGTGAAACCCGGAGATTATCAACAAACAAAAAAATCGTCGCATTTGACTTGTTTTATCATGGCTGTAGATATCATGCGACGAAAATTAGTCACTCAATCAAGATTTGTTTTTAAATAACTTCAAAAATTTAAACAGTCTCTGATTATCATGCTGAACTTCCGCTTGGCCAAGGTCATTCGGGAGTTCGGAATGACCCTCTATGGGCTGTCCTACTATAGGCGGATGCGTGCCAGGGAAAATGACTCTCAATAGATTGTTACACCATTGACTTTTAATAATTTAATTAGTAATTTTCTTAAATAAAAAATGTATTATTTACTTAATCCTAAAATTATAGAAATGAAAACAAAAGCTATTTATCTGGTTCTTATCGTTATAATGACAGCTAATAATTCTTGTCAAAATATCGATAATCCAAAAGAAATTGAAGCTGTAAAAAAAGTGATAATCGATGACGGGGAAGCGAGACAAAATGGCGATTTAGAATTGTTATCAAAGCTCTGGGTACATGAGCCCTACATAGCTCATTTTGGCGTATCAAAATATATGTGTTTCGTAATTAAAGGTTGGGAGAAAATGGAAGAAAACCTTAGCACCATGTGGACATCTGCCTTTAATCAGGAAACAAATGTTGTTAGAGATAATATTAACGTACATATAAATAGGAAAACAGCTTTTGTAGATTTTGACCTTCATCTTTATGATCCCTCAGGTATTGTTGAAGCTAAAGTCAATGCGTCACTTGAAAAAATTGATGGAGAATGGAAAATGGTCTTTCTAAATGTAATAGATGAAGATTCATATAAACAAACTGATGATTATTGGCCTTTTTGATTTCGTTCGAAAAGATATTATTAAATTAATTCTGTATTAATCTTATTTATACTTCTTAAACAATTTAAAATGAAAATATTACTATTTATTCTGTTATCCAGCACATTTGTAATATCGACAAATTGCCAGGATTTGAAAGAGGTAAATGATATTGAAGCTATCACAAAAGTTATATTAGCCGAAGGTGAAGCAAGGCAAAACAATGATTTTGAATTATTTTCTGAATGTTGGGCTCATGAACCTTATATTACTAATTATTGGGCAATAAACTGGGGATGTACAACAATAAAAGGATGGGAAGAATTATCCCAATGGTTTCAAAAATATCATCATGGTGAGCCTAATTCATATAAAATTAGAAGAGAAAATATTAATATTCATATTAGCGGTAATATTGCGTTGGCAGATTTTGATCTTTATATTGATAACTTTCAGGGCGGGGATCTTGAATCAAAAACAAATGCAACATTAGAGAAAACAAATGGTTCCTGGAGAATTGTTTACTTGAATGTAATTTTTGATAAGTCTTTTAATAAGCCCGATAATAAGTAAAATACCCCTTTAAAAAAGAAATTTCAACGCTTTTGATAACCAAATAAATAGAGCGAAAATCTTCAAAATGCTAAGCTAGTGCTGAAGATGTTATGTCAAGCGTAGTAGATTCAGCACGCATCACAGACCTGTTCGACGGCAGGCGGGTGCGCTCCAGGAAAGAGGGCGTGTTAATTTAGAACCAATTCTTCTTATTTCAAATTTTCAACTCCCGTGCATTAATAATTTTCTTATCTTGCTGTCATGAAACGACTTATATTCATTACAATGAGTATATGCATGGGCATATCTCTTACCGGACAGCAAACACTGGATATCCTTACCGTATCAGGTCGCTACGGTTTCCCTCAGTCTTACGATTCTGTGCTTACAGGTAAAGCCAAAGAGTATGGGTGTATGGTGAATCTGGTGGCTCCGGTTAAATTTTCTGAGAAGACCATCTGGTACAATAGTCTGAATTACTTTTACTTTCATGTAGCTAATGAGG
>Ga0307422_1001680_pt1 | contig 11408 bp, 10 predicted proteins | sample SalMarWE160290MG_FD_202153 | JGI IMG/M metagenome (GOLD analysis project Ga0307422, IMG submission 202153) | Salt marsh sediment microbial communities from the Plum Island Ecosystem LTER, Massachusetts, United States - WE1602-90 | ecosystem: Environmental > Aquatic > Marine > Intertidal zone >...
ATGAAATCATTGGTTTGTTGAATCGAGACCTTGAAGGTGAGCATGCCGCCATCATTCAATATCTGATTCATGCTTACGCTATGGGGGAAGGTGAGATGGCTTGCGAGATTGAGGCCATTGCCCGGGAAGAGATGCGTCACCTGGACTGGCTGGCCGAAACCATAGTTGAACTGGGTGGTATCCCTAGTTTGGAGCGGGGAAAGATGCGTATGGATGGGGAATCAGTGGCTGATTGGATGAGGAATAATGTGCTGCTAGAAGATGATGCCATGAATCCATACAAGGAGCACATCAAGGCTATTGATGACCCTAAGATAAAGCGATTATTGAAGCGCATTTTGTCTGATGAGGAATCGCACCATGGTGATTTCATGCACTTTGTGGAAAAGGCGGAAAGGGAAGATGCTAAGGATGTAAGAGGCACCCGCCAGGACAAGCTTACCCGGGTTCTCGACTGGGGCATCGAGCACGAGTACACCGTAATCCTCCAGTACCTTTTGCACTCCTATATGACCACCAACGAAGATGTCAAGAAAGAAATGCAGGACCAGGCTATAAACGAGATGCAGCATCTTGGGTGGCTATCTGAGGAGCTGGTTGATGAAAAGGGTACCCCAAGGATTGAGCACATCGAGGTTGACCAATCAACAAAGACGGCGGACATGCTTCGTGCCGATATACAGATCGAGCGTGAGGTAGCTGCCGAATATGACCGCGCCGCCAAGGAGATTGAAGAGCCCGACCTGAAGGAACTTCTCAAGAGGATAAGAGACCACGAAGTATATCACGCTGAGGTATTCACCGACCTATTGAAGAAAGAAGAGGGGCAAGGTTAGTTGATTATTTCACAGTGGTGTATCAGCTAACAGCAAGTAGTATCCTGGATTGGGGGTATGTTAACTATGGTGTGCTAATTTTGGAGAAAGATTGTTATTTGACGAAAGGAGGAGGATAGCATGTGGAAATGCACCAATTGTCATCATGTAGAATTTTCCATTGATAAACCTGAACGCTGTCCTGTTTGTGGTGCCGAGGCGGAAAAATTCGTCCCACATGAGCTACCGGGGATAAAAGGAGCTAAGACTCTGAAGAATCTTAAGAATGGTTTCGTTGCTGAATCCCAGGCACATCTGAGGAACCTGGCTTTTGCCATGAAGGCTGAGCAGGAGGGTTATCCCCAGATAGCAAGATTGTTCCGCGCTGTTGCCGAGGCTGAGGGAGTCCATGCCTTCAACTGTTTTCGCCTTCTAGGCGCTGTATCTAACACTCAGGGAAACTTAGAAAGTGCATTTGAGAGGGAGAATCTAGCCAGTAACACCTATCCCCAGTTCATTAAGGAAGCAAACGAGGAGAGTAATACACACATAGCAACTGTCTTCAGTTACTCCCGTGATGTAGAGCGAGGACATGCCAAACTCTACAAAAATGCGCTGGCGCATACGATGGCTGAAAGGGAGACCGAGTATCATGTTTGCCAGGTCTGCGGCTATGTCTCCGATGGCGTTCTTCCTGACGAGTGTCCTATTTGTGGTGCCCCCAAAGAGAAATTTAGGAAGGTGGTCTAGTTATACGAGGAGGAAAACTTATCAGAAAGGAGGCGTGAAATGACAAAGAGACTACAGGTCTATAGGTGTGAGATATGTGGTAATATCGTACAGGTTTTCCATGCAGGAAAAGGAGAGCTTGTCTGCTGCAATCAGCCCATGAAGCTTTTGGAGGAGAAGACAGAAGAACAAGGAAGAGAAAAGCATGTGCCTGTGGCTGAGAAGACAGATAAAGGTATAAAGGTGGAAGTGGGTTCCGTTCCCCATCCTATGGAAGAAAAGCACTATATAGAATGGATAGAGGTTCAAACGGATAAGGGAATATCTACAAAGTTTCTAAACCCGGGTGATGAACCCCGGGCAGAGTTTGAGATCGAAGGAGATATCGTTAAAGCAAGAGAATACTGCAACATCCACGGTCTGTGGGCTGCCGGTAAATAGATAGAGGTAGGTTATGAAGAGCTTAAAGGGGACGAAAACGGAGAAGAATATTCTGACAGCTTTTGCGGGAGAATCCCAGGCAAGAAATCGCTATACCTACTTTGCCTCGCGGGCAAAAGAAGAGGGCTATGAGCAGATAGCAGCTGTATTTTTGGAGACAGCGGATAACGAGAAAGAACACGCAAAGAGACTGTTCAACTTCTTAGAAGGCGGATCTACGGAAATCAATGCTTCCTACCCGGCTGGTGTGGTAGGAAACACAAAAGAGAACCTGAAGGCGGCCGCAGAAGGGGAGAACCATGAGCATACGAAGATGTATCCCGAGTTCGCTAGGATAGCAGATGAAGAGGGATTTCCCGAGATAGCAGATGTGATGCGAGCAATAGCAGTAGCTGAAAACCAACATGAGAAGAGATACTTAGCCTTCTTCGACAACGTCGACAAGAACAGGGTTTTTAGAAGGGAAAAGATTGTGAGATGGAGATGTAGGAACTGCGGCTATGTTCATGAAGGGACTGAACCGCCTGGGAAATGTCCAGCCTGTGCACACCCCAGGGCATTCTTTGAATTGCTGACAGAAAGCTATTGAACTGGCGACGCAGCCTGACCGCTAAGGTGCGGCTTGGGCTTATAGCTTTTCTGCACGTAGGTTGGCATGGTTCAGAGGCCACCTACAGCGGCTTGCCGATGGGCATTATATACAAAGGCTTGATTTGCTCGTCCATCTGGAGAACTTTTCTCACCTGCTCATCGTTGAAGGCGCCCACTTCCACTGTAGCTAAACCTAGAGCTACAGCCTGGAGGTGGATGTTTTCGCCCACGTGTCCCACCTCCATGTGGACATATCTTTCGCCGCGTCTGCCATAGGTATAGGAAGTACGGAGGTAAATCGCGCAGATGATGATGTTAACCGGCGCTTCGGCGATAAATCTTTCGTCTAAGGCGGCGCTGGCTAATTCCTGCCTTAAGTCGCCTGCCTGGTGTAGAATTAGCGAATGGGTGCTTACATCATAATGGTGAATGCCGGCCATCAGGTCATCTACAGTCTTGTTGCCCAAAACTGCGAAAATCTCCAGAGGGTAGGTAGCTCCAGCGCTGGGTGCTGCTCTGACGCTTTCTGCCCCGGTTATGCCCTGCGCTGCCCAGAGTATCTGACCTAATTGAGACAGAGTTACTGGCTTTGTGCGGTATCTGCGAATTGACCTTCGTCTGGAGATGGCTTCCTCCAGAGAGAATTTGCTTTTTAGCTGGGGGGAGGGAAGTTTTATCACGGGTTGAGGCTTGTTTTGCCTGGTGCGCAGTGGCATTTTCCTATCCTTTGATGGTACCTAAAGGTACAGCCATAACCACCTTCCTGGAGATTCCCGCCTGGTGAACTGCCTCAATTACCTCAGTAACATCTTTGTATGCCTGTGACGCTTCCTCAGCCAGGGAGGCGATATCTCCCGCTTTTACCAGGATGCCTCTTTCCGCCAGGTCCCTGGCAACATCCTTGCCTCTGAGACTCCTTCGGGCAGCGCCGCGACTTAACATCCTGCCAGCTCCATGACAGGTAGAGCCGAAGCTTTCCTCCATGGCTTTCTGAGTGCCGACGGCAACGAAGGAGCATCGTCCCATATCGCCGGGAATAAGCACAGGTTGTCCTATTTCTTTATATCGTTCAGGGATATCCTTGTGTCCTGCTGGGAAGGCTCTGGTAGCTCCTTTGCGGTGCACGCAGACCTTGATTTTCTTACCGTTAACGGTGTGTTCTTCTATTTTGGCGATATTGTGAGCGACATCATAAACCTGTCTCATGCCGAGCTGTTCAGGGCTTTTGCCAAAGACTTTGGAGAAGCTTTCCCGGGTCCAATGAGCGATGCATTGCCGATTGTTCCAGGCATAATTGGCAGCACAGGCCATAGCGGCAAAATAATCCTTGCCCTCTGGTGATTCTATGGGTGCGCAGGCGAGCTGTCTATCAGGGAGGTTTATCCCATATCTTGATACTGCTTCTTCCATCACACGCAGATGGTCGGTGCAAACCTGGTGACCAAATCCACGAGAACCGGTGTGAATTAGAACCAGTATCTGCCCTGTTTCGTCAATGCCCATAGCTTTAGCTGTCTCGGGCTCGAAGATTTCCTTTACCACCTGGACTTCGAGGAAATGGTTTCCTGAGCCCAGTGTGCCTGCCTGTGGCATGCCCCTTTTTATCGCCTTGTCGCTTATCTTGTCGGGGTTAGCTCCCTCCAGACAGCCGCCCTCTTCGGTAACTTCAAGGTCATCTTGAGAGCCGAAACCATGTCTCACTGCCCATTTAGCTCCCTCAACCATCAATTCTCGCATTTCTTTGTGACTTGCTCTTATCTTTCCCTGGGAGCCTAATCCGGAGGGGATATTCCGGAACAGTTCGTTGATAAGCTCGTTAATTTTTGGTCTTACTTCCGCTTCGGTGAGATTGGTGCGCAGTAATCTCACGCCGCAGTTGATATCGTAACCCACGCCGCCGGGGGAGATTACTCCTTCCTTGATATCCATGGCAGCCACACCGCCGATGGGGAATCCATATCCCCAGTGGATATCGGGCATGGCCATGGAGAATTTGATTATGCCGGGGAGGAAAGCAACGTTGGCAACCTGTTCCGGCGTCTGCTCCGCCTTTATGGAGTTCAGGATTTTCTCGCTGGCGTAGATTAAACCGGGAACTCTCATGCCCTGCTTATAACTCTGCGGAATTTGCCAGTGGTAGTCATCTATCCTGGTAAGTTGTCCCTGCCACGGCGCCATTTCCACCTCCTAAATATCAAAAATAACCTGTGCTTTGTATCCCTTATTGTCCTTATCTATCCGCAGCATGTGATATGTAGCTGCCTTTACCCCTGTTTTTATCCTGTGCCTTGAAGGGTCAAACTTCTCTCCATAGCAGGCGGCCTTCAGTCGGGCATTGGATAAGCTCTGAACATCAAATTTTTTCAGCAAAACATGCTCAGCATCGAAAAGATAAATAAGCTCATTAAGCCATTCCACTAATAGGCTCTCTCTATCCTCACTGGCTACCTCTACATCGTATTTTAATTCCTCGCCAACATCCTCCAGTTCCGTTATTAAGCTAAATAAAGCTAAAGCGGCATTGGCAAAGACCTGCTTGATTTCTGTTCCATATGCGATGATACCCACATCGGCAGTGTGGTCAATGACCTCAAAGCTCTTTCCTGCAGTCTGTTCCACCATGGCAACACCCATTTTCATTATACTACATTCATCCTGTTGCAGTTTTACCCGAACTGAGCAGGCATAGTTTGCCTCTTATAGTTCCCAGTTCCGGTAAAGGAAGTCCTGCAGTACCAAAAATGGTTGTTGGAAAACCAAGGTCCTTTTCCAATTGAAGTAAGCTAAGCCAGTATCAGTTATTTGTCTTTATATTCTTATATTACAATATAAATACGGAAAACAAAGGTAAATCATTTCGGGAAATTGTTATCGAAGCACCCAACAGTGGTTTGAGAGGTGGGAGAATACTCCGGAAGGTAACGGTTTTCAAGCTATGATGTAAGTACTGAATGAATACCGAAGAGATATCGCGCGTTTTCGTAAGGGTGTTATGAAGGCACTTCGCATCGTAGATTAGCTCATCCAAGTGAAATGACTTACTAAGCATTCAAAAGTTATTCTTGGTAAGGTATAAGCAGCGTGATAGTTTTTTGGGTTAAATTATTATAATATATAAATACTAAGAAAGCACAACTCAAATTGGGTAGCATGAACATTTAATGTTATAATATATAGTCAAATTCTCTTGCTAGAGGCATGTGGTGTCGTCCCCATGATGAGGACTTAGTTGCTTGACAAGAATTTATGCATATATTATAATTATTTATTAAGAAGCAAAATGAGTGAGCAAAAGAGGAACGATCTACGAACAAGAATAACTCAGGAGATGACTGTTAATTATTCTAGCGCTCTCGAAAAAAACTTCGATTTTGCAAAACAATTCATGCGAATAACAAAAGAGGGAAAGGTTGATATCTTGGCTAAGGATAAGCTAAGTGGCAAGGTGCAGATTTTATTGTATCTTATAGGAAAGTTGTATGCTAAGGAAGCCGGATTTGCAGCTACCGACGAGGTGGGAAACAAAGAGCTATTAGATGAGCTAGGTATTCCTGAAGGTTCCTTGCTTCCTTGGTTAAAAGACCTTCGCGACACAAATAGAATAAAGCAAGTCAAAAGAGGACGGTATGCATACCACGCTATTCCTGTAAATTTGGTGGAGAAGACTCTCAAAAGTGTGGAGGGAAAATTAAGGAAGAGTACTTGAGGAGGTTAAAATGGTATCAGAAAAAGAGATTATAGAAATAAGGAAGAAGTTGGAAGAGTACGACAGGAGAATAGGGGAAATTGAAAGTGTTCTTGGGCAAGGTGGAAGAAAACCAACAGAAGAAATTGGCGTTAATATTGAGAAGGGTATAGAAAAACTTTCAGGAGACGCAGGGATTAGTGAAGAGCAACTGAGATCAGTTTTCGATTTTGAGGAAGAAGATTTGAGCTTAATAGCCACAGTTGAGGGCAAAAACGAAGCTGAAAAACAGTTTAAAGCTACTATATGTATTCTTACAGCTTATCATTATTGCTACGATAGAGATGAAACAAGATCTCAAGATTTACGCAAAAAGTTAGAGTGGTTAGGCATAAAATCTTTAGGAATTTTGAGTGCTAATTTAGCAAAATATAAACAGCTTATTCGCCCTAAAGGAAAATCCAGAAGCCCACAATTTGCTTATAAAATAACTTACCCTGGGATAAAGAAGGGGCTAGAAATAATAAAGGGGTTAGCTAGCGCATAAAAGGGACTGCAGCATGAAGAAAAAGAGAAATGAGATCATGGAAGCAGAGATTTCAAAAAGATTTGCAGGAATAGATACATCCGGTTTTCCAGATTTTTATAGCTATGAAAAGCCACTGGAAAAGGGGCTGTGGATTTTAGGGATGGCCAAGGAGAAATTAGGAATAAAAAAATTAACAGCTGAAGAGATAGTTTCAATTATGAGAGACGTTAAACAGGTCAAGATTAATGCAAAATCTATTACTAATTCCTTCAACAGAGCAGGCGATAAAATTTACAGCTACCGGGAAGATGGAGAAGTTTATTTTGAGATTATGAACGTTGGGAAAGACTATTTAGTTTCCCAAGCAAAAGAGGGCTCCATACAAGTAGTTTATTTTGAACCTGATAAACAATATACAAGTAAGAGACTTTTATCGAGGAATATTTTCAGTGGCCTCAAAGGTGATCTAAGGATTGTTGATCCTTATTGCAGTGAAAGAACGTTAGATATTTTAAAGGACATCAAGAATGAATATATTAAATTTCTAACAAGGGTGGATAATCTCAGGGAGAAGGGAAAAGGACGATTCTTGCGTGAAATTCAAGATTTCAAATTAGAAAAGCCAAACATAGAGTTTAGGAATTACCCGAACACAGATATTCACGATAGATACATAATTTCGTCTGACTCTTTGGTTGTTTTAGGGCATAGCATTAAAGATCTGGGAAGCAAAGAATCCTTCGCTATAATTTTAAACAAAGATATGAATAGAAACATATTTGAGGCGGTAACTGAGAATTTCGATAGAAGATGGAAGCAATCCACCACATTGTAATAAATCTTTCTAAAACCAAAAGACAGATTTCGGTTCTATAAATCTTACTTTATGAATGTTAATAAATAACTATAAATTATCACTCGCGACCACTTGTGTTTAATCGATTTTGTCAAGTGAACTAGCGCTTATTTAAGAAGAGTAAATGAAAAAGGCAGAGAAAGGCAAACTTGAGAGGGCTCTCAATAGCTACTTTGAGGAAATCCATAAGATTTACGCGGCGGGTGATTTTAGAGAGGAAAGTTTTTATTCCTCCTTAAAGGCGCTCATTGAGCAATGCTCCCAGTTTTTCCCTCTTCAAAATGGAGCAGGTGTTCTTGTTCAACCTAAAAAGACAGAAGTAGGAATCCCCGATTTTCTCATTAGAAAAGACGGAGACATCATAGGCTATATCGAAGCCAAATCACCGGATGCGACCCTTGATGAAGCTGGGAAATCCGAACAACTAAGAAGATATCGGGAATCCCTTCCGAATCTTATCTTGACTAATTTTCTGGAGTTCAGGCTATATAGAAATGACACCCCTGTGGATAGAGTGGAAGTTGGTCGCCAAGCTACCTTACAGCGTTTGAAATATCCTGCTGTCCCTGAGAAGTTAGATTTATTCTTCGAACTTCTTGGGAAATTCTTCTCCTTTTCCACGCCTGAAATAAAGACATCTTCCAGCCTTTCCATCGAACTAGCGAGGAAGACACGATTTCTTGAGCATATCTTACAGGAGGAGCTTTCCAGAGACAATGAAGAGGTTAGTAGGTTTTATAAAGCCTTTCAGGAGGAGCTTATAGAGAGTTTGACAAAGGAGAGGTTTGCTGACCTTTACGCTCAGACCATCACCTATGGACTCTTTGCTGCCAGGATGAGAGTCCAAGATGGATTTAATAAAGACATTGCCTGGCAATTTATTCCTGAAAGTTTGCCGCTGCTCAAGGAAATCTTCTATTCCTTTACTGGTCCCCATTTCCCGGAATCGTTACTTTGGGTTGTTGATGATATAAGCCAGGTGCTTCAGAAGGCAGACATTTCCTCCATCTATAAGGAATTCAAGACCACAAAATGGGAGGAAGACCCGGTGATTAACTTTTATGAGACCTTCCTCGCCACTTATAATCCTGAAGAAAGACAAAGATTAGGGGTTTACTACACTCCTCTCCCGGTAGTTTCTTATATCACAACATCAATCCATAAGCTTTTGAAGGAGAAATTTGGAAAAGCCGAAGGTCTTGCTACCAATGATGTAACTCTCCTCGATCCAGCGGCTGGGACTTTAACATTCGTCGTCCAGGCGATAAAGCAAGTCCAGAAAGAACTAGAGGAGAGGAACAAAGCAGGACTTCTAAGGTCTTATATAGAAGAACATGTTTTGCCCCATTTCCATGCCTTTGAGATTCTGGTCGCTCCCTATACGGTAGGGCATTTCAAGGTGTCTATGGTTTTAGAAGAAATGGGCTATAAGTTCAAGGAGGGTGAGCGATTCCAATTTTACCTGACGAATACCTTAGAGATGAAAGAGCCCAAGCAGATAAGTTTTCTCATAGACCTGACTAAAGAAGGGCAGGAGGCCAAGAGAGTGAAGGAAAAGGTGCCAATCATAGTCGTCCTGGGCAACCCTCCTTATTCGGTGAGTTCGGAAAATAAGTCAGATTTTATCGAAGGGTTGATGGATGATTACAAAGAAGATGTGAAGAACGAAAGACATATTGGGCAACTTTCTGACGATTATATTAAGTTTATCCGCTTTGGTCACTGGAAGATTGAGCAGGCAAAGAAGGGTATTTTGGGACTTATTTCTAACAATACTTACCTTTCAGGAATTACTCATCGGGGGATGAGGAGAAAACTTTTAGAGACCTTTGACGAGATTTATATTCTGAACTTGCATGGCTCTTCAAGAATAGGGGAGAATCCACCTTCAGGTATTAACGATGGGAATGTTTTTGCTATTCAACAGGGCGTGGCTATTGCCCTTTATGTAAAGACTGAAAAGCCACTTGAAGAAAAGAAAGTTTACTATGCTGACCTCTGGGGATTAAGAGATAGCAAATATGGATACCTCTTTGAAAATGATGTAGAAACAACCAAATGGCAAGAGCTTAAACCTGTTGCTCCTTACTATTTCCTTGTCCCTAAGGATTTTGCTTTACAAGAAGTATACGAGAAATTCTGGAAAGTGACAGAGATCTTTAAGGAATGTGCAGTTGGAATAGTAACTGGAAAGGATGAAAGGCTGGTCGGTTTTGCTCCACAACAAATAATCAAAGTCTTTTTAGATATTTTTAACCCAAAGGTTACATTAGAAGAGTTGGAGCTTTATCATGATTTGAAGGAGACAAGTGGGTGGAACATCAAAGCTCGGAGAGTAGGGATGTTAGGTAAGGGAAGCTTTTCCCAAGATAAAATAATGCCTTATGCTTACCATCCTTTTGATGTGAGATATACTTATTATTGTGATTTTCTTGAGAGGCCACAATATAAAATAATGAAGCATCTTCTTAAAGAGAATATCACTTTACTTACTACAAGACTTCTTTCAAGCGATTCTTTCCGCCACTCTTTCATAACAGTCCATATCGGGGATAAATGTTTTATTTCGAACAAAACGAGAGAAAGCAACTACTTTTTCCCTCTCTATCTCCATCCAACTGAATCCAAAGGGCAAATGTTTGATGACAAAGAACGCAGCCCAAACTTCACCGATGAGTTTTTGCAAGCCATAAAAGAATCTCTGGGCACAGAGCCAACCCCAGAGGAGATTTTCTATTATATCTACGCCGTCCTTTATTCTCCCATTTATCGCCAGCGCTATGAGGAATTTCTCAAGATAGACTTTCCTAGAATTCCTTTGCCTGGTGATTATGAACTTTTCAAGGCTCTAAGCAATCTTGGCAAGGAGCTCGTTGACCTCCACCTGCTCAAGCATCCAGCCCTTCAGGAAACTGAGATTGGCTTTCCCGAAAGTGGCTCTAATAAAGTGGAAAGAGCTCGCCATTATGAAGCAACTGATAGGGTCTACATCAACAAAGGCCAGTATTTTGAGGGCATCTCAAAGGAAGTGTGGGAATATCGGATTGGAGCCTATCAGGTGATGAACAAGTATTTGAAGGATAGGAAAAGGCGAAAGCTATCTCTGGATGAGGTTAACCATTATATGAAGGTAGCCAAGGCAATCCATCTGACGATTGGGCTGCAAGGGAAAGTTGACGAAGTGTATGCCGGGCTTGATCAGGCTTGAAGCTCGTTCCAGGGCTTAAAGCCTCATTTCCTTTAGAGGCATAACCAAGGGTAAGTCCTTAATCTTGTCCAGGAGCTTATAGTCAGCAGTGAGCAATGGAATGTGGAGTTTCTGTGAAACCGCAATATATGCTGCATCATATATCGTAATATCATGGGAAAAGGCAAGCTCTATTGCTGACTCGAATACCTCGGAAAAATCCACCAGCTCAAGCTCCAGCTTGAGAAGATTTGTGCCTGCCCTTGATACATCTTTTTCAGTAAAATTTGGATTGAAACGAAGGGCGTTACAAACCTCGTATAGAACCAAAGAGGAACTCACGAGCATGGATGCTCCCTCGATATGGCTGTCCAGCAGCTTTTCCGAGCTCTCAACATCCTGTTCAAACCTGGAGAACCACTTGACTATGATGCTAGCATCCACGACGTATTTGAGTGGCACCTTCACTTTGCTTCTCTCCACTTCCTTATCTCGGCTACCCCGTCCCACTTGCCTGATTTTTCCTTCAGCTGCCTTATCTCCGAGGCTGCCTTTATCAGTCCATCCCGCTTCTC
>Ga0307422_1001681_pt1 | contig 11408 bp, 9 predicted proteins | sample SalMarWE160290MG_FD_202153 | JGI IMG/M metagenome (GOLD analysis project Ga0307422, IMG submission 202153) | Salt marsh sediment microbial communities from the Plum Island Ecosystem LTER, Massachusetts, United States - WE1602-90 | ecosystem: Environmental > Aquatic > Marine > Intertidal zone >...
AAGCAATTGTATTACATCGCTTGTATTGTCGCGCTGCTGGGCATTCTGTTTTACTGCCTCCTGGGGCCCGGAGGCTACCGCGATTTGAAGAAAGCGCGTTTGGAACTTCAAAAACAACAGGAGCGGGTTGAAAATCTCAGGCGCGACAATCAGGAGCGCATGAAAACCATAGAGGCATTACGCTCCGACAAAGAGGCTCTCGAAGCCTATGCCCGCGAAAAGGGTTACGGCAGAGAGGGCGAAATCATCCAGAAACTGTCCAAGTAATTTAGGCAAATCCGCGGCATCCCGCGTCGGAAATACAAAAGGTCCCGCTACAGGCTCCAGACAACTTTGCCCTTTACAATGGTCATTGCCGGTCCGCCCCGCAGTTTCCAGCCGGCAAACGGCGTGTTCCTGCTGCGCGAGGCAAATTCCTCGGGGCGCACCTCATATTTGCGTTCCATATCCAGGACGGTGATGTCGGCCCAGGATCCCTTGGCCAGGGTGCCGCGCTGCAGCCTGAGGATGCGGGCCGGGTTGGAGCAAAACAGTTGGGCCATTCGTTCGAGAGTGATTATTCCCGTCCTCACAAAACGGTCGCAAATAAGGCCGACCGCAGTCTCGAGCCCTATGACGCCGAAGGGGGCTCGATCGAATTCGAGCATCTTTTGGTTGATGTTATGCGGCGCATGATCGGTCGCAATAACGTCTATATCGCCGGACGCGATCCCTTGCGCCAGCGCGTCGACATCTTCACGAGACCGCAGCGGGGGGTACATTTTCATGTTGGTGTCATAGGAACACACGTCCGCTTCGGTTAAAAGGAGATGGTGCGGCGTCGCTTCGCAGGTTACGGAGATTTTGTCGTGTTTCCTGGCCCGGACCACGGCTTCGAGTGACCGCCGGGTCGAAATATGCGCGATATGCACATGCGCTCCCGTTTGTCGAGCCAGGATCGTATCCCGGACAACCTGCACTTCCTCCGCGGCAGGATTAATGCCCCTAAGTCCGAGGAGGGTGGAGTAGTATCCCTCGTTCATCACGCCGCCGGCGGAAAGGTTCCGATCTTCGCAGTGGTCTATCACGGGCAGATCAAAAAGGCGCGAGTACTCCATCGCCCGGCGCATGACCTGGGAATCCTGGACCGGGTGTCCGTCGTCGCTGACGGCAACGATGCCCGCCCGGAACATATCTCCGATCTCGGCGAGGATTTTCCCCTCGCTCCCTTTTGTAATGGCGCCCACGGGATAGACGGCAATTTTGGAAACCTCGCTTGCTTTTTCCAATATGAAGGACGTGACCGCTTTCGAATCGTTTACCGGCTGGGTGTTCGGCATGCATGCGACGGCCGTAAAACCGCCTCTGGCCGCGGCATTCGTGCCCGACTCAATGGTCTCGGAATCCTCGCGGCCCGGCTCGCGCAGATGGACGTGCATATCGATAAAACCGGGGAATACGGTGAGCCCGCGCGCGTCGATTTCTTTTCGCCCCTTCTTGCGGATTCTGGCCGCAATTTCGACGATGCGTCCTTCCTCAATGCCGACGTCCGCGACCTTGTTCAATTTCTGGGACGGATCCACGATCCGCCCCTGGCGTAGTATCAGTTGCATAAGCTTTTAACGGGCGGTCCTCTTCGGCCTCAGACCGGCATTGCCGGAGAGCAGATACAGAATCGCCATGCGGATTGCGACTCCATTGGCAACTTGGTTCAAAATGACCGAGTACCCTGCATCGGCGACATCCGAGTCGATTTCGACCCCCCGATTCACCGGCCCCGGATGCATCACTATAGTATCCTTTTTAGCCAGGCGCATCCTTTCCCGCCTGAGCCCGTAAAGATTGTAATATTCCCGCGTCGAAGGGATGAAAGCCTCGTTTTGCCGTTCGTTCTGCAATCGAAGCATCATGACGATATCGGCGCCTTCGAGCGCTTCCTCAATATGCGCCGTAATGCGCGCGCCCAGCTTGTGAAAATCCCATGGGATGAGGGTTGGCGGGCCGCAAACCCAGACGTCCATTCCCATTTTGTTGAACAAAATTGTGTCGGATCTCGCCACGCGGCTGTGGGAAATATCTCCTATGATGGCGAGCTTCAGTCCGTCCAGATGCCCCTTGACTGTTCGAATGGTCAAGGCGTCGAGAAGCGCCTGAGTCGGGTGCTCGTGCATGCCGTCTCCCGCGTTGATGATGTTGGAATGACACACGCGCGACAGCAGATGCGGGGCGCCCGCGGATTCATGGCGTATCACGATAATATCGGGAGCCATGGATTCAAGAGTGTACGCCGTATCTAGAAGAGTTTCTCCTTTGGTTACGCTGCTTGTGGAAGCCGAAAAATTCAGGATATCGGCGCTCAGCCTCTTTTCGGCCAGTTCAAAGGAAGACCGGGTCCGGGTGGAGGCTTCAAAAAACAAGTTGATGACGGTCTTGCCCCGAAGAGTGGGAACCTTCTTTACCGCCCTGGCCGAGACTTCCTTCAATGTGGCGGCCGTATCCAATATGAGATTCACATCTTCAACGGAGAGCGGCTCAATCCCCAGCAGGTCTTTATGACTGAAAGAGGCCATGGAATTATTCCTCTTGAATTCAACCAGGACGCTCGATGCCGCCCGGCTCCCGCAACGGTTTCTATGGACTTTCCTTGGCTGCGCGGAGGGCGGAAGCTTTTTTAAAAAGCACTACGCGCTCTTCGCCGTCTTCTTCCTTAACGCGGACCTCAACAGTTTCATCCTCTTCTGTCTGAACGTGTTTCCCCACATAATCCGCCTGGATCGGCAGTTCGCGGCGTCCACGATCAATCAGGACTGCCAGTTGGACTCTTTTCGGCCTGCCGAGGTCCATGATGCCGTCGAGCGCGGCGCGGATCGTCCTTCCCGTATACAGGACGTCGTCCACCAGCACCAAGTTAAGATTATTAATGTCGAAGTCTATCAGGGTCTCGCGCAGCATCGGCCGATTCCCGACCGCGGTGAGGTCGTCCCGGTACAAAGTAATGTCCAGGATGCCCAGCGGAATAGGGCGTTTGAGTGTCGCAGCGACCTTATCTCGCAAACGTTCGGCCAGCGATACTCCCCGCCGCCGTATGCCGATTATGGCCAGCTCGTTTTCGGAGCTGAGCTGTTCGACAATCTCCGCCGAGATTCTAGCAAGCACAAGGTCCATTTCTTTGGACGCCATCAGGAGCTTGCCCTTGATTTTTTTCATGATGATTGCCGCGCTGAAATTATTTTGCCGTCAAAGTCCGCGCGATAATACCACAGCGGAAAATGCGTTGCAAATGCCTAGCAGCCCGTGGTGGAAATACAAAGGGCCGCGTTCTGAGCGGCCCAACCTAATTCTTGGACAATTCAATAGTTAAAACCTATACTGAACGGCGATGCTGGATAAGAAGGTTAAGGTAAAAAGCATTCGAGATCTCGGCGCGGGCAACTTTCTGATGGCGTTGAACGCGCCCGAGCAGTCTCGACTGGCGCGTCCGGGCCAGTTCATAATGCTGAAATGCACGGAAGACGTTTACGAAAATCCTCTTCTAAGACGGCCTTTCACGATTTTTAATATTTACACTCGCGCGGGCAGCGAAAAACCGGCGGGGATCGAATTGCTTGTGAAGGACGTCGGTGCGGGGACTCATAAGTTGGCGCAATTGAAGCCCGGACGGACGCTCGACTGCTTAGGGCCTCAGGGACGCGGTTTCCGGATTCCCCCCGGCACGCCTCGCCGCGTCGAAATCGCGCTGCTCGTCGCGGGGGGGGCGGGGATTGCTTCTCTTTATCTGCTGGCGCGGTCGCTTCTGTCGAAGCAGATACAACCGATTCTGTTTTACGGCGGAGAAGCCGCGGCCGATCTTGTGCTCAGGGAGAATTTTGAAGCGCTGGGGATGGAAACCCATTATGCGACCGAAGACGGCTCCTTCGGCGAGCGGGGGCTGGCGACGCATCCGTTCGCTCAGTTTTTAGCGCGCAACCGAACCAACGCCCGCGTTTATGCCTGCGGCCCCTGGGGTATGATGAAGTCCGTGCACGAACTCTCGGTCAGGCATCGTCTCCAATGCGAAGTAAGCCTCGAAGCGCGCATGGGCTGTTCGCTCGGAGCATGTCTTGGATGCGTAGTCCTCAGCCGGGACTCTCAAGGCGCACAGCAGTACCTTCGCGTATGCCAGGAAGGCCCTGTATTTGACAGCCGGCTGATCGATTGGGATACGATCCCGGTATAAGCCGAATCTGCATTGAAGGAGAGACTGCGGGGAATCGGGGGCAGGGTCGAGAATAACGAATGGGCTGCGGACTCTCGCCGATTCCACAGATTAGACTTTTAACCCGTATATTCATGAGGGCCGGCGGATACAAGGCGCATAAAGGGCGGCTATGAAAAGCAAAAAACCGGTGAAGGGACCCCTTAAGACCCCCGATATGGCGGTGAATATCGCAGGAGTTCGCTTTAAGAACCCGGTCCTGACGGCGAGCGGGACTTTCGGCTACGGTCTTGAATTCGCCCATCTTATGGACCTTAACTCTATCGGCGGCATCGTCGTCAAAGGTCTTTCGATGAAACCCATCATGGGGAACCCGCCTCCGCGGATTTATGAAACGGCATCCGGCATGTTGAATGCCATCGGGTGGCAGAACATCGGCGCGACCGAGTTCGCAGCTAAAAAGCTGCCCGCCCTCAGGAATTACGACACCAACATCATTGTAAACATTGTGGGCTTTGAGTTGAGCGACTATGTGGAAGTTGCGCGGTTCCTCAACGACTGTCCAGGGATTTCAGCTTTGGAATTGAACATTTCGTGCCCGAACGTCAAAAAGGGCGGATTTCATTTCAACAAGGATCCGAGGGACGCGTTCAAGGTGACCGCTGCAGCCAAAAAAGCCTCCTCCCGCCTTCCTTTATGGGTGAAACTGTCTCCCAACGTCACCGACGTCCGCGAATTTGCCCAGGCATGCCAGGAAGCGGGCGCGGATGCTATTTCAGCGGTAAACACCCTGGTGGGGATGGCCATCGATGTGGAAAAAAGACGCCCCGCATTGCGTTTCATTACCGGAGGCCTGTCCGGGCCGGCCATCAAGCCCGTTGCGCTGCGGATGGTTTATGAAATATGCCGGGCGGTTCAAATACCCGTCATCGGCGTCGGAGGAATCGCCCGCCTAGATGACGCGCTTGAATTCCTGATTGCGGGAGCTTCCGCCGTTCAAGTGGGAACGGCCAATTTTTATAAGCCCGACGCCTCCGAGCGCATCGCGCTGCAGCTGCAGGAATACTGCCGCTCGCGCCGCATTGAAAGCATTCGCGAAATAATCGGGAGCCTTCGGACTTATGAATGACGCCAAGCACCGTCTGATTGCCGCGCTGGATCTGCCGGACCGCAAAGCGGCACTGGACGCCGTAGCGCAGCTTTCCGGACACGTCGGATATTTTAAGATAGGGCTTGAACTGTTCACCCGCGAGGGGCCGCGGCTAGTGGAAGAAATTCGGGGCCAGGGAGAAAAGATTTTCCTCGATTTAAAACTCCACGACATCCCCAACACCGTTGGGGGAGCGGTGCGGTCCGCATGCCGGCTCGGCGTTGACATGCTTTCGCTGCATGCCTCCGGCGGAACCGCGATGCTTGAGGCCGCCTGCCGGGAAGCGGAAGCCTCCGATGCGCCGCCCCTTCTTCTGGCGGTGACCGCGCTGACCAGTCTTTCCGAAGAGGACGCGCGAATGCTCGGGATCGCCCTTCCTATTGAACAGTGGGTGCAGCGGCTTGTGGAATCTGCCTATCGATCGGGAATCCGGGGGATTGTGGCTTCAAAAAAAGAGATCCCGATTCTTCGCCGCGAATTTGGACATGAAGTTCAACTTGTGATCCCCGGCATCCGGCCGGCCGGTGCAGTCCGCCAGGATCAGTCCCGCACGGGCACACCGGGGGAGGCTATCCGCGCCGGAGCGGATTACATAGTAGTGGGCCGTCCTATTCTTCAGGCCCCCGAACCTCTAAAAGCCGCCGATTCCATCGTCGAAGAAATCCGAGCGGCTTTGATCTAAGAAATGGAAAACAACAGCGAACTGACAATCGAGAATCTGGCTCCGCGGATCCACCGGAAAGAGCTTTCGCCGGTGGAGCTCACCCGCTTTGTCCTGGATCGGATTTCCAGGCTCCAGCCCGCCGTTAACGCTTACTTGACCGTCGTCGGCAAGAGAGCGATTGAGCAAGCCCGCACGGCGGAGAAGGAAATCATCAAAGGCCGCTATCGGGGCGTTCTTCACGGCATCCCCTTCAGCGTCAAGGACCTTTTCTATACCCGCGGAATCCGCACGACGGCCGGTTCTAAAATTCTGAAGCGGTTCAGACCCGCCGAGAATGCCGAGGCGGTTGATCGCCTGCTCGAAGCCGGCTGTATCCTTCTGGGCAAAACTAATCTCCACGAATTTGCCTTCGGTCCAACCAACATCAACCTCCATTACGGCCCCGTCCGCAATCCATGGGACCGGGAGCACATATCGGGAGGTTCGAGCGGCGGAAGCGCGGCGTCGGTTGTGTCGGCGCAGGCTATCGCCTCTTTGGGCACCGACACCGGAGGATCCATTCGGATACCCGCCGCGGCCTGCGGCTGCGTCGGCCTTAAACCTTCCTTCGGCCGCGTGCCCATGCACGGCGTGATCCCCCTCGCCGCCAGCCTCGACCATGCGGGACCGCTGGCCCGCTGCGTTATGGACGCCGCATTCCTTTTTGAAGCCCTTTCCGCAACAAGCTTGTCCGGCTTGGGACCGGGCCGGGCTTCGGCAGAAATGCGCAAAGGCATTAAATCCTTCCGGATCGGCCTTCCCAGGCAATTCTTTTTCCACCGGGTCCAGCGCGAAGTCCGGGAATCGGTGTTGGCGTGCATCCCGGTTTTCGAACAGCTCGGCGCGGAAGTCCTCGAAGTGGATCTCAAAGGAATGGAGGCAACAACCCGGCTTGCCGCGGAAATCACCGGAGACGAGGCCCTCGCGTATCATTGGCAATGGCTGGCGCAAAGGCCGCAGGACTACGGGAGGGACGTCCGAATCCGCCTGGCGCAAAGTAAAAAGAACACGGCCGCCGCTTACATCCGTGCGCTCGAAGAAATGAAGGCCTACGCGGGGAGACTTGCGCGCGTGTTGGAAACGGTTCACCTTTTGCTGACGCCGACGATTCCCATGGCCGCGCCGGCTATCGGCCAAAAGACGGTGAATTTCTCGGGGGCAAAGGAAGAAATCCCGCAGGCGCTGCTGCGATTAACCCGCCCGGGAAATCTGTCGGGATTGCCGGCTGTTACCCTTCCGTGCGGTTTCTCGTCCGGCGGCCTCCCCATCGGCCTGCAGCTGATAGGCCGGCCCGCGGATGAATCGACCTTGCTGCGCGCCGCTTATGCTTACGAAAACGCCACGCCCTGGCACCGGCGGTTTCCCCCCGACATCATGGCAGCCCATAAAACCGAGACTGCAGGGCGCAAGCGTTAAACCGAGGTCATTGGGTGTCCCCATGCAGAATGTCGTCTCCGCAGAAACCGATCCGGCGCTGGAAACGGAAGGCCGCGAGATTCCCCTGGTCAGCGTTATCGTCGTGAACTTCAACGGCATGAAATTCATTGAATGCTGTCTTTCTTCCCTTGAAAAGCAGACTTGGAACAACCTCGAATTCATTCTTGTGGACAACGGATCCCAAGACGGAAGCGCGGAGCATATGCGGAGATGGGCGAAAAAACAGCCGCATGCGCGGGTGATCGCGCTTGCGCGGAACGCGGGCTTCTGTGAAGCCAACAACATCGGCTTTGCAAAGGCATGCGGAGAATGGATTGCATTGCTGAACAATGACGCCGTCGCCGAACCCAAGTGGATTGAGGAATTGGTGTGCCGCGGCGACGCGGCCCGCCGCATCGGAATGCTGGGGGGCAAAATCCTTTTCGCGGATCCGGAGGGCGTCATCGACAAAGCCGGCCACCTGATTTACTGGGACGGGCAGAATCGCGGCCGCGGCACCAACGAGAAAGATACCGGCCAATACGATCGGGAAGAGGAGATTCTCTGGCCGGACGCCTGCGCCGCTTTGTATCACAGGCAAGTGTTAGAAGAAACGGGAGGCTTCGACGAAACCTTTTTCGCATTCGGAGACGACGCGGACCTCGGAATGCGGGCCCGGTTGCTCGGCTGGAAGGCGTGGTACGTGCCGACGGCGGTGGTCCACCACCTCCACTCCGCCACCGCGGGCGCATACTCCGCGCTGAAAATTATGCTGGTCGAGCGCAACCGGCTTCTCCTTGCCGTTAAGAATTTTCCGCTGCCCCTGCTGCTTGCCAATCCCTACTGGTCGCTGCGCCGCTTTGTCTGGCATGCATACGCGGCCTTGAAAAAGCAGGGCGCCGCCGGGCGCATTGTCGCGGCGCACGGATGGTGGCGGCTGCCGGTTGTCTTGGGCTGGTCCTATCTCAGCGCAGCCCGCCTCTTTCCGGCGGCATTGCTAAAAAGGAGAAATATCCAGAAGACAAAGCTGCTTTCAACCCGCGAAGTTCGGGGTCTGCTTAGGAAATATCAGATCGACGTTCGGCGGCTTACGTTCAACGATTGACGGCCGGCGTAAGGCGGCGCACGGATTATTCATGCAGCTTCTGCGGCCGCGGCGGTTTTCCCGCGCTTTCGACTATTTGCCGCGGGAGGATATAATATCTTTTCCGGATGAGGACGACGATGAGGATTGCGCTGGCGCAAATCAACACAACCGTGGGAGACATAGACGGCAACCGCGACCGGGTGCTCGATATCATGGGGAAAGCGCAGGCATCGGGAGCGGATATTGCAGTCTTTCCAGAGCTTTGTCTGACGGGATATCCGCCGCGCGACCTGCTCGGGCTTCATGGCTTTGTCGAATCCAACCTGCGGGCTCTTGGGGATATTGCGCTGCGGTCGGATCGCATGGGCGTCATCCTCGGTTTCGTGGACCAAAATCCGAAAAAAGAAGGGAAGGATTTTTACAACGCAGCGGCCTTTCTGACCGAGGGCAGAATTCTGGCCGTGGTCCACAAAACGCTTCTGCCGACATACGACGTATTCGATGAAACCCGCTATTTTGAAAGCTCTGCGGACGCGGAAATCGTGAATTTCCGAGGGCGCGCTTTGGGCATAACCATATGCGAGGATGCCTGGAACTCTGAAGATTTCTGGCCCAAACCGCTTTATTCCATCAACCCGGTCCGCAGACTGGTTGATCAGGGGGCCGATCTCCTCATTAATATTGCGGCGTCCCCCTACGAGATGGAAAAACCGCGCCTTCGATTCCGCATGCTCCAGGAGCACGCCAAGAATCACGGCGTGCCCCTTATCTATGTCAACCTTGTGGGAGGCAACGACGACCTTCTTTTCGACGGCAACAGCCTGGCTTTAGGGAAAACGGGCAACGTCATTGCACAGGGGCGGAGTTTTTCGGAAGACTTGCTGGTGGCGGATCCGGACTCCCGTAAAGATTTGGGATATCGCGAAGGCGAAAGCCTGGAAAACCTTTTGCAGGCGCTCATAATGGGCACAAGGGATTACGCCCGCAAATGCGGCTTCCGATCTGCGGTCCTGGGGCTCAGCGGCGGCATAGATTCGGCCGTCGTTGCCTGCATTGCGGCTGAAGCGCTGGGAGCCGGCAATGTGCTCGGCGTGTCCATGCCTTCGATGTACTCCGCTCCCGAGAGTCATGAGGACGCCCGGACGCTCGCGGGCAATCTGGGCTTGAAATTCGACACGATTCCAATCCAATCCATATATCAGGCTTTTGAAAGCGCTCTGCGATACCGCTTCGCCGGGCTTGCGGCGGACGAAACGGAGGAGAATCTGCAGGCGCGCATTCGAGGGATTCTCTTAATGGCTCTGTCCAACAAATTTGGGCATCTGGTGCTTGGAACCGGCAATAAATCGGAATTGGGCGCCGGCTACTGCACGCTGTACGGAGACATGGTCGGAGGGCTTGCGGTTCTTTCCGACGTTCCCAAGACAACGGTATATAAACTTGCAGCCCATATAAACAGGCGGCGGGAAATCATCCCGCTGAACACCATTCACCGGCCCCCCTCGGCGGAACTGCGCCCCGGCCAGAAAGATCAGGATTCGCTCCCGGAATACAGGATTCTGGACGGCATTCTGAGGGAGCGCGTCGAAAATCAGATGAGTGCGGAGGAAATCGCGGCATTGGGATACAGCCGGCAAACAGTGGAAAAGGTTGTCCGAATGATTCAGTCCAGCGAGTACAAGCGCCGGCAGGCAGCCACAGGATTGAAGGTGACCACCCGCGCCTTCGGGACCGGACGGCGTATGCCGGTCGCCATGCGTTTAAACCCGCAGGTATAGGGCGGCGCATCCATCGGATAACAGCCGTGAGCCCCGAAAAAAGAAAAGGAAATTCGATCCAACAACGACTCCAAAAAAAGCATTAGGGAGGCATTGTGTATACGCGAGCTTTGCTTACGGACCTGTATGAACTGACCATGGCTGCAGCCTATTTTGAACAAGGGAAAGCCGAAGATACGGCTGTTTTTGACCTTTATTTCCGGCACAACCCCTTCAGGGGCGGCTACGCGATCGCGGCCGGGATGCAGGACGCCGTCCATGCCCTTATGGATGTAAAATTCAGCGACGGAGACATTGGCTATCTGCGCTCCTTGAAATCCGCCGCGGGCACGCCGACATTCTCGGAGGGATTTTTACGCTACCTGGCCGGCTTCCGTTTCAGCGGAAGCATCCGGGCGATTGAAGAGGGGACCGTGGTTTTTCCCAACGAGCCGCTTCTTCAAACAAGCGGAAACTTGATCGAGTGCCAGATGGCCGAAACGATTCTCCTGTGCCACATCAATTTCCAGACGCTGGTGGCAACCAAGGCGGCCAGAATATGGGAAGCGGCCGGGCACGGTTCTATAAGCGAGTTTGGACTGCGCCGCGCCCAGGGTCCGGACGGCGCTTTAAGCGCCTGCAGGGCGGCTATCATCGGCGGCGCGGACTCCACATCGAACGTTTTGGCCGCGGCGGCCCTCAACGTGCCCGCAAAAGGCACTCACGCCCACAGTTGGATACAATCATTCCCATCCGAATTGGACGCGTTTCAGTCCTACGCCCGCTCTTTCCCGGACGAATCCATCTTTCTCGTGGACACTTACGATACTCTCAAAAGCGGAATACCCAACGCCATCCGCGTGGCCAAAGATCTCGAACGGCGCGGGCACCGCTTGCTCGGCATCCGCATCGACAGCGGCGATCTGGCGTTTTTGAGCAGAAGCATCCGTCAGATTCTAGACCGGGAAGGATTGCAGTATGTCAAGATTGTCGCGTCGAACGAACTGGATGAATTTATCATTTCCGACATCCTGAACCAGGGGGGGAAGATCGATATTTGGGGCGTGGGAACCAACCTTGTCACGGGGTCCGGCATCGGGGGGTGCGCTTTAGGAGGAATT
>Ga0307422_1001683_pt1 | contig 11388 bp, 13 predicted proteins | sample SalMarWE160290MG_FD_202153 | JGI IMG/M metagenome (GOLD analysis project Ga0307422, IMG submission 202153) | Salt marsh sediment microbial communities from the Plum Island Ecosystem LTER, Massachusetts, United States - WE1602-90 | ecosystem: Environmental > Aquatic > Marine > Intertidal zone >...
TACCTTCAACCATCCTTCAATATTTATCATTGCTTTATTAGCCATTTTGCGTTTTAACTCATTATCAACCATATTTGATACTTTATCGCTCAACCATACTTGATAATAAGTATTATTGAATTTTCCATTTTTATCTTTCTCACTATTTGACAAGTTTAAAACTTTATTTCCATTGATTGACTTGATATCAACACATTTAAAAAGTCCTTCAATCTTTATCATTTATAGAATCGCTCCTTTCTTCTTTATTTTCCTCAATAAATTTTTTTAATTGTTCTCTAGTGATAAAGTACCTCCTAGCAATTTTTTTGCTAGGCATAACTTTATTCCTGAATAATTCTCTAATTGTTCTTTGAGATATTTTTAATTCATTAGAAACATCTTCAACGTTAAGAAATTCCCTTTTTTCTTTCATAATCGGCAACCCTCCTGTAAAAAGTATTATGTTTTAGGCCTAACTCTTTTTTGGCCTGAACTGCTGTTATCTCTTTCTCTATTTTCCACTTATTATAATATTTTTCGAACATTTTTTCATCAATTGTAATCTTTTTTCTTCCTTTAAACTTGCCAAGCTTCTTGGCTTCTTCTATTCCTTCGGCTTGTCTTTGTTTAATTGTATCTCTTTCAAATTCTGCCAGACTTGCAAAAATATGAAACATTAATTTTCCCGCCGGAGTATTTGTGTCAATATTTTCTTTTAAACTAATTATTTGTACATTTTTAGCTTCAAGCTCTTCAACAATATTAATTAAATCTTTTGTTGAACGTCCTAAACGTGATAGAGACTCGATATATAAAGAATCACCTTCTCTAATATAACTTAACATTGCTTCTAATTGAGGCCTTTTTCTATTTTTGCCGGAAATCTTCTCAGTAAAAATTTTATCAAGCTCTAATTTGGAAAATGCATTATCTTGTCTTGCTGTGTTTTGCTCTTTTGTTGATACTCTTATATATCCTACCTTTACACCTGTATTATTCATAATAAAACCATCCTTTCATTACATTTCAATAGAGTTATTTATTCATCATTATGTCAATAGCCTTCAATACTTGACACACGATTTACGATAAGTTAGCATATATTTAGTATATCTTTATATGTCTTTTATGTCAATAGAGTTTGTGTTGTTTTTGAAACATTTGAAATACTATTTTTTAACTCTATTGAAACACTTTTGATATATTTCTTTAGGGTGTACTCTATTGAAATAAATTGCATATTTGGCCAATAAGGAATTATAATACAGACTAATACAAGACTATAAGGAATTTTATTCAATATTGAGTGGAGGATTATAAATTTGGAATTATTAAAAAAAATTGTGCCTATTATAATAAAAATTCCAATTATTTATGGAATTTTGAAAATAATAATTAATTTTATTATCAGAAGTAGATTTTTTTATCATATAACTTTTAATATTGCGTTAATAGAATCAATGCAACAATTAACAATAAATCCAAGTGATTATTGCGGCGAACGTCCTAATTTGCATTATATTACTATTGAAATTAATAAAAAATTTAAACCTAAGCCAGAATTTAAAGAAAATTATATTAATTATAAACTTAATCAATTAATTGATAAAGGAATGATTGAATCTGGTAATATAGTTTTAGGCAAAATGAATACACCAAATTATTATTGTCGTAAATATCCTGTTAGATATAAAGTTTTCAGAAGAATATATCAAATTTTAAAAATATTTAAATTTATTAAAATAAGATCTGATTAATTAATCAGGTTTTATTTTTTTGTCTCAATATCCTTTTTAACTAATAATTAAAATGTAATAACTTTTTTGTTCACAAAATGCACAACTTTTGATATAATAAAAATATTAAATAAAAGGAGTGAAAACATTGAAAGTACATGGAAATTATTATGATTATTTATTAAAAGAAAAGAATATCAGTAAACATGAACTTGCAAAAAAGATGAATTGTACAACAAGAGCATTACAATTTAAGTTTAAAGGTGAAAGAAAAATATCTCTTGAAGAAGGAATTATAATGTCATTGGTATTAAATGAACCAATAGAAAAAATTTTTTATAAAGAATATGAACATAAAAAAAAGGAACTAAAGGAGAAAAGCCATGTTTGTTAATAAAGATAAATTAAAAGAATTCAGATTAATATTAGAAACTTCTAAAAGTCGAAAAGATATTTTAAATTATTTTGATAAATATATTTTTCAGGTAGAAAGAACTAAAATTAATGAACTCAAGAAAGATGTCTATCATGATTTAAAAAATACTACAGGAGAAAAAAATAAAAAATTATATGCTTTATATCAACAATTGAAGAAAGGAACGATTGATTATTATGATGCCTGGAATGAATATATTTGCATTATTTAGACAAAAAAATAATCCGGTACTTGGGATACCGGCATAAATTATTACATAGTTTGGTAGCTTATTACTTATTAGTGTAAAACTTTTTTTAGTATAAAACTTTTTTTTATGATTGTATTAATCGCATATATTTTGTTATAAACATAGAAATATAACGCTATTAAAATTATATTACAAAAAGGCTTTTATTGTCAACTAGTATGATAAAAGACAATAATTGTAATAATTTTAATAATAATTTTTAGAAAAAGCTTTAATAATTTTAACTAAAACTAACGTTTTAACAAAAACCTCACTTAAAACAAGATATTTACTAGTTTGAAATGTTTAAACTTTGAACAAAAGATAAAAAATGTATTAATTAACATATATTGTATTGTACATAACTTGTGTACAAAGATTGAAAAAAATATGTACAAACAAAAAATCGAAGCAAAGAATTTACTCTTAATTGATAAAATGCAAAAAAAATGTAAAAACGACAATATCAAAGATTATAAAAAATTGCGTACAAACAAAAAAAATAAATACAGTGTTAATCAGTAATACAAGAAAAAATGTACGCTTGTACGTAAATAAAAAAAAATGCGTACAAAAATAAATTAAGGCTATAACTGATATTCAATACACTTTGTACACATGTACGCAATATATACACACATACATATTATATATATGTATTTACATTAAAAATAACATTACTATAAATATGTATAATATAATTGACTTGACATAAGATAAAACTTTAAAATGAAAAAAAGTGCGTACATGCGTACAAAACATATTGAATGTATGATTAATAGTTAATTTGTTTTCGTACATTATCAAAAAAAAAGTGCGTACAAGCGTACAAAAAAAATGGGAGGTAAAAAAAATGTTAAAAAATATCTATCAAATTATTGAAGATACTAAGAATAACATAAAACAGGACGATTCAATGGAAAACATTGACAGAACAAATTCGATTAATGATGAATTAAAATATATTGATTTGAGAGTAAAAATATTATTTGAAATTAATAATATTTTAAAAGAAAATAATCAAACTTTTGAAGAATTCTTCAAAAGTTTAAATAAAAATGAAATTGATTATATAAATAATGCACTAATTTATATAAAAAGAAATGGAAGAACCGAAGCAAGTTATAATTTAAATATATCAAAGAAATATAGTAAATTTAATATATTATATAAAATTTTATCACAACAAGAAGGCAATAATATAGATTTAGATAGAAAAAATGAAATTATTATTAATTTTATAAAATGTTATTTTAATGATGATTATAGCCAAGATAGACTTTTTGAAACAAAATTACAATGCCTTATGATGAATGAATCCATTATAAATAATTGTTTTAGATATGTTTTTGATAGAAAAACTAATGAAAAAAAAATTATAGGCTTTTATGCGACTATATATTATAAACAAATAGTAAAACCGTTTTTTAAAGATTTTATAGCAATAGGAAATGACGAAAGCACTTTATTAAAATATGATTATGATAATGGTATTTATATTAAAATGCTTCATGAAATAGATACACTCATAAATGAAACATTTCCAGATAAAATAATTAATATAACTAATTATAGAAAACAATTGAAAGATGAAGTATTCAGAAGATGTCTAAAAATTGAAGCCACTGAAATAAATAATAATATTGACTTAATAAATTTTAAAAATGGTTATTATAATATCAATAAAGATAAATTAATACCTCATTCACCAAAAATTATAAATACTATTCAATTAAAAGGAAAATATAATCAAAAATCTTTATTAAAATTTAAAAATTCTTTATTTGAATATTATTTAAAAAGTACATTTGATAAAGATGTTATTCCAGTCGTTCAAGAAATGATTGGTTATTGTATAAGCAGCCATACAGAAGCACAAAAAATGTTTATATTAACAGGCAAGGGCGGCAATAGTAAAAGTCAACTTGCTGAAATTATAAGCGGTCTTTTTGAAGAAAAACATTTAACAAATATATCATTACATCAATTATCTAAACAAGAATATTTATATGAACTTGCTACAAGTGCATTTAATATTTGTGCTGATATAGACAGTGAATATGTAAAAAATACTGGAATTATAAAAACATTAACAGGTGGTTCAAAAAATGAAGGTATTATGGCAAGGACACTTTATGGAAAACCTTTTAAAATAAAACCAAAATGTAAATTTATGTTTTCAGCAAATGATATTCCTAATAGTGCTGATAAAAATATTAGCTGGTATGGAAGAATATTATTTATACCTTTTTACAAGAAATTCAGAAGCTCAAAAGGTGAAATAAAAGATATAGGAAATAAAATAATAACGACAGAATTAGAAATTGTGTCGGCGTGGGCAATAGAAGGATTGAAAAGACTTGTAAAAAATAATTTCAATTTTTCGAATAGTGAATCAATTAACAAAAAGATGCAGGAATATAAATTTCAAAATGATAGTGTAGAACACTTTATAAATGATTTTTGTATAATTGATTCAAATATTAAAAATTATAAAAATATTGATAAAGAAGATAAAGTCTTTATTCCATGCGTTGAATTTACAGAACTTTATAGAATGTATTGTTTAGAAACTAATGATAAACCATTAGGCGGTTCAAAATTGAGAGATGCACTTGAAAGAAATAATGTGAAGGTAAAACATGGTACTTTGTATAGAGGTAGATATTATGAGGGTATTTCTTGGAATAAAGAATATGAAGATACTTTAATTAATTATAAAAGAAAACTTATTGAAGAAAAAAGAAGCGATAATAAAATTGTTAATTTAGATGGGAAATTCTCAATAGATAGTAATACAATTGAAAAAGATTTTTTTGATAAAGACAAGATAGAAAAAACAAATAAAAATATTGTATCTTTAAAATCAGGAGATAAAAACGGAAACAATATTATTATAAAGAAATGGGATTTAAATTTAGAAAATAAATCAGAAGTATTAGGAAAAATATTTATAGATGAAAAGGAAAATATATTTATTCCAGAATTTAAAAACCATGAAGTTTATACAACTTGTTTAAATAATTTACATAACAAAGGAAATTGTTTAAAGCCGAAAGCTAATTATTTTAAAGAAATATCAAGAATAAAACAATTTAAATTATGTCAATAGAGTAGACTCTAAAGAAACAATTAAAACTTATGTCATTAGAGTTGAAATTTTAATTTTGAAACATTCCATGAGTAAAATATACTCTAATGACATATAAACAACATATAAAATACTATAAAAGGCATATAATGAAGGGATGATTATTTTGGAAACAATAAAATTAGAATTTATTGATTTAAAGGGAAGGAAAAAATATTTTACAAGAAAATATAATAAAAAAGAACATTTTGATTTTATTGTAGCATATTGCAATAAAAATAATTTACATATTAGTGAATTAACAGATAAACAACAAAGAGAAATAGTAATAAGTTTTATAAAATATAAATTTTCAACTGTTATTGCTAGGTACAAATAATAAATTTTTGCTAGGTACAAATGATAAATAATTGCTAAGTACAAATGATAAATAATTGCTAGGTTAGTATTTATCATGTCTAGCAAGTGAAATGTAATTGCTAAGTATAAATTGCTAACTTGTAAAAATTGGCAAAAACAAAATTTAATAGTCAGAATTCCTTTTTTAATGGAGACTGTTTAAGAACGTTAGTTCTTGTTAATGTCAAGACAAAATACTTGCATCTAAAATAATAAAGGAGTTGAATAGAATTATGAATAATTCTCAAAGAAATAAACTTGATGAACAAATAGAAAGGGGAATTGGAAAAATGGTATTTTTATTTTTTAATTTGATTTGGGATATTGCAAAATTTTTAGTGGTGATTGTGTTTAGAGGACTTATAAAGTTGCGATATATACGAATAAGCGACTTAATATATATTTTAATATCAATCGGCATACCTGCGACAGTACTACACGATAAGAATATATCAATACAGATTAAGTCGTTAATAGTCATTATAACACCGATTATCGTGTCAGGTCTAGCCTATTCTATTGATAGAGCTATATTAATTAAAGCATTTAACAGGGCTGGACTAGAAGGCGATAAATTAAGATATTTTCACACAAGATATAAAAATGATACAAAGGTATGTTGTATTGGTCTTTCAATACCAAATGATAAAATCATTTCTCGAACCACATTTTTATCTCAAATGTTAAATTATAACATTATCGATATAAATGTGAAATCTAAACTTGGGAAGTTTAGATTTCAAGAAATAATTTTATCAAAGAAATTAACAGTTCCGAAAACTTTAATTTTATTGGAACGCTTATATTATACTTTATTTTTGCTTATAGATGATATAAATGATTTGGAGTATACCGAAGAGCTAACAAAAATAAATGTGAGTTTTAACAGTGAAAAACTATATAGAACTGTTAAAAGTTTTGAAAATGAATTATCACATAGATGTAAAATATCAGAAAATAATTTATCAATTGATTCTCATTTTATAAAGGATTATCAAATTAAAATCAAAAAAGATATTAAATTTGAGAATGATTTGCTTAAATTATATAAGGATAATAAAAGTGAAATTGATAGTAAAACTATTCCTTGGATATCTGGGTATAAGGAATCCAATGGAGCTTTAAAAATTCATGATTTAAAATCATTTATTCATTTAATAATTGCTGGGGCATCTGGTAATGGAAAAAGTAATATTCTGCATACACTTTTGTTAAGTATTCTTTTGAGTGATAAAGAAATAGAGATAATAATTTGTGATCCAAAAAGAAATGAATTTAAAGCATACAAAAAATTTAAAAATATTCAATATTATAATAGCCATGAATCAATTGTAAAGGCAATTAAACAACAAGTTGTTGAAATGAATAATAGAAATAAGAAAATAGAACCCGACGAGTATATAAGAGATATTGACGGTTATAATAAAAAATATACTGTAAATAAAATGAAATATAGAGTAATTATTATTGATGAAATTGCAGATATTATTTTAAATCCTGATAAAAAAATAGTTGCTGAATTTTCAGATGCACTAAGTCAATTGACTCAATTATCACGTTCCATAGGTTTTAGACTTGTTTTATCAACACAAAATCCAACAAAAGAAGTATTGAAAAAATTTATCAAAGCAAATATACAAAGTCGTGTAGCTCTGGGAACATCAAATAAAACAGATAGCAGAACTATATTAGATAATAATTTAGCATCTGAAATAGAAATGCCTGGAAAATTTGTATTGCAATTTGGCAAGGATAATTCATTCCATTATTCTCCATTTGTGTCAGATAAAGATTTGGTTGAGATTTTAGACTATATAAATCAATGCTCAGAGTTCTACGGTGTGAAAAGTAATAAAACCCTTGAAGTTATCGAAGATAAAGCCGGGTTGAGAGAAAAAATTCTCAAGGGTGAGAGGGTTGAGATTGATAATTCAAAACATTTATACAAATTTTACATAAATTTGAATTTAACAAATAACATTTTACCAGTTAAAAAAGAAATTCAAGAAATGACTGGGTTATCTGAACATATGATAAGAAAACTTCATGACGAATTGAAAAAACAAGGATTATTGAGCTTAATTGATAATCAGAAATTGAAAGTTATTGATATTAATAATGAGTTAGAAGTAAAAAGATTAAAAAAAGAAGGTGATAATTTATAATAGCAAGTTAAAGAAACTAAGATAAAAATGTTTGAAAGGTGGGTTACTAATGGAATGTAAAGATAAAAATTGTATTTTTAATTTAAACAATCAATGTAAAAAGCAAGGAAAATGCTTGAAAAATGTAGATAATTCAAAGATTATTCAAAGAAAAATAGAAAATTATTGGAATGAATTCAGAAGCAAATATCAAACCAATAAATAAATAAAATAAAAGTAAAAAGTTTTGTATATATTAAGAACTCGATTTAAAAAAAAATTGAGTTCTTTTTAACTGATAATATTTTAACCTAAAAATAAAAATATTTCTTGTTTAAATTATTTTAACCTCTGTAAGCCGCTTTAACACTGACTTTTGATTTTTACTTATTTTTGTGATTATAGCCTAGTAATAATCAGATATTCAAATGTATTATCATGTTTTTTAGACTTATCTATTTTTAATTATGAACAAATCATTGATTGAATAAAATAAAATGGCTGAAAATGAATGATATTTCAAACATGTGATTATAACTAAATTTTAAATATTTCTGAAAAATTATTTGATTTTTCTTTATATTTTGATTTGATATACTTATTATTTATAAGTCCTGTTTTTACTAAATTTTTAAATTGCCATGTTAGTCTTGTATGCTCTTTATTATGATTCATTTCTTTAATGTGTGCTATCTCATGACATATCGTATAAATCAGCTGATTTACGGCCTTGTATTGATGCATATATAAAAATATAGTTATAGTATTATTTGTATAATTGAATTGTCCTAATACACCACTTACATTAAAGCCATTTATAAGCATATCTAAAAATTCATCCATTGAATGGAAGTTATAATCAATTTCTACTTTGTTAGTGTTTGTATCCAATTCTAATTTTAATTGTTCATTAAATTTTATATCAAACATGTATTGTAACATTCTAAATATTTCTTTTGTAAGTTCCATCATATAAGGAATATCTTTATAAAATAATTTTTTGTAATAATCAATTGTTCCATATCTTTCTATATTACTAGTTCTTATTTCGCTTATATACATGTTATCACCTACACTTTTATTTTATAAAGTTCTTCTATACCTTTAATAATACACTCTACAGTTACACTATTAAAAGACAATCCTCTTTTATCATTTGATTTAATCTTCTTTAAAATATCAATTACATTTTCTGGCATTCTTACGGTTCTTGACTTATAATTTGTTTTTCCCAATTTTAAACATCTCCATTCTTAATATTTTATAGATTTATTGTAATATATATAAGTGAAAATTAAAACTTGAAAATAACTTGAATCTAACATAATTACATTTTGTAAGATTCGCAAAAATGTTTATATAAAAGATTACTACAAGTATATACACTGTTTTTATAAAACTAAAAATATTTTGGCTTCATTTTTATATAACTTAATGGATTTAAATAATACTTTTTGTTAGATTGAGTATTTTTACTTTACGCATTTAAAACAGTACCTTTTATATAAATTATTCTAAATTTGGTACATTTTGAAATGATAGAACTTTGAGTTTTCAAATGTCGAAGTTTAAATATGATATAATACAAAAAAAAGATTACATTCCATCAAAACAAGGAGACTTTGAAATATAAGTCAAATGTAATCAATTTTTTTTAAAGGAATTGTACATTTTCAATTTAAAAAGCGGTAACACCTAACTAAGTGTTACCGACTTTTTATCCATTTTTGTAAATTTTTTCAATGCACACTAAATTTTTAGAATTAAGCTATTAGCTATTTTCAGAAAAAAAACACGCTGCAGATATAAAACTTAGTTTCCGATCCTATACCTTAAGAGGATGATTTTTTTCCAATTTTATTTTTATCTATTAAGTTTTTTACAAATTTACTTGCGGTATTATCTAATTTTTCATCCATTTCAATTTTTCTATTCCATAAATAAGATTCTAAATTAAGTGTAAGAGTATCGATAGTTTCCGAAATATTATCTATTTCATGGCTAAATTTATTATCAATAGAAAATAACTCATATAATTCGTAATCTCTTTCTATATAACTTAATAATGACGATTTTATATTCTTTGCATCATCTAACATCTTGATTACTTCTTCAATAGTAAACTTTTTTAAATTAAAATCATTCATACTTTTTCAAGCTCCTTTTAATTGCTATTTTCCCCGGTTTTAATTACTAAATTTTCGTTTTGTGGTTTATAAAGTTCCGGCCCTTCATTTCCATTTCTTATTTTTTCTCTTTTGATAGCATTTTGTTTTATTTTTTCTCTGGCTGCTTTTACTCTTTCTTCATGTGCTTTTAATATTTTTTTTCTGGCATTTTCAACTATTTTTGCTCTGGCATCGATTCTATCTGATATTTTTTTGTTTATTTCATATTGCTTATCAGCTAATATCTTTTTTTCTATTTCTTCATGTTCATGTCTTTTAAAATCAAATGGATTTATTTTATAATTTTTCGGCATATATTCATTGTATTCATCTATCAATAAATCTATTTCTGCATAAATTTCCTCTATTTTATCTATTAAAACAAACTTATTTTCTATAATAGGCCTTAATTGCTTATCTACAATTTCAGTTACTACATTTTTTAATATATTACCTCTTGCGTAAGCTTCACTTTTCATATTTTGGAGTAGGCTATCAACTTCTTTTAAATTATAAAATTTCTGTTTACAACTTAATAGATACTTATATCTTGATTCTAGCTTGTCTAATTGCTGACGATTTTCTTTTAACTGATTTTCTAAATTATCCAAAAAATCATCATCAAGAGGAGATTCCGTCATATCTATTTCAATATTATAAATATCATTTTTTTTACCTGCTATTTCTATTTCTAATTTAGAGATTTTTTCATCAAACTTTTTCTTATAATCTTCATACTCTTTAATAGCTTTAAACTTACTATCCAATTTATTTTCCTCCAATCTCTTTATCAATTGCTTTTTTTACCATTTCATCAATTGCGTCCATATCAACTGAAAAGCCTTTATCTACATAATTTTTATCTACAAGGCCATGTTTTCCGTCGGCTGCTTTTCTTATTTGTTCATTCATAAATTTATTATAATCTTTAGGATTTTTATTTTTATTCTTATCATCATTATTTTGACTTTCTTTATTATTATTATCATTTTGGTTATTCTCCTCATTGGTATTTATTCCGGCTGCTTGTCTAAACAAATTATTCATTTCTCTGTTTTTTTCATCCATTAAATATTCCCCTTCCATTTCTTGAATTGCAGGATATAAAGCTTTAAAAGCATTTTGTATTATTTCATCTGTCATATTAAACTTTACTTTTAAATCGAACTCATAACATAATTTATCTTTATTCCATACAATATA
>Ga0307422_1001687_pt1 | contig 11379 bp, 7 predicted proteins | sample SalMarWE160290MG_FD_202153 | JGI IMG/M metagenome (GOLD analysis project Ga0307422, IMG submission 202153) | Salt marsh sediment microbial communities from the Plum Island Ecosystem LTER, Massachusetts, United States - WE1602-90 | ecosystem: Environmental > Aquatic > Marine > Intertidal zone >...
GACGGCGCTGGATAAAATTGAGCTTCTCGGTATCCACCCGTTTTAACAGTTTACTGCTCACATAGGGAGTAAAGGTAAGAGCTATCAGCAGCGAAGCGGAAAGCGTATAGATAACGGTGAGGGGCAAGGTGCGGATAAACTCACCACTGGCATCACGCAGCATTAAAAGCGGGATAAAAGCACATAATGTGGTAACGGTTGCGCTTACTATGGGCCAGCCTACCTGGGCGGTTCCCTTTATGGCAGCGTCTTCTGAAAGCTTTCCCAACTCCAGATGCCTGGACACATTTTCCGTTACCACTATGGCGTTGTCCACCAGTATTCCCAACACAAGCACAAGACCTGCGATTGAAATCTGCTCCAGATAAAAACCGCTCACATCCAGGAAACCGATTCCGATAAAAATCGAAAGCGGAACCGCGCTCATTACAATAAACGAAGCGCGCAGTCCCACACCTAAGAAAACAAGCACTCCGACAATTATCATGCCCTGTAACAGATTAAAGAAAAAGGTATCGAATCTGTGGATCACACTTTTTGACTGATCGAACACATAGTGCAGACTCAGCGAAGCCGGAAGTGTTTCATTAAAAGCTGCCACCTGTTTCTTTATTTCAACCACCACATCCAGAATATTCGTATCCTTTTTTTGGTTGAGGGCCAGAAAAACCGCCTTTTGTCCGTTAAAGCGGGCGTGATAATCCTTGTCCTCATACCCGAAATACACTTGAGCCACATCTTTCAGATAGACAAGCTTGCCGCCGTCGGAAGCGATTATGGTGTTCTCAATATCCTGCAGGCTCTGATACGATCCGCTGGTATGTATATTGAATTTTCTGGCTTGTGTTTTAATCGTCCCGCCGGGAATGATGGCATTCGAAGCTTTTACCACATCGATAATTCTCTGCATGGAAACATTCATTTTGGACATGCGCTCAATATCCACCTGGATTTCCACTTCCTGCTCCGGACAGGCATATATTTTTACCTGCCGTACGCCTTCCACTCTTGCCAAAAGGTCTTTAAGATCATCCGCCTGATTTTTAAGGATTTTATAGCTCGCCGAGTCGGAAACAAGCGCCAGCTGCATAATGTTTACAGCCCCCACCTCATACTTCACAAACTCAATCGTGGTAATATCCTGCGGCAGGTCTTTGCGGATACCGTTTACTTTTTCCATGATGTCACGAAACTTTTCATCCGCATCCACTCCAAAATAGAACTCCACCATTATGTTACAAAAATCATTAGTGCTGTAGGATTCAATTATTTTCACATCTTCCAGGCTGTTAAGCTCCGCTTCAATGGGATCAACAATGAGCTGTTCAATATCCTTGGGATTGGCCCCGGGATAGCGCACAATAACGCTGGCCCCGGGAAAAATTACCTGAGGATCTTCCGTGCGGGGCATGGTGATAAATGAGTTTATCCCGAAGGCAAACATAAGAAAAAGAATAATAAGAGTAAAATGATGATTTTGAACGGCGAATTTTGGTAATCGCAACTCACTCTTCCTGTAACTCTGTCTATTCAGTATTTATAAAGCTGTATTCGATTTGGTTTTCTTCCTCTTTTACTACATTAACCGGGGAATTGTCCTCAAGATAAAAAGCCCCCACCGTTACTATGTATTTGATCATAGCTTCACCAACCTGAACCGCTACATGCTCATCCAGGATTTTAATAATTGTGACAGGTACCTTGCGTGCCCGTTCCCAGGCATCATCTACCGTAAAGACATAGCTCTGTTTGCTTCTCACCTCAACCACCGCATTCAGAGGAATAAAGGCCACCTCCTTTTTTTTATGCGGAAACACTTCCACCCTGCCGATAAAACCTGAAATAAGTTTGTGGTCAACTTGATTTTGAATACTGAGTTCTAACTCAAATGTTCCCGTATAAGGATCGGCCGTCTGAGCGATTTCCGATACCCAGGCCTTAAAAACCATATCAGGGTACACATCAAATGTTACCTCAGCCGGATCACCCATACTAATACGTACGATTTCCTTATCCGTTACGCCGAATCTCATAATCCAATTCTTTTCCGTGGAAGCAAACACAAATACCGGTACAAAAGGAGCGATCAGCTCACCCGCTTCGGCAAAACGCTTGAGGATTCTCCCCCGGGCCGGAGCATAGATTGCCGAATACTTAAGATTAAACTCTGCTATGTTTGAATCGGAACGGGCAATTTCCAGAGCTGTCTCGGCATCCTCAAGCTGCTGTAAAGGGGCTACCTCTTGCTCATACAATTTCCGTACCCGATCCGCGTCGCGGGCGGCCTTTTGAAAGGCACTCTGTGCTTTATGTACCTGTGCATTAATCTCGGACAGGTTGAGTTTTGCCAAAATCTGTCCTGCTGCAACGGCATCACCTTCATCAGCATAGATGGCATTAATTATGCCCCCGGTTTTAAACGAAAGCTTGGCGGTCTCTTTGAGCGCCAGCATGCCCGCAGCATGAATGGGAAAAGACACTTCATGTTTCACCACAGGCATAATATGTACTGAAACTCTTTTTTGCTGCTCGTTAGCAGGAGCTGGCTGCTGTTCTTCACCGCAGCTTAACAGCAGCCAGCTTAAACTCATTATAAAAACTATATGCCTTGCGCCTTTTCTCATCTTAAAAATCCTTAATCCTAGTCATTCTTAAGCAGCACCTTATCCTTTTCATCAATGTGCGTCACCGCCTCAAAACGCGCATACCTGATAAGATAATCATACTCTGCTACCAGTTTATTTATTTCCGCCCGGGTAAGCCGGGATTGAGCTTCCATATACTCCATTTGAGTGACAATACCCTCATTATACTTCTTAGTGATGATATCAAAATACTTCTCCATACTCTCCAACTCCTGCCTGGAGGAAAGAATTACCTGCTCACTTACCATTAAATCATTATAGGCCTGCCGCACCTCAAGTTTTATTTTCTCTTTAAGTTCGGCAAGCTGCGCTTCGATTAGATTTTTCTGCTGATTTGACTGGTCATTTTTGGCGAGATTACGGCCGCCGTCGAAGATTTCCCATTGAGCAACTATTGAGAAGGACCAAAAACTATTATCAAAGCTGATATCAAACTGATTACCCAGGAGACCGTATTCAAAGGCGGCAGTTAGCTTGGGTATATAATTGCTGATTGCCAGCGCTCCGATGTTCTCTTCCGTCATAATCCTCTTTTGCATAAGAATCATTTCCGCCCGCAGACTTAAGGCACAGGCTTCCGCATCCTGATAACTGATATTGTGTGACGACTTAAATTCCGGAAATTCCATCTCCTCAATCGCAGTATCATGCGCACGGTTTAAAAGAAAGTTAAAATAAGAAGCCGCCTGCTCTGTCAGTTTTTCCGCTTCCAGTTTCTGCTGGATAATACCGGCAATCTCCGCTTTGGCACGAAATACCGCATCTTCCGTGATCATTCCGGCCTGGAAAAGCTTTTCACTCACTCTTAAATTTTCATTAAGTACTTCATGCATTTTTTCGTAGACAACCACAACTTTAACTGCTTTTAAATAATTAAAATATGCTCTTTTTATTTCAGTCTTTAAAAATCTTGAATAGATATCCAGTTCCAGTTCGCGTACTCCCTGCAGCTGCGACTGTATCTGCAGGTTGAAATAAATCGAAGGAATAAAGATGGGCTGGACAACGCGCACCTTTATTTCCTGCTCATCTTCGAAGTAGAGAGGCATAGCGTATTCACCTACAGGTGTTGGAGTTATGGGAGCTATCTGGTTATTTATATCAGCATAAACGGGCAAAAGCAAATCACCTACCGGTATGGTCATCTCCCTTCCGCCGCCGTTCCAGGAAGCACGTGCCTCCACTGTAACCGTGGGGAAAAAATTACCCCAGGCCTCATTTACGGAGGCAATACCGGACAGCAGGTTAAACTGCTTTTGTTTTAGGGCCAGGTTATTGGCCAGACCTTCAGCTACATAACTGTCGAGAATATTTTGAGCACAAAGCAGCCCGGATAGATGCAGTAAAATAAATATGCATGCTTTTAACTTATTATTAAACAGCATTCCCAATCCTCCCCACTTTTTTTTTATTGTTTAAGCGTACCGTGCAGCAGCGTATCGGCAAAGGCCATCCAGATACGCTCGTAATCCAGATCGCCTTGTTTTAAGCTGTACTGAACGCATAATCCCTTAATTATCAGCATTATTATCATTGTTATACTTTCAAAATCCAGTTTACGAATAGCACCGCTCTTATAGGCTCGCTTAAAAAGCTCGAGCGCGCGCTCGATATCCTCTTTATAAATTGAGAAATATTCTTCGCGCACTTGTTTATTTCGTACTGCCTCGGCTTCTATCTCATTGAACACACCGCGAAGCCATTCATTATTTATAAATTCCTTTAAGAACAGGAGCCCGCCTTGAATTAAAATATCCTTTTCCGCTTCAAACTCCCGCATCTTTTTCCACAGGCGTCTCATCTCCTTTTTGTGTTCCTTCACCATGGCCATAAAGATATCCCACTTGGATTTGAAATGCCAGTAGATGCCGCCTTTGGTCAGGTTTGACTCTTGGGTGATGTCATCCATAGTTGTGGCATGATAGCCCTTACGCACAAAACAGCGCTTGGCCCCATCTAGGATCTGTTTTTTTCTTGTGGTCTTTGATTCTTTCATCGTCATGATAACATACCAACCAGTCGGTTTTTAATATAATACACAAATATTTCACTTTCAAGCGAAAAAGAGTTTTATTATCAACTGCAAACTGCGTGTTGCTTTTTAAGTCATAAAGCCAATTGCACATAAGGCACCTGTTTTGTTATAATTAAGCTCTAAATGGAAAAACAGGCATCAACAGAAGAGCTTATCGAAAAACTTCTCACAACGGGTAAGTTCTCAGAGCATGATTTAAAACGAATATATAAGGTTTTATGCAAAAGCACTCATCCGGATCTGACCGGCAAGGATCATTCCCGTTTTCTTAAGGTGCAGGAAGTGTATCACGATGCGCTTATCAAATTTAGTGCCGGTATTCCCGGCCAAAAACCGGATTTCGATCCTTACAAAGTAATCTATGACACCGGTTTTTCCGGTAAACTTTCTACACGTGCTAATCTTTACATTTGCTTATACAGATACAACACTCACGACCTCTATTCTTTCAAAATTCGCGCCAAACCTTCTTTACAGGAGCGAAATTCTCTGATAATGAAGAGTATTCTCTATTGGGCCGCACTCTACGATCAGCGCTTTATAAAAATATTCATTGATCTAAATACGAATGTCATCCGCAACATCAAAACCATAAAAACCATTCGCCAATACTCCCTGGTCCGTCGACTACTTATTCAGGGTATGGATTTATTCTTTCAATACCAGGAAAAGGGCCGGGCCAGCTCAAAAAAAATAGCGGAAGAGAAGCTTTATAAATCAATACAGCTGCTTTATACAATTGACAATCAGGACAATCCTATGGTTCCTCTGGCCGAGTGGTTATTGCATGAACTTTGCTTTGAGCCCGTAGCGTTTGTTGTGGGCAATCATATTAAAACCGGAAAATAATATTACAGAGCTTCTTGCAAAAATAACATTTTTGCAAGAAGCTCCTAAAATGGAAATTGCTAAATCATTATGGTATAAAGAATAAGCATTTTACTAACTTAATATATTTTGAATTTTGCAATTTCCTCTACAATTCTACTTTAAGCACATTTCTAAACAGGTTTTCGACGGAATGAGCAATGATATCAGCACTCAGGGGCGAATACCCTCCCGATAAGAGCATGAGGATGGGGATCTCCAGCTCCAATGCGGATTTAAATACGATCTCATCCCGTCTCATTATACCAGCCTCGGAAATCTTCATGGCCCCTAAGGGATCGTCTTCATATATATCAGTACCCGCATTATAAATAATAAGATCGGGCCGGGATGTTTCAAGCGCTTTTGGCAGTGCCTCTTTTAACAGTGCCAGATATGCTTGGTCACCGATTCCGCTTGGCACAGGGTAAGCGAAATCAATAAACTTTCCGGCCTCTGTATCTCCCGGAAAAATATCCTTATTATATACATCAAAAATAAAAATTCCCGGACGATCCTTAAAGAAGGCTTCGTGTCCGTTACCCTGATGAGCATCCAGATCAATAATCAATATCCGTGCACCAGGATCTTCTGCTAAAAAGAGGGTTACAGCGATTGGAATATCCGCATAAAAACAGAATCCGCTCCCTCTGTCGGCTTTGGCATGGTGATACCCGCCGGAAAGGTTAATAGCCCAACCATACTGCCGGGCCAGACTCACACCCAGAACTGTACCCCCGGTTGCATATTTCATAGGCAAAAGAATCTTTTCCTGCAGAAGAGCAGCAGGCAGCGCGGCCAGCATGCCTAATTCCGCAATTCCCGCAATAACTTGCGAACTGCCCAAGGAATCCAGATACTGCTTGCTGTGTACTTTTAAAAGCTCTTCTTCAGTTACCGGAGACGGATGTATAAAACGCTCCTGCGCTATGCCAAGCTCGTCTTTTAAATATGCGTATACCTTACCGTACTTAGCGGTATCAAACGGATGGAGATTTTCCAAACCATAGAGTGAAATATCATAATGAGGTGAAAAAATAATTGGCAGTTGAGATAAAGTCATAGCGCCCCTGTCCTCCTTTATGTGATTTGAATCTTTTACACAAGAAAAAAATAGAAATACCATACATATACAAAGCAGACTTATAATATTCTTATGCCGCAATCTCACCTACCCCCTGCAAAATAATACTCGGCTTATAGGGTGAAGCTTTAACATCTTCCAAAGCAGTAACACCGCTTAATACCAGCACCGTGTCAATCTCACTCTCTATTCCCGCTATAATATCCGTATCCATTCTATCCCCGATTATCACCGTATCATCCGTATTACTGTTCAAGCGCTTTAAGGCGTGCCGCATCATGAGCGGATTAGGTTTACCTACAAAATACGCCTTACGCCTGGTAGCCAGCTCAATGGGAGAGATCAGCGCTCCCGTGGCCGGGGTAATCCCCTTTTCGATGGGTCCCGTAACATCCGGATTGGTACCGATTAAAGATGCCCCCTTTAACACCAGATTTACGGCTTTTACCACGGTTTCCATATTATAAGTTTTCGATTCACCAACAACCACATAATCAGGATTCACATCATTCATGCTGAATCCGGCATCGTAAAGGGCGTTGATAAGACCGGCGTCACCGATTACATAGGCCGTACCACTCGGCTTTTGACTCTTTAAAAACATAGCGGTGGCCAAAGCACTCGTATAAAAATTGCTCTCCGGAACCTTTATCTCCATACGGGAAAGTTTCTGCTGCAGTTCACGGGGAGATTTCTGGCTGCTATTGGTTAGAAACAGAAACTGTTTGTGCTCCTTTTTTAAAAATGCAACAAACCTTTTTGCCCCGGGCAGAATTCGATTTCCATGATATATAACACCATCCATATCACAAATAAAGGCCTTTTTTTGCCTCAATGTACGCAGATTCACTTGCCTCCTCCTTAGTTTCCGCTCATTCCATGTGCATTATGGAATATACACAGTATCAAGTCAATTATGCCGGTCACAAATTAAGAAGAGCATTCTTGACAATTTTCCCATACAGGCTTACAACTTCATTATAGCTGTATCTTAATACACTATAATAAAATAGATAAAGGTATATACTATGGCGTTTCCGAAAAAACTTGTTTCATTTGTGATAAAATTTGTATTAATCATTATAATTATTTTCGCGGTAATAGCAGGCGGGCTTTTTGTCTACTACCTGGTTACTATGGAAAATGCGGAAGAATACGTGCCGGACGACTTTGCCTTATATCTTAAGGTGGATTCTATCAGGGAAATCTACGATAATGTGCTGGATCTCAAAGCTGCCGATGTTATTTTTTCCTCCCCGGAGCTGCGTTTTATTTACAGTGCGTTTTTAGAGTTTAAATCAAATGAGTTCTTTAAAACCGAGCTTTTCAGACAGCTGCTGGACCGCAGCGCTCATTTTCTTATTACCAAAGACTTTTCCCCGGTAATCATTTTTGATCCCGGACTGCTCTCCCTGGGCACACGGGCTTTCCCTCTTTTGGAAATATTCTATAATATCGGTGACCTAAAGCTTAAAAAAATTGAAAAAAATGCAATCACAATCTATGAATATAAACCGGCGTCTAATCAAGTATTCTATTTCGCTCTGAACAGTAATCTTATCTTTTTATCTACCAAACAGGAGCACATTGAAAAACTGTATGAAATTAAGCAAAGCCAAAAGAACGTTAAAAACAACAAGGAATTAAGCGCTTTGAGTAAAAAAATCAGCCAAAAGGGATTCATAGAACTATATATAAGCACCAATGATTTAATTCAAAACACGCTAAAAGGCATACCGGAATTGAATTTTATACTGAGGCGTATCGACCTAAACAGTTACAGTATCCTCTCTTTCTTTGTTTCCAACGATGAGCTGCATTTAAACGCGTATACCAATATCGAAGTACCGGATGACACATTGAAAGATCTTTTAAGCTATAATCCGTCGGTATTGGGTATAATAAAATACCTGCCGCATAACACAAACATATTCTCTTCGATTAAATTTAAAACCTTCAAGCACATGTATGAAACCGCGATTTACATGAAAGGAAACCAGATAGAAGACACCTTTAAAACGGTCGACGAGGCCTGTCAATTTCTGCTTGGAGCTTCGGTGCAGGAACTGTTTTTCGACTGGACCGGATCCGAGGCCGGTGCAATAACGGTGGGCGAATCTCTGGATCCCATTATTTACCTAAAGATTAAAGACAAATCAAAATATGAATACGCCTTTAAGAAAATCAATGAATCGTTGGTTCTGGATACCGACACCACCTTAGTTCTAGATGAGGTGAGGGTCAGCCAGATCGCCTTTCCGGGTTTTATTAAACTGATAGTAGATGCCTTTGTAAAGGGAATCGAAACACCATATTATCTTGTTATTGACGACTACATTTTTTTCTCTATGAATCCCGAACATCTGGCAAAACTACAAAACAGCCACCGTCAGGGTAAGCACCTGATAAATGACGAGAAATACAAAAACGTGACTAAAAACGTTCCCCAAAACGCTAATGTGTTTATGTACTATAATTTTGGCACATCCATGCCGAAATTCCTTGGGTTTAATACTCTCTTAACCAAACTGCTCGGACTGTATGAAAAGGGAGTTTTTTCGGTCCGCTTTACGGATAAGGAAATAAAAATAAACATCGCTGCCGCCGGCATTGCCGGACACAAAACCAGACCCTTCCCCGAGTTCCCCAAACAGCTGGAGTACGCTCCTGTTTCGGATATTATCTGTAAGAACATAAAGGGATCCGCAACGGTCGAACTCATTTATGTGGACGAAAAAAATAACCTTGTAATTGAAGAACTGCTCACGGAATCTAAAATTAAAGGTGAGGTGGAGGGCATGTCCACTCCCCTGGTTTGCACAGACATACTCTCGGGCAGTAACGATATTTTTGTATTTTCCAAATCCGGAACAGTATACAAGTTTACGCCAGAAGCCGATCCCATTGCCCCTTTTCCTATAGTTACCTCTTTTAAAAGTTCATTCAATCCGATCCAGACAGATAGAAGCCTGGTTTTCTATTCCCAAGGTGAAAAGGCATTGTACCTGTTCTCGGAGCAGGGCGATATGCAAAAATTCCCTGTTGAACTGGAGCATGATGTTTTAAGCCCGCCTGCATATCTGGACGGATTATTAGCATTTTATCCAAAAAGCTTTGAGAATGCAGTCTGGCTTACGGATATTCAGGGAAATGTGAAAAGCGGCTGGCCCAAGGACGGCGCCGGGATTTCTTATTGTTCACCTGTTCTTTTTAAAGATCAAAACCACAGAGTTTTGATTGCCTTCCTTACTCAGGCAGGACAGCTTAACGTGTGGAACTTAAGCGGTCAAAGCCTGAATGGTTATCCTTTTGAATTCGACGGAGTGTATTATGCAGATCCCGTTCCCATAGCACGTGGCGGAGGAGTTAATCCAGGCATAGTCCTCTTAAGTGAAGAGGGTGTGGTCAGCATTATTGATCTGCAAGGTACTGTGGTAAAGGCTAAAAAACTTGACGAGGGTGGAGATAAAAACTACAAGTTGGTGGTATTTGATTTTGATAAAGACGGGAAGGATGAAATTTTTATCTACGGCGCCAGGAATACGATTCTAGGCTTGGATAACAAGCTTAACAATCTGCCCGGATTTCCCATACATGGAAGCCTGCGCCCCAGTTTTTCAGATATTAATTATGATGGCAAATATGAACTTATAGTAGGGAGTTTTGATAAAAATCTCTACATATATACACTTGATAAATAAGAGAAAAGCTACCACCTATGGTGGGGGCTTTTTCGGAAGTGATTTTAACTAAGGGAGTCAAGCTATGAAGAAACAGCTTTTTTTATTTACAATCTTGATTATGGTACTTTTTAACTGTGCTACGGATAAACATGTACGTACAATCGGGGATGACGACGAGGCCAATATAGAAATAATCCAGGTGAGACTTTTAGATTATCAGAGCAGCAAAAATAAAAGCCTTTTAACCGAAGCGGAAAATGATTTAAAACAAATTGAAAAACGCGGTAAGTATAACAAGCAGTACAAAGCAAAAGTGTTCGGACTTTTTGGTATGGTTTATTTTTATAAAAATGATAAGCATAATGTAAAGAAATATATCGAAGAGATCGAGTACAGCAATAAAGGAGAAGAGTATTACTTCATTCTGCAGGCATTACTGGAAACAAATCCCGACGCCCAAATAATGATTTTAAACCAGGGCGAAAGAGAGGCCGACACCAACCTGCTTATTAAACTAGAGCTGGCTGAAATTTATTTTGCGCAAGCTGATTACAGAAGCGCAGCCGCGCTCTATGACCAAGCCCTAAAAGGTCTACCTGCCGCATTTAAGCAGCATTATAAACAGAACAGGGACCTGGCCTATCACTACATGAAAAATCCTACAGATAAAATGAGCGCCCAGGATATCCTCAGAGAGGACACGTTAACCGTAAGTCATGTAATGAGCTTTATGCTTGCGGAAACGATTTTCTTTGATAACCTGGCAGCTAAAAAAGACATGAATCCCAATGATCTCATAAAAAAACTTAAAGATGCGGGGTATGTGTATAATAAAAAGCTTTCGGATAAAGATATCTGTTCACGCAAGGACCTGGCCTATCTGCTGCTGCATATTCTTGCTTTTATAAAAAACGACAACTCACTTTTAACCAAATACAGTGAAAAATATCTGGGTACCGGACGCAAAAGCCCGATTCCCGATATCAAGGCGGCCGATTACTATTTCGATGCGGCCCTCATCTTAGTGGAAAGAGAGATTATGAACCTGCCCGACGGTACGAACTT